>ENA-ORXM01005361-ORXM01005361.1-marine-metagenome-genome-assembly--contig:-NODE-5361-length-10244-cov-3.727452_pt1 | contig 10244 bp, 15 predicted proteins | sample MGYA00237867_ERZ511480 | MGnify/ENA primary metagenome ERZ511480 (study PRJEB26309, sample SAMN06266103) | marine metagenome | isolation source: Algal blade | place: United Kingdom:Sidmouth, United... | reverse complement strand
AATTTCTTTATTTATGTTATGGTAAACCTTGCAGTCAAACTTAAGATTGTTTTTCTATTTAGACTTTTGCTGTTATATGTTTGAATTCATGTATTCTTGGAAATCGGTTTCATTGGGTCAAATCATATTTTTTTGTGGTTGTTTTCTGAGGAAGTATTTAAACGTTTTTATTTATCCAGAGCCTCATCAGTATTGTAAAGCACATGTTATATAGAGGTTTTTTAATAAGATTTGTCATTGATAATGAAAGAAAGATAACCTCTAAACCAGAGCCAAATTTTGCACTATTTAATGTGAGAAAGTTGTTTGGTAATAAACTCAAATTATTCATTACGAAACCAAGTAAACCGATAACTAAAAAAAGAATCCCAAAAGAAAAATAGGGGTCAATTTTTATGCGTTTATAACGCATAGTAAATATGGTAGTTAAAATTAAAAACAAACTAAACAATCCATTTAAATTGCTAAGTGGATACACTATTTTTAGTGTGCTTTTATTTATAAAAAGTAGTATAAAAAGTATTGCTAAAATGGCATATGCAAACTTGAACACTTTTTTGAAGCTTATTAAATCATTTTTAACTCTTAAAAAATGCTCACAATATTTTAATAAAAATAAATTTGAGAACAATGCTGTTACTAAAACCGCTCTATCTCCTAAATATCCTGCATTTGGGAAAATATATTCATGTATAAAACCATCTAAAGAGGCTTGCATTAATCCAATAGAAAAAACATAAAGGCTATAGTATAAAAATGATTTTTCTTTTAAACTTGTGTAAAAAAATAAATAAATGATACCAGCTAAAAATAACAACCCATAAAACAGGCCAAGAAATAGTTGTTGCTTATAATTGGACATCCAAAAGGCAGACTCATCTTCTAATTTTAATAGTAAATTAAGAGTTTCTCCATCGCTCTTATAATTAATATAAATATCTTGAATATCTTTTGGAGGAAGTTTTAATTTGAATATAGCAGATCTGTGTTTTACCTGTTTTTCATTAAAACTAATTTTATCACCACTTTTAAAATTTTGTATGTGTCCATTATGTATCTGATATAGATTAACGATATCTGTTACGGGTCTAGCGGTTTCTAAATAATAAGTTTCTGGTCTGTTTGAATTATTTTTTAACTTAAATCGTACCCAATAATTATCTGTTGTAAAACCTACGCTGTGGTTATCAGATTCTAATCTATTGTACTTTATTACTGAAGTTTGTGATATTTCAGTAATACTTAAGTTTAAGTTTCTAGCATTTGCAAATTCAGCATACTCATAAAGTTTTCCTTTGCTTTCTTGAACATTGAAAACATTACTTTGAGCATATACTCCAATGCTAAGTAGGTATGTAAATAATAGTAGACGTTTCATGTTAGGGACATTGAACTGTACCAAACATAAATAAAAAAACCTTGATAATTAAGACTTTACACAAATAAATTGCTATTCGTCTAAAAAAAATGCATTTTATCGAATTTTTATAATAGGGCAACTTTAAAATTACCCTATTATTAATTATATTTATTTTCCTAGCATCAATAATTCACCACATACTATTTCCGTTATGTAACGTTTGTTACCATCTTTATCATCATAACTCCGCGATGTCAACTTACCTTCAATAGCAACTTCTTTGCCTTTAGTTACATATTTCTCGATAATTTCAGCTGTTTTACCCCATGCTACAACGTTATGCCATTGCGTGTCTTTAATTTTTTCACCTTTATTATTGGTGTAACTTTCATTAGTTGCAATGTTGAATTTAGCAAGTGTTTTTCCTGATTCTAGATTGATGATTTCTGGATCGTTTCCTAAGTTACCAATCAACTGTACTTTGTTTCTAAGTGTGTTCATAATTTTAATTTTAAGCCTGCAGTTACTAGCAAGCACGTTAAACAGTTAATATCATCGAGTTCTTATGTTTCGACTCTGCAAAGATGTGGTAGCTTCTAAATTTTATTCGGTTATTACTTGTTTAAATTCGTTTGTAAATGTTTGTAGTCGTTTGTAAATGAATAAATTTTGATATATTTGTACTAGAAAACACAAATGAAAAAATAGATGCAAAAACTAAAATTTAGGAATAACGATGAGATGCCAGCTTTCGGCCTTGGAACCTGGAAATCTGGACCAGGAGAAGTTTACAACGCCGTAAAAACAGCAATTAAAGTAGGATATAGGCATATTGATTGTGCATCAGTTTATGGTAATGAAAAAGAAATTGGGCAAGCACTATCCGAATCTATATCAGAAGGGATAGTGACCAGAGAAAATTTATGGATAACATCAAAACTTTGGTGTAATGAACATAAAAAAGAAGATGTTATTCCTGCTTTAAAAAAAACGTTAAGCGATCTTCAATTGGATTATTTAGATTTATATCTGATTCATTGGCCAGTAGCGTTAAAAAAAGATATTCAATTTGTTAGTAAAGCAGAAGATTTAATTCCTCTAGAAGAACTTCCTAATGAAGTTACTTGGGAAGTTATGGAAGAGTCTGTGAATTTAGGGTTAGTAAAACATATTGGGGTTTCCAATTTTGGAAAAAAAGCATTACAAAAATTAATTGCAAATTCTAAAATTAAACCTGAAATGAATCAAGTGGAATCACATCCCTATTTCCAGCAAGATGATTTATTATCATTTTGTAAGGCTAACGATATTCATTTTACAGCTTATGCACCATTAGGGTCTTCTGATAGAGCAGATAAATTTAAAGCTAAAAATGAACCTGTATTATTAGATGATCCAATAATAAAATCTATTGCTGTATCCAAAAATGTAACCTCAGGACAAATCTTAATCTCTTGGGCATTACACAGAGGTATCGCCGTAATACCAAAATCTGTAAACCCTGGTAGAATTGCTCAAAATCTTGAAGCCGTTTCAATCAAATTATCTCAAGAAGATATAATAAAAATTGCTGAATTAGATAAAAATAGAAGATATCTTACCGGAGATCATTGGGTGTTTGAAGGCGGCGGTTATACTCTTGAAAGTATATGGGCTTAAAAATATAATGTAAATAATACTATGGGTTAATATAATAGCAAGACATTTAGAGTATTTGGTAATTAACAGTAACTAAACAACTTAAACAAATGCAAAAAGAATGCTTAGAATGTAAAGACAAAATTGTTGGCAGAATTGATAAAAAATTCTGTTCTGATGGTTGTCGAAATGCTTATAATAATAAAGTAAATAAGGATAGTAAAAACTTAATAAGAAATACCAATAATAGATTACGCAAAAATTATAGAATTTTAGAAACGCTTAATCCAAATCAAAAAACTAAAACATCAAGAGCTAAGCTTATTGAAGCTAGTTTCGATTTTAATTATTTCACAAGTATATATACCACAAAAGCAGGTACTATTTATTATTTTGTTTACGATCAGGGATACTTACCCTTAGAGGGTGATTATTTTGCACTTGTAAAACGAGAAAGTTAATTTATGGAAGAAATTTTATTGATTTTAAAAGCTAATTTAAAAATTATTATTCCAGTTATAATGTTCTCGGTGGTAGTGATAATTGGAATTATAGCATATTATTTTAGTAATAAAAGAAAAATACTTCGCGAATTTAAAAAAAGTAGAAAAAAGCAAATTAATAGCGTTAAAGAAAAAGAATATGTTAAAATTATTGGTAAAACTAAACCTATAAATGAGTATTTAGAAGCACCACTTAGTGGACGGAAATGTGTTTATTACCATGTTATTGTCGAGGTAAAAGCCAATAAAAATTGGAGAAAAATTATAAATGAAGAAATGTATCAAGATTTTTATTGTATATCCGTAAACACTAATAATTTATAAATTATGATTATCTTTAATTAAAACCAAGTTATGAATATTTTTAGTTTTACGGCAGAATTTGATAGTGAAGCAGCTTGTCGCACACATTTTAAAGAAGAGCGAGACAAATTAGGTGTTGTATGCAAACGTTGCTCGCATACAGAGCATTATTGGATAAAAAGTCAATGGAGTTATGAATGCAAAAAATGCAGAAGTCGCACGTCGCTTCGTAGTGGAACGATTATGCAGAGTTCCAATCTTTCATTTTTGACTTGGTATAAAACCATGTTCCTATTAACGGCAACCAAGAAAGGTTTCTCTTCCAAAGAAATACAGCGTCAATTAGGATTAAAACGTTATGAACCAGTTTGGTCAATGGTTCATAAACTAAGAAAAGCTATGGGAAATAGGGATGATAGATATACCCTTGAAGGCATGATAGAAATGGACGAAGGCTACTTTACCATAGAAGCTTCTGAAAATGAGCATAAAACGCAAAAGGCAGGACGAGGAAGTAAAACAAAATCGAATGTAATGGTCATGGCAGAAAGCACAGTTCTTGAAGATTTATACACAGGAAAAGTAGAGCGCCAATGCCGTTATTTTAAGGCAAAGGTTTTAGAAGACCATAAGGCAGATGGTACAAATATAACCTTTGAAAACGCAATTGATGGGGAGCAAACTATTGTTTTTACAGATCAGAGCACATCGTATGTTAATATTGCTGATTTTGTAGAAATACATATTACTGAAAAATCAAGTGAAACAACAACAAAAGAAACCCTAAAATGGGTACATATAGCAATAAGTAACGCAAAGCGTAACTTTGTTGGGAATTACCATAAAATAAAGAGGAAATATTTGCAATTATATCTAAATGAATTTGTTTACAAGCTCAATCGTAGATATTTTGGAGAGCGAATCTTTGACAGGCTCGTTATAGCTAATATTACAGGATTATGAATAATAACGGATATACAAAGATTTTTTTATTGAAAGTAATTCTGAAATGGCTATTGTAAAAATGTCATCACTTCAAAAATCAATACGGCGTTTTTATTTAATTAATGATTACAAAGAAAAATCTGGAATTAGAAATAATGCTTCAGAAAAATTAAAAGCCTATTTAAAATACCATAACAAAAAAAGTACAGGGTTTTTAGGTATAAATAAGACCATTAGATATTCTGAAGGTATTATTAAATTAAATGAATGTATTGCGATAAAAGGTGTTGCAGAATGGAAAGTATTAGATAAACCTGTTAAAGGGTACTCATATTCAAAAATACTAACGCTAACAGGCACAAAAAAAGAAAAGCTTCTAATTACTGATGAACCAAAAGCTTTGTTAAGAGTTAATGTTTTATAATAGATTTATATATATTACTTTTAAAAAAACAAGATTTTATTTCCAAGTTTGGCCTTTAAATTTCATAGCAGCTTTAAGCACATCTTTTTGGCTTATTTGTCCTACTAATTTACCGTTTTCAACAATAGGGAAACGTCGTCTCGGGCTTTCAGCAAATTTTCCTGCAGCATCAAAAATATTTAAATTCCCATCAATAGTATCTACATTTTTAGTAATGTATTTCTCTATAGTCATATCATGCATGGGCATATTATAGTAGCGACTTTCGCTAATTTGCTTAATGCAATCACTTTCAGAAATGATACCAATTAACTCGCTCTTTTCATTAACTACTGGTCCACCAGAAATTCGATTATTAATTAAAGCCTGCATAACACTTTCAATCGTTTGGTCTGCGGTAAATGTTATTAAATCTCTTGTCATGTAATCACTCACAGTTAACGACGTAGTATCATCCGCTCCAGTTTGCTGTCTTCTTGCTCCTTGAAAACTCTTTATTCCCATAAATATTTGATTTTTTGTTAATCTTAAATATACTCTTTTTATTTGATATTTCCTAAATTATTTCAATAAACGTTGTCAAAATATTGTTTAATGTAAGTTTTATATGAATAATTAGTATTATTTTAAGAATCTAAATATTAAATTTTCTAACTTATAAAAATAAAAACCTTTTTGGTTTGTTTTTGCTAACGGCAAGTTTTATAGTTGCCGCACATACTAACTCAGAATTAATAAAGTATTATAAGGTTAATTATAAATAAATGGAAGTAAAAGGTGATACGCGAAGTATTATTAATGCTATACATATTTAAATGTTTTATAATCACCTGAGCAAGAAAAGATATGTTGGTTTAAATTTATGAGCGAAAATCAATAGATACAAGTACTTAATACTGTTGGCTTAAAACATAGAATTACAATTCTGATATTACTGCTGAGGTTAAAGTAATGAATTTTAAATTTGTTAAACAACTAGTTTATACAAGTGTTGATATTTTGGACGCCACGTTAAAGGAAGCTTCAAATTTCAATTTAATTAATATGATTAAAAACGAATTATTAAAACAATAATAAGCCTTAAAACAGTTGGCTGAACCAAAGAAACAATTAGGGCTTTAGCCTAAATCGATATTACAAACACAAAAGCGATTCTAATTTTAGAACCACTTTTTTTAAAATACCTTTCAGTACTAACTTAAAAAAGTTAAAAATTATTATTCTAGAAAAATTAATGATGAGAAATTTTTTTTTAAAACTTTTATAATTAAGTCTTATTTCTTAAAGCACACCATCTAATCTATTTTGCTTTAAGGCTTTTCAATAGAGCGAGAATCAAATTCTATTTTCTTATTCATTTGAAAACTTAAATTTGAAAACGATACTAAAAACTCTTTTATAGTGTCAATAAGTTCCTTTTTGCTAGTTGTGGTTAAGTTCGATAAACTTTCAAGCTTCAGCAGTTTAGTTTCCAAAACCAAAACTCGAGAAAGAATAGATTCTGAATTTAATGCTTTAGGAATATTTTGTTTAAGTTCTTTTAAAAAAAGTTGAATCACTTTCCTATTATTAATAAAATAAACTAAATCGCCTTTTTTAACATTGGCTACTACTTCATCTAATTGTATATATTCAGCCCAATCACGAACAATACTCTCGGTTTTTGGATCTAAAATATATTCAAGATATTTTAATTTAGAAATATCTTTTTCTGTAATTTCCTTACTTTTATTTTGTTCAATTTGGTTCTCCGTAACATCTTCATTACCTTTTTTACAAGCCGTAAACATAATTAAAAAAATTAAAAGGACTAGAATTTTTAAACGCATGAGTTTTCATTTAAAAGATATATTACAAATATATAGTAATCGTTTATTTATTATCTATTACAGTCTAATTAAATACATTTTCTTTATGCGTATATTTGGCATCCCTAAATCTTAATTATTATGTTAGAAAATTTTTGGTTCAACGTAGAGTATGGTATTAATCATGTACTAGACATACAAGCCTACGACCATGTTTTATTTCTTATTGTACTAACCGTTCCTTACGTTTTTAAAAACTGGAAACGCGTATTATTACTCGTGTCTATGTTCACACTTGGGCATACGCTGTCCTTAGTTTTAGCAGCCTATAAAGTTGTAACTGTAAATGCATCCGTAGTAGAATTTTTAATTCCAATAACCATTTTAATTGTTGCACTTTTTAATGTATTTACGTCTGGCAAAGGTGCTCAGCGCGAAAAAGTTGGTATTCTATTTCTATCAACTCTTTTTTTTGGTTTGGTACACGGTTTAGGCTTTGCACGCGAATTTCAAATGTTATTAGGCGATACCGATAATAAGTTTGTATTACTTCTAGAATTTGCTATGGGCATCGAAATAGCACAAGTTATTATCGTTTTTCTTGTACTTTTTTTAGGCTACATTGTACAAACCATATTCAGGTTTACAAAACGTGATTGGATCATGGTCATTTCTGCCATTGTAGTAGGTTTAGTAATTCCTATAATTTTAAATAGTGATTTTATAATTTAGTTTTTTACTTTTTTGAAGAAGCAAATCTTTTATTTGGGCGTTACCCAAGGGTCGGGCTTTCCGCTGTATCTTTTTAAAACACCATGCAAGGTGAAAGTGATGTAGTAATCTGTTAAATTTTAGTTCCTATCAAATTTTATTGTTAGTATTTTTAAAAAGGATGCCGCTCCAATCCCTAACGCAGGTTAGTTTGCAAAAGTTTGTTTTTAAATCTAAGTTACTTACTAATTATATAAATTTAGTTTTTTTCTTCAGTGATTTGAGTAAGAATTTATTCTTACTTATTAGTTATACCCAAAAATTCTGCAATATTAAAACCTTCTTCAATCAATTTTATCTTTCCATGACTTGCAACAATGTCATTACCTTTAAAATTGTCGTGACTGAATGCAACGTGATATTCGTCAAAATCAATTTCTTTTCTCGTTCCGTTCTTAAGTGTTTGTATTTCGTGCAAAATATTCAAATCAGACATCATGATGTTTGCTGAATTAAATAGCGTCACGCTCAGATAAGATACAGGATTTAATTTTATCTACTTTAAGTCCGTTAGCATTTGAAAAACATTATAGGATTCAATTTTCTGAGGTGTGTTTTTCAGCAATTCTTTATAGTTTTCGATTGCGCTACTAATATTATTCCGATTTAAGATTTTTGGTATTTTGTCGATTGGTTTTTTAATTCTCAAATTTTTTAAATGTGCCACAATTCGTATAAAGTAACTTTTAATACTTATACCCATAAAGATAATTTTTTTGGTATTATTTAAACGACATTTAATTCAATATACCTATTTGAGATTAACCTAATTTTTTAAATGATAAATTTTCGTAAAACTTTAACGCATTTTGCATTGTAATTAAAATACTAACTAACTATATTCGTTATATAGACTTGGGTTAAGGTTCCGATTGCTCTCGGGAATAGCGACGTCTTTTTGTTATTTAGAAAAAGATATTGCGAATAGCCTAATCCCTTTTTGATAACGCCCAAACTAAAACAAATAATGCCAGAAAATAAACAACTTAAGTACGACAAAGCTTATTTAAGAATTGCACAAGAATGGGGAAAATTATCGTATTGTGCGCGAAGGCAAGTAGGCGCAATAATAGTAAAGGATAGAATGATAATTTCTGACGGATATAATGGAACACCAACGGGTTTCGAGAATTTTTGTGAAGATGAGCAAGGTTACACCAAATGGTACGTATTACACGCTGAGGCTAATGCCATTTTGAAAGTAGCAGCATCAACACAATCGTGTAAAGGCGCAACGCTTTATATAACCATGTCACCATGTAAGGAATGTAGTAAATTAATTCACCAAGCTGGTGTGGTAAAAGTGGTGTACAATAATGCATATAAGGACGATTCTGGATTGAAATTTTTAGAAAGAGCAGGAATTAAACTTGAACATATTAAAGATTTGAAAGCATAATGCCCTATCAAAAAAAATATTTACCACTAATTATAGGTGTTGGCGTTGCAGCGGGTATTTTTATTGGCGGAAAGTTAGGTTTTAACGATTCGCCCGACAGGTTATTCTCTACAAATAGTAAAAAAGATAAACTTAACAGACTTATAGATTATATAGAATATGACTATGTTGATAAAGTGAATACTGATAGTATTGTAGATGTTACCGTAAATGGAATTCTGGAAAATCTAGACCCACATTCAGTATATATTCCAAAAGAAGATATGGAACGTGTTGCCGAAGAAATGAAGGGCGACTTTGTAGGTATTGGCGTTAGTTTTTATACCTATAAAGATTCTATTGCGGTTATTCGTGCTATTGAAAACGGACCAAGTGCAAAAGCCGGTATATTGGGTGGCGACAGAATTATAATGGCCGATGGTGACTCACTTTACGGAGATAATTTTAAAGATGGCGATTTAGTTAAAAAGTTAAAAGGCCCAATGCACTCTAAAGTTAAACTAAAAGTTTACAGAAAAGGCGAACCAAATCTTTTAGATATAACTAAAATTTCAGAGGAACTGTACTTTAGTATAGTCTCTATCTCTTCTTCTTTCTACATTTTTGAATACAAAAGTATTAAAATGAAGATTGTCTTTAGAAGAAGTCAAGGTTTGGTGGAGGAATTAGAAATTGATCCTACCGTGAATGTCTTGAAAAGTGTCATGCATAGTTTGCAAGAAATTGAACAGCAACTAGAATTAATAATCCAGACCAGTAAGGATCAAGAGGATAAAAGTTATGGGGAAATTTCAATTAATTAATGTGCATAATTTATAAAACTAAAGGGGGCCCACACTTTGTGGGTCCCCCTTAAAATTGTATACTAAACTACTCTTCTATTTCACAAAGATTTTATGGGTGATTACTGTGCTTCCGTCTGTAATGGTCACCATATAAATACCTGGCATTAAATTATTTAATTTTATTTGTGCCTGATTATTTGCTACTGTATTTGATTGAATTGTTTTACCAACACTATCAAATACGACCAATTCATACGCTCGATCAGATTCAGGTAATTCCAATTGAATGTCTACGTTGCCTGTTGCTG
>ENA-ORXM01005358-ORXM01005358.1-marine-metagenome-genome-assembly--contig:-NODE-5358-length-10249-cov-3.235155_pt1 | contig 10249 bp, 11 predicted proteins | sample MGYA00237867_ERZ511480 | MGnify/ENA primary metagenome ERZ511480 (study PRJEB26309, sample SAMN06266103) | marine metagenome | isolation source: Algal blade | place: United Kingdom:Sidmouth, United... | reverse complement strand
ATGCAGGACTAGCTAAAAGAGCTAAACACATAACAACTCAGGCGAAAATTCCTCATCCTTGGGAATACGCACATGATGAGATAGCTTATAACTATAGAATGCCAAATATAAATGCTGCTCTGGCTTGTGCTCAATTAGAACAATTGGAAAGTTATATTGCAAATAAAAGAGAAACTGCAAATATGTATGCGCAATTTTTTTCTCAGTTTGAGAGCATAAACTATATACATGAACCTAAAGATTGTTTCACCAACTATTGGTTAAATGCAATTCAATTGAAAGATCGGAAATCAAGAGACTACTTTTTGAAGTATTCAAATGATAAAAGCGTTATGTGCAGGCCAGTTTGGAAATTGATAAATAGTTTAACAATGTATAAAGATTGTCCCAAAGGGGATCTTTCAATTTCGGAACATTTTGAAAATACTATTGTGAACCTCCCAAGTAGTGTAAGAATATGAAAAAAACACTTATAATAGCTGAAGCCGGAGTTAATCATAATGGTGATATTAATATCGCCAAACAACTGATTGATGTAGCTGCAGAGGCACGTGTAGACTATGTGAAGTTTCAAACATTTAAAGCTGAAAAATTAGTAAGCAAATGTGCTAAAAAAGCTACTTATCAAATCGAAAATACTGGAGTAAATGAAAGTCAGTTTGAAATGATTAAAAAATTAGAACTTGATGAGACAACACATCATATCCTCATTGATTATTGTCAACAAAAAAAAGTTAAGTTTCTTTCTACAGGCTTTGACCTAGACAGCATTGATTTACTTAATGAATTAGGTATTGACATATTTAAAATTCCATCTGGTGAAATCACCAATCTACCATACATTGAAAAAATAGCTTCGAAACATAAGCCTGTGATTCTTTCGACGGGAATGTCGAAGATAGGAGAAATTGAAGATGCATTGGAAGTACTATACAGAAATGGAGTAAATAAGGAAAACATTACTGTATTACACTGTAACACTGAATATCCTACTCCAATGAGTGATGTAAATCTATCAGCTATGAATACGATTGGAGATACTTTTAAATTGAAATACGGTTATTCAGATCATACACTCGGTATTGAAATTCCAATTGCAGCAGTCGCGAGAGGAGCTACTTGCATTGAAAAACATTTTACGCTTGATAGAAATATGGAAGGACCTGATCATGCTGCATCTCTTGAACCTCAAGAACTGAAAGATATGGTGGTGGCTATTCGAAATATAGAAATAGCACTAGGAGATGGTGTCAAAAGACCTTCTGAATCTGAGAAAAAAAATATCTCTATTGCAAGGAAGAGTATTCATATAGCAAATGCGCTTAAGAAGGGCCATATTCTAAAAATAAGTGATTTAGAAATGAAACGACCTGGCAATGGGATATCTCCGATGGATATTTCTCAAATAGTAGGTCGTCAATTAAATAAATCACTTGAAGAAAATTACAAACTTAATCATACTGACTTAGCATGAGAGTGGGAGTCTTAACAAGTTCTAGGGCGGATTATGGTGTATATCTTCCACTCTTAAAAGCTATTGAGGCTGATTCATTTTTTGAATTAAAAATAATTGCTTTTGGCACCCATGTCTCCAAACAACATGGATATACAATTGACCAAATAAAGCAAGATGGTTTTAAAGTAGAAGTGCAGTTAGGAAATTTAATCTCAGGTGACAGCGAAAAGGCAATTTCTAGTATTATAGGTAATACTATTTTGAAATTTTCGAGTGTTTGGAAAATACTTAAAGATAAAATTGATTTAGTTTTTGCATTAGGTGATAGATATGAAATGTTTGCTGCTGTATCTGCTAGTGTACCATTTAATATTCCGATAGCGCACATTCATGGAGGCGAAACAACACTTGGTGCAATTGACAATAAGTTCAGACATGCTATCACCTTAATGTCTAAATATCATTTTACTTCAACAGTAAACTATGCAAAAAAAGTAAGTGCGCTTATAGGAACAAAAAATAATATAAATAATGTCGGTGCCCTTAGTTTAGATAACCTATTAGATTTAGAACTATTAGATAAAGAGGCATTTAAGGAAAGATGGAACATAAATTTAGATATTCCCACGATCTTAACGACTTTCCATCCTGAAACTATATCATTAGAGAAAAATAAAGTTTACGCAATTGAACTTGTAAAAACACTTAAAGTATTAACCAGTAATTACCAGATAGTAATAACTATGCCTAATGCAGATACAATGGGTACGGTTATACGAAAAAAGCTTGAGCAAATAGTAGAACAAAATCCCAAAGTTATTAGTGTTGAGAATTTTGGTACGTTAGGGTATTTCTCTTGTATTAAACACAGCTCATTTTTACTAGGCAATACCTCTAGTGGAATTATAGAGGCTGCCTCTTTTGGAAAATATGTTATCAATCTAGGTGATAGACAAAAAGGAAGAGCACAGAGTAATAATATTTACAATGAAAAAATACAGAAGAGAAATATTTTAGAAGCCGTGCAAAGAATAGAGAAAAACAACTATAATTTTACTGGCAAGAATATTTATGCCGATGATGCAAAAACCTCTTTACAAATAATTGACGCAATTAAAAAAATAAAGCATTTGCCAAATAAATAATGGATTTTAAATCAAGTTCAATAAAATAATTCTTTAAAAAATGTTATTAAATTTATATAAAAGTTGATGAATGTAATACTAATAGGCTATTCTGGCCATTCTTATGTGGTGGCAGATATACTTTCTAGTCAAAAAAAGAATGTATTTGCATATTGTGATATTCAAGAGAAAGAAAGCAATCCATATGATTTAGCCTACATGGGTAATGAGAAAGAAATAGCCGCTTTAACAAAGATTTCATCTAATGATTATTTTGTAGCCTTAGGTCGCAACTCCATACGAAAAAGTACTTTAGAGTTCCTAGAGCAAAAATTAAATAAAAAGTCAATAAATGCCATTCATTCCAATGCTTGTATTTCTTCTACATCAAAGTTAGCTCATGGTATCATGATAAGTAGCAGTGTACAAATTAATTCTATGTGCAATATTGGTACTGGAGTTATTTGTAATACTGGAAGCATCATCGAACACGAATGCCAAATAGGATCATACAGTCATATAGCCCCCGGAGCAATATTATGTGGTAATGTAAAAATTGGTGAAAATACATTCGTAGGAGCAGGAGCTATTGTCAAACAGAATGTTACAATTGGCGATAACGTGACAATTGGTGCTGGAACAGTTGTTTTAGCGAATATTCCCAATAATAGTAAAGCAGTTGGAAATCCATATCGAATTATATGAATAGAATAAATAAACATCTTATTAGCTCAAATTTAAGCGTTAGAGAAGTATTAACTCGTTTAGAAAAATTAGCTGCAGATGCAATTCTGTTTTTAGTAGATAAGGAACACAAATTGTTAGGCGCTTTGACAGATGGAGATATTCGAAGAGGTCTTATTAATGGACTAGGTTTAGATGATCCTATAACAAATTACGTCCAGGGTGACCCTAAATCATTTAAAAAAGGAAAATTTTCTTTTGCCGAAATGTTGGAATGGAGAGGTCAAAATTATAAGATTATACCGGTTGTAAATGAGCTTGAGAATATTGTAGACATTATTAATTTTAGAACCCAACGCTCTTATTTACCTATTGATGCTGTTATAATGGCTGGAGGAAAAGGAAATAGATTAAGACCCCTTACGCTAGACACACCAAAACCACTTTTAAAGATAGACGACAAACCTATTATAGAATACAATGTTGAACGAATTCATGCTTTCGGTATTCGGCAATTGACCATTTCTATTAAATATTTAGGTGAGCAATTGGTTAGCTATTTTGGCGATAATTATAAGGATACTCTTAATGTCAAATATGTAACAGAAGATGAACCTTTAGGTACTATAGGTGCTGTAGCACAAATTGATCATTTCGAAAATGATTATATCTTAGTTATGAATTCTGACATATTGACTAATATTGATTTTGAGGAATTATTTGAAGCCCTAATAGAAAAAGGTGGGGATATGATTGTTGCCACTACACCATATGAAGTGCAAATTCCATACGGTGTTATAGAAACGGAAGATGAAAAAATAAAGGCCCTTGTAGAAAAACCAACTTATACCTATTATTCCAATGCTGGTATTTACTTATTCAAGAAAGCATATGTTGATTTAATTCCTAGAGACACAAAATTTAATGCCACAGATTTGATGGATAGCTTGATTCAGAATGGCAAAAAAGTACTTCATTTTCCAATACATGGCTATTGGCTAGACATAGGCAAACCGCATGACTATGAGAAAGCACAACGAGATATTCAACATATAAAATTTTAAGATGTTACCAACAAATAAGCCTTACATAATAGGAGAGACAGCCTTTCATCATGAAGGAGATATCCAATTCTTAAAAGAATTAATCAATACTGGAGGAAATATAGGAGTTGATGCTATGAAATTTCATTTAACAATTGATTTAGATGATTATATGATAGCAAATCATGAAGCCATAGATGTACTCAGACCTTGGTGTTTAAATGCTCAAGATTGGTCAGAAGTTTTAGACTATTTAAAGCAGAAAAATATTGATACAATTCTACTCTGCAATGATGTAGCAAGTCTTGATTGGGTATTGAATACCGACTTTAATGTAAAAGCAATAGAACTTCATGCTACAGGATTAAATGACTATTTTCTTCTGGAAAAAGCGGCAATATTTAAAGGTACCGTGATTTTGGGAACAGGAGGATCAACTTTGGATGAAATAGAATTTGCCATTGATTTTTTAAAATCAAAAGGTCAAGAGGATGTCTTTTTAATGCACGGTTTTCAAAATTATCCAACTGACTTTAAAGATATCAATTTATCTAAAATGAAAGTCCTACAAGAAATATTTAATCTGCCTATAGGCTATGCAGATCATACAGATCCACAAGATGAAGATAATGAATGTATCAGTGTTTTAGCTGCTGCAATGGGATTTAATGTTTTGGAAAAACACTTTACCCATCAATTCGGAAAAAAACGTATTGATGCTCAATCTGCAGTTAGTGTAGATCAAATGGTGAAAATTAAGAGACTTTTAACAAAAACACTATCTGCTTATGGATTCGAAGATATTAGAATGTCTGATGCTGAAAAAAAATATGGGAATACTGGACCAATGAAAAAGGCAATAGTAGCGAGAAAGAACATTGCCAAAGGAGAACAATTGTCTATAGAACATATTGCTTTTAAACGAACGAATGAGAGTACATACATTAAGCAAATGATGATGCCTAAATTAATAGGTTTAGAAGTGGCTGAAGACATAGAAAAGGACCAAATAATTGATTTCTCTAAAGTTAATTATTTATATAAAAAGGCAGATATCTTACAATTTGAAAATACAAACGAATGAAAGTCGGATTCTTGATTACAGGTAGAATGAAATCAACAAGGCTACCTAAAAAATTGACGCTACAGATTTTTGATAGAGAAATCATTGCACTTATGATCGATCGTTTGAAGTGTGCTAAATCAGTAGATGAAATTATAATAGCTACATCAACTAATCCACAAGATGATGTATTAGAAGAAATAGCACTAAGAGAAGGAGTTAAAGTATTTAGAGGCAGTGAAGAAGATGTTCTAGAAAGATTACACGGTGCATCTCAAGCTTATAATCTAGATTATATGATTAATATTACAGCTGATTGCCCATTAGTCTCCTTTGATTATATTCCTTTACTAATAGAGACATTTAAATATACATCAGCAGACTTAATTACTTCTATGAAGCTACCGCATGGTTTCTTCTTTTATGGTATTAAGCCTTCCGCTTTGGCAGAAGTACTAAAAATGAAAGACTCTATACATACAGAAGTTTGGGGGGCGTATTTTACGGAAACTGATCAATTCAATTGCATAGATTTAAATACCCCAGTTGATCTAATCAGAGAGGATTACAGGCTCACCTTAGATTACCAAGAAGACTTTGATTTCTTTGATAAACTTTATAATGCTTACGGTGAAGATATTATAGTAGCAACAACTGATGATATTGTATCTTTTCTTGATAAAAACCCACAGATTGTTGCGATTAATAAAGATGCCAAAGCTAAATATCAAAAAAGATGGGATGCTCAAAAAAATGTTAATCTTAAATGAATATAGGAATAATAGGTCTTGGGTCTATAGGTAGAAAACATGCTCAAATTATTCAAGAAATAGGAGGGCATAAGGTTTATGCATTAAGATCAAATAGAGGTAGTCTTACTTCAACCTCTGAAAATTTATCTTTTGTAAACCAGATTTTTTCAAAAAAAGAGTTTATTCAAATTGATTTAGATGGTTTACTAATTTGTACACCAACACACTTACATTCACCAAACTTAATAGAATTTGCACATCTAGAAATTCCCGTTTTAGTAGAAAAGCCATTATCACATTCTTTTATAGCTATTCCCTCATTAAGTGATAGCTATAGAAGAAAAATTAAAGTTGCCTTCTGTCTGCGATTTCATCCTATTGTAAATAAAGTAAAAAGCCTTATTGAAAGTGGCAAAATAGGAAAAGTGTTAAAGGCTAATCTTACCGTAGGACAATACCTCCCAACATGGCATCCCTATACAGACTATAGGAATGAATACTTTTCAAAATCTTCCATGGGAGGAGGAGCTTTAAGAACGTTATCACATGAATTAGATTTGGCTTTACATTGGTTTGGCCCATTTACAGAGTTGTCAGGAGTAATAAACAAATTATCAAACCTAGAGATTGACGTCGATGATAACACCTTTATTTTAAGTAAACATAAAAGTGGTGCTTTCATAAATATGACTATCGATTTCTTAAGTCCAAAAATAAAGAGATTTGGTTATATTTTATGTGAAAAAGGGGAGATACATTATGATATGATAACCTCTTCTTTAAGTATAAACTATTACCATAAAGACAAAAGTGAATCCATTCCTACTCCTAAAAATGAGATGTATACCACTCAAATGAAAGATTTTTTAACTTTTATCAATCACGAACCAAGTTTAGCGGCTTCATTCAGTGAAGCCGAACATATCATGAAAGTCATAGATGTTGCAGAACAATCATCACTTCAAAGTAAAACAATTCAAATAATTTAATGGAAAATATTTTTAGTGTAAAAGATAAAGTTATTGTCATTATAGGCGGAGGAGGTTACTTAGGTAAAGTGATTTGTGAATATATGTCAGCTTATGAAGCTATTGTTTATTCTTGCGACATACAGCACAGTACAGAGGATAATGAAAAGATTCATTACAGAGTTATAGATGCGACTTCAAAAGAAAAAATAGAATCCTTAAGAGACGAAATTATTTCAAGAGAAAAACGTGTTGATGTTCTTATCAATACCGTTACCATGAAAGGGAACGATTTCTATCTGCCATTTGAAGAAGTTTCATTAGAAGGATGGGAAATTGGACTGAAAGGAAATTTAACAATTCCATTTTTAACATGTCAAGCTTTTATTCCTATAATGAAAGAGAAAGAAAATGGGTCTATTATAAATATTAGTTCTCATTATGGTTTGGTTGGAAATGATCAACGGATATACGAAGGATCTAACCTTCATGAAATATACGCGAAAGATTCCCCTGATATAAAACGTATATACTCACACGGTGTATATAACGCTGCTAAAGGAGGTCTAAACAATTTTTCTAGATATTTAGCAGCCTATTATGGTTCTGACAATATTAGAGTAAACACAGTATCACCGGGAGGACTTTTACATGAAAAAGAAAATGAGACGTTTTTAGAAAAATATGGGGATAAAGTGCCGCTAGGTCGAAAAGGAAAGTTTGAAGAAATAGTTGGAGCTGCTATTTATTTAGCCTCAAATGCATCTACTTATGTCACAGGACATAATTTGGTTGTAGATGGAGGGTATACTTGTTGGTAGACAAAATAGACTCTTGTCATTATTAAGATGAAAACAATTAAAGATATGATTTTTGATAAAATAGAAAATATTGAACGATATAGTTTACCTCAGCGTTCTTTTGCGAAAATGGTAAAGTTTATTAACGCTTATGAAGAAACTTCTTTTCAAGAAGGAAAATTTGAAATAGATGGAAGTGAATTATTTGGTATAGGTCTGACTTATAATACTAAAAATGAAGAAAACTGCTTGTGGGAAGCTCATCGAAAATATATAGATATTCATTATATATTGGAAGGAGAGGAAATCGTACATGTCAATGACATTTCAAATATGGAAGTATCAAAACTTTATAATGAAGGACATGATTATGAGCTATTTAATGGAGAAAAAAAGGAAGAGCTAAAACTAAAAAAAGGATCGTTTCTAATTTTGTATCCTAATGAAGTTCATAAGACAAGTATTAAGAATGAAAAATCTTTTATAGTGAAAAAAAATGTGTTTAAGTTAATCAACCTTACAGCTTAGGAATGAATAAAATTAGAGAAAAGAAAATATCATAAAATGAGTAATTTGAAACAAAATGTTTGCCCTGTATGTAAAAGCAAAGCTATAGCTATACATTTTGAAGATATGCAAGATTTAACTTTTAAGGCTACAGACGAAAACTATAATTTATTTTCATGTTCTGATTGTGATACCAAATTTCAAAATCCACTAATACCAGAAAATGAAGTTGCTAAATATTATCCAACAAGTACTTATGAACCCTTTAGGATAAAATTAAAACCAATAGAATTAACCCGTAAGTATAATCCTCAAAGCATATACCTCAATATATTTGAAAAATATAATACTAATGACATTTTTTCCCTAATAGATGTGGGTTGCGGTGGAGGTACTTTTTTAAATAGTGTAAAGCATTATTTTCCGAATGCTAAGATCATCGGAGTTGATGTTTCTCAATCAGCAATAGATTCTCTAATAGCAAATGGAATAGAAGGTATTTGTAGTTCGTTGTATGATTTTTCAGTCGATCAAAAATTTGATTTTATAGTTTCTTCGCAAGTTTTAGAGCATCTTAGCAAACCATACGATTTTATTAATAAATTAAAAGATTTGTCAAATAATAAGACAATCTGTTTTATTGATATACCAGCTACAGATTCTTACTCAGCACAAAAATATGGAAGAAACTGGATTCATTGGGATTTGCCTCGCCATAGTATCATGTATAGCAAAAAATCACTAGAAGTACTTTTTAAGGATTATAAAAATCTTGATTTTTTCTACGGAAGAAGTATCTATGGTATAATTAGTAGTCACCACTTAAAACTTGGAAATAATATTTATGATAGACCACGTTTTGAAAGATTGTTTGCAAGTCTTTTAACTAAAGTTGGTGCATTTTTTAATCTTAAGTATTTTTTTGATGACAAAATTATAGTTATAGGAAACTTAAGAGAAAATTAGTAGCTCTAACCATATTAGATTATTTTATTTACAATCTTTCTTTTACCAAAATCCCAAGTAAAAAATGGTTACTACAAAATTTAATTTTAGCTAAAATGAATGTAATCTCGGTTGATATAGATGGAGTTTTAAATTACTATCCATACCCTTGGATAAAATTTTTGAATAAGAAAACAAATAACTGTTTCGAGACAAGAAAAGAGGCTAAAACTATACTTGGTGCCGAAGTATATCAATTAATTAAAGATGAGTATAGAATCTCTAAAACCAAAGCAAGTTTACCGATTAACAAGAGTTTAGTTGAACAATTACAACAACTCTATAAAAATGATTTTAGATTCTATATTTCAACTTCAAGACCTATTAAAGATAGTAAATATCCAGAGCTTTATAATTTAACTTACAGTTGGTTAAGTAAAAACAAGGTGCCTTTTGACAAGCTATACTTCAAAGAAGATTCAAATCTTTTTTTTGAAAAAGTAAAGGATGTTTTGTTTCATATTGATGATGAATTAAAATATGCAACACTATTTTCCAAGAAAAATATTAAAACATATCTTTATAATAAAGATTATCAAGGGATCAAAAATAATACTGATTCAGAATTAATAATTCCAATAAAGGATTTTTCATTTCTGAATAAACTTAAGCCTAGTCTCTATTACTAATAAATGATATAGTAAATTTCAAAAAATCTATAGTTAATATAAAAATATGTTTTTTAGCATTTGTATTTCAAGTTATAATCGAGAAAAAACAATTGAAAATACACTAATTTCAATAGCCAACCAAATTTTTAGAGATTTTGAAGTGATAATTGTGGATTGCAATAGTCAGGACAACACAGTGCAAAAAATAAATGATTTTTTTGAAAGTATTTACTTTC
>ENA-ORXM01005357-ORXM01005357.1-marine-metagenome-genome-assembly--contig:-NODE-5357-length-10249-cov-6.242922_pt1 | contig 10249 bp, 5 predicted proteins | sample MGYA00237867_ERZ511480 | MGnify/ENA primary metagenome ERZ511480 (study PRJEB26309, sample SAMN06266103) | marine metagenome | isolation source: Algal blade | place: United Kingdom:Sidmouth, United... | reverse complement strand
ATACATGTCGCCGAGTTCGATATCCACATTGATAAAATCGCGCCGGCCAACATAAAGCCGCCAACCAACATTGAAGGTTTAAACCCAACGGAACTTACAACATTTAGGGCAATTCTTTTATGTAAGTCCCACCGTTCAATGGCCTTAGCAATTATAAATCCACCCAAAAGAAGAACGATGATGGGGTGCATATATTCTGACGACGTCGCCTTTAAAGATTGCACACCTGCCAGAGGTAACAGGACAAGCGGCAACAACGCTGTCACGGGCAATGGGATAGCTTCTGTAACCCACCACACAGCCATAAGGACAAGAACACATAAGACAGTCCAGGCTTTTTTCGCTTGTAATGGGTCCCCTGTCGCCTCGATGAGGCCGTCAGGGGCTCCGATAAATAAAAGCAAACATAATAGTAGTGGACCAAGTACGAGTCCTACTATTTTTCGTGTACGCCCTTCATTATGTGCTGAAGACACAATTCCATCGCTCGTCAGGTCTGATAAAGCTCCTGCCATTATCTCTATTCTCTGTAAAATGTCGCTTTTGCAAGCGAGAGTAAAAAATCATCCCAGCCACCAGTGCCCCTGGATGGCTGGGAAAGCCGATATTTCTAGAATGGGACTCTAGAACTTCTGCTTGAGCGCAACATAAAGCTGTCGTCCGCGAATATCGTGAACTTCAAAGTCACTATTTGGACGCTGAGTTAGACGCGGCGGAACCGTATCGAACACATTGACAGCACCAATGCTTAAGCGAGACCCTTCACCCGGAAGATTTATTAGGTCTCCAAGCTCTACATCATAACGTAAATCAAATGTTGTATCTGAATCCACTTCGTCGCCAGACTGATCATCATCATATGATCCGATGTGACGTCCAAATGCTGTTAGTGTATGAGCACCCGTAACGTAAGTGAGACCTGCATTCAGGCGGAAAGCTGGAACCGAACCGAAGCCATTTGAGAAGTTACGGCTACCTTTGATATCCGTCTCAACACCTTCAGCACTGAGGCTCTTAAACTTCGTGATGATTGTGCTATTTGCATCAAATTTCAGATCACCACCGAAGGCTTCAGTTGTGTAGCTTGCGACAAGGTCGAGACCATTAACTGATGCAGAGCCGCCGTTAATGATTTCAGAGACCGCTCTGGCAACCTGTCCGTCTTGGCCACGAATGGCGATACGTGAACAAGTTGCGGCATCAATCGTTCCCGCCTCACAACGGTTAAAGATAAGTTGCGGGTCAAGACCAGGCAGGATCAAATCTTTATAATCATAGATAAAGAAGTCACCAGAGAACTTAAGTCCAACGTCTGGATTAGTATAGACCAAACCAAGATTTAAGTTTTCAGCAGATTGCGGTCGCAAATCAGGGCTACCCTGCTGCACAGTTGTAATAATAGAGTTACCATTATCTCTCGGGTCTGTAACAGAAGCTGTACCGAATGTCGCAGCAGTTTGACGAAGAGAAGGCGCCTGGAATGATGTACCCCAAGATGCGCGTAGTGAAAGATCATCTGATACATCAAACTTAGCAGATAGCTTTGGATCAAGCGTATTAACACCGTCGCCATAATCTTCGTAACGAAGTGCACCTTGAAGCTCTAAGTTATCCATTATAGGCGCAACGACCTCACCAAAGACAGCCACTGTATCTTGGGTCTCATCTCTTAGAGCAGCAAGCTGATCAACCAACCGATTTAAACCAGACTGATATGCACTATCAGGAATGTCTGATAGGTTCACTTCACGAATTTGAGCACCGACAGCCATAGCAAGATCGCCGCCGCCAAGCTCAAGGCCAGGTGTACCACTCAGGATAACTTCACCAACAGTTAAGCGTGTATGCGCAATGTCATTTCGTGTTGTTGTAAATCGCGCAAGGTCTTCAGCTGAGTTAGCCGCATCGCTTACGCCATCACGTCCGATAAGACCTGGGTCCGTAATCCGCGTGCCAAATGGGTTCCAGCGACCGCTAATAATTTCAGCCTGAAAATCGCTCAAGCCACCACTTGTGGGGAAAATAACCCACTCATTTGGAGCGACGCGTGAATAATCAGAGTTCGCATATGTGTATGATGCGTAGAGATTCCAATCATCAGTGACCTGATAGTCAAATCCGCCAACGAGTCTTGTATTTGTAAAGACTGTATCAATTTCACTTTGGTTTTCATTATCAGCGTCGCTACCAAGTACACGGCCGCGATAGATAAGATCAACAGCTTGCAATGTTGGATCAGCAGCAAAAGCAGCTGGACCTGCATAAGTAATACCATCGGCACCATCACTCACAAAGTAGTTGAATGGGTGATCAGCTGGAACTAACCAACCGCCAGCATTAGGGAAACGGCGGATCAAGTTGCCACCTACACCGTCTGTAACGTTATTCTTAGAGAAACCCGCTTCAATAAAAGCATTAAAGTTATCGCTCACGTCATAATTCGCTGTTGTATAAAGCTGAATACGATCTTCGGCTGGAATAATACGGCGTTGATTTAGGAAGTGATACCGACAATTCTCTGCGCCAGAACCAGCACCCGTCAAGATACCGCCTGCAGCTGTACAATTAGGGTCAGCTAGAGTGTTACCGGATCGACCCGTTACTGCACCCGCTGGATCTAGAACAGCACGGGTAAATCGACCAGGTGAACCTGTGCCTGAATCCCATGCACCTGCTGCACCATCTTCAAGGCGGCTGCCTTCAAGAATATTCGGGAAGTCTTCACGTGTCGCCCAATCTTGCGTGTAATAATTCGCAAATAATGCAATACCACCACGGTCACCTTGGAGACCCATAGCAGCGCCAAGTTGCGTAGAGTTAATCGTTGAATCACGATATTCAGCAGTTAGCTCTAAACCTTCGAAATCATCTCGTGTAAAGATATTTACAACACCCGCAACAGCTTCTGAACCATAAGTCGCTGAAGCACCATCTGTTAGGACTTCAACATTTTTAATCATATTCGTTGGATACTGGTTAACATCAGAAAATAGAGCACCGGTCGAATTTGCAACTGGAGCTAGGCCAGCTCTACGGCCGTTGATGAGTGTAAGCGTTGAACCAACCCCCAGACCGCGAAGTGAGAACTGTGAAGTACCTTGGCGCGTAGAAACGTCACCGAATAACTCAGAACCTGAGTTAGCGGTAATGCCTTTAAAGACGTCCTGTATTTGGATAGCGCCAGTTTGCTCAAACGCTTTCTTATCAATCGTTTGAATGGGTGAAGGTGTTTCAAAATCTTTTGCTCTAGAACGAACAATAGACCCCGTAACAACAACGACATCATCAGCAGTGTTTGCAGTTTGAGCATGTACCGGCGCGGCCAATCCCAATGTCATAGCCAAGACTGAAGCTCCAGCTACGTATTTTTGGGCAGACGTAATTGTCTTCTTAACTTTCATTATACTTTCCCCTTGGGCGTTATAAATTATTCGTTAGCATTCTCTTGATGCCAATCTAAGATTAAGTTATGGCAATTAATGTTCATCAAATAGAATTTATTTACAATTTCCATAACCATTTGTATTTATTGTTAATTTTATAACATTTGGCGAATTACTTAGAAGTATTTGTGTGAATATTCGCACAATAAATTATCAGAAAGTGCGATATTGCCGACAAATATGAAATTGTTAGAATCTAGCAAGTTTATGAAGCCAACTTATTGGTTCTTGCTAGTGGTTATACTGCTGGCCTATGTTATATTCACAGTTCTTACACTACAAATCACACGTCAAACCGCTATCGAAAACCTCCACAATGAGAGTGTATCAATCGCGAATACACAAGCAAATGAGCTCAAAAGTGAGCTACAAAAATTTCTTCTTGTTCCTCTTATATTGAGTGAAAACCCTGATGTTACCCAGGCTCTGAACACGCCCTCATCATTATACACTCTAAGGCTGAATAAAAAATTAGAATCCCTCGCCTCCCAAACCGGGGCAACATATATTTTTGTTGTAGATAATTCTGGGACAACTATTGCCTCCTCTAATTACGAAGACACAGATAGTTTTGTAGGCCGTGATTACAAATTCCGTCCCTATTTCAAACAAGCCATGAGTAAAGGTCAGGCAGAATATTATGCGAAAGGTGAAACAACCGGACGTCCTGGCCTGTTTCTAGCCGGAAGAGTTTCAAACGCCTCGGAGCCTATGGGGGCGGTTGTAGTGAAGGTTGAATTTGACGGTATATCGGAAAGCCTTCGACATCACAGCGCGACATCATTTGTCGTCGACAATAATGGTATCATTTTATTTTCTGGAGATCAGACTCTCAACTTTAAAACTATAGCTCCTTTAACAGAAGAACAAGAACAGGAAATTCTGGATGCGAAGCAATTTGGGACCTCGCCCTTAGAAAGTTCTGAAATAGACTTGACCAACACCCCCTATGCCCAAGATGCGGCAGGTCAAAATATCTTGGCTGATTTTGTTGAGATTTCTGAACTGGATTGGCGGTTAATTAGAATAAACCCTATAAAGTCAGCCATTAGCACCGCAAATAATCGTGCGCAGCTTGCAATTTTGATGGTTGGCGGCGCTTTGCTCACATTTATGCTTTTATGGCGAAGGCGTATCGTCAAAGAGATTGAAAAAACAAAAATGACGAATCTCTTAAAGACCGAAGTCATGAAACGCACAAAAGAGCTGTCAGAAACCAACGAGAAGTTGGAATATGAAATTCAGGAGAGAGAAAAGGTTAATATTCGATTCAGAGCCGCGCGTGAAGAATTAGCTCAAGCTAATCGCCTAGGTTCCCTTGGCACTATCACCGCAAGTGTAGCCCATGAGCTAAACCAACCGGTTGCGGCGATAAGAATATTTGCTGAAAATAGCGTCAAATTATTGAAACGTGGGGATAAGAACCAAACATCAACAAACTTGGATTCTATTGTCGCACTCACCAGCCGTATTGGATCTATCTCAACAGAGCTACGCCGCTATGCAAGGCGCGGTAGTCAGGCTATCACATCTGTTGACATTCAAGATGTTTTTGAAGGCGTTACGCTCCTCATGGCTGAGCAGCTAAGGGTTGATGGAATTCGGCTTATAATAAAAGGTGAGCTTTCAAGTCTTCCTCCCGTAAAGGCGGGGAGAGTTCGCTTGGAGCAGGTCATCGTCAACCTTCTGCAAAATGCGCGCGATGCCCTAAAAGGTCATACAAACCCAATCGTAGAAACCACCGCATGCGCCACCTCGGAAATGGTGGAAATTACTATTGCCGATAATGGCCCCGGCATTGACCCAAAACTGCTGAAAGAAATTTTCACGCCCTTTGTGACGACAAAACCTGACGGATTAGGAATGGGGCTTGGGATTGCAAAAAACATAATGACCGATTTTGAAGGCAGCATCGAACCCACCTCGACACATCTCGGGGGGGCCGCTTTCCTCTTAAGGCTAAAACGAAATGATTGAGATTGATAAAGATATGCAGGTCCTGCTCGTGGACGATGATAAAGATCTGCTTGCAGCTCTCACCCAAGCCTATGACCTTTCAGACATGGCCGTAAAACCCTACCGGACTGCCATAGACGCGCTCAAAGACATCGATGCTGGGCTGAAAGGCATTATTGTCACCGATGTTCGCATGCCCGAAATGGATGGTCTGGAGTTCTACCGGAAGGTAAAAGATATCGACCCAGACATACCCGTCATCGTAATGACAGGACATGCTGATGTTCCGATGGTTTTATCTGTTTTGAAAGAAGGGGTTTTTTCATTTCTCGCGAAACCTATTGTTACCGAAGAGCTGATTTCGATCTCCCAACGCGCCTTGGCTTCACGTTCACTCGTCCTAGAAAATAGAAAGCTCAGAGAGTTAGCCAGCCTAGCAATAGATAGAAATATGCTCATAGGAGAGTCCGATGTCATTTCCAAACTTCGCGAGACCATTCACCAGATTGCAAAAGCTGAAGTTGATATATTAATTGAGGGTGAGACTGGAACTGAAAAGGAAGCTATCGCCCGTATGATCCATAGTCTCAGCAATCGGGCACGGTTCAAATTTATAAATATTAACTGCGCGGCTTTATCTGCGGAAACGTCTGCAGAGGATTTATACGGCATTGATGGACGTCACAATTCTAGCTACAGGATCCAAAGGACTGGGAAAATAGAGGCTGCGGATCGCGGCACTCTTTATCTTGATAAATTGGACTCGCTTCCCAGTGAAATTCAAGGGCAGTTTTTAAATATTGTCGAAAGGCGTGAAATATCGCCCGTTGGGTCAGAAGCTTCGAAGCATGTTGATACGCGGATTATTGCAGCCTGTAGCCCTGAGCTGGGCAAACGCGTTGAAGCAGAAGATTTTAGATCTGATTTATATTTTGGTTTGAACACCATCCGCCTCATCATCCCCCCGTTAAGAGAACGCCGAGAAGACATACCTCTCCTCTTCGCTCACTATGTCGAACTCGCATCCAAGAAATTTGCAAAGAATACACCGCAATTAAAGCCCGACACACGCCGTCATTTATACGAACATAATTGGCCTGCAAATAATCAAGAGCTTGAAAATTTTGCACAAGCAATTGTCTTGGGCATAAACCATCCAGAAGACACCTCTAACCTCGTGGAAATATCTTTACCGGAACGCATGGAGCGTTTCGAAGCGTCGACAATTAGATCGGCCTTACGCCAAAGCTCTGGGGATGTTAAAAGCACGATTGCATTACTAAAAATTCCACGCAAAACTTTTTACGACAAAGTGACCCGCCATAAAATTAATCTAAAAAAATTCCGACAGCAAAAGTGATACATATGAAATATCCCTTGAAATATCCCTTGAAATATCCCTGTCGGCGGAAAACCGAGCATAACCGTGACGAGTCTGATGTCTGCATTGGCCATGGTGACTAGGAGTTTTTCAACTGTATTGGGCGTTTCAAGCCTCTCAGCTAAGGTCTGCTTTACGCTGTGAGTTCAACCTGAAGTCAGCGATAAACTATAATATCCGCGCAGAACACCTAATCAATTGGGTCAGTGCCTTCATCTAAAACCTCTAAATATTTTGTGTAAGCGTAAATGCGTCCTCTTTCTTTCCCTGTGACTTCGAGAACTACTCCAAGCTTTTCTAAATTTCTAAGAGCATTGGTAGCCGTGGGCACGGTAGTGTCACAGAGCTTGGTAATAAGCGCTATCGTAACTATAGGCCTCTGACGCATAACTTCATGAACCTTACGCGCCATCATTGCCGCTCTCTTTAAGTTGGAGATTTTCTGAGCGTCAGCTTCAAAAATGCTAGATATCCGTTTCGCAGCAGCATTTGCCTGCTCAGCAACTTCTTTCACGCCAAGTAAGAAGAACTCGAGCCATACTTCCCAACGGCCATGATCGCGAACCTCGTTGAGTAGTTGGTAATACGTCTTGCGATGAGTCTTCAGATAAAGGCTGAGATATAAAAGCGGCTCTTCCAGTATGCCTTCCGAGCATAGATAGAGCGTGATGAGTAATCTGCCAAGACGGCCATTGCCATCTAAGAATGGGTGGATGGTTTCAAATTGCAAATGAGCAATGCCGGCCTTCACAACTTTCGGCAATTCATCCTCCGCATGAAGGAAGTTTTCCAAATTTGTCATAAGGTCTAACACTGATCCCGGAGGCGGGGGAACGAATAGCGCATTTCCAGGACGCGTACCCCCAATCCAATTTTGCGATTGTCTGAACTCTCCTGGTAATTTCGTACTACCGCGGCCCGTTGATAGAAGTATACCATGCATCTCCCGCATGAGACGCATCGAAAGCGGAAAACCATCTTCCATGCGCTTCAAGCCATGATCCAAAGCCGCAACATAAGTGGACACCTCTTCAACATCTTCAATGGGCGCCCCGGGCGTTTGCTCATTTTCGTAAAGTAACAAGTCAGATAGAGTCGATTGCGTCCCTTCAATTTGTGAAGAGAGAAGCGCTTCCTTACGGACATACATATATAAGAATAATGATGTGTCTGGCGCAACTGATCTCACGCCATCCAAACGCCCTAAGGCCAGCATCGCATCACTCACGAGGTTAGACAGCGATTGCATATCAATTGGAGGCACTGGCGGTAGATTACGCGGGACATAAGCGCGAACTGACTCGCCAACCATGGTTGTCGTGATATATCCACCGATACGGAGCGTTAAGTCTGTTTCTGACACAGCCTCTATCCTTTAATTACGATTCTCGCTATTAAAGGATAATACACTAAACCTTACTACTGTCACGCCTTACTAAAGGAGGCAAATTCATGGGAAACGCCAAATAGCGCAACGGAAAACTTATCATCCTTCTACTTTTTTGGCGGCAGCAATCATAACGTCAGTATAAAGATGAGCATAGCGCTCGGTCGACTTGGAACTTTTGTGCCCGAGAAGTTTCCCCACAATTGGCAGGGACAGGTTCTGCGCTACTGCAAGGCTAGCATAAGTATGTCTCAGCCTGTGCTATGGGGTGATCATAGCATTTTTAAATCTTAATGAATACAGTCGCTTAGTGTACTGGAGTGTACGAAATGCGAAATAGAGAGCAAGATTTGCAATCAGGGGGTCTGCAATTCGAGTCCGTGTGGGGCAACGCACCAATTCCCTATGTCACTGTTTTATATAGCATCTGCTTTTATCACAAATGCAAGGTGCCTCAGATGGGCACCATATTGTACGTTACTTTATTTACGGAACTGGAGGGCAACTTTATTCTAAAGGTGGACATTGGCTGAGCGGCGTGAGACGCCCAAACATAGACGCTAGAAATGTTTGCGATTTTGCTCTCTCTCTGAGATCGCTAAGACGCCGCCTGACGTAAATTCGACCATCTTGACGAAAAAGGCTTTGGTTGCGATCTGAAAATTTTGCTAGTAGTCCGATACGACTAGAGTATGGCTAAATGTTCGGTTACATAAGGCAAACTAAAAGGAAAGCCCTATGTTCCCAACTCAAATTACCGTCCTAGAAATAATATTACGCATTGTAATTCTATCGCCAGCAACTCTCCTCTGGGTAATCATCCTTGTAAGAGTAATCGGCTTGCGGACGTTTTCTAAAATGACAGCCTTTGACTTCGTCGCAACGGTAGCGGTCGGTTCGTTATTGGCAAGCGCTGCGACCGCATCATCCTGGTCATCTTTCTGGCAAGCTTTCGGCGCTATTGGAATGATATTAGCTACTCAAGCAGTCTTGGCTCTTTTGAGACACCGGACCGACGTAGCGCCCAAGATCCTAGAAAATGAACCCCTCGTTTTAATGCGTAATGGTGAATGGATGGAAAGTGCCTTGAAGAGGACTCGAACCACCAAGGCCGACATATGGGGAAAACTTCGCGAAGCAAATGTACTTCAGTTGTCAGAAGTCAGGGCGGTCATTCTTGAGACTACAGGCGACATATCTGTTCTCCACGGTGAAGAATTGGATAAGGAACTGCTCAGAGGCGTTAAGACGGATTGAGGCAACCAACTAGGTGCTCTTGCGTATTATACCTGCGATAGTAAAGTAATCAGATCATTATGAGAGATTGCCTGCTAAACAAAATTAGTTATCGAAGATTACAAGCAACAAAATCCCGACTGTTGTTAATTACTAGAACGGAATTTTGATGACAATCGAACCTTACAAATTGGCCATCGTAGGTGTCGGCCCCAGAGGCGGATACGCGCTTGAATGCCTGATCGCTGAACTCGCACGTCAGGGCTCCCCTGTGGATGTCCAGATTTTGCTATTCGAAGAAACGAGCACCCTCGGCAGCGGGCCAGTATATAGAGCTGATCAACCCGAAACGAACTGGATAAACATCACAGAGCGCGCGTTAGAGCTGAATGCGAGGCCGGCGATTGACTTTGGCAACACACATATTCCGAGATTTCCAGAATATCATGAATGGGCGAACCTTGTCTTTGACACATGGCCTGCCGATCAACCTGATACGTTTCCGCCGCGTTCCAAAATAGGCAGATATCTTAGAGAAAGATGCGGGTCACTTGTTGAGCCACTCGTCGCCGCTGATAAGATGTCAGTCGTTGTGGATCGTGTCATTGATGTACGGCTTCACGACCACAAATGCATTCTGCGAACTTCAACTAACAAACAATACTCCATAGATGATGTTTTGCTGACCATAGGACATCAGCCGACCCGTGAAGACAAACAAATAAGAGACTGGGCGGAAGTTTCAAAAAGACACGAGAATATCTCTCTACACACGTCACCCTATCCAATTGAAGATCTAGTCATAAAGGGCTCTTCAGACGCGATACCAAATATAGCAACTCGCGG
>ENA-ORXM01005356-ORXM01005356.1-marine-metagenome-genome-assembly--contig:-NODE-5356-length-10253-cov-3.288129_pt1 | contig 10253 bp, 1 predicted proteins | sample MGYA00237867_ERZ511480 | MGnify/ENA primary metagenome ERZ511480 (study PRJEB26309, sample SAMN06266103) | marine metagenome | isolation source: Algal blade | place: United Kingdom:Sidmouth, United... | reverse complement strand
CATTTTGATTTTATTGGTAACAGCACTTGCCGGTCTGCTAATGAAAATACAAAACCAGTAGCACAAGAAGTACAAGAACCAGTTACGGTAATTGTTCCGTCATCTGCCCCGTCGCATGTTTCATCTGTAAAGGCTTGGCTAGTGAACATTACGTCACAACCTGCACCACTAACAGTCTCAGTGTCCGTATCTGTACAAGTTGTATTCATATTATCCCGAACCACAATCATATAAGTTCCAGGCATTAAACCAGTGTACATACCGCCGTTCATTTGGAAAGTTGCACCGTTGTCAATAGAGTATTCTAATACTCCAACACAGCTTGTACAAGTAGCCATAATAGTAATTGTACCATCGTTTGCACCTACTGCTGTTTCATCTGTAGAAGAAGTCATACTAATTACTACATTAGAACCAGGAGCAACTACATTACCCATATTTTCAGCAGTACAAGTCGTACCAACAACTCGTGCAGTCACGGTGTAAGTACCATCTGGTAAATCAGTAATTGGATTATCTGTAGAGAAAGTTGTTCCATCTGTAGAGTACTCCAAAGTACCTGTTCCAGTTGCAGTAACGGTTAAAGTACCATCGTTGTCACCTTCGCAAGTCTCATTTGTTGCAACTACATCAGTAATTGTTACCTCGTCGCCAGCAGCAACTACTGCCATTGCATCAAACGTACACAAAGTCGTTTGGTCTTGCACTACAATCATATAAGTACCATCATCCAAATCACTAAACATATTACCTGCTTGGAAAGTCATACCGCCATCATTTGAGTACATAAACGTACCGCTTCCGCCAGTAGCGGTTACAGTAATTGCGCCGTTCATGTCGCCTTCGCAAGTTTCGTCAGTTATCATTGTAGTAACCATTACTGCACCTGCATCAGTGATAGAGATGTCATCAAAAGCAAAACCATCATCTGCATTTACAAAGCCGTCACTACCAAAAACAACTCGTAAGAAAACAGAAGCCTCTCCAGCTAAACCATCTAAGGCATGAACGGCAGGAACGTATCCACCTGAACCATTGTTTCCTTCATCTCCTGTCCAACCTGGAATACCATCCAAACCAGTAATTGTCGCGTCATTGAACCAGTTCATTGGGTCACCTGCCATACCGATGTTTTGCCAAGTAGTACCTCCATCAATAGAAGATTGTACAGAAGCTCCATCAAAATTATTTTCAGAATCCCACCAGATGTTAAAACTTAACTCAGGTTGGCAAAGCATACTAAAATCAAAACAAGGACTTTGCACATAGGAAAAGTCATTATTATTATAATTAGCTGCCGCACCAGTAATCCATGCGTTTGTTCCAGAAGCAGCACCAATAATGGTTCCTCCTGCTGGAGTCGCTAATTCCCAATTGCTTACACCATCTACATCTACTACATTCCAACCGCCTGCACCTGCTTCGAAGTCTTCCATATATGGGAAAGCTGCTACTGCAGCAAAGGATTCTACCGTCACAGAAGCCGTATTATTGGCTGCATTCGGGTCAGTAAGCAAAACAACTGAACCATCAATTGCAAACATTCCTGGTGTAGATAAATCTGCCGTAATTACAAAAGTGAAAGAAGCTGTTTCTCCCATCATTAAATCAGCTGCAAGCATAAATGTTTCTAATACTGGTGTACCTGCATTAATAGTGTAGGAAACAGGAATAGCTGTTCCCGCAGGTTGAGTATTACATCCATTATTCAAAATATCCAAGGTAATTGTTTCCATAGCTCCAAAGCTACATCCTGCTGGACCACTTACCGTTACAGCAGTAACAGATAAATCATCATTAATACCTACATCTGAAATAGAAATATCGTCGAAAGCAAAACCATCGTCTGTGTTTATAGAACCATCGCTACCGAAAACTACTCGCAGTAGAACTGATGTTTCTCCACCCAAACCATCCAAATCATGAACAGCACTAACGTAGCCACCAGAGCCGATGTTTCCATTATCACCTGTCCAACCAGGAATACCGTCCAAGCCACCAATCGTTGCATCATTGAACCAGTTCATTGGGTCACCTGCCATTCCGATATTTTGCCAAGTAGCACCTGCATCAATAGAAGATTGTACAGAAGCACCATCGAAACCATTTTCTGAATCCCACCAAATGTTGAAACTCAATTGAGGCACACATACTGTGCTAAAATCAAAAACTGGACTTTGTACAAAAGAAAAGTCACCGTTGTTGTAATCAGCTGCAGCGCCAGTAATCCAGGCATTTACTCCAGAAGATGCGCCCACAATGGTTCCTCCTGCTGGAGTTGCTAATTCCCAATTACTTTGACCATCTACATCGACGACCGTCCAACCGCCTGCACCTGCTTCAAAGTCTTCAGAATAAGGAAAGGTCGTAACCTGTCCAAAGACTGCTGAACACCAAAGTAGTGCGGTTAAAAATGCAAAACTTCGACATGAGCCATGCCAAAATTTTGAATGTGTAAAAATTGTTTTTTTCATGAGAAATTTTGTTTAATTAAAGAAATATAAAATGTTAATAATAAATAGGTTAAGATAGAGGTGTCCATCTTAAATTTTTCATTTAATGAGTAAAAACTTTTTAAGTTGAAAATCTAATGAAAGAAAAGCAGATGAGAAATGGCTCAGGCAGAGCCAGACATGCAAAGACGAAACGATAAGATTCGTTAATTTCATTGGATTACAATTTGTTAAATTTTGGTATAAAGTAATTCCTGATTTTTCAATCAAAAATTAAGGTAAAAACAAATGATAACTAAGCCATTCTTTGAATAGACATCCAAAGCAATTGACGTAATAATGTATCCAAACTATAAAATAAGTAGAAAAATAGTTCCTGCTGAAACAGGAATTAAGAGAAGATAAATGCAGACTTGTTTGATAAAAAGAGAAAATGTAAGTTTGGATTGTCCTATATAAAGGACGGCTTTCGCCATAATTTGTCAATACCTAACAAAGGTAACTAAAAAGTAGTCAGCATTCCAAATTATATTCACTAATAATTTAACTTTTTTTCATTATGAAAAAAAACAGCAAGCAGGAAACATTCCCACTTGCTGCTAATCCGATTAATATTTTAACATTGGCGATTTACATTGCAGAAAGAAGGCATTTTGAAAATGCCTTCTTTCTAACAGTTACTTCATCAACACCATCATTTTAGTTGATGCGTTTTCAGAAGTTGCTAAAGTGTAATACAATACACCTGTCGCGTTTAAGTCTGCTTTCGCTAAGTTAATCTCATTGTACCCTTTTGCAAAATTATTTTGAATCACTTTCAATACTTTTCCAGACACATCGTTTACGGTAATCGTTGCGTTTTGTGCTATTGGTAAGTTGAAAGAAATTGTCGTTTCGTCGCTGAATGGATTTGGACGGTTTTGGTGTAATTCAAATGCGCCCGCAATTGCCGTGCCATTGAAGTTCAAATTGACCTCTAATACTTCTTCTCCAGCGTTGTAAGCTTCCGCTTTGGTGTATTTGGAATCAATGCTCAACAATTCGCTCATTGGCGCATCCGTGTTGCTATTGAATACCAAAGTGAACAATACTTCATTTGAAGTCAAACGCACTGCTTCACTGGTATTCCAGCTAAAGGTAATTGCGCCTTCTTCTAATAATGTCAAACCGAAGTTTTCGTCGTTTGCGATGCCGTTTTCGATGCCTGCAAATGATAACGCATTTTGCTTAAAGTTCAACGTGAACTGCATACCCAATGCGAGGAAATCATTTGCAGTGAAATCTACCCGTACTGTTTCCCCAATTTTAGCAGCATTTGATTTTGCTATTAAATTGATGTTTCCAGCCGTTCGGTCATCTGCACCTAATAAGTTGTTCGCTTCTGCTGAACCATTGACATCTCCGATTTTCACACCGACGAAGTCACCATTCATCATATTGTCCGTCAAGTTATTGATACTGATAATTTCAGGGAATACCTCTGCCCACGGATTGGTTGGCGTTGGGAATTCATACGCTGCATCCACAAATCTCCAAGAAGTATTGTTTGAAAATTCTGAATCAATTAATAAAATCAATCGACGCAATTTCACCAAATCCAACGTGGAAATATTTCCAGAGTTGTTGACATCCGCAGCAATCATTTTGTAAGGAGAATCTAATAATTCTACGTTTAAAATGTGCTTGCTGATTTTCACCAAATCAAAAGTGGTTACCCCATTCAATGGCTCAACATCTTTTTCAGGAACTAACGTATAGTCACCGCCTTGTGGCAAATTCATATTGAAAATACCATCAATGTCGGTCATCAACATGCTATTCATGCCGTTGCCATTTGCGTGCATTTCTACGTTTTCAACACCTGCATCTTCTTCTGTATTTACTGTACCTGCTACTAATGGGATGCCATTGTCGCATTGGTCTTGGTTTGCTTGAATTTGAACTACCGTTTCACAGAAAGTCTGATTTCCAGCAGCATCTGTTACATAGATAGTTATCGGATGCGATCCAACTCCTCCAGCAGAAGGCGTCAAATCAGGGAAGAAACCGTTGCAAGTAAAGACCAAACCAGTATCCAATGGGTTAGGGGAGAAGCTAATCGCTACCTCTGGAGAACAGTTGTCAAAAGAACCTGCATCAAAATCGCTTGCCCAAACATCAACCATTGGGAAGAATTCATCATTATTCGGGTCATCAACGTGCATGATTGCTAATACTAAACCTTGTACACAGTAAGGTGTCGGGAATTTGCAATCTTCTACACAGAAGTCATAATCAGTTGCCGTTGTGTTACCACATCGGTCAGTTGCTACGTAACGAACTACATAACAGCCAATTTCTAAATCATTGACTACGACAGAGTTAGAAACAACGTTGCCGTCAGCATCAAATACAGTAGCAGTAATTACCAATGCATTGTCCACGATTTCACCGTTGCTGTCCATGTTACCATTAACATCTAAGATACAGTCATCATATTCTGGCGTTGGTAAAACACCTGAGAACGTACAGTCAGAGAAATCATTATCTGTTCCGTCATTTCCATCAATGATGCATACATCTTCTACCATAAACAATGGGTCAATGATTGGTGCTTCTTCGTCTTGGATTTTGATTACTTGTTGGTACGTAATAAAACCATCTTGATTATCTAAATCTGGGTCTGTATCAGATGTTGGCAATACACCTCGGTAAGAATCACGGAAAGTACGTCCGTCACGGTCGCCATCACCATCCAAATCTTGCGTTGGAACTAATTCATTTTCAGCTAACTCAACCGCGTTAGATTCTTGGTCAATTTCATCACCAACTACACACCAGTTAATTACCGTCCAAGTACGAACGATTTTGAAACAAGCATCTGCAACGATGTCAAAGAATTGGTCTTCAAAAGAAATGGCGATTAATTCACAAGACTCGAAGAAGATTTCTGGCTCACCAAAATCTGGCTCGTCTTGGTCACAGAAGCCGTCTTGGTCTGCTGGAAATTCAACCACCCAATCAGAAACATTGGTAACAAGGATTGTTTGTGTACAAACTGCTGGTCCACTTCCGCCATTTCCAGATGGGTCAACACCATTGAAAGAACGAACTACAGAACCTGCACCACATTGGTCAATAGTGACCGTTACTGTTGGTGTAATTGTTACAACACAGTTATCAAAAGCAATTGCTTCACCGTAACCAAATGTTGTTAAAGCAGCAGATTGACATTCATCTTCATTGTCAAAACCACCAACTGTAAATCCACCATCTGTACAAGCCAACAAAGCAGCTTGCAAATCATCTTGGAATTCATCACAAGTCAAAGAAGCGTTTGGAGGACAAGTAATGGTCGGCGCCAATTTGTCTTCTACCAATACTTCTACCATACATTCGTTGAAGTTACCTTCGCAGTCATATGCTCGCAATACGACCATGTTATCATCCGTTCCATTGTTGTCAATATCTGTACAGCAGAAAGTTACAAACTCGCCGCCATCAGGGTCTTGTGCTAAGTTATTTCCATCTTGTGGGTCAACTGGTGAACCACCGTTATTTTCATCATCATCACGGTCACCATCAAAAGTGGTATTTCCTGCGATAGCACAAGTTTGTGTCATACGACGTACTTCTAAGTGGTCTAAACAACAGTTGTCATAAGAACCATCATCAAAAGTTTCTGCATACACTACTGCCAATCCGTCAGAAGATAAAGCAACTTGTGTGATTTCATCACAAACCATTACTGGCTTGATATTATCCATAATCGTCAAATTCAAAGTATTCGATTGAGAAACATTGCCACAGGCATCTTCCGCACGATAGACTAAGAAGTAAGTTCCTACTGGTAACGCTGGACTAATTAAGCCATTTGCATTCACACTTGCTACTGCACTAATACCAGGGAAAGTCATTGGGTCTAAAGTATAGATACTTGCCGCAGTTTCTGCTACACCAGTACAGTTGTCAGTAACGGTTGCCATTGGAACTGGACCCGTTGACTTACAAGGTTGTGGATGTTCTCCCGAAATGTTTGCACTTACCGTCAAATCAACACCTGCAATAATTGGTGCTTCATTGTCCACTACTTTAATGCTTTGAATGTTGTCTTCGCCCATTGCATTTGACGTGATAATGTTACCAGTACACCAATCCAAAACTGTCCAAGTACGAGCAATTTTGAAAACTGGAGAATCCGTTGAAGCCGCAAAGCCACAAGTACTCAAAACTTCATCCGCAGAAGCGTAACCATACTGACAGTAAACACCATCAATCTCGGTTGGAATACCAGAACCCGTTGGTCGCAATGGGTCAGTACCAGGTACATTTTGCGTCAAAAGGTTATTATTCATATTTGCAATTGAAATACCTGTCAAATCTCTTGAACCAGTAAAGTCAAAGAATGGATAGGTATCAATATTGTCAAAAATATTGGGGTTCAAACGAGTTGGGTCAATAATGTATGGATATGCCGCATATTGCTCACAAGACCATACCAAATCATCTGGGAAGTTTACCAAATCTACAGGAGTACGAACCACAGAAACCGTACGTTGACAAGGTGCAGATTGATTGCCTTGATTGTCAATTGCAAGGTAAACTTGTACATATTGTACTTGTCCATCATCACAAGCAACATCGTCCGCCAATACGTTTTCAATCAATTGAATATCTGGGTCAGTATCACAATTGTCAAAGGCAACTGGTTGAGCTACATCTGCAATTTCTTCGGTACAAACGACCACTACATCTAAACAAGCGATGGTTGGTGCTAATTTGTCTTCGACTGTCACCATTGACCAACAACTGTTTGGTCCACAGTTATCCATCACCGTTACTTTAGTTGCATCTCCAATATTATCTGCATCTAAAATATTGTCATCATCATTTTCAATATCAATTGTAAATGCGTTATTGTCATAAGTCCCTTCCAAAATCATGTCTGGCAAAATCATAATCATACAATCTTCATCCAAAGATAATTGAACTTGGTCATTACAAGACATAGTACCAACTGGTTCGCCGATTTGTAAAGTATAATCAAAACCATTGACACAACCCGGATTAGGTGCAGCACCATCTACCGCATCAAAAGTAATATTGATAGCGTAAGTTCCCGTTCCTAAAGCATTTACATCTAAAGAAATGCCCGTGTCGTCACCATTATTAACCATTCCAGAAAATTCAGAATTCCCATCAACCGTAATGTCTAACTGACCATCCATATCCTGAGTAACACTGAAATCAAATGTTCCATCTACCAAACAAGCATTGTTTAAACCAGCTTCCAAACCTGTTACTGTGACTTCTGGGTAACGACAAACTGCGCCGATACTCAATGTTTGTCCAGTAAATAAATTGGTTGCAGTAACCGTGTATGCCATATCATCTACATGTACACCTGCCAATTGGTATTGACCAGGAGCAACTTCTACAAATTGCGCGCCGTCCACTGGTAACAAAGGATATACTACACCAGCCATTGCAGGTTCTGCAAAATTGTTTGGATTTGCTACGTACAGTCCGTTGCTGGAAGTGACCAACCAAGTCTGGTCTGGTCCACCATTGATTTCAATGATTTCACCAAACTGACCGTCTTCATTATTCGTTGCATTGTCCAAACAAACGCATGGGTCTGAAATTGAAATAACGCCAACTTGACCGTTGATGCTGATTGTTTGTGTGAAAACACTTTCACAACCATTGGCATCCGTTAAAGTATATTCCAAATCAAGTGTACCAACTCCTGACTCTGTCAAAATCAATGTTGGGTTTGGAGTGTCTTCGTCTTCTAATTCAACATTCGTTGCTGTTCCACCAGTAATTGTCCAGTTATGAGTCGTGTATGTACCAGAACCACCTTGAGGATTGCCCATCAAGTCGATTTCAGTCATTAATTTATTATCTGTAATTTGGAAAATAGCTAAAGTGCCACTTTCCTCATTTGCAGTTGCCAATAAGAATTCTCCATTTGGACTATCTGCTTGCGGAATAATCACCAATCCTTCCGTTGAAATATCTGTTCCTAAACCTGCAACATACTCTACAAAGTAAGGACTTGTCGGGTCAGTAATGTTGTAAACCACTACTCCACTTCCCGCTTGGTCAATACTAATAAAAGCATATAATTGTTCGTTGATGTCTGCAACGATTACCATTTCTGGTTCTGGGCCTTTGTCTGCACTTTGTGCATCCGCGGTTGCCGTATTTCCATCAGTTGCATTAAAATAAGTTGGCGTTTGAGCTGCCATAATTCTTTCCAAATCATCACCACTGTCATAAACTTGCGTTAAGTCAGTTGTAAAAATCGAGAATGACCGAGCACCATACGCATATAATTGGTCAAAATCGCCATCACCATCCAAATCACCTTCTACACTTGATGTTGCCAAGCGTCCTAAATTTGCATCCATTTGTAAGTCAGCTGCATCAGGGAAAGTATTTGTATCTAACGTTAAATCACTAATTAGTACCTCTTCAGAAAAGCCAGTATAATTACGTGCGTCTCCTTCATTTGCCGTAATAATCAAGGTTTGACCACCCGCTTCAAAAGCAGTAATTCCATCAGGTTGATACATGCCGACAACTGGCCAATTTCTAATATTAATGCCGCCATCCGCATCGCTGGCATCGAAAGCATTATCAATTTGGCAATGTTGTTTCAAACCTAAACCGGCAATACTCGTTACTGTACCCGTTGCAATATCAATCGTTGCAATGGCATTATTTTCCTGTAAAGAAACGTAAGCTGTCGTGTTGTCAGGAGAAACCGTGATGTGTTCAGGTTCTAAATCTTGTGCTACTGTTGCGTTTGGTCCAAAAATTCTTACACCATCTGCCTCTAAAGTCGCTTGACCTAAGTTGAATGCAGTAAAATTGACTTGTGTCGTTGCAAAGTTGGCAACCTCAACAATCGTTACTGTTCCTTGTGGGTCAATGGTATAAGCATCATTTGGTGTTCCTTCATTCGCAGATAAAACACGAGTTCCATCTGGTGTGAACGTTACCATATCTGGTCCTGGTCCTGTAATTGTAGAATTTTGGAATGCACCTGCACTGTTGAAAAACAACAAGTCACCTGGCATTTGTGGATTTGCATCTGGCAAGGTTGCTACGACAACTCCATTATTAACCGCTACACCCGTTACTGCACTATTGTTGAAACCCAAAGTTTGTGGGTCAACCGTCGTCGTCAAAACAGGATTAGCAGGGTCAGCTACATTAATGAACTGAATGCCATTGTCGCTGGTCGCAATGATTTGAGTATTGTCTGCATCATAAGTAATAACTTCTATATCCGCTAAAGCAAATGTTCCAACTTTTTCAAAAGATAATTCTTTAACTTGAACTGTTGCTGATGGATTTGCATTTGCAATTACAATATCACGAGTCACACCACAGCCTGCGCTGGTTGGACTTTGTACGATTACGGTGTAGCAACCTGCTGTTAAACCAGTCGCCATATTCGATGTGCCAAAAGTAGCGCCGCCATCAAAAGAATATTGTAAAGGACCTGTTACATTATAATCCACTCCTTCACTTGCGGAAAACAAATAAAAAAGATCATCAACAGCACAAGGTCCGCTTCCATCATCCAATTCAAATTCTCCAAAACCCAAATCATTATTAGTACATGTTGCCTGATTGACTTTCACCAACATACCTTCATAATCTTCCTGATTAATTTCATTCGTTGTCAATTCGATTGGTGCAGGTAAATCATTTCCAGATGAGGTCACTTCAAATGCAGTAACGTTTACAATTTCTGTCAAATCATAAAACTCGGTAACAGTACCAGTGATTTCAATTTGATCTCCA
>ENA-ORXM01005353-ORXM01005353.1-marine-metagenome-genome-assembly--contig:-NODE-5353-length-10257-cov-3.172495_pt1 | contig 10257 bp, 8 predicted proteins | sample MGYA00237867_ERZ511480 | MGnify/ENA primary metagenome ERZ511480 (study PRJEB26309, sample SAMN06266103) | marine metagenome | isolation source: Algal blade | place: United Kingdom:Sidmouth, United... | reverse complement strand
AATTTAGATGTTTTATTTAATCAAACTAATCTTGATAATGGTATTTTTGGGATAGAGACATCAAGAGGAAGAAATAATGACGATGCAGAAACTTTTTTACCACAATTATATGATGCAGAAAAAACTGTTCATGCAGCTTACTTAGATGCTGTATATAATTTTGGAGAAAAATTTACAGCAAATGTTGGTCTTAGAGCAGAAAATATTAAAATGAATGTAACATGGGACACCAACATTAGTTTCCCTGGTTTTTCTAATAATAGCAGTGTAGATTTAGACAAACAATACATATTGCCATCTTTAAATTTAAAATACCAATTAAGTGAAAAAGTTAATCTAAGAGCTTCTGGTAGTTTAACATACACATATCCTCAATTTAAAGAAATTGCTCCTTTTACATATGAAGGCATTAACTTTCAAGAATCTGGAAACCCTGCCCTTTCTCCTTCTGACAATTATAACTTTGAAGTAAAATTTGAGTTATTTCCAAAGTCAGACGAATTATTTGCAATTGGAGCTTTTGGAAAGTTAATTAACAACTCTATTAACAGATTAGAAAGAAATTCTGCGATTGAAAGAGATTTTACTTTTGATAATTCTGGTGATGCTACAGTATTTGGTGTTGAAGCAGAAACAAAATTAAATCTTATTGATAAGGAAATAGATGATAATAAAAGTCAAAATTTAAGTGTTGGTGCTAATGCAACTTACATGAAAACAAAACTTAAATACAATACAAACAACACCCTATTTAACTACACTGGTGATAGCTCTGAGTTAGAAGGAGCGTCTCCTTTTACAGTTAATGCTAGTTTATCTTATAAATTTAATAATGATGAAAAAGAAACAATAGCATCTGTTGTTCTTAACTATCAAAGTGATAAAGTTTTTAGTATAGGTACAAACTTTCAGGAAAACATAATAGAAAAAGCTGCTCCTGTATTAGATTTTGTTTTTAGCCATAAGTTTAATAAAGCAGTTTCCTTTAAATTTAATGCCAAGAACTTATTAAACCCAAGCTTTGAAAGATACAGAGATATTCCTGAAAAACTTACAATGAATTCCTATAAAAGAGGACTTACATTATCCGCCGGAGTATCTATAAACTTATAGATAAAATTAAAAAAGTGTTTCTAAAATTTTAGAGACGCTTTTTTGATTTTAACAGCATACAATAAATTAACATTGCTTAGTAATCTTAACAAAAAACTAATATTCATGTAAAATGATATTAATGAACTGTGTCTTTATTTGCATAACATTTAACCCTAACAAAAATTGAAGAAAATGAAAACTTTAAGAAAACTAATATTACTAACTTTTGCAACGCTAGTTGCATCCTGCTCATCTGATGACGACAACAGAACAATAGATCCTGGTAAGGACAAAGATGGTGTTACAGATACAGAATTAAGTGGAGAAATAACAGAAGACACTAAATTATTAGCTTCTGTAGAATACACACTTACAGGTTCTTTAACTGTAAAAGAAGGTGCTACTTTAACAATTGAGCCTGGTACTGTAATTAAAGCTAAAAGTGGTAGAACAGATGTTTTCTTAGCGGTAGAAAGAGGAGCTAAATTAATTGCTAAAGGAACTGCTTCTGAACCTATTAAATTTACTTCAGATGCTTCTTCGCCTAAAGCTGGTGACTGGGGTGGTATTGTTTTAGCTGGTAAAGCTGCTTCTAACAAAGGAACTGATGTGCAATCTGAAGTAGCTGGACTACTTTATGGAGGCACAACTAACGATGATAATTCTGGAGAATTAAGCTATATTATTGCTGAATATACTGGCGCTAAAATTAATGGTGAACAAGAATTTAACGGAATATCTTTCTTTGGTGTTGGTAGCGGTACTACTGTTAACAATATTGTAGTTAGTAATGGTAATGATGATGGTATAGAATTCTTCGGAGGTAGCGTTAATGTTACTAATGTATATTGTGCAAATATTGCTGATGATATGTTCGATTGGACTGGCGGATATACTGGAACTATTACCAATGCTTTTGGTGTTCGTAATAATGGTTTTGATGCTGCTACAGATGATCCAAGAGGAATTGAAGGTGATAGTAATGGTTCTGATGCTACTGCTACTCCAATTTCTAAACCTACTTTAAACAATGTAACTATTTTAAACCTTAATCCTGATATTGCTCTTAAAGCTGGAGCTGAAATTAGAAGAGGTACAGAAGCTACAATTAACAACATACTTTTTGCTGCTTATGGTACTGCTTCTTTTGGAAACAGAATTGATACCGCAGATGATAAAGGAAACGGAACTGTAACTATTACTAATGCAGTTGCACAAGGTAATGTTGGTGATGATAAAGTTGGCGGAAATATTAATGGCACCGTTACTTCAATTACAGATGGCATTACAGTATCTGCAAATAATACAGTAGAAGGTAAAGCTGGTGTTGGTGCAGATTTATCTGCTTTTGCGTGGGCTAACCAAACTTTTGTAGTAACTAAATAAATATACACTAATCCTTAAACAAAATATAGTTTTAAAAGCCTCGCAATTGTGAGGCTTTTTTTATTCTAAAAAATTATTGAATCCAATAAAAGGAACGCGTTCAAAGTCAGAAAAGGTGGACTTAATGTCATTTTTTATGCATTTCATCGATCATTTTGCATTTCATCGATCTTTTCACAATATCTGCTCTTACAAAAATTAAACAGGCTTAAGAATTTATATATTTGTGGTACACTGTTTGTATACCATTACTTATGAAGCACTTTTACCTACTAATTTTCTTTTTATTCTTTTCTTTTAGCTATGCGCAAAGCTCTAATAGCAAAGGAGAAATTAATGGGTTTAAATTATATCCTAATCCTGTTACAAACAGTAAAGTTTTTATTAGCACTTCTGAAAATGCCCCAAAAAAAATATTAATTTTTGATGTCTTTGGTTCTCAAATTCTTAAAACCACCATATTAGGAAAAGAGCTAGGGCTAAATAATATAGATGCTGGGGTTTATGTTCTACGCGTTTATGAAAAAGATAAAGTTGCTACTAGGAAGCTTATTATTAAGTAACAAACCTTATTTTGCTCTCGTTGTTTTACCAACTTTACCGATGAAATACACTTCATAATTCATTGACATACAATTTATTGCAATTCACAACATTTTAGAATCTTCCATAAAACTATAGTATATCTTTACAGTGTTGATCCCAAATCAATACTTATGAAAAAAATCTACTTGCTCCTACTTATATTAGTATCCTACACTGTATCTGCACAAGAAGATAAAAATTCTTCTATAAATACTAGTAGTGAAATTGCAGAATTTAAGTTATACCCTAATCCGGTATCTAACGGATTGGTTCATATTACTACGAAAAATAATAACGAAAAAGAGGTTTTAATCTATGATGTATTTGGAGAGATAGTACTAACCAACCGCATTTACAATAAAAACTTAGACGTTTCTAGATTAGTATCTGGGGTTTATGTGCTAACCGTAATAGAAGATAAAAAATCTATCACCAGAAAATTAGTGGTAAAATAAGTTTCTCTCGCATACCAACTATTTAAACCTTGTCTTTTTTGCTATTTTTGCATTAGCAAATGACAAACACAAAAGACATCTTTACCATAAATTCTGAGGAAGATTTTAATGCCGCAGCATTACAAATTTTTAAACATCAATTTAAAACAAATTTGGTGTATCACGAGTTTTGTAATCATTTAAGGAAAGATCTTTCTAATGTGTCTCAAATCCAAGATATTCCTTTTATTCCAATAGATTTTTTTAAATCTAAAACTATACTTTCCGGAAAAGAAAAAGCAGAAACGATATTTACGAGTAGTGGTACTACTGGCTCTATTACCAGTAAACATTATGTTACAGATACCGAACTATATGAAGAAAGCTATTTAAAAGCTTTTGAGCATTTTTATGGCTCTGTAAAGGAATATTGTGTTTTAGCATTATTACCTTCTTATTTGGAGCGTAAAGGGTCTTCATTAATATATATGGTAGATGATTTGATAAAAAAAAGTGAGCACCCAAAAAGTGGCTTTTTTTTAAATAATACAGATGCCCTACTGGAAACACTAAAAACACTTCAAGATTCCAATACAAAAACACTTTTAATAGGAGTTTCTTTTGGCGGAATGCTCGTTCAAGAAATGGCTCGACATATTAAAACCAGAAAGGTGCTGGTAGTTTCTAGTGTGAAACACGAATCAGAATTACCGAAACGAATGATGTTCGCAAAGTATACCAAAATACATAAATTATTACCTACAGGTTTGGTGAATAATGTAGAGCTTTTAGCGAAATATGCCTTTGGTGATACGACTAGCAAACGCTTAGAATTGTATGAAGAATACCTTTCTATTCGTGATAAATACTACCTCGATTGGGCTATTGATCAAATTGTAAATTGGAAGTCGGCTTACGTTCCTGATGCCTTGGTACACATTCATGGAGAGAAAGACAGTGTTTTTCCAATCGGAAACATAAAAAATTGTATTCCTGTAAAAAATGGTACACATACCATGATTATTCATAGAGCCAAGTGGTTTAATGAAAATTTACCTACAATTATTTTAGAATAATTGAGTTCTATTTAAGACTCCTTTTTAAAAGAGTTCTATACCTTTGAGTAACCCGTTAAATCAAAATGCTATGAAATTTTTAAAGAGTACCCTTATGATATTGGGCGTCTTTTTTGTGATCAGTACCTTAATTTTCGCTGTACAAAGTACAAACGATGACTCTCAAAATGCTACAAAAGCCAAACAATCAAATGATAAGAATGTAGCTGAAGGGTATCAAATTTCTCCAATTGATATTCCTAAAGACTTAAATTTTGCTGATGAATTGGTTCCTCAGGAAGATCCTGAAATTATGGAGCGTGTTGACCGAGAGTTTTTGGTAAACACTTATTGGCAATCAAATGCCCTTTTGTTAATGAAAAGAGCGCATAAGTATTTTCCGGTAATAGAGCCAATATTGGCTAAAAACGGAATTCCTGATGACTTTAAGTATTTAGCTGTTGCAGAAAGTGGATTAGAAAATGTGGTTTCTCATGCAGGCGCTACTGGTTTTTGGCAAATTATGAAAGCTACCGGTCGTGAATATGGATTAGAAATTAACGCAAATGTTGACGAAAGGTACCATTTAGAAAAGTCAACAGAGGTTGCTTGTCGCTATTTAAATAAGTACAAGAAGAAATATGGTAGTTGGACGCTTGCAGCGGCAGCTTATAACACCGGTACAGGCTCTGTAGATAAGTATCTTAGAATTCAAAAGGTAAATGATTATTATGATTTGTTATTAGGTCAAGAAACAGGTCGTTACGTCTTTCGTATTATGGCTATTAAAGAGATTTTAAGCCATCCAGATAAATATGGTTTCAATGTTCAAAAAGAAGATTTGTATGCTGCTGTGCCTACTTTTAAAGTTGAAGTAGATCAGCCGGTAACTAATTTTGCTGATTTCGCCAATGAGTATGAGATTAACTACAAGATTTTAAAACGTCATAATCCGTGGTTGCGTGAGGCGCATTTGAATAATCAGTCACGTAAGAAGTATACGATTGAAATTCCTAATAAAGGTTTTTACAAAGAGACTAAAAAGTAGTCTTTTAAAAGTTTTAAATCAGTTCATAAAAAAAGCAGACCATTCAATGGAATGGTCTGCTTTTTTCTTGTATAGTAATTTTCTAAAAGATTAAATCTTTTTCATTTGCTGCTGCATCATTTTAATTTGATCAGTCAACATATTGTTTTTATCTAATTTCTTAGCTTCTTGTAGCAGTTTTGTTGCTTCGCGCTTACGACGTTTTTGCATTGAAATTCCTGCCAAACTTAACTTTGCCATTGCAAGATCATAGTCCATAGTCAAGCCTAATTTCAAAGCTTTCTTAAAATACTTCTCGGCTTTCGTAAGGTTGGTTTGTGAAAAAATAATACCATGTAAATAATTGTAATACCCTTGTTGCTTTGTAGTTAATGCAGCTTCAGGGTTACTAATTTTACTCAACCATTTTTGTGTGCCGATAAGGTCTTGTTTGCGCATTCTAAGAAACGCCAATAAGATCATTTCATTTCTAAAATAAAGGAAAATAAAAATTAGGGAAAGGAGTATTAAGAAAATTCCGTTTCCGATTTCACCTTCCCAAAACTGATAAACAGCATAAGCTATTATAAGACCTGCAATGATTAGTTTGAAAATTTTGTTAAACATATTATTTGGTAATTAAAGTGTAGGTTATGGTAGAGTTTATTGTTGTTGGTATTTCTATAACACCTAATTGAGACATGGTTGAAATGCCATTGGCTTCTCCTTTTACGGTCATATTAATAATAAAACCTGATTCAGGGTCTGCAACAATTTCAGTGCTTTGTGTGCCGCTTAAATTCATTTTAGTGCCAGATTCATCAGTACTCATGACCACATCAGCTTCACCGCTAATCAATACATTGTCAGAAATTTCATTTAATGTCCATGTGTTTTTAGCACTTAGTTTTCCATTGTATTCATTTTTCCAAGAATCACCAATGTTTACTAAACTATCGCTGTAGAAATAGGTGAGTTGTTTGTAGCTGTTTGACAATGCTTCTGAACCGAACTCTTTTTTTAAGCCTTGTTTCATCATGTTTTTAGAAAACTCATCTTCAATTCCTGATGCGTCAGACATTTTTGTTACTAAACTATCACCGCCAGTTACTTCAATTATATCGCCTGTTTTTGAAAGTATGAGTTGTACCGGGGTATCTAATAAACTATTGAACATTTCAGACTGCATGTCACCTTTGGTCACATCTTTTGCTTGAACATTCATAATCTCACCTTGAATGCTTGATTTCATTAAAAGATTTAAATCTTTGAACGTAAAGGCTATTTCGTAAGAATTTTCATTTTCTTTAACCACTTTAAATTCTAGTATGCCACCTAAATCATTTGTGATTTCATGCGAAGCACCATCAATTTCTTGAATAATAGATTGGTGCGCTTTTTGCTCTATTGTAAAAACATCTCCAATTTTTAAGTTATATTCCAGGGTGGTTTGAGAGAAAACAGTAAGATTGCAACATAGAAATAGTATTAAATATAAAGGGTGTTTCATGCTATCGATGTAATGTTTAAAACAAACTTTGGCAAAAGTACTAAAAACGAAACTCAAGGGCGAAACCAAACAATAAAAATTATTTTTTCAAATGTGTTTGGCAAAGACAAAACTCTTCGTATATTTGCGCCCAGTTTTGCAGACCGTTCTGCAACCCAGTCAATAACGAAAAGGATACTACAATGCCAGGTCAAAAGAGAACATATCAACCTTCAAAGAGAAAAAGAAGAAACAAACACGGTTTCAGAGAGCGTATGGCTTCTGTTAATGGAAGAAAAGTTCTTGCCAGAAGAAGAGCTAAAGGAAGAAAGAAATTGACTGTATCTTCATTACCAAGACACAAAAAATAAATGATTTCATATTTTTAAAATATTGAAGGTGTTACTTTTTCGAAAGTAGCACCTTTTTTTTATGACTAGTTTACTCCTAAACACTATTTTTATACAATTAAAGCAGCAATTAGAACATGCCGAAAAGAGAAGATTTAAAATCCGTTTTGTTAATTGGTTCCGGACCAATTGTTATAGGTCAAGCCTGTGAATTTGATTACGCTGGTTCGCAATCATTACGGTCGTTACGTGAAGATGGTATAGAGACCATTTTAATTAATAGCAATCCTGCTACTATTATGACCGACCCCTCAATGGCCGATCACGTCTACCTAAAGCCCTTGACCACTAAATCAATAGTAGAAATTTTAAAAGAACACCCGCAAATTGATGCTGTATTACCAACTATGGGAGGGCAGACAGCATTGAATTTGTGTATTGAAGCCGATGAAAAAGGTATCTGGAAAGATTTTGATGTAGATATGATTGGTGTTGATATTGACGCTATTAATATTACAGAAGACCGAGAGAAATTTCGTGAATTAATGTTGAAAATAGGAGTTGGCATGGCTCCTCAAGCAACAGCAACTTCGTTTTTGAAAGGAAAAGAAATAGCGCAAGAATTTGGCTTTCCACTGGTAATTCGTGCATCGTATACCTTAGGTGGGGCAGGAGCTTCTATTGTATACGACCCAAAAGATTTTGATGAATTGTTAAGTCGTGGTTTAGAGATTTCCCCCATCCATGAAGTAATGATTGATAAAGCCATGATGGGCTGGAAAGAATATGAATTAGAATTACTTCGTGATTGTAATGATAATGTCGTTATTATATGTGCGATTGAAAATATGGATCCGATGGGTATTCATACCGGTGATTCAATTACTGTTGCCCCAGCAATGACACTTTCTGATAAAACATATCAGAAAATGCGTGACATGGCAATTCATATGATGCGTAGTATTGGTGACTTTGAAGGCGGTTGTAATGTTCAATTTGCTGTAAGTCCTGATGAGAATGAAGAAATTATTGCGATTGAAATTAACCCTCGAGTATCTCGCTCTTCAGCATTAGCTTCAAAAGCAACAGGTTATCCAATTGCAAAAGTCGCAACCAAATTGGCAATTGGTTATTCGTTAGATGAATTAGATAACCAGATTACAAAATCTACTTCAGCCCTTTTTGAGCCTACTTTAGATTATGTAATTGTGAAAATTCCGCGATGGAACTTTGATAAATTTGAAGGATCAGATAGAACATTAGGACTTCAAATGAAGGCTGTTGGTGAAGTTATGGGAATTGGTCGATCATTTCAAGAAGCCCTTCATAAGGCAACTCAATCTTTAGAGATTAAAAGAAATGGTTTAGGTGCAGATGGAAAAGGTTATAAAAATTATGAGCAAATCATCAGTAAATTAACTCATGCTAGTTGGGATCGTGTTTTTGTAATTTACGACGCTATTCAATTGGGTATTCCACTTAGCAGAATTCATGAGATTACAAAAATTGATATGTGGTTCTTGAAACAATATGAAGAACTTTATCAATTAGAAAAAGAAATTTCAAAGTATACCGTAGCGAGTTTGCCAAAAGACTTATTGCTTGAAGCAAAGCAGAAAGGTTTTGCTGACCGCCAAATAGCACATATGTTAGATTGCTATGAAAGTGAAGTACATAGCAAAAGAACACAACTGAATATAAATCGTGTTTACAAGCTGGTAGATACTTGTGCAGCTGAATTTAAGGCCATGACGCCATATTATTATTCTACATTTGAAGCTGAAGTTGAAACCGCAGATGGTGAGCGTTATGTAGCTAACGATAGTGTTGTTAATGATAAGAAAAAAATTGTTGTTTTAGGATCAGGACCGAACCGAATTGGGCAAGGTATTGAATTTGATTACTGTTGTGTTCATGGGGTATTAGCTGCTGCCGAGTGTGGGTATGAAACCATCATGATTAATTGCAACCCTGAAACAGTTTCTACTGATTTTGACACCGCAGATAAATTGTATTTTGAACCTGTTTTTTGGGAACACATATATGATATTATTCTTCATGAAAAACCAGAAGGTGTTATAGTGCAGCTTGGTGGACAGACAGCTTTAAAATTAGCGGAAAAACTTTCGAAGTACGGCATTAAAATTATCGGAACAAGCTTCGAATCTCTTGATTTAGCTGAAGATCGGGGAAGTTTTTCTGAAATGCTCTTAGAAAATGATATTCCTTTTCCAAAATATGGAATTGCAGAAACCGCTGACGAGGCGAGTGCCTTGGCAGATGAATTAGATTTTCCTTTATTGGTAAGACCGTCATATGTATTGGGTGGCCAAGGAATGAAAATCGTTATTAATAAAGAGGAATTAGAGGAGCATGTAGTTGACTTATTACGCAAGATTCCAAATAACAAATTGCTTCTAGATCATTATTTAGATGGTGCTATAGAAGCAGAGGCAGATGCGATTTGTGATGGTAAAGATGTTTATATTATTGGTATAATGGAACATATTGAACCATGTGGAGTTCACTCTGGAGATTCAAATGCCACATTACCTCCTTTTAATCTAGGAGAATTTGTAATGCAGCAAATAAAAGATCATACCAAGAAAATTGCACTAGCTTTAAATACAGTAGGATTAATCAATATCCAGTTTGCGATAAAAGATGATAAAGTGTATATCATTGAAGCGAACCCAAGAGCGTCACGAACGGTACCATTTATTGCTAAGGCTTATAAAGAACCTTATGTAAATTATGCAACAAAAGTGATGTTGGGTGAAAAGAAGGTTAAAGATTTTGACTTCAAACCTGAACTAGACGGATTTGCTATTAAGCA
>ENA-ORXM01005352-ORXM01005352.1-marine-metagenome-genome-assembly--contig:-NODE-5352-length-10257-cov-3.186346_pt1 | contig 10257 bp, 8 predicted proteins | sample MGYA00237867_ERZ511480 | MGnify/ENA primary metagenome ERZ511480 (study PRJEB26309, sample SAMN06266103) | marine metagenome | isolation source: Algal blade | place: United Kingdom:Sidmouth, United... | reverse complement strand
TTCGGGTATTTAAAAACCTGTTGTGTTTGATATAAATCCGAACCAAAAACATCCATTGAAAATTCAGGCACGTTAGTTTCATCAAAACGAATAAAAGCAATTTTATTACTATCTATATTCCAATCAAAAGCACGAACAAATGAAAATTCCTCTTCGTAAACCCAATCGGTAATACCATTAATTATCTTATTTTTTTTACCGTTTGAAGTTACTTGAGTGATTTCACTAGAATTCAAATCCTTTACATACAAGTTATTACCCTTAGCAAATGCGACTTTCTTTCCATTAGGAGAAAAGGTAGGTTCTTGAATTTTATCTTCACTAATCAAATCTAACGAACCATTTTTTATATTATAAACATAATAATTACCTAGTGCTGAACGTCTAAATATAGCCTCTTCGTTAGTTGCCAAAATAACCTTCTGCTCATCTTTACTAAACGTATAGTTTGTAAAATATGAAATTGCTTCCAAATCTGTTGAGCTCACTAAAGTCCCATCTTTTTTCAATGTTTTATAATCATAAATATCAATTGATGTACTTTTCATTTCACTATTAAAATTCAAAACTGAGTATTGCTTTCCATTAGCCATAGAATGCAACGCATCCATACGCGCTGTTCTAAACGTACCATCTTTCCAAATATCTTCAAGAGTAATAGCTTTAGTTTGAGCCGTTAAAATTGCAGGTATAAAAAGCCAAGCATAAAGGTAAAATTTCATATAATATATGTATTAATTTAATATGTTCTATAAAATCAAATTAGCTTTAAAAGACTGAATTTCCTTATAAAAATTAGTCGATTATAGGCTATTTATCAAAAAACCTGTTTATTTAATAAAACGATGTCAAGTTTACTAAAAATTATGCAAAAACCCTATACATAAATAGTTAAATGATGTGGTTTTGAGCAAGCAATTCAATATTCCTACCAAGAGTAGTATCTTTGCAATGCAAATTTGTACCCTATGAGTAAAACTATTACAGGTTTTTCAAAATTAACTAAGTCTAAAAAAATTGATTGGATTATTGATACTTATTTTTCAAATGCGGAAGACGCTAAAGGTGTTTTAAAGCAATATTGGAACTCCAATGATAAATTACAACAGTTGCATGATGAGTTTATAGAAAACACAATTACAAACTACTATTTACCGCTTGGTGTAGCACCTAATTTTCTTATAAATAACAAAATGTATACCATCCCGATGGCTATTGAGGAAAGTTCGGTTGTTGCTGCTGCTAGTAAAGCAGCAAAATTTTGGTTGGAACGTGGTGGTTTTAAAACAAAAGTTATTTCTACGACTAAAATTGGACAAGTACATTTTATTTATAAAGGTGATTTTGAAAAACTAAATCAGTATTTCAATCAGGTTAAACCGAAACTTTTTGAAGCTACTGAAGGAATTACCAAGAACATGAAAAAACGTGGTGGCGGCATTCTTGATATTGAATTACGTGATAAAACACCAGATATTGACAACTATTATCAACTACATGCATCTTTTGAAACTCTGGATGCAATGGGTGCCAATTTTATCAATTCATGTTTAGAACAGTTTGCAAAAACGTTTAAAAATGAGGGGTTATCTTTTGAATTGTTTTCTGAGACTGAAAAACAGATTGAAATTATAATGAGTATACTTTCTAATTATGTTCCAAATTGTTTGGTACGTGCAGAGGTAAGTTGTAATGTTGAAAAGTTAAGTGAAAGTAAAACCATTTCTGGAGAAGCTTTTGCTAATAAATTTATACAAGCCATACGTATTGCTGAAGTTGAACCCTACAGAGCTGTAACGCACAATAAAGGTATTATGAATGGTATTGATGCTGTGGTTTTGGCTACTGGAAATGATTTTAGAGCCGTTGAAGCTGGTGTGCATGCCTATGCATCAAGAAACGGTAAATATAGTAGTTTAACACATGCCAAAGTTGAAAATGGAATATTTACATTTTGGATGGAAATCCCATTAGCTTTAGGAACCGTTGGCGGACTTACAGGGTTACATCCTTTAGTGAAATTAGCTTTGGAGTTATTACATAAACCATCTGCTAAAGAACTTATGCAAATTGTTGCAGTTGCAGGATTAGCACAAAACTTTGCGGCATTACGCTCATTAACTACAACAGGAATTCAGCAAGGGCACATGAAAATGCACTTAATGAATATATTAAATCAGTTTGAAGCGAATGATGATGAAAAGCTATTTATAACTCAATATTTTAAAACCAACGAGCTAACACATAGTGCAGTTATAGCGGCATTAAATAAATTAAGAGTTTCTAATGGAACATAAACCTTTTTACAGCCATGGAAAACTTCTCATTTCTGGGGAATATGTAGTGCTTGATGGCGCTTTATCATTGGCTATTCCAACAAAATACGGACAATATTTAGCTATTGAATCTCTAGAAGAATCAAAACTTATTTGGAAAAGCTTTGATGAAAACGGAATTATCTGGTTTGAAGATACTTTTTTAATTGAAAAAAATGGAACATCACGAACTCCTCGTAATGAGTTAAGCGACAGACTTATTCAAATATTAAATGCTGCAAAGGATTTAAATCCAGATTTTTTAAATGATAATAAAGGTATTAAAGTTAAAACACATTTAGAATTTCCAAAAAATTGGGGATTAGGCACATCTTCTACATTAATTAACAATGTAGCCCAATGGGCAGATGTTGACGCTTATACACTTTTAGAAAAAACTTTTGGAGGCAGCGGTTATGATATTGCTTGCGCTCAAAACAACTCATCAATAACATATAAGACAAATAATAAAAATCAAATAGTTAAAACGGTTGATTTTAATCCTTCATTTAAAGAACACCTTTATTTTGTACATTTAAATAAAAAACAAAATAGTCGTGATGGTATAAAAGATTATTATAAAAATAAAGTAAATGCGCAATCTGCTATTGATGCTATTACTACTATTACTTTAAAAATGATTAATTCTAAAACGTTAAGAGATTTTCAAAGTTTAATGATTCAACATGAAAGTATAATTTCTAATATAACGAAACAAACACCGGTTAAAGAGATCCTTTTTAAAAACTTTGAAGGTGCTATAAAAAGCCTTGGTGCTTGGGGTGGCGATTTTATAATGGTGGCTTCAAAAAGTAATCCGAGTCAATATTTTATAGACAAAGGTTATAAAACTATAATCTCATATTCAAACATGGTATTATAAGTTATCTAGAATTAACAAAAAAAAGAGCCTATTAAATAGACTCTCTTAATTATGTAAATTGTGGAAACTTTAAATTAGTCTACAGCATCTTCAACATCATCTACTGCATCCTCAACATCATCAGCTACATCTTCCATTGCATCTTCAACTTTATCTTCTTTTGTTTCTCTACAACCAGTAAACATGGTTGACATTGTAAATAATATTAAAAATATTTTTGCGATTTTTTTCATTGATTATTAGTTTTAAAATTAATTATTATATTTATTTTTTTATAAGGCTTTTTAGTAAGGATAGTACAAAAAGCACTATAAATACGAAGAAAAGGATTTTAGCAATTCCTGCTGATGCTCCTGCTATTCCGCCAAATCCCAACACTCCAGCTATTACAGCAATTATTATAAATGTGACTGTCCAACGTAACATATGGTTTGTTTTTAGTGGTTATAAATTAATGAGAACTTGATTCTCAAATTCTACCTTACAAATATTAAATTTTCTTATATATTTTCTTAACTCATAAAAAAAATATATTAACTCATAAAGATACTAATATACAGGTAGTTAAAATAAAAAAAATAGACCCCAACACTATAAAACATGTCAGGGTCTAATTCACTAACCAACCAATACAAAAATACTATCATTTTATAATTTTAGTTAACTCTAATAAGCAAACTATTAACTGTAAAATTTGAGAAAAAATATATTACAAAAAAAAGGGTGCTAAAAAGCACCCTGATATTTTTATTTTGGAAAGAATTTAACTTAAATCTTCTAAAGTTTTGATTCTGCTTAGTCCATTTTGGATTTTATTTTTTTGAGATTCTAAAATCGACTTTGTACTCGTTGGTAAACTTGTTTCATTAATTACATCGCTATATTCATCAATAGCAGATTTCTCTCCTCTTATAGCTTCTTCTAACATTGATTCTTCATTCTCTGATGAGAACAATGCCTTAACATCCATCCATGTTCTGTGAGCAGCTCCTGTAATACTTCCGCCTTTATCAATATCTTGGTTAAAAGCTTTAAGCTCAGATTTTAATTCATGGCCAAAATCATAGCGTTCTTTCGCCTTTTGCTTAAAATAGGTTTTCAATGCCGTATTATCAATATTATCAGCCGCTTTTTTAAATCCTTTTTCGGCATCATATGTTTTTTCTAATAAATCGTTTAATTTATTTCCAATTTCTTCTGTGTAAGTACTCATATTTTTATAGTTTTATATTTGCAGTAATTTATTTTTAGATGCCTACTGTTTTACATCTGTAACAAATTTATATATTTATTATATTAACGATTAGTCCATAAGAAATCAATCTTGACTCATTTAAAAATATTTAAAATTTTAATTCATATAATTTATGTAGCACGATGCTAAATTCTATTTTGATTTTTTAAAAACACCGTTCCTGCTAATTTCAAAAAGTTTATTCTTCGTTAACTAAATGATACTATACTTTCGCTTATAAGTTTCCACAAACATTAAATAAGCTTAAAAGTTATGATCTGTTTATTATAATTTACCAATAATTTTATCATTTTTATGGTGCTCGGTAGAACCACGTCATATTATATTTATAACCAAGTCATTACTTCCTTCGGTTTGCTAAAAAAATGATTTGCTATCTGTTAGGGTTTCTAACTTTTTATCGCTTAAAAATTCGTTTTTCTTATTTGATTTTATCAGATATTTAAACCTGCTTTTTAGGTGAATCTCTTTTTGTGTTATGGCCTTTTTATAGTGCTTTGAATACATTCAACATTATCTATTTACTAAAGATTCTAAATCTTAATAAAAAATAATATTATTAAATTTGTAAAATCAAAACAAAAATCAACTTTAATGATAATTAGTTATATGAAGTTATTTAATAACACTATCTTTATTTTTAGTAAAAACCCAAGCAAAACCTAATGTTAATATGCATTCCAGATATCAGTGGTTTTACTCAATTTATGAGTGAAACAGACGCTGATTTGAGCTCTAAAGTAATTTCTTCATTATTAAATAATATTATTTACTCAAATAAAATCGGTCTAAAAGTCTCCGAAATTGAAGGTGATGCCGTTTTATTTTATAAATCCGGAGAATTACCAAGTTTAAAACTATTAATAGATCAATGCATCTATTTTTATAAAGAATTTTATAAACAATTAGAAACATTAAAAGAAATTCATGATAACAGTATTGATAGCCATAAAATACCTACAACTTTAGGGTTGAAAATTATTTTACACTATGGTAAAGAGATTGATTCAGTTCAAATAGGAAAACATATAAAACTTATGGGCGAAGATGTTATTGTAGCTCATAAACTCCTTAAAAACAAGGTGCCCAAAGATGAATATATGCTAATTTCTGAAAATCTTTTAGCACAATACAACATGAATGAATTTGATAATAAAACTTATTGGGGAGAATTAAAAAACGGTAAAAATGTATACGAACATTTAGGAGAAATTAATTACACATATATAGATTTAACACCTCTATTAAATTTTAAAGAGTAAATTTATATGATAGAAATTGAAATTAAAGCTGATAACACGAAAGAAATCCTTGAAGAAATTCAGAATCATATCGGTGGAACTATTGATGAAAAATGGAGCGAGTATACCTTACACGTTGATAATAATTTAGCAATTGGTAGTATTCGCTTTATTCCTTTTGATTGGGGCGTAAATATTTTAGATTATAATATTACCTTTACTAATGAAATTGTATTTAAAATGCATGCTAATGAGTTTAACCCAGTTCGATTTATTTATAATTTAGATGGCAGTTTTAAACATCGATTTGGTGTTGACAATCGAGAAGAATTAGTTGATAAATTTCATTCCTTAATATTTACTAATAAGGCAACAGGATTAAATTACGTCCATTTTCCAAAAAACACAAAATTGGAAATTAACTCCATTCAAATTATAAGAAAGCGATTTTTAAAAAAACGCACTACAAATGTATCAACTTTAAATAAAAAATTATATGAAGTTTTTGTGGATGAAGACCAAGAAAACAGATTTGCACATTATGGCACCTTAAATTTAAAACTGGCAGATCTTGTAAAAAAAACACGCTATGTAAAATCAAAAGGTATGTTGAGAGTACTAAAAATTGAAGCTAAAGTCTATGAGATTTTAGCTTTACATATACAACAACACTATACATCGCAACAAGGTGTACCGCTACCAACTTCTCTTGTAAAAAGTGAACTAATTACTGTAAGAAAGCTTGGTCAAACTATATTAAAACGACCAGCAAAAAATTATTCTTTGGATAGGTTATCTAAAGAAACTGGACTATCGCAATCTAAACTTCAAGATGGGTTTAAATTTTTATATACAAGAACTGTAACAGAATATATAAGACATGTAAGATTAGAATCTGCAAGAGAATTAATAAATACTACAGATTTAAATATATCGCAAATTGTTTACACTATAGGCTTTACAAGCAGAAGTTATTTTTCTAAGATTTTTAAAGAAAAATATAACTTAACTCCTAACGAATTTAAAAAACAGTTAACAGTTTCCGTAGCTTTAGGTATATAAAAAAAGCCTCGATATATCGAGGCTTTTTTTAAAATTCTATTTTTTACATTTACTGTACTTGAGTTGCTGCTCTATTATCTTCAATTTCAGCAGCTTCTTTTAAAGCATTATACAATTTAGAATTTACAGCATTTGCTTTTTCCTGTTCTATTCTATTAGCAGCAGCTTGATAGTTATCTAATGCAACAGCTGGTGTAATTTTAGTAACCTGAACCATATAAACACCATTTGTACCATCGATTAAACCAGATGTTTCACCCTCTTTTAATCCAAAAGCTGCTCCTGCAAGCATTGGTTCTCTTCCAGCTCCAGAAATAGTTGGATTTTTCATATTAATACCTTTAGCAGTTCTAACATTAGTATTTTCAGCCTTTGCAAAATCCTCTAAGGTCGTAGCTTTTACTCTGTCTCTAATAAGCTTCGCTTTCTTCTCTTTTCTAATAATTGGTAAAACTTCAGCAGTTGCATCTTCGGCAGACATTAATCCTGCTTTATGTTTTGCTACCAATTGTACTATAACATACCCACTAGGCACATTAAAACGTTTTATATCTCCAACTTCAGAATCTTCCTCAAAAGCCCAACGTACAATTTGTCTTTGATTTCCAACACCAGGAATATTTTCATCTAAAACTTTAATACCGTTTACTGGCCTTAAAGTATATTTACTGTTATTAGCAATGGCTTCAAAATCACCTGTTCCTGAATTAATTTCAAAGTTTGAAGCATCTCTAAATACTTTATCTGTAGTTGTTTCAGAAGGTTCTATTTTTTTAGAAATAGTTCCTACTTGAACCGCTTTAGTTTTATTCTTTTGCCCTTCAACTTCTATAATGTGAAATCCAAAAATCGTTTTTACAACACCTAAATCACCTGTTTTTCCTTCAAATTCAAAATCATTAAATTCTGGAACCATCGTATTGTATGGATGCCAATCGTAACGCCCTTCTTTAGCTACACTTCCTTGATCAGAAGAAAATTCAGTTACAAAATCAGGGAACTTAGAACGATTTCTTTTTAAAATTGCAAATAAACTATCAGCAGTTATTTTAGCTTGTGCTTCAGTTGCTGTTATATCTGGTCCGGCACTTTGAGCACCTTTAAAAGGAATTAAAATGTGTCTTACTTTAGCTGAATCTGGTATTTGTTTAACAGCGATAACTTTAGTTATTTTAAAACTTCCATCATGTTTGTAAGGTCCATAAACTTCACCTTCATTCAAATTATAAATAGCATCTGCAGCTTCTGTTGGTAGACTTGATTTAAAAACAAAACGTTTATCAAACTTAACATCTGATGCTGCAATTGAATTTATGTAAGCTTCATTATTTTTCACTTTAGAAAAAGCAACAATAGTGTCTTTTCTACCTCTATCGTCGACAAACCTGCCATTAATAAAAGTTTTTAATTCTTTTTTTATAGCGGCTTCATCTTCTACAGATGGTATTTCTTTAAATTCAACAAAACGAATATCTCTTGAGGCATCTACTTTATACTGATTCTTATTATTACTGATGTAATTTGTAATATCTGATTTTGAAACATCTACAATACTATCTGGAATCGTAGAAAAATTAGCTTGTACATATTTAATATCTACTTTATTTCCTTCTAATTCATGATCCAATTTACCCTCAGCAAGTGTACCTGTTAAACCCGCTTTAACCATGTTAAAGTAGTTTTGGTTTAACGCGTTCGATGCTACTTGTTTTTCATAATTAACCCAACTAGCAAAACCTTCTGGAGATGTTTCTTTTAGGTTAGCAATATATTCATTCATTTTATTTTCATCAAAAAGTCCTGCTTCATTTAAAAAATTTTCATTTGTAGCCAACGATGTTTTTAGCAAATCTCTCATTTGATCTTTCTCTACAGAAATTTCAAGCGCTTCGTATTGTGTTTCCATAACAGCTTGTTTAGTTTCTTGATCCCAAACTCTGTTCATTACTTGAGTATTAGTAGCGTTTGGACCCATTTGCCTTTGTAACTGCTCTACTTTCTGTAAAAACCCCTCGCGAGTAATATCTTTACCATTTATTGTTGCAACAATGTTTTGCGACTTAGACGTCAAAGCATCACTGTTTTTAAATAAATCTGCTAATACAAAAGAGAATAGCGCTAATGCTATAATTAATATTAGAAAGAGTGAACGTTGTCTTATTTTATTTAAAACTGCCATTTGTAAATTTAATTTTTAAAATCCGTTGTTGGAATTGCTTGTTTAGTTGATATTAATTGATGTAAACCCACAAAAATATCGTGCGCGAAAATACCATTTTCTATTTAATAATAAAAGGGTTATTTGGTATTTGTTATGTTGTTTGTTGAACTCTTGCTAGTTGTAGCGTTTTATAGTGTTGTGTTCTTAATTTTTTTTACTGAAGTTTTTAAATGAATACTGAGATTAAGACTGAAAATGGCTACTAATTATCAGTCTTCGCCTAACACTTTAACTTCGACCATATCAATTTTAGTGTTTGAAACTTCTAAAATTGTAAATTGAAACGTGTCTATTTGAACAATATCATTTTGGGTAGGAATCTCCTCGGTATGGTTAACAATTAAGCCTCCAAGAGTTTCATAATTCTCACTTTCGGGCAGATCTATTTTGTAAGTTTCATTAATATAATCAACATCTAAACGAGCTGAAAATTTGTAAATATCATCTTCTATTGTTTCTTCTATTAAATCTACAGAATCATGTTCATCTTCAATTTCACCAAATAATTCTTCTACAATATCTTCAACAGTCATAATCCCCGAAGTACCACCATATTCATCCAAAACCACAGCAATGCTCTTACGTTTTTTAATAAGTACACTTAAAACATCTTTTACAAGCACGGTTTCTGGAACGAACTCAACGGGCATCATCATAGACTCGATAGCTTTAGCTTTTTTAAAAAGCTCGAAAGAATGGACATACCCTAAAATATCATCAACAGTATCTTTGTAAACCAAAATTTTAGTTCGCCCGGTTTCAGTAAATAAAGTATTTAAAGATTTTACAGAATTTGAAATTTCTACTGCAATAATTTCAGTTCTTGGAATCATTACTTCACGTGCTTTTACATCTGAGAATTCCAAAGCGTTTTGAAAAATTTGTATTTCGCTATCCACATCATCTTGTTCTTCAACCGATTCCATTTGTTCACTAATATAGTTACCAAGTTCTACTTTTGTAAATGCGAGTTGAATTTGGTCTCCTTCGGTTTTAAAAAAAACTTTTAATACAAAATCTGAAATCCAGATTACAAAATCTGATATAAACGTAAAAAGCATATAAAATATATATGCCGGAATTGCTAAAGCTTTAATTAGGCTATTAGCATAAATTTGAAAAAAAACTTTAGGAAGAAATTCTGCCGTAAAAAGGATGATAAGCGTAGATATGACTGTTTGTGTTACCAAACTGAAATCTCCCAAGACTATATTAAGAAACTCACTATTGGTAGGGACCATGCCCTGAAACCATTCCATGAGTAAATCCCCCATGAAAAG
>ENA-ORXM01005351-ORXM01005351.1-marine-metagenome-genome-assembly--contig:-NODE-5351-length-10259-cov-4.275290_pt1 | contig 10259 bp, 10 predicted proteins | sample MGYA00237867_ERZ511480 | MGnify/ENA primary metagenome ERZ511480 (study PRJEB26309, sample SAMN06266103) | marine metagenome | isolation source: Algal blade | place: United Kingdom:Sidmouth, United... | reverse complement strand
TAGGGCAGGGATGCCTAACGCTAGCATTAGACTCGTGTCGCGGTAGTAGGGAAAGAGCCAATCTTTCTTAGGAATGACCGCGTGGGCCATCGCCACCTGAGCGGCCTCATGGCCCGCCGAGGGCGCAACAAAGCTTAACTTGCCCATGCGTTGCAGACGACTTAACTGCTCATCGAGCAACCTGCCCGTGAGCATATCTTTGTACATACGTTTTAGCTGCGCATCATCAAGGTCTAGCTCGAACAAACCCATCCACTCACCAGAGTCACTTATCAGCCGAATGGGGTCGTCAGAAAAGGGTTCGAATACCTGGGCGTCACGAATCATTGCCGTTACTCCTTTACAAGTTTGGACGTTCTCGAGAGCCTAACTGGGAACTGCTGCTTTAAGACGTGAAGAGGGGTTATAGATTTCATAGTTAGTTGTAAAAGCTCCCCGAAGTGAAAACATGCAATAAAAACCTGGGTCGAATATGTATATATGCAGTTTAGCATTCACCAGGTTAGAAATCTGTGGTGTCCGGTAAAGCCTGGTACACCATAAGGCGCTGAGATTAGCTCTAAGATCATCTTCGCTAAAGCGTCACTCGAGCCAGACCCGAACTTATAAATGCTCATCCAAAAACTCGGCAACTCTAGGGTAAGCCACCCGTTTATTTTTCAACTTGACCAGTCCGTGCCCTTCATCATCAAAAATCATCAGTGGCGCGTCAATACCGCGTGCGTTAAGCCGTTCAACTAACTGCTCAGCCTCACTAACAGGCACGCGGGGGTCGTTTTTGCCGTGAATAACGATGACTGGGACGCGAACCTTGTCGATATGATTTAGAGGAGAAATCTCTTCCAAGAAGTCGCGATCATCCGTCAGACTGCCGTACTCCGCCTCACGGTGAGCGCGGCGGTAGCTACTGGTATTTTCCAAAAAGGTCACAAAGTTGCTGATACCCACGATATTGACGCCCGCTTTGAACAGTTCAGGATAGCTTGTTAGCGCAGCTAGAACCATGAACCCTCCGTAACTTCCGCCGTAGACGGCAACACGCGAAGCGTCCAAATTGCCCTGAGTTTTAAGCCACTCAACTGCACTAGCAAGGTCAGCTACCGAATCCATACGTTTGCGAACATCATCAAGATGGGCATAATGCTTTCCGTAGCCCACCGAGCCGCGCACATTGGGCGCTAGAACCGCGTAACCTTGGGCCACAAAATATTGCAGGATAGCCGATAAGAAGGGACGCGTCTGTCCCTCAGGACCACCGTGGATATACATAACGACAGGATAGGGGCCTTCGCCATGATCCGGCACGAAAAGCCAGGCGGGGATACTTAGGTCATCAAAACTAGGGTAATGAACAAGCTCTGGCGTTACGAACGACTTGGTCGCCAAGCCTCCGTGAGCAGAACGCGTCACGGGGTAGACCGTGTCCTCTTGTAAGCGCCAGACATAGCAGTCACTCGTCTGAGTTGCGCCGAAAAAACCGAAAGTAAAGTTCTGAGAATCCGCACTAAAGGGTGTTGCCCCTGGCTGGAGCACGCCCAAACCCTTCTGCGTTAGAGGGCAGGGGCGACTTGAGCTGTCCTCCAAATTATAAAGGTGTAAGCGGCTTGTTCCCTCCTCATTCACGCTGTAAATAAGCGTTTTTTTATCAGGGGCGAGCGCCGCCATCTCAATATCCCAATTTGGTTGTAAAAGAGGTGTTAGCTCACTTGTCTCGAGGTCCAAACTCGCCAGGTATATGAAGTCAGCATCTCTATCAGTGCGAATGATTAACTGACCCTGCGCATCAAACCCCACTAAAAAGTAAAGAGCAGGCTCTGGTGTAATATTCACGACCTCTCCTCCGTTTATCGGAACAGAGAATAGGGTGGTTTCACTCGAGTTCGCCAAGCGTACAACAATCACACGTTCACCGTCGGGCGCGACCTTTACAGACCACAAATAGCCTGCTTCATTATTTTCGATGATAAGCTGCGCCTCAGTATCACCGATACGCCCTTTGTAAAGGTCAACAAGCGCCTTGTCGCGCCGATTTGCGGCAAAGAAATAACTTTCTCCATCAGGGTGCCAGCCAACAAAAAGGTGAAACGCATCTTCGAACCCTTCAGTCAGGGCGGTTTCTTCTCTATTAACTGGGTCGAGAAGATAGAGCTGCAAGTCTTCGTTACCTCCTTTGTCTCTTGCGTAAATAAGTAAGGGCTGCGTCGAGGAAAACCTTACGCTCGCCACACGGTCCTCACCAAAGGTTAGCTGGTCAGGCCATAAGACGTTGTCGGGGTCGGGCTTTGCATAATAGACTTGGGGTAAGCCGGTGGCGTTGCTTATAAATGCAACCGCGTCCCCCGCCGGGGCAAAGCTAGGCGCGTAGGCATGCTGAATGTTTAAATACTTATCAATTTCACTCATATGTCTCAACCTCTCGAGCTTAAGCCTACCTAAACTCCGTTACACGAGCATAACCAGCGAGGTGAAAGCCTTCTTGCCCACATCCTCCCTTACAGGACAAATGTCTGCAAGCTAAGTGCCGCAATCTTTATAATGACACTATGATTTCAAACGGGCAGGACACAAACGCATGACCCCAACTGTGTCTTTAGCCTTTGTCGCAGGCATCCTGTCTTTTTTATCCCCCTGCGTTTTGCCGCTCGTGCCCTCTTATTTGGCCTATGTCAGCGGCAGCTCAGCGGCTGAGCAAAAACGTGCGGTGACGCTTCTAAACAGCCTCTTGTTTATTTTGGGCTTTTCACTGGTGTTTATTGCCTTGGGCGCGTCTGCGAGTGCGCTGGGTAGCTTGCTCCGCGACGTGCGCGGCCCCATGATGCTGGTGGGGGGCGTGCTCGTTATTTTATTTGGTCTGATGATGCTGGGGGTCATCAAGCTGCCCTTTTTGTACCGTGACACGCGCATGACCTTTGAGGGTGACAGTACAACCACCTGGGGCGCAGTGCTGCTAGGAATGGCCTTTGCGGCGGGCTGGACGCCCTGTATTGGGCCTGTGCTGGGCGGCATTTTGACACTAGCAGGAGCATCCGGCACGCTGAGTCAAGGGGTGTTACTCCTGGCAAGTTATGCGCTGGGCTTAGCGGTGCCTTTCTTTTTAGCGGCGCTGGCACTCGAGACTTTCTTAAAATTCTCGGCAGCCTTTCGCCAATACCTCCCCTGGGTCGAACGCGCAGCAGGTGGTTTGCTTGTCGTAGCGGGACTGCTTATGGTGTCGGGCCTTTACACAACGTTCAACACCTACCTCATTCGCTTTACGCCCGAATGGTTATTCTCGAGACTCTAAAATGACTTCAACCCCATGACCGATGACCTCACCAAAACCGAAACGCCGCATCTGATTCCAGCGATTGAACTCGAGGGCTTAGGTCGAAGATATGGTCGACAGAATGTTCTCAAAAACCTCAACTTGAACGTATCATCAGGCCGAGTTGTAGTGCTAAGCGGCAGCAATGGTTCAGGCAAAACGACGCTTCTTAAGGTCCTAGCGACCAGGCTCAGGCCCACTAAAGGACGTGGCGAGGTGTTTGGGTTTGACCTGGTGAAACAAGCCAGCGAAGTGCGGCGGCACGTGGCCTATATGAGTGTGTCGGGTGGGCACTACGGCGCTTTGAGTGCGCTAGAAAATTTGCGTCTTGCGGCCTCCCTATACGGTCATGACCGCCAAGAAGTTACGGTTGCAGAGTTAGAGGGCAAGCTCGAGGCTGTTGGCTTGCTAGGGGCAAAAAATAAGCTCGTACGGGCGTTCTCGAGTGGTATGAAAAAGCGTCTGGCGATTGCGCGGCTGCTCATGTCAGACGCTGACTTGTGGCTGCTCGATGAACCCTATGCAGCCCTCGACACCGAGGGACGCACGCTGGTCGATGACCTGCTCACGACAGCACGTTTGCAAGACCGCACGGTGCTTATGGCCTCGCATGAGGTCGCGCATGTAAGGGCACTGGCAGATAGTGTCTTGGTTTTGCAGGACGGCGTGCTGCGACATACGAACCCAATAAACACAGAGCCGATTATCTCGCTCGAGCCCGTCATTCTGGCACAAGACTTAGAAAGCGACTTAGAAGTCGTTCACGGTGAAGACTAGCTCGAACTGTTTTAAACAAACTATAGCTTCAATACGCTCAAGGACATTTGTCTAGCCCGTTTTTACACCTTGCCTTATTATAAATCTGTGGAGAACGGGTTTATCAGAAAGGCTCTGACGGGCTAGGCAATGGTCAGTATTTATTTCATCACTGCATTTTCACAACTACCTTTGTCACAACTACCTTTGTTATGTAAATCTTTTGAGTATCATAGGGTCTATTCAAGTCAGGGCTTGCGCTTATGACTGACCTCCTCTACATAACAACCCTGGCTCGAAAAGATTTTCTACAAGAACTGCGCAGCAAAGCAGCAACCGTTGCCACTATTTTTTTCGCCAGCACCGTTTTACTTATCTTGGCGTTCGCGCTCGGGCCGTCGCAAGCAGCCTTGACCAACGCTGCGCCAGGGGTGCTGTGGGTGGCGCTAGCTTTCGCAGGCATTATTTCGGCGGCGCAGAGTTATCAGAATGAACTCGAGGAGGGCGCGTTCGAGCAGCTTTTAATGTACCCCATCCCTCGAGCAACTATTTTTTTGGGCAAATTACTGGCAAATTGGCTTTACATGACCGTTCTCGGTGCGCTTTTGCTACCTACCACTGCTCTCTTTTTCAAAATGGATTTGAGCAACTGGCCCTGGTTGGTTTTGACGATTTTATTCGGCACACTCGGCTTTGCCTTAATCGCTACCTTCTACGCGGCTCTAACCTCCAACCTTCGTGCTAGGGAATCGCTTTTACCCGTCTTAATGTTTCCCGTGGTTGTGCCGATTATGCTAGCGGCGGTGCGGGCGACGGGGGAACTCACGCGCTCAGGCAACTTAGGCTGGGCGTTTGACTGGCTACAATTGCTAATAGGATTTGACCTTGTTTATTTAGTGGTATGCACTGCCCTTTTTCATTTTGTAACCGAATCTTAAGACTGTATGAGGTGTCAACTTTATGACTGTAGTTAATAATCGATTTTTTTACCCTCGAGCCCGAACTTTTATAGGAGGTTGGTGAGATGCAACCGAGTATGACCCATTCTGTTCCGCGTCAACCTGGCTGGCTTAGAGCCTTTGGCCTAATGACACTTGTTTTGTTTGCTGTAGGTACCGTTTTAGCCCTTATCGTCAGCCCGCCGGACGTCAATCAGGGTGACCTCATCCGCATCATGTACGCGCATGTATCGGTGGTTTGGGTCGGTTTTTTGGCCGTGCTTATGGCAGCTGTGTTCGGAATGCTCTATTTGTGGCGCTCAAAACCAGTGGACGATGTCTGGGCGGTCGCTAGTGCTGAAATGGCGCTCGTCTATTTCGCCTTAGCCGTCTTCGGCGGGATGACTTACAGTAAGCCGACCCTAGGCGTGTTTTGGGATTGGGACGCGAGACTCACGCTTACGGCGCTGGCCTTCGCGCTTTTGGTCGGCTATTTTGTCGTGCGCGGGCTAATTGACGACCCACAGCAGCGGGCGCGGGTGAGCGCGGTCGTCTCTATTATTATCCTGGCGAGTTTGCCCTTTAACTGGATGGCGTCGGAATGGTTCAGAAGCATTCATCCGAGTAAGAGTTTCGACGTGACCGGCGGCGGGATAAACGACACGATGGCCCCCATCTTTCGCTGGATATTGCTCTTTAACGTCCTCGTCGCGGCGCTCATTTTCGTTTACTTTTTGTTAGAGCGCGTTCGCATCGGGCGGGCTGAGTTAAAGCTCGAGACCGAGGACGCCGCGCCTGCTGCGGGGGAGGTCATTCGTGTTTGACAGCTTAGGACACTGGGGCTGGGTGGCAATTGCCTGGGCGGAACTTCTTATTGCGTACGGCGGCTACCTATTTTACTTAAACTGGCGCAGCAGACGCGTGCGTGATGAGGATGAGGCGTGAAGGGTCTTTACGGCATTTTAGGTATTGCTGTTTTAGGCTTGGCAGGCTTTTTTATCTACCAGGCACTTAACTCGAGCCTTGTTTATTTCATCACCCCGAGCGAATACGCAGCGGACCCCAATGAATTTGAAGAAAGACGAATCCGTTTAGGCGGCATTGTCGAACCAGGGACGGTGAACTTCGACAACCAGAGTTTGCAGCTTAATTTTATGGTCACAGATACCTACCAGAGCTACCCCGTTTCCCACAGGGGCGCACCCCCTGAACTGTTTAAAGAGGGCACTGGGGTCGTAGTTGAGGGTAACTTCGACGGCACGACTTTTTACGGCGACAACGTGCTCGTCAAACACAGCGAAGTCTACGAGCCACCCGCCGCTGGGGAGAAAGTGGATATTGAAGAGTTGAAGGAGTCGTTACAGTGAAGGGCAGAGACAAGAAGCAGGAAGCAGGAAGCAGGAAGGAATTAGGTTTTCTTGCTCCCTTCTCCTTGCTTCTGGACCCTTTTGCGCTCTCCTTGTCATTGCGATGGAGCGTAAGCGACGAAGCAATCGCGAGCGCATTTAGCTGCTCAGAACGCCCCGAGCAGGCTCTGCTGCAAGGAGATTGCCACGCTTCACTTCGTTACGCTCGCAATGACAATCTCTTTTTTAAATTTAGTAATTTTCCAAGTGGAGAAACCTCATGTTCGACCCTAGCCTAAGTCAACTCGGTACGACGAGCGTCTTTTTGGCGCTTGGGCTTTCGCTGTACGCGATTGTCGCGGGTGTGCTCGGTGCGGTGCGTCGCGACGCGCGCTTGCAAACCTCGGCGCGGTATGCGGCGGTGGCGGTGTTTTTAGCCATGACCACAGCGATTGCGCTTTTAGAAGTGGCGTTGCTGACAGACGACTTTAGTGTGAAATATGTCGCGGAGCACTCGAGACTTGCCTCGCCCACCTGGGTCAAGATTGTGACACTCTGGTCGGCACTCGAGGGCTCGGTCATGCTCTGGGGTTGGCTGCTCACGGCGTACACGGCGCTTATCGCTATTACCTCTCCGAATAATGTACTGCGTCCCTGGGCACTGGTCGTGCTACAAACAGTCCAGATTTTCTTTATCGGTGTAGTGGCAAGCGTGGCGAATCCATTCGTCTTTGTCGCCTCGCCTGTTTTAGACGGTGCGGGTCCCAACCCGCTATTACAAAATCACTGGATGATGGCGATTCACCCCGTGCTGCTTTACCTGGGCTATGTAGGTTTAAGCGTGCCGTTCGCCTTTGCAATGGCAGCCCTCATAACCCGCCGCCCTGGCACCGAGTGGATGACCCAAACCCGCCTTTGGACCCTGACAGGTTGGGGCTTTTTATCCGCTGGCATTATTGCGGGGGGTTGGTGGAGCTATGAGGTTTTAGGCTGGGGCGGCTACTGGGCCTGGGACCCCGTGGAAAACGTGAGTTTTATGCCCTGGCTCACGGCGACGGCCTTTATTCACAGCGTACAGGTACAAGAGCGGCGAAGAATGCTCAAGTCGTGGAATGTCCTACTGATTATCACCACCTTTGCCCTGTCTATTTTGGGTACGTTTCTCATTCGCTCCGGTGTGATTAGCTCGGTACACTCCTTTGGTGATGGTCCGGTGGGGCCGATTTTCCTGGCATTCTTTGGCGTCGTCACGGTCATTTCATTTGGACTCGTCGCATGGCGCTGGGACCAGGTACGGGACAATGCTGAGTTAGACGCCGTACTGAGCCGCGAGGGAAGTTTCCTGGCTGGCAATGTCCTTATGCTGGCGCTGACTTTCGCTATTTTACTCGGTACGCTGTTTCCTTTAATTGTCGATTCCATTAGCGGTGATAAAGTCACGGTGGGGGCACCCTTTTTCAATCAAATCAGCGTTCCTGTTTGGCTGCTTATCTTTTTACTCATGGGTATCGGTCCGCTGATGCCTTGGCGCAAGGCTAAGGAACAGTCGCTCTTACGCAACCTCGCCTGGATGCTAGGTGGCGGGGTGCTGGCGGCGGGCGCAGCTTATCTGTTCGGAATTCGCAGAGTTTATCCGCTGCTGACGATTGCAGTTTCTGCTTATAACCTGGTCAGCTTAGGACTTTTGATTGCTGGCGCAGTGGTGCCGAGGGCGAGACTTTCTGGGCGCAGCGTGGCGAGTGTTTTTAAACAGTACGCCTTTGAAAGTAAGCGCCGCTTCGGTTCGATGATTGTCCACTTCGGCGTGATCGTGATCGCGCTGGGCGTGATGGCGAGTTCGGCTTACCGCGTGGACGAACAAATCAGCATTCCTTACGGTGAGAGTGTCACCTTTCAAGGCTATGAGCTTCGCGCCATAGGACAGTTTATGGAGGCGCGTCGGGGTGACGGTAGCCTTATTGATATGCAAACTCAAACAACTGCGAACCGCGCCGAACTCAACCGCGTAAGCGCAGGGTCTGAAGTCGAGCTGTGGCGAAATGGTCGGCAGGTTACAACCCTTCGCCCCCGCATAAATACCTTTGGGGACTCGAGACCTGTCGTCACCCCCTCAGTCCTCTACCGATTCGAGCATGACATTTACTTAAGCATCGTCGGTGAGTTTGCCGCTGGGCAAAACTTTACCGCACTACGCGCCGTGCAAAGCCCCCTAGTAAGTTGGATTTGGGTGGGTGGACTTATTATGGTGCTAGGGACGGCTTACGCACTCTCGCCCAACTACCGCCGCGCCCGCGTGACTCGCGAAGCCGAAGGGGTTTTGAAAGCGTGACCCGTGTTTTGAGCGTCGTCGCTGTTGTAGCAGCACTCGTTGGCCTATTTTTGTTCGGCCTTTTGCGCGGCAGCCCTGACCGTGATATTTCATCAAACATGCTGGGTAAAGTGGTGCCGAGTTTTGAATTGCCGCTCTACGAGCGTTATCAAACAAGCTACGGGCCTAGCTTTAACTTAGCTGATTTTGATGGGCAACCCAGGGTTGTCAACTTTTGGGCCTCGTGGTGCGGTCCTTGCTATGAGGAAGCACCCGAACTCGAGGCTACTTACCGCGCTTATCAGGATGACGTTCTTTTTATAGGCGTACAAACCCAGGACAAAGGTAAGTTAGCGGAGGGCCGCGACTTCATCAATCAATTCGACTTAACCTTCCCCAACGTCATCGACGACAACAGCGCCGTAAGCATCGACTACGGCGTCTTCGGCGTGCCTGAGACCTTCTTTATTCACGCCGACGGAACCCTCGCATATAAACACGTGGGTCCGGTTAGCACAGAGGTGTTGGAAACGCAGATTAAGGCACTTTTACAATGAAGCAAGAAGCAAGGAGCAAGGAGCAAGAAAAGGTCATGGTTTTCAATCTTCCTTCTTCCTTCTTAAATCTTCCATCACGAGCGCTGCTCACCCTATTACTTTTAACAACACTGAGTTACGCTTTAACGCAAGATTTAGACCGCGAAGTCTTCAACATTTCCCGGCAGTTGCGTTGTCCAGTTTGCGTAGCGGAGTCGGTAGCTGATTCGGGTGCGGAAGTTTCTGTCGAAATGCGTAACATCGTGCAGGCGCAACTTGAAGAGGGCAAAAGCGAGGCTGAGATTCTGGCTTATTTTCAGGCGCGTTACGGTGACTGGATTTTACTCGAGCCGCCCAAGCGCGGGTTTCACCTGCTCGTCTGGATTTTACCACTCGCTGCGGGACTTATCGGACTCGTGGTTTTGGGCTTTCTTTTCAAACGGTGGACCAGGGCTTCTCGCCAACCTATTGAGGTTGACGACGCCGACCTGCGGCGCGTGCGCGAGGCCCTCGAGCAAAGTCGCTGATGATTAGGGATAGTCATGCTTAGTACCATCATCATTATTTTATTGGCGCTTATTTTACTGGCCTACGTCGCTGTGCCCCTCCTACTACCCAATCAGGTTGACCCATTGCCAGACATGCGCGACCCTATTTTGCAAGATTTACAAGAGGAGCGTGACGCGCTGTTTCGGGCCATTCGGGAACTCGAGGGTCGCGATGACCTCGCCTTAGAACGGCGCGAGGGGCTGCGCGCGCGCTACGAGGCAAAAGCAGCAAAAGTGCTGCGCGCTATTGATGATAGGCAAGCATCTGTTAAGGGAGTGCCGCCCCCGAAACTCTCTCCCCGCACACGCCGCGTACCTTACGGCGCACTGAGTTTACTAGGTATCGCCGTGGTCACAGCAACGGTTATGAGCGGCTATATTTTGCCACGCGTCGGTGAAGATTCGACGGTTACAACGACCAATTTTGAGGCCGCTGAAGAACTGCGCGACCTGCAACGCGCCGCCGAGCGCAGCCCGACGGTGGATAACCTGCTCGCCCTGGCTGACGCCTACTGGCAACTAG
>ENA-ORXM01005350-ORXM01005350.1-marine-metagenome-genome-assembly--contig:-NODE-5350-length-10259-cov-11.768022_pt1 | contig 10259 bp, 7 predicted proteins | sample MGYA00237867_ERZ511480 | MGnify/ENA primary metagenome ERZ511480 (study PRJEB26309, sample SAMN06266103) | marine metagenome | isolation source: Algal blade | place: United Kingdom:Sidmouth, United... | reverse complement strand
GTCGGGCGGCGGCGTGCCGCCGGCGCGGGGGGGATGCCGCGCCGTCTGCGACGCTGTCACGCGGGGGGGCGCCGCGGCCGGGTCGCCGCGGCAGGGGGTGCCGCCCGTGGGGGCTCCCCGCCGCTGTCTCTGTGGCCCTCGAGGCGAAGATGATATGCGTACCACCACCCGCTGACGCCGTCGACTGGGGCGCGCCCGCCATCGTGCTTTTCGACACGGGCGCCCCGCCCCTCCGCCGTATTTTGAATCCCGTGTTCGTTTTGGTTGTCGGCAAACACTCCACCACAGAGCATCGAAAAACACTCCCAACATTATAGGCCGTTTCCGACATCCAGAAGGGGTTGAAGCGATCCGCATTACCCGTGTTATATCTTAGTGTCTCAGACACGATCGTCGGACGACGTCGGACGCGGCAGGGACACCACCAACAGCGATCGGTCGTACGGTAGCCCCCTGTTGTCCGACGCTGTGCGAAGCTAATTCCAGCGTCACAGAGGCCTCCCGCAGGGGTTCGCCACGATCTTATGAACCGAGCAATATTCATTCATTCGAGCGTGCAAGGTGTGCCTGGGGCAGTCAGCAGTGTCAATACCACTTTTCGGCCTCATCTGGCTCGGTCACTGTGCGCCTCACACTGTAGGCGCGCGCGGTCACTATTCTCTACGACTCGTAGGTTGCGCGCCGCGCATCATGGCTCCAGAAGTGAGCTCTGACCGTGTGTGATGACTCGGCTTCAGCAAACAAACAGACCTTTGACTGGCACTGGCTGGTCCTTTTTCATTTTCGAGGCACTCAGTGCCTTGTCAGCCAGTCTTGTTTGGGTCAGGATGGGCCCGACCGATTGACCTGCGGGCGGGGCTTGTGGTATTTGCCGATTCTGACAGCCTGGAGGCACTTTTTCTCTTTCTTTGACGCTCTATGGCAGATCCCTGTTCTTTGGACCCCCCCCGGCAGCACGTTTGCGGGAAACGCGTTTGACCCCCCGCCGCGGTACCGTCAGGGCAGGCACGTTTTGGGATTCGGCCTCGTTTGCTGACAGCGCGTGCAGTCACGAGGCGAAAGGTCGCGACATCAGAGACCGAGCACGCGACGCCGAGAGATCAATCGCGGAGAGACCGGACATCTGTGGACCGATGTTCTAATAGTGTGGCTCAAGGCCGCTAATCGTGCCTCGCGGGCCGCTCCGATTGGAAACGTGCTCCACTTCGTGTCGTCTCCCCCTAATCGGGCCAGCGAATCCTTAAGCGAGACCCCTAACAGAGGGCCTCAGGCGAGGTCCTCGGATTTCATCCGCTTTCCGGTCCCGAATGTGGGGCCTCCGACCCTGCATTTTTAGAAACGTGCTCCACTTCGTGTTCCTCGCGGTGGGGTGCAAACGGTATGAGCCAGTGTGCAAAGCCTAGAAAGGTGGGCTACAAGGAAATTGCATTGTCGTGCGATCGCTGGTGCCTGGATCTGCGGTCTTTCCATTGGACCAGCAGTCACCGAGGGTCGTCGAAAAACGGAGCGGGGCACATGTGTTGGCGCACAGGCCGTCCCGATCTGGGCTTTCTTGCGCACAGCGTTGTGGTCTGTGCGTGTGATTGCGGTAAGTCCCACACATGTTGTAGCCCCTGCCCAAGCGCCTCCTCCGCCGCACTCTCTCTCCTTGCGTCCTCTTCCACTGCGCTCCCGTCGTGTTTCTCGACGTCTTTCTTTCGTGCAGGCCGAGGACCTGTGCTGCCGTGCGGACGGGCAAGCTGCCCAGCGCATTGTATACGCTCGTCGATCCCTGTCTGCGTGAGCCGCCACGTCGTGCACGGTGGTGTCGTGAGGAGCGCGGCGTCTCGGACTCGCCTTCTTTTTTGTGGGCTGTGTTTCGTCGGGGTTCGGCTTGGCGAGTACGTTCGAGTGTCTCGGGAAATGACGGGGCGGTGCCTTCTATGCAACTTTGACTTGGGTGTCGACGCCAATGGGGTGCAGCGCACGGGGTCACACACGCAGCGCACGTGCGGCCTCAAATCCATGCCTTGTCGTCACGCACTTCCAGTCGGGCACCCTTTTCGCAAAGACGGGGCCTGCTTCGAGGTGGACTGTTGCCACCACACGAAGTGCACCAAGTGCCCCGTCGTTGGGCACCATGTCAGCACCCTCGTGCTGTCGCCGGATCGCTTCCAGATGGACAACAAGACGGGCAACGTGACGCGTCGGCGGACGGCGCCACCGCTTAGCAGCTCTGATTACGTTTGCCCCCTCGTCACTGACGCTGTGGTCGCTGAGTGGGTGCGTGCGCACCATGCGGCTTGCTGGGCGGACTGGCGGCAGTCGCAGGAGGCGGCTGCGGCAGCTGCCGACATCGTCGCCAACATCCATCAATCGGGGCTGCGTACGGTCGCGGCGGCCGACTTAATGGCGGGGACCGGCATCGTCGCCGCGTCAAACAACGCGGATAACCGGCCAGTTTTTCAGGCGATGGCGATTGCGCTGGACGATCCCGACCAGACGGCCGTCGGGGCGGCGCTGGCCGCCGCTGCTTCGGCCACGACGGCAGCGGCGGGGGGTGCAGTGGGGCGTGGGGTTCGACGGGGGAGGGGTGCTGCGGGCAGCGGCGGGCGCGGTCGGGCCGCTCTTGGTCACGGTGATGGCCGTGGTCGCACTCCTCGTGGTGGTGGCTCAGGGGGGGCCGCTGAATCCGGGTCGACCATCGGATCCGCTGGCCGGGGCATGGGATCTGCTGCGGGCTCTGTTGGCATGGCTGCTGCAGCCGGGACTGGGACGAGCCGTGGTGTTCGTGCTGCCGAGGAGACACCCGGCAGGCGCAATGTTCGAGCGCGCTCGATGAATTCGTTGGATTTGCCCTCGGGCGTCGATCGACGGGCATCGACGACGGGGACTGGTGGAGGAGGGGGGAGGCGGGTAGGCTCGCGCGAGGCGTCTCCGCCCACGGATAATGCGGCGCGTGCAGGTGGCCCGAGTGACCTCCCAGCCCGGTCCGCCGCGCAGATGGCGCGTGCGCACGTGACACTGATGCAGTCGAACGCCCTCCGTGCCGCCGACTCCGTGTCGCGCCTGACGGCCACTGGCTCTGGGTCGACGGAGCCGGTGGCGGTAGTGGCGGCAGCGCGGGCTCGCGCGTCGGATGCCGGTGGTCCCGCAGCGGCCGTGGCTGTTGTGGCAGCCCCTCTTCACTTGACGTGGAAGACGGGGGAGCGGGAGAAGTTTTCGGCGGTTTCGGTGTTTGACTGCCCGGCTGTGAGCCGGATGACGTCGACACAGCTGGCGTCCGCGGCGTTCAAGGGCGCCCTGAAGTCCCACGCCGTCAACTTTCCCACCATGGAAGCCGAGTTTATCGGCGGTGCGGAGGACCACTTGCTTATCGGGCTGAGCATCACGTGCGGGGGGGTATCGCCTGCGGACGTGGCGGAGCAGCTTGTCTCGCGCCGTGTGGACCGGTCAAATGCCAACCTCATGCAGCTCGTTGCCTCCTGGTGCCAGAAGTTCGTGACAGAGAACATGGTGGCAGCGGCGGTGCTCGGTCATGCAGGTGTGGATGAGGGGGCAGACGGGGAGTCGGACGGTGACGCGGAGGCCCGGGACGGCACGGCTGGTGCAGCCGATCCGTCCAACAGTCGTGGTCACGGACACTGCGGAGGTGCTGTGAGCGATGATGAAGAGGGGGAGGAGAACGACTACTAGTGACTGCATGCCATCATTTTACATACATGCACTATGCATACATAGTGCATGTCCTTTTTTTACATATGGACACGCGACGCCGCCGTCGTCCATACGGCGTCGCAGCTGGCGGCCGCCCAAACGTCGTGCACGATGTTGGACAGGTTGCCCCCGGGCGCCTCCACGGCAACACGGCGACGCAGTTGGTGCACGTCCCGTCGACGGCGACGGCGTCGGGCATCACGACCGTCGCGCAGGTGGTGCAGATGCAGGTGTGGACGTTGCGCGTGACGGCGTCGCTGGCGCCGACGCGGGGTAGGGAGCGCGCCGCGCAAGTGGCTGGTCGTGGCGGCCGTTATGCACGCCGTTGAAACGACGAGCCAGTTGATGCACGTCCCGTCGACGGCGACGGCGTCGGGCATCTTGACTGACGCGCAGGTGGTGCAGATGCAGGTGGGGACGTTGCGTGTGACGGCGTCGCCGGCGCCGACGCCGAGCAGGGAGCGTGTCGCGCCAGCGGTTGGGCGTGTGGCGGCCGTTGTGCACGCCGTTGAAACGACGAGCCAGTTGGTGCACGTCCCGTCGACGGCGACGGCGTCGGGCATCACGACCGACGCGCAGGTGGTGCAGATGCAGGTGGGGACGTTGCGTGTGACGGCGTCGCCGACGCCGACGCGGAGCACGGAGCGCGTCGCGCAAGTGGTTTGTCGTGGCGTCGCCGGCGCCGAGGCGGCGCAGGGCGCGTGTCGCGCAAGCGGTTGGTCGTGGAGGCCGTTGTGCACGCCGTTGAAACGACGAGCCAGTTGGTGCACGTCTCGTCGATGGCGACGGCGTCGGGCATCACGACCAACCAGCAGGTGGTGCAAATGCAGGTAGGGACGTTGCGTGTGACGGCGTTGCCGGCGCCGACGCGGAGCAGGGAGCAAGCGGTTGGTCGTGGCGTCGTTCGCGCCGACGCGGAGCACGGAGCGCGTCGCGCAAGCGGTCGGGCGACGCGCGCCGTGTGGAAGCTATCGAGATGGTCGTGGCACGAACATTTCGCTGCCGTCGACAAGGTGTGGTTATCGCGGTATCGGGGTGGTGTAGATGGCCGGGCGTCTAGTGGGGGTGGGGATTGGGCGGTGACAGCCTGCAAACGACCACGGCGCCAGCGGTCGTGAACGTCTCTGGCGTTCAGTCAGAGACGGGACGGTATGTCGGGCCGGAACAAGTGGCACGAACTTGGCCTTCGAGCAGTGCATGGGGCGCGGTGCTTGTGTCTTGGCCGGATGCGTCCGGAGCGCCCAAATTGAATGCACAATTGATCAATGTGAATGGGACAAATATCGGATTCGAGGTCGCAAATACGCCGCTCATGTCTCATGTCACATTCTGATTGGTCTGATGTGAGTGAAAGCATCAGACAGCTCCGCTGCTCTGTCAATTCCGCAGCACCTCGAGCAAGCGGGCGTGCTTCGATCTGCGTGCCATCATTGTCGGTCGTTGTCAGCCGTCAGCGGTCGCGAGCATCGCGCCATTGGTCGCTGCCTCGTGGCTGTCTGGGGTTCGCACGATGGACGCAGCGCGTCGTGGCTCTGACGAGGCATTCGTGGACGAGTGGCCGAACGCGGAAGGACCCCTGTCTGATGTCGACTCCGACGGTGAAGAAGCCGAGCGCGTTGCTGCTGTCGCCGGCGATGCACGCAGCATCCATCGTGTCGTTTATCGTCTGTACGGGCGAGCAGGGCGCCGCGCGCGTCAGCGTCGCAGCGCGGAATGTCGTGTTGCCATTGCTGTGAACCGTCAAGCAGTGTTGAGGTGTGCGCGGTATGTGGCGGCGGCGGGCGCGGACGCCGACGTCCGCCCGGTACCCATTGAGGCTGCCATTGATCCTTGTGGTGTGAGGTCGGGCGCCTCGGTAGTTCGGCGCGATGGTGACGTATTGCTGGTGGAGGCGAAAGGAGTGTCCCGAGGTGGCCCGAGTGGCCGTGGCGGCTCGTGTGGTGGCACTGCTGGCGGGGGAAGTCCAGCTGGGGACGACGGAGTGGTTGGAGCAGCCGTCGTGGAGCTGGATGCCAGGCAGAGCAACCCCCCCCGCAAGAGGCAGCGCACGATATGGGAGTTCATGCGAGCGTCACGAGCCTCGCCTCCTGTCCCGCGCGGTGTGAGGGCGAGTTGCCACGGCGTCCCCCAACCGTCTCGCTCGTCGCCCCGTACCCTGCCTAACGGACACGGCCACGGCTCTGCTGCTGCCACGCGTGAAACTGAGGGCATTGACGCCGCTGACGTTGCTCGTGTGGCTTTCTGGTCGACAAGCGGGGCGACCACTGCCGCAACTGATGCCCCAGAGCGGGCGGTGCCAGTTGTGGTATTGCCCGCGGTTGAGCGTCTCCCGACGGCGTCAGTGTACACGTCGGTGCGGCGGTCGTGGCGACGGGTCGAGGGCGTTGCGTCCTTCAAGCACACTCCTTACATCGGAGACACCGACGACGCGCATGCTGCGGCGGCGACCATCATGGACAAGAATGGGTGGACGGCCCCCGAATGCAACAGTGACGGCAGTGACGTGTCAGACGATGAGCCTAACCACCTCGGCAATCGATACCATTCGCTTGAAGAGCGGACCTTCCGGATGGCCCAGCGCGCCGGCGTGTACGCAGTTGTTCACGCGCTTGGTGACACGCCGGCGGTGGTGCACACCTTGAGCGAGGTGCTGGGGGAGACGCTGCCACACGTGACGCACGTGGTCAAGCTCGTCCAGCGGAGGGGGGATGACCACCGCCGAGCCGTGTCAGAGCGCGAGTCGCAGGCCACCCGCCAAGCCGCTCTGGAGCAGTTGACGGGTGGCGCCAGACTTGCAGTGGTGCTTGCTAGCGGCGCTGTACGGGAGCAGGGCGGCCGTGTGGCTCGTACTGCATGTCCAACAACGAGGAGCGGCGCTCTCGAGGCACGAGTGCGAGGTGCACCGACCGCTTTCGGGGCCTCCACCTCTGCGGCTGCGGCGTCAGCGGCCGACGTCGCAGCCGCTCGCCTCCCCCCTTTGAGTCGTGTGTGGGCTCTGCGGCAAGCCGAGCTAGTTCGGCAGTCGCACACGGAGAGCGACGCGATGCGCAACGACGCCGCTGCTGTTCGGACGCTACGCACAGTCGTTCGAGGTCATGGCGGCGCTGATGCTGCCGCGCACCTGCCGTCTGTCGGCACTCTGTTCGGTGCTGGCCACGCGGCGCCAAATGGCGCCAGTGTTGCCGGACCCGCCGTAGCGGTGGCGGGCGAAGTGCAGCTGCCGCAAAGAGGACATTTGATTCGTCTCTTGTGCCGTGTCTGCCTGCGGTATGCGTGTCGGCTGCACGGCGCACGTGACGGTGACCCGCTAGCTGTGCCGCTTCCCCCTCGCCCGGTTGGTCTTCCTCGTGGCGCCGACGGCGCCGACGCGGACAGGCTAGGGTGGCCTCCCCGCCGCGCTTGGGGCGACACGACAGTTGCCCCAGTTGCCCCACGCGCCGGCGCAAGCGCACGGCTCTCGTCTTTCTTTGATTGGGCGGAGGCGACGGGTCTGCACGTTGGTCCGAGTGTTGATGTACGTGTTGGCACGGCCGTCGCCGACGTGCGGCGAACAGACGTTGGACCAGATGCAGGGTGCGGCGGCCGCCCGCCAGTTTCCATTGTTAAGGCCGAAAGCGTTGCTGTTGCCCCACGCGACGGCGACTTCGCCGGGCGTTTTGTGGATGGCACCAGGCGCGCCACCGCGGGTGGTACTGGGTCACCTGCTTTTAGCAACGCTGTCGGCGCCTCTGTTGGCGATGGTTCGGCCGTTGCAGCTGGTACCTCCTCGGCGATGGGCGACGCCGATACACCACTGCCTCCGACCATTCATGCAGAGGATGCGGAAGTCGCACGAGTTGATGACGTCTGGCAGCGGCCGTCGTTGTCTTCTCTCTGGCGTGGGCGGCGCGCCCGAGTCCACCACTCGGGAATCGCAGAGGCGGCCAGTGGGTGCGTTGAGTGCCGTCTCGACCCTCGCGTGCGAGCTGATATGCGTTCCATGCCTCCTGCTGTGGGCGGTTGGCGAGTCGACCAGGTGGGGCTGCTGCAGATGGGAGCTGACATTGTCGGTGTGCAGGACACCTGCCGCCTTGCTCGGTTTGTGGCTGGCAAGACGTGTCGCCGCGTGGCTGAGTTTTTGGAGGGTCCGGGGCTCTCTCTGCTCTGCGCGTCACCGGTGGAGCAGCCGTTGCAGGACCCTGGCCTGGAAGCTGTCGGGAGTTCTGAGGCGACGGCGGGGAGTTGCGCCGGCGGGTTGGACGAGGACAGCGGGGGGTCGGCAACGGCGTCGCAGTGCTCCCCTGCCCCGCATTGCTCTCTTTGCAGCTCTCGCGCCTCCCGTCAATCGGGCACGACCAACAGCCAGGACGACCCCTGCGCGCCGGACAAGGTGCACGACTTTGCGCCCTGCTTTCACAGCGGGGAGTGTACAGAGGAGCGGTGTCGGTGCGCGCGCACCGGGTTGGCGTGCGAGAAGACGTGTGGGTGCGCTCAGTATCGCTGGACGGCGGGCTCGCCGTCTTCGGCAGGCTTGGGCTCTGCACACTCAATCGGCGAGAGTGTCCTAGCGCCTGGGTCTCGGTTGTGCGGTCGTCGCATCTGGTGTGCATGTGTGCCGCCGTCGAGGTGCGACACGGATGAGTGCCCGTGTTTCGCGGTCGACAGGGAGTGCGACCCCGATGCCTGCGACACTTGCGGTGCGCATTGGCATCCAAGCACTGGGGTCGACGGTGCGCCTCACTCACCGGATGACGGCGTGCACCGTGCCGGTGCGCAGGTACTACGAGGAGCGGGGTTGCTGATTGCGGCTGACGTTGAGAGCGGGGGTGTCGCTGCCGGAGGCGTTGTAGGCCGCCGTCGCTGTCGCAACGTCCAACTCCAAGTCGGTGCCCGCGTTCGTTGCGTGCTCGGTCGCTCGGACGCTCACGGATTCGGTGTCTTCGCTGCTGAAGGTGCGGCGCAAGGCGACTTTGTTGGTGAGTACGTCGGTGAACTCATCTCAAATGCGGAGGCGGCAGCGCGTGGGCGCGTGTACGACGCCAAGGGGGTGAGCTTCCTGTACTCCATCACCAAGACGGTGAACATAGACGCTACACGGGTGGGCAACCGGCTGAAATTCATGAACCACCGCACGACGGAGCATGCCAACGTCGAGGCGAAGCTGTTGAGCGTGTGTGGCGAGATTAGAGTCGGGTTGTTTGCCAAGGCGCCGCTGTGTGCCGGGGAGGAGTTGTTCTTTGATTATGGATACGAGGTGCCAGGGTGGGTTGAGTGAAGTGTGCGTGTGCTGCTTCTCACGGACCTACAGGACGCGGTGCCGTCGGCCGCCGGGGAGGTGCATCAATGAGAACCTCATGCGCGCTTCGCGTTGTGCCCTGTCCTTTGTCCTTGGAAAGGCTTTCATTTCTCCGGTGCATTGAGCGCGTCGTTTGTGCCACTGGAAACGCAGCTGAACTTGTTGTGCAATGACGACCATACGACGCGCCTCTTTTTTCTGAGCCCAGCGTGTGCGCCCGAGAGTCGACGCTAATTCGAAGACGGCTCCTATTGCGTGCACAACACAGGCCTTTCTTGTGTTCGTGTCACTTTCGAGAAAGACAAAGTCTGGTGGATATGTGCGCCACAGAGGGAGGCGGTGGAAGGGATCTCTGTAAGTTTCCTGACAGCTGTCATCCAATGATCGCGCGCCATTGCACAGTGAGAGCAATATCTCGAACACACGCAAGTGCAGTCGCACGACGAAGTTGCCGGTCGGAGACGCACACGCGCGGTGCTCACGTTGCGTTCGTTTGCCTGCTGGTGCCGGGCGCCGTCGTGGCGCCCGAAGTTGAAGAGCGGGCGCACGCGCAGTGTGTCGCTGTGCATTAACGGCGGCACCACACTGGCGCGGTCGGGAGAGCCATTTTAAGGCTCCGGGGGGCTGTGGCGGAGCCGCGCGTTGAGCGCGTAGCGCACCCGGCATCGCGCCACGACACGGGCGCTGTCGCCGACGCGGACGTGGTCGGCTTGATTTTCATATCGGGGGGGGGGTGGCAGAGGCGCGCGGGAAGTGCGTGGCGGATCATCTTTCGCATCTCGACCCGGCCGCCGTCGGCGAAGGGGACGTGCGCCGACGGCGTCGCGGACGTGGTTGCCTCGGTTCGCATCTCGGGGGGGGGGTGGCCAAGGCGCGGTGCTCTTGCGCGTCGTGCACGTTGCAGTGGAGCTTGTGGTGGCGGCGGCGAAGGCGGTGTGCCTGGTGGGCATCTTGTCACGGCTGCTGTGGCCGTGCTCGCGGTGCTGCTGGCGGTGCTGCTGCTGGTGCAAGTGCTGGCTGTCGTGGTGCTCTTGCGCGTCTTGCACGTTGCAGTGGAGCTTGTGGTGGCGGCGGCGGAGGCGGTGCGCCTGGTTGACATCTTGGCACGGCTGTTGTGGCCGTGCTCGCGGTGCTGCTGGCGGTGCTGCTGCGGGTGCAAGTGCTGGCTGTCGTGGTGCTCTTGCACGTCTTGCACGTTGCAGTGGAGCTTGTGGTGGCGGCTGCGGAGGCGGTGTGCCTGGTGGACATCTTGGCACGGCTGTTGTGGCCGTGCTCGCGGTGCTGCTGT
>ENA-ORXM01005348-ORXM01005348.1-marine-metagenome-genome-assembly--contig:-NODE-5348-length-10260-cov-4.050182_pt1 | contig 10260 bp, 10 predicted proteins | sample MGYA00237867_ERZ511480 | MGnify/ENA primary metagenome ERZ511480 (study PRJEB26309, sample SAMN06266103) | marine metagenome | isolation source: Algal blade | place: United Kingdom:Sidmouth, United... | reverse complement strand
AACTCTGTATTTATTGCAGGAACCTCATTGATCTTTGTTCGTGCCCTCCAATTTCCAAAGAAAGAATTTCTAGATCCTGTTCGAGAACAACGGTACAAGCTGATTTTGGTTGTCATAGTGGTATTTACAATTGTTCCTAGTCTTTGGACAGGTTATAACCTCGTACAACGCGAATTATTTAACAGCAAGGCTGCTCTGTTTAAACAGAAAGTAGAGGAATATAACTTAGAAAAAGGCGTTATTCTAAATCAAAAAATGGATTATAGAAGGGATACACCAAATATCATTTTGATTACTTCAGGTGGTATTCGAGAGAGCGACAAAGTTAACTTGTTGCATGAGATGAAAGAAGTTGGCTTAACAAATGCTAATCTGGTATTTAAAGAAGGAAATTTAGATGTAGAAGTGCTTTTGGCAGAGGTTCAAAATATTCAAACGAAGTTTACTACAATTCGAGAAGAGTACTCTGAAATGATGAAAAAACTGTATGAAGACAATGAAATTGTCCTCAAAAATAAAACAGAACGCATCAAGTTTTTAGAGACAGAATTATCAAAATATCAAGTACAAAGTAAACGGACAACAAAGCCTATTAATGATATTGCGCTAGAGTTTTCAACTTTATATCCCGATGCAGTAGAAATTTCTTACAACGAATTAATTAAAATGAATACTGAAACAAAGGCATTGGATACCTTGCCAACGGTTGTAATTAATTGGAAAGGGAGACGTATTAGAGACGAACAAAAGAGACGAATGACAAAATTCTTTCAAACTCGTATGAAGCTAGATACAATTTCAGTTATTATTTATTAAATTTTAATTTGAATGGATATTAAGAAGGTAAATTTACAAGCTAAACTAAATACATTCCAAGAGCATTGGTCACCTAAAATTGTAGGTGGGTTAAACAATCAATTGGTCAAAATAGCGAAGCTAAAAGGAGAATTTGTGATGCATCATCACGAAGAAGAAGATGAGCTGTTTTATGTGATTGAAGGAAAGCTATTTATTGAGTTGAAAGACAAAACCTTAGAACTAAATCAAGGCGAATTTGTAATTATACCAAAAGGTGTTGCACACAAGCCCTATGCTCCAGAGGAGGTTAGTATCTTGTTGTTTGAACCTGCTACAACTTTAAATACAGGAAATCAACAGAACGACTTAACCGTTTCAGATTTAGAGACGATTTAGAACATTGAATAGTAATTAGGGTTTTCAACTCTTCATTTTTACCAAAAAAATATTGTGGAAGAATTTTTAGAAGCACTTAGAGAGAGTATTACAGAAAATGAATTTGCTAAAATTACCTTGAGTAAATGTGCTCCTAAATCGGCAGATTTAAAAAATATTTATGTCCGTAGAGTTGATCTAAAAGACAGCTTGTATTTGTCATTTACCTATCGTTACAATACGCAGGATATTGTTAAAAATTATACCTTAGAAGAAGCAATTGATATTCTAGATCAACATCTAGGAAAAGATTTTCTAATGGGAACCTTATTGACCATTAAAGAAGATGTTGTTATTCAGTTCAACAAAAAGCGAAAAGTACGTTTACAACGCCGTCAACCTACTATTCGCCAATTACCAAAAACTAACCACAACAAAGAAAAAAATTACTTGATAGAAGAGAGCAATCCCTTCTTGGAACGCCTAGGAGTCGCTTCGAATGGTAAGGTTTTAAAAGCGCATCAAGACAAGTACCGTCAAATTAATAAGTACATTGAAATAATGGGCGCCTTATTGGAGCAGTCAAAATTACCCAAGCAGCCTCAAATTGTAGACATGGGCTGTGGGAAAGGTTATTTGACCTTTGCTTTGTATGATTATATCCTAAAACAACAAGGTGTAGCGCCTAAGATGGTTGGAATTGAACTGAGAGAACATTTGACAGCTTTTTGTACGAAGCAAGCACAAGTTTTGGGCTGGAAGGATTTGAATTTTGTAGCACAAGATATTTTTGAGTATGATAATAACAAGATAGATGCCCTTATTGCATTACACGCTTGTGATATTGCTACAGATATTGCCATTGCTAAAGGAATTCAAGCGAATGCTGCTTTAATTGTGGTAGCCCCCTGTTGCCATAAACAAGTTCGAAAGGCAATGAGTAAGCAAAATATTTTGCAAAGCATCTTGAAGAATGGAATCTTAGAAGAACGTCAAGGAGAAATCTTAACGGATGGAATTCGTGCCTTATTATTAGAAGCACATGGCTATCAAACGAAGGTCTTTGAATTTATTTCTTCAGAACACACTGCTAAGAACCTAATGATTACGGCTGTCAAGCAAGTTGAAATTAACAAAGACATTCAAAAAGAACGTCTGGAAGAAGTCAATAGGCTTAAAGAACAGTTTGGTATTGAGCAGCATTATTTGGAGAAATTGTTGTTTTAGGTGTAAACAATTTCTATTTATTTTGTTTTAGATCTTCGAGTATGTCGTTGGTTATTTTGTACAATTTACTAGAAGTATTTGAAATGTTTTGATTGGTAATGACTGAAATTCCTAAATCTTTCTCTGGAAATATAAATAAAACATTTTGTGTCCCAAAAGCACCTCCATGATGACTATAATAAGTGCCATAAAAATCGTCATGTGATATCGGCCAATAATACCCAATCTTATAATCTTCATTTTGATAAACTAGTTGATGGGATTGGGTAGATAGTTTATCTTCTTTATCAAGTTGAAATTTTATATACTGTATTAAATCAGGCAAGGTTGATTTAATTCCTCCGCCAGCACCCCAGAGTGTATTTGTCATAGGTGGTGCTAATGTATTGTTTTGTATATAACCATTTGCTACGTTCTCTTTTAAGCTACTTGGTAAAACAACTCCAGTGTGTATCATACCTAGCTTCGTGCATATTTTTTCTTGAATTAGCTCCTCATAAGATTTATTATAAATGTTTTCCAATAGATGTGCTATTAATTCTGTATCAACACTTGAGTAACTTTCTTTTGTTCCAGGAATTGTGTCAATAATCACGGAGTGTAAATCAGAAAAAAATTGTTCTCTACTATAATTTTTTTCAGCTTTATATATTTGAAAAGCTAAGCTATCTGTTGGGTTTTCTATAACTTGATTTACAATCTGTGGTAGAAACTTAGGTAATCTACTGGTATGAGAGATAAGGTCTTTTATTCTTATTGGGTTTCCTTGATATTGTAAATTAGGAAAATCTTCTTTTAAGTATTTTCGAATATCATCTTCTAGATTTAATCTCCCCTCTAATTCAGCTTGAGCAACTAAAGTTCCTGCAAACGTTTTACTAACAGATGCAATTTCATAAATGGTCTCATTGGTTGGCTGATTACTTTGTCCTTTGTCTAGTTCGCCATAATGATTGATATAGACTTTGCCTTCTTTATAGACACCTATTGATAATGCGTTGATCGTAGAATCTAAAAGTAACGAATGGGCATTCTTATCCATAGAAAGTTCAATCAGACTTCTTTCAAGAGGTTGTTGCTTTTTGGATGTATTTTCACAACTAATTATAAAAAGGCTAATAGAGAAAATCAACAATTTAAATTTCATTAAATTTATTTTTATAGTTCGTTGGCATTTAAGATTTTTAGAGACTAACGAAAAAAGCATCTTAGAATAAATGCATTAAGGAAGGACGCTTAATATATGAAATATTTTATAACGACTTGTAATATTGATAACCAAAGCTTATCAAAAAAAATCAATCTATTGCAATTCTGGTGGCAAGATTTGAGCAGCATTAATTAACTCCTGAAATTTTAAAACCGCTTCTTTGTGTTTAGGACAAAATTCATCTAATAATTCTAAACTAGGCTGATTCATACGCTCTAATTCTTCTTGTTCAGACAATGTACTATCTATTTCCAAAACTACTTTCAGATCTTCTTGAATGAGCATTCCTGTGAATTGGTCAATTTGATTGGTAGTGCGTTCGCCAACACATTTGGAAACGGTTTTGACGATACTCATAAAACCTACTAGTTTGATTTTAATCTCATAAAGTTCAGAAACAGATAAATTTTCTAAATCATATTGCTTAGGAAGTGTATTGATATAGAATATTCCTTTATTTGTTTTGTCTAAGAATTCTTTCCCATACATATCCAAACAAGTACAACGAGCTTGCTCTTGATCTGTTAAAAAAGAGACTGTTTCAGGACGAAGTTGGTCCACAACTCTATTTTTACAACTACTAAAAATAAAAAAAATAAAAAAAAGTAAAAATAAAATAGGGCAATTAAAATTTTGCATAATAGATGGATTCAAAGTACTTCAATGGTAGATTACACTGCTAAAGATACAAAGAATTATAGAGAGAAAATAAGCCCAAATTATTTAGGGTATATGGATTGGCGTGTTTAAGCATGTTAATTGAAAATTTGCAGAATTTAATTTTGTTTTAACATTAAAAAGCTTGACTTGTTGAAATAATAGTTTACTTTTGTGGTATAGTTAGATATATAAGTTGTTTTTGTGAGAATGTAATTGTTTTGATTTTTAAAAGAAAAGAGAGATAATTAGAAGGATTACTACACTTAAAAACAATTAATACATTGAAAAAATAAAAGCTTCCAAATAGAATTTGGTGCTTTATATTATAAAAAGATCAGAAGCAATTGTTTAGCTATTCTATTCGAGTAAAAAATTTCAGAAGCCTTCTTTAAGTTAACGTTAAGAAGCAGAAAAATATGATTTTCATCGAATAAAAATAGACGCTAGTCGATTGCTTTCAGAATCTGGAACTTTATGAATATCAAATTGCATTGTTCTTAATGTCGCATAGATTATATTATACATGAAAAAATAATTGTGACATAAATTATTAAGAAAATAATCTTTTATTAAAAATATAAATTTTAACTTTAAACAACACTAAATTATGAAAGGGTCAATCAAAAGCTCAAGAAACTTTATGGTAATCATGGCTTTGGTTCTTTTAGCTATGAACACGCAAGCGCAATTAGTTGCCTATAATACGACTACTTTGGAAGATGCTTACGTGGCAGCTACAAAAACTGAGACGGTAGGAAACGCAGTGCTTACGAACACTGGTGCTACAATTATTAGTGCGTACCAAGAAGGTGCTGCTATTATTAAATTAGAGAATAAGTTTGGATTGGTAAACAAACAAGGATATGAAATTTGTCAACCAATTTATGACGATATCCATTTGTACAACGGTGGTTATGCTGCTGTAAAGAAAAACGGAAAATGGACATTCGTAAACAAACAAGGAAAGAAATTAACTCCTTTGCGTTACGATTGGGTAGGTGGTTTTAACGATGGTTTAGCTGCTGTACTTAAGGACGGAAAATGGGGCTTGTTGAATGAGCAAGGTTTTGAAGTTGTTCCAACAACATACAAAGCAGTAAAAGTAGATCAAGATGGTCGTATCTGGGTTCAAAAGAGCGATACTTGGAAACCTTTTGATGCAAAGAAAAATATTGATGAAGCATTTGTAACAGCTTCTTAAATAATTACACTGGATTTTACCAACGAATCATAACCAACGTAAGTGGGCGATTAGCAAGAACCAAGCTAATCGCCTTTTTTTATGTATTAAATGTACTGTGTATTAAACGGAAGTATCTTTTAATTTCTTGAATAGAACAAAAGAGTAAATAGCTGCTAAAATCATAGGAACAGTCATCAAAGTAACGATACTTAGTAAAGCCCAATTATTGGGTAAGAAAAATAATAAAACAAAGCCAATGATTGCTCCTCCAATCCACAAACGTCCACCTAACTGATGCGTTTTTTTCCAGACTTCTTCATTTTCTAAGGTCCAAGGCGTACGAATTCCCATAAAATGGTTCTGACGGATACTGCCCATATAGTTCCCAAACAGCAACATAAAAAAGATAAAACAATAGCCTAGAAGTCTTTCAATCGCAATTTCAGTTGCTCCAGAACTAACTAACAAAATCGCCAATGTAATAGCAGACATAAACAGTTGTAAAATGAGGCGCAATCGATAATACTTTTTCCCCATTCGTTCGATACTCTCTTCTTTTGCTGCAATCTTTGGCAAGAAAAGCATGAGTAAGTAAATGGGAATATTGATTAGTAGGATTAAATACACAAGAGATGCTTTTGAACCATATTTATCTATGTCTCCTTGAAAATTCCAGTGCATAGGAACCTGCTCGGGCAATTTAGTCCATACAAACAGAAGATAAACAATGGGAATTATTGTTACCAATAATAAGAATAGTTCTTTAGGTAAACTAGCTGGATGATTTGATATTTTCTTATTCATAGTTTTGGTGGAATTAATGGATGTATTTTCTATTTCAAAAGGAGGGAAGTAACACGCTCTTTATTTTAGTTGGTCACGAGAGGTGTTTTATTTCTAACAAACTATTGTTACTTAGTATCCTTAAACTGCATTAACCATTGAATCACTTCTTCAAAAACACTCATGTTTAAGGAGTAAGAAATAAATTGCCCTTGACGAATGCCAATCACTAAGTCAGCTCTTTTTAATAAGTCTAAATGATGTGAAATACTAGGTTTAGAAATGTCGAAATGTGCTGCAATTTCTCCCGCAGTTAAATCTTTCTCTTTTAATAGTTCTAAAATTTGACGCCTAGTCGCATCGTTTAGGGCTTTAAAAAGGTCGTTCATTTAAGTTTGATTAGTTATTTAGGCAAATGTCTAATTATTAAACGAAACAATCATTAAAAAGGTTTTGTTTTGGAATGGAAACTTTTGCTGTTTCTCAATCTACAGCGGTATTTTTGTTTTTTGCAAAAAAAAATACATTACATCAACGGATCGATTGTTAATGCTATTTAGCATAGATTATGCATGAAAACAGCATATAATATCAACGGGTTATCTCAAACATTCAAACTGGTTACAAGACCAATTTTCCTCAATTTGATACTACAAATAACCCAAATCTTAGTTGCGTTCAAGTAGATAGTGTTACCCATTCTAATCTATTTTTGAATGATGTTGATTTTACTACGTTTTTTTTATATAAATAGTAGCTTTATCATCCGAGTCAAGATCCTTTGTTTTGATGGTATCATCTCTATTCGTTTCTATATTTATAGTTAAAGCTTTTTTTGATTTGACTCCTTCAATAGTAATCTTGCTATCAATAGGTTTAATTTTTTTTTCTGTTTCTTTAAAGCCTTCTGGTACTTTTAAAAACTCATCTTCTGACATATTATTCATCTTCTCTTTACATAAATAAGATTCTTGTTCTTCTAACTCCTTTACATTTCTATACCTCAAATAAGTCCATATAACTTCGAAAAGCTCTTGAGAACAAGTATGTTTTTTTAATAAACGCTCTATTGTTTTTGGACTATTACCACGCCATCCATCAATTGTCCCTAGAGAAGAATAAGTAAACTTATCCACGATACTTGCATATAATTTAGGATTAATCCTATTTAAATTAGTCCTAACAAAATCTAACAATCGGTTACTAATCTTACTTGTTTGACTTCCCACTTTCCACTGTTTAGGAATGCTAACCACTTTTTCTATAAATGCTGTAGTTACTTTAATGTTTCTTACTCCCATGTTATTTTTTTTAGACATAGTAGACATATCTTAGGACATGTCATTTTGTACAGCTAGATGCACCTACCTTTGTAATTGTTAAACGGATTGTACACTCCTTATTATTAAATCGGAAGGCCTTCCACTTTTTAAATTTTTTAAATCGTGGAAAAATTAATTTTAATTTTAGTTATCGCTTTGCTTTCATTACAAACACCTTACAACAGCAGAGCAACAGAATTACTTTCATCACCAATCACTCAAAGTATTCCTGGGGGAATTATAACGATGGAAGATATAATTCTGAATGTGACACTTAACGAACCTAACAACAAGGTCGCAGCAGTTGAAATTCGGACAATGAATAATAAGGTAGTTCACAACGAGAACGGTTGTTTTTACCATACTTGTTCTTATGATTTAGGGCATTTGCCCCCTGCTACTTATCTTGCCATTGTGTATACAGAAAATGGTATGTTATTATCAGATCTAATTACAATAGTATAGTTGAGGTTACACCATTGCTTTAAGGAGATTCTATCTCCTTAAAGCTTTGTTAAAAACCATGTTTTATCCGTTAGGGATAATAATTTAGATTCTATATACTCCCTATTAAATACTACATTTTGTGTGTGTGGAGTGTCGCTATCAATTAAATCTTGCATTAGCCTAATAAAATTACGTAACACCACTATTTTTTTTCCCCCTCTCAATATTTTATTGTTATTAATAAAACTCCTAAAATTATCTAATCTAGATAAAATCAATGCTTCATTTTTATTTGTACACTCATAAAGTAGTTTTATCTCTAATTGGCGGTATAGTATTTTATAATAAGAATCAAACTTTCCATAAGGTATTTTTGACAATTGTAGATCAGCTGTTACATAATTTTGCTCGAATAGTAAAATCCGCACTAGATTAATATTTTTTATATCTTCTGAGAGACCTGTTGTTAAAAAATCCGAATATTGCTCTATAAAAACTCTTGCTTTTTGATAATCTCGACTAGGACTAACAAGATAAGCAGTAATTGTATTTCTATAACGCCCTATGTCTATAACTCCATTTGCTAAAAAATACCCTTTTACAATTACTTTTTTTATCCAGTAAATATATTCATCTGCAAATGCTAAGTGCCCTTTATTCATTTCTTTGATACAGTAATTCATTAAATGAACGTAGAGCGTTTCTTCAATATCAGCAGCAAGGTTAAATTCCTTTTCCTCAATAACTTTCTTAAGATGATTATAATGATCAAATTTGTCTGAATTTTCCAACAAACCAATAATATGCTTATAAATCTCTCCTAATGCTGATTCTGAAAATATTGGCATGGTTACATTTTCAAGCCCTTTAATATAGGTTGTATTAATGATTTCTCTATGATTCTTGAACTCACACAACAACCTAGCTATATTCTCTTGATAAAATTGATTTAGTCCTTTTATCATACCTGTCAATTCAGACATTTTTGATCGATTAACTCTAGAATGCTTTGCTAAGGTCTCATTGTACTTAAATATTAAATACCCTGTCTCATTATCCAATGGTCGTTTCAATAACAAATTATGGATTGCTTTCATTTTAACTTGATAATTTTTCTCTAATCCCTTTTCATTATAAAAATCAGCTAGTAGTAATTCTTTCTGAATTCTTTTCTTAGAGATCAACTTAAAATGTAAATATGCTTCAAGCACCTTCACTATTCTACCCCTTTGATACTTGAATTTTGGAGATATTGCTTCCCGTTCATAGATCTCAATCATTAGATCTGGTTGATCAATAAATTCCCCAATTAGGGTTTTATCCTCCTCTCTTAAGTCCCAATACTCTGAATCTATAAAACTGTAGAGATATTTTTGCTCCTTTTTTTCTAAAACATTCAAAAGTTCTAAGAGTAAAATTTTTTTCATGTTTATTTTTCTTGACTTTTAATCTTTTTATTATTTATCGTTTAGAGTTAAAGTGTTAATTATTAGTTGTTTATATATTGAATAATAAATATTAATTTTTGACTGCCCTCCTTTTTTTCAATTTTACTTTACTCCATTTTAGTAATAATTTTATTCAAAAAAGAAATCGTTACATCAAAGTAACTTGGTAACAACGACTATAATTAGCATCCATTAAATATAGAAAATTTATATCTCATGCTCAACCATTTACAATTTTTTTCACATAGACCATGGAGGTTTTTATTAAAGAAAAATAATAAACTTACTCGTTTTTTGGATCAAAAATTATGGCTCGTAAAATTTGCTATAAAAGCCTATTTGTATATCATCCTTACCCCATTGCGATATGTCAATGCCTTTTACTATAACATATGGGTTTATGGCTTATGGAGTCTTCGAGATAATCTTGGTGCAATAATAAACCCTAAAACAGGAGGAATGCGCTATAAGAAAGGGTGTTCATATTGGCTTTTTTGGATCATAGGTCTTCCATTTAGGATGATTAAATATGGCAGCGCTGGTTTTTTTCAATTATTAGAAGGGATAATTTTCCTTCTTATTGATACGATATTTCCAGCAATTACGATGTATCACGGCACTAGTAAAGATGCCTCTATATCCATTTCTAAACCAGGGCAATGGCTCGTTGGTAGTGGCAACTATGCAGGAAGTGGTATTTATTTTACAATGGACGTAAAAACTGCACAACATTACGCTGGATCAAGTCCCGATGCGGTAATAATATGTGCCAGGGTAACACTAGGGCGGCTAAAAAATCTCTCTTTA
>ENA-ORXM01005347-ORXM01005347.1-marine-metagenome-genome-assembly--contig:-NODE-5347-length-10260-cov-7.213788_pt1 | contig 10260 bp, 12 predicted proteins | sample MGYA00237867_ERZ511480 | MGnify/ENA primary metagenome ERZ511480 (study PRJEB26309, sample SAMN06266103) | marine metagenome | isolation source: Algal blade | place: United Kingdom:Sidmouth, United... | reverse complement strand
GATAACAGCAGGCTGCCACGCCGCGATTAAGATTACTGAGAAGATTTAGGGAATTGGTTTACTGTTATCCAAGGGCAATTCATCCTCGTTGCGGGCGTTAGACGAGAGGCTTAAGTCGCTCAGAGTAAGCCACGCAGTGCAATTCTAATTTATCATTGACTTTTTATTTATTATGCATATATTAAACAAGTGGCAGATGAATACATATGGGATGAAAAAAAGCGCGAAAAAACTCTAAAAGAGCGTGGTCTTGACTTCAACGATATGGAATATTTTGATTGGGACAATGCCCTCACGATAGAGGATATTGACAGCGATTCCAATGAGCTTCGATTTGTGTCTATCGGTTACCTGAGGGATAAAATTGTCGTCGTGGTCTGGTGTTACAGAGGTGATGAAATTCGCATTATTTCTATGCGCAAGGCTACTCGGAAAGAAAAGAAACGTTATGAAGACTAAAACATATATCAAGAAAAATGGTGAAGCGGCTGAGTTGGACGCGACATTCTTTAAAAAAGCCAAACGCGGACGCCCTCGAAAAGCGGCAGAAGACCGTAAAAAACGTGTCACTATCATGTTGGACCAAGATGTGATTGAATACTTTAAAGCAGATGGTCCAGGGTGGCAAACCCGCGCAAATACGGCCTTAAGAAAATCAGCTGGCTTTGAAGTCTTTTCATCCAAATCTGGTATAAACGTTAGAGATGGGAAAGGTCTGTTAACTCGGAAAAGTGGGACTGGGAAGTCTGTCGATGTTAAAAAAATCAAACCTAGAAAGACAAGCCCCGCAAAGAAACGCGCCTAAAATATCTATCACTTACTAATTAATACTAACCAAGTTTAAACTAGATACCGACCCCGATCACCAACAAATGAAAAATGAATTTGTTGCGCGACATTCAAGCTAGTCTGTTAGATGAGAACAGCAAACTTAGTGCAGTTTAGTTAAAATTTCAGTATTTGGCTAGAAAACTGGAAGATGCTGATCTTGAAAATTGGGTGAAAAACGAAATCGAGGGGTATCCAGAAGGCACCAATTTGCCAGAATACCGCAAAATTGGCATTTCACAGTCGGCAAGTTTTTAGAGACTCATTTGGTAATGGAGTAGACAATTTTCTACTATTACCGGCTCTCATTAAAGAACACGCTTCTGAAGAGTAGAATTTTGTTTTTTTTAAAAAGGGAGTTGGAGCTATCGAAACGATAATAAGTAGCGGGAAAGGCATGATGAAATTAAATCGCTCAGAGTTAACCCACTTTCTTCATGACAAAGTTTTCATCGGCCAAAGCTGTCTTCTCGTTACTGGTGAGCTTCCTTATCATTCTATCAGCGAGATATTATCAATCGTCCGCGCTAAGCTCCTTTCATTAACCCTCGACTACGAAACACTGGCCGAGCGGTTTGGCCAATGTATTGCGGCGACCCGTTGAACTCGCACCCCCAAGCTGAAGTCGCGAAGATCCCTAAACTTGTAAGATTTTACCGATGCTGCCCCACGCCATTTCCGTCGGGCACCCAATCTCGCCCTCGGTTAATTGCCATCTTTTCGTCTACGGCGTCGTAAAGCTCCAGTCTTAATGTGCCCGTGATGCGGTGGAGGAGGATGGTGACGTCTGCGGCTTCTAGCGCGATGTTTTTATCTGGTTCGCCGCTCTCAATGGCTTTGATAAGTTCCGTCAATTCCTCCTGCGCGCGCAGGGCATAGGCTTTGACGGAGGCTGCGTCGCCAAAGGTTTCGCGGCCCCATTTATTTATAGATTTACTTGATTCTTTAGCCATTAAATCTTCTGATCAAATTCGCCGATTTCGTCATATTTTGCGAGGCGGCGTTCTATGTCTCTAAACATCCCAATCATGTTCTCTTCGCTTTCCGGCGACTCGACGACGACGACGAGGTTTGGCGAGTTAGAGCTTGCGCGCATTAAGCCCCATGTGCCGTCTTCCAGTGTCAGGCGCACGCCGTTCACCGTATTCACATCGACAATTTTCTGGCCGAGAATTGTCTCGCTTGCGTCGGCTGATTTCTGAACATCTGCGATGATGCGGTCCACGACGCCGTATTTTTCTTCATCTGAACAATAAGGTGACATGGTGGGGCTGCCCCAGGTTTTAGGAAGAGCGCGGCGCAGATCGGCCATGGATTTACCAGGGTTACGGTCGAGCATTTGCAAAATTGCAATCGCGCTAGTTAGGCCGCAATCATAGCCGCGCCCGATAGGGGCGTTAAAGAAATAATGACCTGATTTCTCAAAGCCGACAAGGGCGTTCAAATCATTGACGCGGCGTTTAATATAGCTGTGCCCGGTTTTGTAATAGTCCGTCTTGGCGCCATTGGCTTTCAAAACGGGGTCGGTGTGATAGAGGCCTGTCGATTTCACATCGACGACAAATTGTGCATTCGGGTGAATGGCTGAGAGGTCACGGGCGAGCATGACGCCGACTTTATCGGCGAAAATTTCCTCGCCTTCATTATCGACAACGCCGCAGCGATCGCCGTCGCCGTCAAAGCCCAGCGCCACATCTGCGCCGTGCTGCTTACAAGCATTGGCCATGGCGTGGAGCATTTTCATATCTTCGGGATTAGGATTGTAATTGGGGAAGCTGTAATCCAGATCACATTCCACGGCGACGACGTCTGCGCCAATCCGTGTAAGCACCTCTTCGGCGAATGCGCCTGCCGTGCCATTACCGCAAGCCGCGACAACTTTGATTTTATTTTTCAGTTTCACGCCGTCTACGAGGTTATCGATAAAGGCTTGGCGCACGCCCTCGACATAACGGTAGGACCCGCCCGGCAGATGCATGCTCTCGGCATTGAGAACAATGTCTTTGAGGCGCGCCATTTCATCGGGGCCAAATGTGAGGGGCGGTTCAATGCCCATCTTCACGCCTGTCCAGCCATTGGTGTTATGGCTCGCCGTGACCATCGCCACGCCGGGGCAATCCAGATGGAATTGCGCAAAATAGGCTGTCGGGGACAGGGCGAGGCCGATATCCAAAACTTCAACGCCTGCATTGACGAGGCCGAGCATGAGGGCTTGTTTGATACCCAGCGAGTAATGACGAAAATCATGACCGACGGCGATTTTGGGAGGTACGCCGCGCTCTTGCATAAGAAGGCCAAGACCTTCGCCCAAAGCTTGGACACCATAAAGGTTCAGCTCTGAGGGCTTCTCATCGCCCGGTAGACCAAAATACCAGCGCGCATCATATTCACGAAAGCCGGTCGGCTTGACGAGAACTTGTGTCTCAAATTCAATTGTATTGGTTGGGATGGCGGGTTGGGGCTTACGGGCGGTCATTATTCTGGTCCTCACATTGTGCGTGAGGCATAGTCCATAAGGCTTAAGGATTTATGAGAATGGCGGCGTTTTTTGCGTTTAACGCCGCCAATTCTACAGCGTGTTTATTTTGGTTTTAAAACGCCGCTAATCTGGTGCATGACGCCGTTAGATTGCATCATATCGGCTTGTGTCACTGTGGCGAGCGTGCCATTTGGGCCGGCAATTTTGACAGCGTCACCCATCACGTAAACGGTGAGCTCTTGGCCTGACAGGCTCGTCATTTTCAAGGGCGCGCCATTTTCAGCCACAGCCGCTTTCAGGGCCTCTGCGTCCATCGCGCCTTCGACGATATGACCTTTTAAAATCATCGGAATATCAGCATCCGCGTCAAGCCGAGCAAATTCAAAGGCTTGATCATTGGGCGCAAAGACTGTGAGCGGGCCGGGGCCTTCAAGCGCGCTCTGCAAATTGGCTGCGCTGACAACTTCGACAAATTTCATAAGTTCATATTTCGTCATCGCGCCGTAAAGCAATGTTTCATTTGACGCCGTAGTATCAACATCGGTCATGTCCGCAGAGCTTGTCGTTTCAGGGGGTGTTGTAGCTGGCATAGCTGTCTCAGGCATAGCTGTCTCGGGCATGGCTGTATCAGCCACGTCCATATCGGCCATTTTCACAGGGACGGGGTTGCTATTAGTGACAGGAGTGGGCGCTTTGATAACGATTTGGCTGCTGGGGGTTGTTATTTGCGATGTGGCGCAGGCGCATAGCGCAAATGCCGCTATAGCGGTCACAGCCGCGAGGGGTAAATTTGTCATTTAGGGTCTTTCCGGAAGCTGTCTTGTCCAGTCTTCCTGACTCGCTTTAAAAGAGTCAAAGCGTGATAAACTTCCCCTGCGAGGTTTTTAACCTTATGGCAAGGTCTAACTCCAGTGTTATGGTTAACGCATGGAAGGCTTATGACCTTGCTTCGTGGGAACGGAGGCATCTGCGCGTTTTATAAATTTTAAGGGATTAAGACTCATCACCCGCAATAGGGAAAAAATCCCAACCTTGCGCTCGACGGATTTGCGGGTTTTCCAAATGGCGGGGATGCCTTTTACCCCGTCGCATACGCCTCGCCATGTTGGCTTGGCGCGGCCCTTTCTAAACAGAGACCAAAAGAGAAAGGCGATGTTTAGCGCGATGTGGGGAAGGCCAAATATCAGCAGGCCGAGCGGCGGCATACATTTCACGAAGGTCCAAATGCGGTTGCGTGTGCCGTGATAGACCGCGAAGGGACTAGCTTTGCCGGATATGCCGCTACTCACATGATCGACAATAGCGTCGGCTTTTTGGATGCAAATCCCGCCCGCGAGTCTGAAACGGAACGCGATATCGACATCTTCGTGATAGCAGAAAAACCGCTCATCAAATCCGCCGAGCCGCTTAAACGTTTCGTGGTCATACATTGAGGCTGCGGCGCAGGGCCCGAAAACTTCGCGTGTTTCTGGCGCGTGATCCGTTGTGCTGTGACCATGCTTCCCGCGCCATGCTAATCCTGCGGCGTGATAAAAATCACCTACGCCGTCATATATGTCAGGCTCCAACGCCATATATTGCGTGCTGCCGACCATCGTGACATCGGGCGCGAGGGTGGTGGCTTCCAATAATTTTTCAAGCCAATCGGGCCGCGCAAAAGCATCAGGGTTGAGCAGTGCGAGCCACTCACCTTTAGCTTTTGCCGCCGCGATATTATTGCCCCGCGCAAAGCCCGTATTCTCGCCAAGCTCCATAATCGTGAAGCGCTCATCCAGCTTTGGCAGCGCGGCGATAGACCCGTCCTCAGACCCATTATCGACGATAAAGCATTCAAAATCAGCAAAGCTCTGATCGGTCACGGATTGTACAGAGCGAGCGAGCCATTCCCCGCCATTATAATTGACGATGATGACAGATATTTTGGGCGAGGTGCTCATGAGCTGTGTGTGGCAAATTTTGGCGCAGCGGTCACGGGGTTTTATATGTACAGCTATTAGCGAAACCGCTGGCAGTTTCGGCTTCTCGCCGCAATCGTGCCATTGGCACGATTGCGGGCGCTGCAAGCATATAACAAAACCGTTATATGTTATTGACGCTTCTCATTCTTGGGCCTATTGGACAGGGTAACAGACACCCTTCCATCAGAAGAGACCGCCATGAGCAAACAAGACTATATTGTAAAAGACATTTCCCTGGCAGACTATGGCCGCAAGGAACTCGATATCGCTGAAACAGAAATGCCGGGCCTGATGGCGCTACGCAAAGAATTTGGCGATAGTAAACCTCTCAAAGGCGCGCGCATTGTAGGCTCGCTTCACATGACTATTCAAACCGCTGTTTTGATTGAAACACTGACGGCCCTGGGCGCGGATGTGCGCTGGGCCTCTTGTAATATCTATTCAACCCAAGACCATGCGGCGGCGGCTATTGCGGCGGCGGGCGTTCCTGTCTTTGCGATTAAAGGCCAAACGCTTGAAGAGCATTGGGATTATTTGGATAAATCATTCCTCTTCCCTGAAGGCGCGAATATCATCTTGGATGATGGCGGCGACGCGACACTTTATGTTTTACTTGGCGCGCGTGTTGAAGCAGGCGAAACAAACCTTATCGAAGGTGAGCCAGGATCCGAGGAAGAAGAAGCTATCTTCAACCAAATCAAAAAGCGCATGGCCGAGAGCCCAGGTTGGTTTACGAAAACCCGCGATGACATCGTCGGCGTGTCCGAGGAAACGACAACAGGTGTTCATCGTCTTTATGAATTGGTTGAGAAGGGTCAGCTCCCATTCCCGGCGATCAACGTAAACGACTCTGTTACGAAATCTAAATTTGATAATAAATATGGCTGTAAAGAATCGCTTGTGGACGGTATTCGCCGCGCAACGGATACGATGATGGCTGGCAAGACAGCGCTTGTTTGTGGTTATGGCGATGTTGGCAAAGGTTCAGCCGCGTCTCTTCGCGGAGCTGGCGCGCGCGTGAAGGTCACAGAGATTGACCCGATTTGCGCGCTTCAAGCGGCCATGGACGGTTTTGAAGTTACCACCCTCGAAGACACTGTGGCGGATGCAGATATCTTCATTACGACAACAGGCAATAAAGACGTTATCCGTATCGAGCATATGCGCGAAATGAAGGATATGGCGATTGTGGGTAATATTGGCCACTTCGATAATGAAATCCAAGTTGCGGCCCTTAAAAACCACAAATGGACAAATATCAAAGACCAAGTCGATATGGTAACATTCCCAAGCGGAAACCGCATAATTTTACTCTCGCAAGGCCGTTTGTTGAACCTCGGTAACGCGACAGGTCATCCTAGCTTTGTCATGTCTGCCAGCTTCACCAACCAAGTGCTCGCGCAAATCGAGCTTTGGGTACGCGGCGATCAATATGAAAATAAAGTCTATATGCTGCCCAAGCATCTGGACGAGAAGGTCGCGCGTTTGCATCTTGAAAAAATCGGCGTGAAGTTGACCGAGCTGTCCAAAGATCAAGCTGACTATATCGGCGTGACCACAGAAGGCCCGTTCAAGCCTGAGCATTATCGTTATTAGGAAATACCATCAAGGCGGCGCAATCCCGCGCTGTCTTATAAATCCAAAACTTTTTCAAATTGAATTGCTAACGAGGAAAGGGGTGTCAGAATGAAATTGAACTGGACCACATTCTTAGTTTTCATGCTATTTATAAGCTCTTGCGGGAAAGCTGTTTCTCAAAGACAGCCACAAGAAAACCAAAACAAAATATCCATAAAAAACGAAGCTGATCATTTACCTTCGATGACCTCAATTGGTTATGAGAATAAACACTTAGGCCTATGCGGGTCGAAAGATTGGAATGAAGAAGAAATTTATAAAAAATATTCTAAGGTAGAAAATACTAGGAGTAGAAGAGTAAAATTTCTACTGAATGTCGCTGTTTGTAACGATCTCTCGGAGAATTATAGTTTAGCTTTAAAAGACGCTGAAAACATCGTTTATTTATCAGATATTTTGAATGACTACAGTGAAGAATATGTAGTGGCACTCTCTATGTTAGCGACTCATTCTTTTGCTGATGAGTTACAGAGCGCTTGGGCTTACAGCCGCCTCAGACAAGAAGGTCTTATGCTTTACGATCATATTGAACGGACAGAGGTGAAAAATAAGGGTGAGGTTTCTATGAAAGAGTTGAAGCATATGGACTATTTTAGACATCAAAGATTAGAAAAGTTCGAACAGAGAAAGAGATGAAAGAAACTACCCTTAACTGTTCCTATAAACGTCACAATAATAGTAAAAAGCCGAAAGCCTTAAACTCGAGGAGCGTGCCATGAGCCGCAAAACTTACGACTTCACATCTGAATCTGTATCAGAGGGTCATCCTGACAAAGTCTCTGACCGTATCAGCGACGAGATTGTTGATCTTTATTTCCGTAAATCCGTTGCGGCAGGCATGTCCCCTTGGGATGTCCGCGTTGCGGCGGAAACGCTAACGACGACAAATAAAGTTGTTATTGCGGGCGAAACGCGCGGCAAGGATGTCTCCAAAGATGAAATCGAAACCGTGGCCCGCGCAGCCATCAAAGATATTGGCTATGAGCAATCAGGATTTCACCACGCCCATGCTGATGTCGATGTGCTGCTTCATGCGCAATCTGTTGATATTGCCCAAGGCGTTGACCAAGGCGATGGCCTGCACAAAGAAGAAGGCGCTGGTGACCAAGGCATTATGTTTGGCTATGCCTGCTCCGATACCGAAGACTTGATGCCGGCCCCTGTCTATTACAGCCATAAAATTCTTGAGCGCCTTGCCCATGCCCGCAAGCATGAAGGCGCGAGCCAACTTGGCCCTGATAGCAAATCACAAGTCACAGTGTCTTATGAGGACGGCAAACCTGTCCGCGCTAAAGCGATTGTTCTCTCCACCCAGCATTTGGATGCGAGCATGGAGAGCGCAGATGTCGCGGCTCTGGTCATGCCTTATATTCATGAAGTTCTGCCTGAGGGCTGGATTACGGATGACACCATCTGGCATATTAACCCGACAGGTAAATTCGTCATTGGCGGTCCTGACGGGGATGCAGGCCTTACGGGCCGTAAAATTATTGTCGATACTTATGGCGGCATGGCTCCGCATGGCGGCGGCGCGTTTAGCGGTAAAGACCCGACAAAAGTTGACCGTTCCGCCGCTTACGCCACGCGTTACCTCGCGAAAAATATCGTCGCCGCTGGCCTCGCGCCTTGGGTCGATATTCAGGTCTCTTATGCGATTGGCGTGCCCAACCCGACATCGATCTACGTCAATGTTGATGATGGTAACGAAGTCTCTGGCGATCAGATCGAAGCGATTATTCGCAAAGTTATGGATTTGTCCCCGCGCGGCATTCGTGAGCATTTAAAGCTGAATAATCCGATTTACGCACGCACGGCTGCTTACGGTCACTTTGGCCGTACGCCTGATAATGAAGGCGGGTTTAGCTGGGAAAAGACGGATTTGGTTGAGGCGATTAAGGCGGCAGTTTAGGGCGTGCGCTTTGCGCACGTTGTCTGAATTTCGCAATAGCGGCTCAAAAGAACAAGCTAAGACTGCCTGTTTTTTGAGGCTTATTTTATTTTTTAGGAAACGAAATTCAGACTAATCATAATACGCCACTTTGTGTTTATGCGATTCCCGTCTGTGCTTTCCCTTAGGCTTTTTTCCTTTAGGCGCTTCAAACATATCAGGGTCATAGACGCCATATTCAGGATGCGCTCCGTTAGGGCTCTGAGAGCTCAACATGTCTTTAGCTTTACGGTGACGTTTAGACATAAGAGCCTCCACATAACGTCGATTTCAGGCCGTTTCTCTAGGCCCTATAATGACAGTGTATAGACCTTTTATCTTGCGACCTAATGAAATTTGGCCGTCAGTATAAGATTTTTCAGCGCCTATTCCTGAGGCAATGCGTGTTTGAGGCTCTCCAAAGGCACCGCTTGCGCGTTTTCTGGGATGTGCTTTTCCATGGCTGTGGCCAAACCCATCATAGTGTCGAGCATGCCGCCCATGGCCTCTTCGTCCGAGAAAGTTTCCATCATCACGGCTAAGGCGCTGTTCATATCTGGCAGGCCGTTTGCACTCGTGTCCAATGCGCCGGAGTCTTCCAGCTTATCACTAAAGACGCGCGCTGAGCTTTCCATATTTTTACGAAATTTCTCATCCTTCATCAACAGCATCATGTCGCCCATCAAGGCGTTCATATCCGGCATCTGCTTGATGGCCTCTTGAATCTCTGATTTGGAGGGGAGCTGCGGCGTGGCCATGGCGGAGAGTTTGACAGGCGCTTTAGGCGCTGCGTCCTGTTCAGGGTGTGCCAAAGCCAAAGATGAAAAAGCCAAACAGGCTAAAATAGGGGTAAATATGCGTAACATAAGCTAATCCTCCAAAGTCTTGCCTTTGTTGCATATTGAAAATGAATGAAAGCCGAATGGAATTGAGCGGGATCTTGTTTGGAGAGGTGGCGATGATATTAGCTGCGGGGCACAGCATCCAATATCATCGCCCAAGATGCTCATACGCCCCGTATTTTACTGAACATCCACATTGCGCCCCGTTTGCATAGTGGAGCCATTTGGAGGTAGAAATCTGTGACTTTCGTCACGGATTTAGGCTAAATATCATGACATCGGGGCTTTTTACGCTTATGGCGCTGCTGTGAGTAAACCAGATTTGATATGTGTAGCCGCGATTGCGGGCGCTTTTGGCGTAAAAGGTGAAGTGAAGCTGAAATCCTTCACAGATGTACCTGAAAGTTGCGTAGACTATGGCCCGCTTTTGTCCGAGGCAGGCAAAGTCGTGTTAACCCCGACATCTCACCGAAAAGTCAAAGACGCGGTAGCGATTATTTGCCCCGAAGTCACAAGCCGCGAACAGGCTGAGAGCCTAAAATCGACCAAGCTCTACGTCCCGCGCGAAAACCTCCCCGCGCCTGAAGA
>ENA-ORXM01005346-ORXM01005346.1-marine-metagenome-genome-assembly--contig:-NODE-5346-length-10267-cov-48.948479_pt1 | contig 10267 bp, 10 predicted proteins | sample MGYA00237867_ERZ511480 | MGnify/ENA primary metagenome ERZ511480 (study PRJEB26309, sample SAMN06266103) | marine metagenome | isolation source: Algal blade | place: United Kingdom:Sidmouth, United... | reverse complement strand
GTACCACCTGACGCAAAATCTATGACAATGACGACCTCACTCAACTTCGTGCCGCAGCTCTGGCAGGTAGAATTTCGTCGCCTAGCAAAAAAGCATGCTTTGTAGATGGGCACTAGTTAGAGGATAGCCATCAGCGAAGCTTTCCGCTCCAGTTCTCTTGATCGAAAAGTGAGAATATACCGAAGTTACTCTCATTTTGGTTTTCGGCAACGTCGTTCTCTGGATCGTAGTCATCGAAACCGATAAAATTCTTGAGATCAATTTCCGGCAACTGAAAACCACAATACGGACAATGTAGGATCTCAGCGGTAACCGTCCAGATCGATTCCCCGACCTCATCCAGCATGTGATTTTGTTCTAGGTCGGATTCCGTGGCTTCACGAACCATTGTGAGTGTCCAGCACGAATTGCGATTGCCGAATCCACCTAACGAATAAACGACATCAATGCCTTCCTTTGGTAGGAAGTCGCAGCGGTGATATAGCGGAGCAATGTTTTCGGGGGGATCGAAGAGCGGCATTGCGATAACCAATATAAGTTAGTAACTGAGTCTGCCATATACTGATCCAATGGACACTAAGAATGCTCGCCGGGCGGTCGATGCAGAAGTCCCTTGAGAGCGAAACTTATATCGCTGACGATTGCCTAGAAACTTTGCACCTGGAAAATAAAATACTTCGATTCTTGGTTCCTCCTCCATGCTGACTAACATCAAGCATAACTTGTAGTGCGGCAGTCGGGCGTTCTGAGGTACTCATGGTTGTCCGGCTGCCGCAACTATCGAGTTCATGCACTCGTTAGATGTCAGCAGTGTGCCCTATTCGCATATGAAGATCTGAATACCGCCGTTTCCAACCTCATTGATACGTCACAACAGACCATAACGCGCGAACGCATCGTGCTAATGCGGAGCGATCGTCTTTGCAGGCTGACTAATAGTTTGAAACACAATGCTGAAGCTCGCAATCTTCATACTGACTGGCAAGATTCCTTTTACAACATGAACGAAGCAACCAAGTCCACCGACGTGCAATAACCAACGGAATTTGGATGTCTGCGCTCAATCTGTGCAAAAACTGACTAACCGCCATCCTGAAACTTTGACCAACACACTACAACTACTTAGCAGTTTGCTTCAACTACAAAATCTAAGATAGGCGATCCATTGGTTCTGCAAACCACATACTCGCATGGTTCGATGTGGGATACCTGTTTAACTGATCGTAGCCTCTTGGTTAGTGTATCCCCAAACTGTATTAGCTCTCTCTTACAAAAGCTTCCAAAGAATACTCATTCGTGCATGCCTGTTCTCGGAAACCGCAAAACGAAGTTGGGAACTCATCACCGCATTGCCAAAAGCTGTGCAATCCCTGTTTCTCCACGCCCTATTTAAAATAGTAAAATCCACCTCGCTCTTGCGAGCACAACATTAAAATTTGATCTGACATCTAACATCAAGCATAACTTGTAGTGCGGCAGGCGGGCGTTCTGAGGTACTCATGGTTGCTCGACTGCCGCATCTATCGAGTTCATGCACTCGTTAGATGTCAGTAGTGTGCCCTATTCGCATATGGAGAACTGAATACCGCCGTTTCCAAAAACGTCAATACATCATAACAGACCAAAAGCGCAAACTCATCGTGTTAGTACGGAAAATTCGCCCATTCCATTTGAGTGCTAGTGCGAAATCACGATGTGTAAGCTCGCAATCTCTGTACTGACTGGCCGGATTCCTTTTACACGTTGAACGAAGCGACCAGGCGCGACGACATGCACCAACCAACGGAGTTTGGATGTCTGCGCTCAATCAGTGCGATAACTGACTAGTCGCCATCCAGAAACTTTGTTCAAAACACTACAATAACTTGGAAAATTGCTTCAACTACAAAATCGCAGATAGGCGATATAATGGTTCAGCAAACCACATACTCGCATGATTCAATATCGGAAACTCGTTTAACTGATCGTAGACTTTTGGATAGGTTAAATCCAAAAAAACCGCGTTAACGGTCTTTTACTATGGCTTCCAATAAACACTCATTCGTGCATGTGTGATCTCGCAAACCGCTAAACGAAGTTGGGAACTCATCATCGCATTGCTAAAAGGTTTGCAATCCCTGTTTCTTCACGCCCTATCTTACAACGGAAAACGAAATCCACTCCCGCGAGTACAACATTAAAATTTGATCTGACATCTAACATCCAGCATGAGGAACAGTTGCAGCTCATGCGCGTTGTGAGGTACTCATCGTTGTGTATGAGCTGCAACTGATTGCTCCATGCCACCGTTAGGCATGCGGAACCATTACAAAAATACTCAACTACAACTGTTCCAATTCTGAGGCACCCGTGGATGCGCTCTGAGCACAACCTGTTCGTTGCATTAATCTGTCAGGCATCTGTCGTAAGTTTTAACATCATATTTTCGATTGTTGGTGATAGCTCTACAAATAGAGCAACACCCGATATCTCGTAGTGCTCTATAAATACACCCACTAACTTTGGCACCACTTCACTAGGCGATTCGTAAATCGTATTTGGCCCATCCACTACATAGACAGGTGATCCAGACATCATTTTTGGCCTGAACAATTTGGGTACGCTAACTAGATCGTCTTCTGAAAAATTGGTCAAATCAAATTCGAGTATTCCTTTTCCAACTAAATCTGCAGGTAAGAATGGTAAGTTAAAAGAACTTGCTCTGTTTGACTCCCTATGAAGATGCCGAGATCTCAATCCCACCGGAGTCCACTCGCTGTCGTCTCTTAGAAAACTATCGTTGTGTTTTTTTGGAAATCCCTCCACGTACATCCAATCAACATCGGCTATATTTGAAGCTAGATGACCTATTTCGGGAATTTTCACGGCGCTGTAACCGGAAATATTGACTATTGCGATATCCAGTGTTTCGTGCCGAAGTATTTCGCCACCGAGATTCATTTCGTTACCTGTGTTGATATCAATCGTCGTTAGAGCTCTTCCAACTAAAAGATCAACAACATGGCCGCACGTTACCGCTAGAATTTTTCCATCGCAAGAGGCAATAAAACCGCTTCCAATAAACTCTGGATTTTTCCTTGCATCGCCTGAGTTCGCAAATAAGGGAATATGACAATGCCTATAATTCGAAACAAGTTGTATACGAATCTCTTTCCAATTTTCATTCAATTTTGACTCATCAATATCCATATTAGACTCAATGTCGAGATTTTGCCCCATCAGTTAAAGTACCATTTTTTTTGAAATAAAATTATTTAATCACTTAATATGCAGTATGCCTAACATCAACCATAACTTGTAGTTGCACGTCGGGTAGGTTGTGAGGTACTCATGTTCTGCCCGACGTGCAACTAGCGAGTTCATGGTACCGTTAGGTGGCGCACGCGAACTCTAAGAAATCATTATTGGAGCTGGCGAACAAGTTGATCCCAATAATACTCGGAAGCTCCTTCCATCGAGAACTGGTCGATTTGTTTACCACCATGGAACATTGCACGCAATCCAAAAGCTTTTAAAGTGAGCGTATATCCATCAGATTGGACGCTCAAAGAATCATTAAGACTATTGTCATTGCCCCCAAGAGAGCTTGAGTAACAGATACTTGAACCAAATGCTGCGCTACCGTTGGCACGCCATATTTTACATTGTGAAGCACGTTGTCCGTTTAAGTAGATTATTGCTTCAAAATGATTAGAGTCAATTCTTTTATGACTCACAGTTAATTCTGAGTTTCTATTTGCTAATTCATCTAGAGAGGCATCAAAGAATTTAGCCATGTATTCAAATGATCGATCTAAAAAGTTATCGATATCATGATCAGAAAATTCCTTTTTTATACGCAGGTTACTTGATCGCGGTGGTGCAGGATCTTGGGTTGGAACAATTTGTACAGGATTAATTTGTTCTATTGTGTCTACTTGTTGTGTTTCCGTATTAAACTTACTTGCTGCTTGTTTTATGGCCTTGGATATCTGAAGATATGCCTCATGTGGATTTGCAAACTTTGATACTGGCTTTCCATCATTAGGTGTGGCTAGTAGTTTTCCGAATGGTAGGTCATGCCAATCAGATGGATGTAGTATCACTGGAATTACCTGTGCTTCCTTGGATTCGTGGCGTTCTAGTGCTCGCGCCATCTCTTTGTCATAGCAATAGTCTGAATTGATAAAATATGGGCTTATTAGTAGCAGCACTATATCCGCTTTTTCAAGTTCCGCACTAATTGCGTCGTCAACATTGCTACCGGCAACTAATCTACGGTCATGCCATGAGTCAATAAATCCCTGTCTCCGTAGACTTGATAGATGGATTTCAAGCTCATCACGTAATTCTTCATCTCTGTGAGAATAAGAGAAAAATAGATAAGCCATAGGGGTTTACTAGGTGCGATTATTGTCGACCAGTATATAGACGGTTGGGGTGTTCTGCGAATTGTATCCAGTGACACCTAACATTTGCCATGAGCCGCAGTTGAAAAGTAAGCGGGTTGTAGGCGGAGCCTACGTTCCGATTACTTGTCCACTGTCAGCTCCATGGCTGCGTTAGCCTTGCGACGTTGGTGGCATCCAAGTGATTGCGTAGTACATGCCAACAACAGGATCTCTTACCTGAAGGCTAAGTGTTGTACCGTTGATAGTAAATCCATTTTTAATGCGCAGAGTTTCCGTCTCATTCACAACATGTGTTGATCCAATAAATACAACAGTAGAAGGCATTATTGCCTTCTGGGTGAAATTGTTTGGTAACTGTATCTTTAGCTTAAGGCAACTAATTGGAACGATAACTGAAGATGCTGAGTATTCGGTTTTACATTTGGAATTTTTGTAGGCTGATTCTGCAGCTTCACGGTTCATTAAATATGAACCTTTAAATTGTTGCTTGTACCAGAAACTGACGCCATCAGAATCCGGGCCACACGAGCCCTGGATTTGGAACTTACCTTCCAATCGCTTTTTTCCACTATTATTTTCGACGACGCCATCTGATATCAGTTTAACTGGGAGTGAGCTACCAAGGCTCTCACGACCCTCTGGTTCTAACAGCACTGCGTCATCACCTTCGACCGTGTAGTGAAATGGTATTTCCAGGTAGTCAAAATGTTGGCTTGTAGTCAGGCCTGACCAAGCCTGCATTTGAGATCCGGACCCATCAGCTTCTACTGATATTTCTTTGGATATTTCTTTAATACTGTAAACAGATGGAAATACTTTGCCGCTTACGGTCAATGCATCCTCAATTTCAAGGGTATGTTTTTTCGCACCTTTTACTTTAATTAGGCTGAATATTCCGGTTACGATGGCAGCTACTATGCCACCCCCTGCGGCTATGTAGGCAACAAGTGCATCATTTTCCATTATTGTCTGAAACCATAGAAAGCTAAGTAATACTAACTCTCTATTCCGTATTCGTAAATAGGAACGGAGAGCTGAGCATTGCTTTTATCTGAGTGTTATCTCAAATCCAACGTTAGATATTTCTGAGTAAGGCTAACATCGCGCATCAGGAACACTGGAGGCTGACACACGTTCTGGCGTAGCCAGGTTGTGTGGCAGGGTCCAGTGCTTGCTGCATGGCTCCGTTAGACCGGACCGTAGTAGCGCCAAGTGGCATTGAATGTGTATGATATAGTAACTTATACACACTATATGAGATACCCATGCGCACGAATATCGACATAGATGACAAGCTGCTGTCTGAAGCTATGAAGGCTTCGGGCGCCTCTACAAAACGGGAAGTCGTAGAACTTGGCTTAGCCTCTCTCGTCACATTAAAGAGACAGGAAAAAGTCAGGAAATACCGCGGCAAACTCAAATGGGAAGGTGACTTGAACGAGATGAGATCATCAAAGTGATTCTTGTCGATTCCAGTGTATGGATAGATTTCTTCAACGGCACAGCCAATCCAGCATCAGATTTTCTGGATGGTGCTCTTGGAACTAGCTCTATCGCCGTTGGTGACTTGATTTTGGCAGAAGTCCTTCAAGGCTTCAGACTTGACAAAGACTTTGCAACTGCCAAGTCGCTACTTTCCGAGTTCCAACAATTAGAACTACTAGGCTCAGATCGCGCGATCAAAGCTGCTGAAAAATTCCGTAAGTTACGGAAGGCTGGAATCACAGTACGCAAGACCAATGTGAGCTTCCGGCAGCCCAGTAAAATTATGGGCTGAACTGTGATACGTCAAAGCCATTATTTCTGGCTAGGATAATTCCACGGCATCCAGTTCTGCGGAGCCGCGCGTACCGCCAATTGGTTTCTTTGTACCGCTATCAAGTAGTCCAGCGCGTTGACATCCGACTCCAGACAAGTCGCCAGTATCGAGGTGATTTTGTCAGACACCATCGCGCCATTTTCTGTCTTGAAGAATTGAAAATTCTTACGACCCCTTACCATGAGCTTGATTTGCCGTTCGCAAATATTGTTATCTATGGGAGCTCCAAGGACATGGCAAAAAGCACACAATCCCTCGTAGTGACGTACGAAGTAGGCCATGGCACGCCCCAGGTTGCTGTTTGGCTCTACCGGCCCGCCCTCTGCTGTCTGCGCCTGACACCACTGCTTCAGTTCGTTCATCAGCGGCAAAGAATGCTGGAAATGGTAGGCCTGTCGTTGCTTACGATCAAACCCTTGCTCTTTACAATGGGTATCGTTAGCCCACACCCCGGCGTAGAGCTCCAGTGCATACAGAGTCTCGTCCGGGCACTGATAGGCAAGCTCGGAAAACCCCCGTCGACCATGCGAGTTACAAAGTGCCATGATGAATTTTTTGTTGGTCACGTGATTGGAACTCAAGGCATCGCTCATGAGAGTGGGCACCGGCAAGCCTGGCTCGCGTTTGCCTAAAATCTCATCAAACCATTCACCTGCGTGACCCACGCTGGTTTGATACAGCACCAATCGTCGACTCGAATTCAACGCCGGCGGATCGCTCGAGGCCCCGCACATCGCTTCTGGCACAATGGCAAGACACGCCGAGCTATACACCCCGGTACGATGCTCTCGTCCCTGTTTGGGTGCCTCCTTGATCAGAATCCGGTGCGTGGTGTCATCCAGGTAGAACAATTGAGCGTTGGCGGCCATCGATATCATGGCTAAGAATACCGGCGTCAGGTGATCGGCCAGTTTCTGGCATTGATCGAAGATGGTGGAGGCGCTCACGTGCGAGCCGAGCAGCCCCTGCAGCGTCTCCTGCCGATAGAACGGGCTGGCTGCGAAGTACTTGAATATCGCCATCATGGCGCAGGCCGAGTAGCCGTACATCTGATCGGGCCGCCCATCGGCTCGCACCTCGGGTGGCAACTCGGCGGTAAAGATCTCATGGCAGGCCGAGCAGCGTAGTTGCTCGCTCATATGCTGCTCGGCACTGAAGGGCGAATGCCCGACAATGCGTAGCAGTTGGGCTGGATGGTATTTATAGACCTTGCCTGCCTGACAGCCGGGGCAGGCGTCACCCTTGTTCAAACCCGCGATGCCATGATGATGGACGGTGGGTTTGAGGGCAGGCCTTTTACGTTTGCGGCGCCGCTTGTCCTGTTTGTTCGCACTGCCGGAAGGCTTCGTGCCGGTGCCATCGGACTCGTCGTTCTGGCAAGCGTTATCAGTGCTGCCACTGTCGCCACTGCCTTTTTTATCCTTTTTATCTTTTTTGCCCGGATGCTTGTCCAGCTTCTCTGAGCTGTTAACCATACCCAGCAGCTTTTGCAACTTCAGTATGGTCAGGTCATTGTGACTGATGCGCTCCTGCAAACTGGCCAGTGTCAACACAGCACTGCTGAGTAGGTCGTAGTCAGCGGCACTGAGCGCCATACCGTGCTCGCGTGCTTCGCTGATGCGGGCAATCAGCTCATCAAGCTGCGTCTCGCTCAGGTCGATGAAGCCGGAGGGCTTCTCAACATCTTCCGAGGACTTGGCGGTGTGGACGCTCATGATAGAGGGGAATGACAGGCACTTGGCGTCGCAGGGTTCGGATAAAGCGTAGTGGATGGCGCTGAAGACGCAAGGGGCGTTGCATGAGAGTCACTGGACGTTGGTTGACCCATGGATGTGAATTTACCCTCACTGATCAGCAAGCGCAGTTGTCGTGCACTGGCCGGTGACAGTGGCTCATTCCCGGTGGGCCAACCGGTGAACTTGCCGCGCGATAGCCTTTTCGTCATCAACCAATAGCCGGTACCGTCATAGCTCAGGGCTCGAATCATGGTTCTTGAGCGATTTATGAAAATGAAAATGGTTCCGTCACTCGGATCTTGTTGCAGTGTGTTGCGACACTGTGCAACAAAGCCGTCAATTCCCTTACGAAAATCTGACGGAGCCACCCCAAGCAAAATGGGGCTTTGATGAGTAAGTAGTATCATCAGTAGCTGCTCGTGTTGACACTGAGCCTGGCAGCTGCCTGGAACACCTCGTCGAGTGTGAACGTACGACGTACACGTATCACGGTCTCGTTAGGGAGTTCAATGATCAGCGTACTCGCTAGTTCAGTCACAGGTTCAGTCACCACCTCATCAATCTCGGGTAACCGAATAAACGCAGCTGAACTATCGGCCTCAACAGGAAAAGACTCAGCGCTTGCACTCAGCGGTGCATCCTGTGTCCCCGACCATTGTTTGAGTGCATTGGCGTTAATGCGCAACGCTCGACAGATATGAAAAGCGCAGTGTTGATCGAGCAACGCCACAGCGCATTGGCGTAACGCCATCGGTGTGGGGCCACGTTGCGTGCGGGAACTACGCCATTGATCGAAGGCTTGTTGCGCGCTTCTCAGTGACGGTTTGAAATCAACTACGGATGCGTTCATCGATTGTCTCCAGGGAACGGGTTGCTTCTGGAGACATAGTGAATCAGACTTTCAGGGTGATATTTTACTGGGCTGCCGGAAGCTCACAGACCAATGACGTGGTAATTGCTTCGTACTGCATTGACAAGAAAATTCCCCTTCTATTTTCCGACAAAGACTTTAAGCCTTTCGTTGAAGCGCTGAATCTGATACCCGCAATTGCATAATGTAGCCATAGACTCTAATTCAATACTGCCATCTCCGTCTCTTGTAGGAGCCATCTATTAATGCAGCGTGAAACAGCTTCGTTAAATAGACATCAGTTATTCAGCTGCGCGGCAATTTGGAATTCTGGCGTCGTGTTGAACTCACCATGGACGCGAGACCCAGTTGAGCTTGCACACGCGCAATGGTGGCAGTGACTCTTGCGAATTGTTCGTCGTGCGGTCTAACATCAAGCATAAGTTGCATGTGAATTTATACAACTGGAGCGGTAGCGTAGGGCGTATAAAATCACGATGTCGACTTCATGCCAACGTTAGGTTTGCGCGGTTAGTGCCTCTCAAAATAGACAAATGACCGGAAATCAATAATCGTTCAGTTGTAGAATAGCGCTTCAAGTATTTTTCATTTACAAACTCCGCATAGAATTTTGTGTGGCATTTTCGCCAATGGGTTATTGTTTATGTATTGGGGCAGCGTAATACTATTGGCTCTAAGTGCTTAACAATACAAAGATTGGAGACGTAAGGATGCGCAGTATTAAGGCAACAAAGCGGTATTTATTAACAAAAAAGTGGATAGACGGCGACACCTGCAAACTGATTTTAGTGTTTTTTATTGCCCTAATTATTATTTTAGCAATTGCATCACTGTCAATACCACCGATTGAGTCAACAACAATTAGTGGTGGTGCAGCAAACACCGTTGTAAGTGAAATAAGAGATATTCACGCTCAAGAAGGAATGTGGCGAGCCACTAATCTTGTTGCAATTTTGACCATATTTCAGGTTCTTATAGGCATAGTTGGGCTTGCTCTGCTCTTTCAGACCCTAAAAGCAACTCAAAAAACCATTGACTTTGGCAGGGAAACATTAAGAATAACTCAAGAGACTCTACGTCAGACTAAAGAGACAGCTGGACAAGTTGAACAGACCACCCAGGCTGCAAATAGAAGTGCGAATGCCGCAGAAAAAGCGGAAAAAGCTTACGTTTATCCTCTTGTAAAAGCGAAATTCACTAATGTTCAGTCCTCCGGTCAAGACGGAGCAAGACCCGCTGCTTATAAGCGCGAAATCGAACTTAAAATATCTGTCAGAAATTTTGGACGCACTCCTACAAGAGGCGGGAAAATACTCACGGGAATTTTTAATCCAGATAAATCTATGGACGGAGATGGTTGGTTAACCGATACGCAGCAGTTCCCGGTCAGTTCAGAAATTCTCCTGCAATCAGTAGGTTGAGGTGACGCAGCAAGAAAGCTCTTCGTACG
>ENA-ORXM01005344-ORXM01005344.1-marine-metagenome-genome-assembly--contig:-NODE-5344-length-10271-cov-2.075338_pt1 | contig 10271 bp, 4 predicted proteins | sample MGYA00237867_ERZ511480 | MGnify/ENA primary metagenome ERZ511480 (study PRJEB26309, sample SAMN06266103) | marine metagenome | isolation source: Algal blade | place: United Kingdom:Sidmouth, United... | reverse complement strand
AGAAAAATAAATAACAGGTCAATCCAGAGGCATAACTATTGAAGAAACCAAGGAACATAATAGGCATCAAATACTGCATATATTTCATAGCCGGGTTCGCCGACATATCCATGTGCTTGGAATTGTAGTAGGTATAAATCAATGTGGTGACAGCCCAAAGTACGGTAAACAAACTAATGTGCGCTCCCATATTAAAAGGCAATTCAAAACCAAGCTGGATAAAAGCATCATAAGAAGACAAATCATCCGCCCATAAAAATCCTGCCTGACGGAAATCAATGGAAGCTGGGAAGAAACGATATAATGCAAACCAAATCGGCATTTGCAGGACAATCGGAAAGCAACCTCCCAATGGATTCACACCATATTCCCGATACATCTTCATAGTTTCCATCTGCTGCTTCTGAGCGTCGTCACCAAACTTTCCTTTCATCTCAGCGATCCGCGGTTTGAGTGCAGCCATTTTGGATTGAGAATGCAACATCTTATAGGTCAAGGGATACAAAGCAAGTTTTACCAGAAAGGTCAACAACAATATAACGATCCCCGCAGATCCAATAAACGTCGAAAGGAAATCGAACAAAGGTCGAATTAACCAACGATTAATCGTACCAAAAAAGCTCCATCCATATGGTATGACATCTTCCAAGCTGGCATCATAGGCAGCTAAACGGTCAAACTCATTTGGACCGATATACCATTTCATGTCGAACTTACTGGGATTAGAGCCACCCAAAGGAACACTCAATTTTGTTTCTAATTTTTTAAGATTTTCAGTTTCTTCATCTTCTTCCAACATAACGGTAGCAACCCGACCAGAGTTAAACGACTTGTCGGCAATTAAAGAGGCATTGAAAAACTGATTGGAGTGTGAAACCCATTTTACTCGTTCTTTCAAAACATCTTCGTCAGATGAACTACAAGAACAGTAGTCGGTATCATCATCGGTTTCTTTGTAATAAACACTTGAATAGATTCGCTCGTAGTAAGTATTCTTCTCAATTTTATCGAGCATCGTTTCCCATACCAAATCAATGGAGCCAGTCCCAGTGTTCAAAATGTTTTCAAGTCCTGTTGTGCTGATCGAATAATCAACATTATATCCATCAGGACTGAGGCTATATTTTTGTTCAAAATAACCACCGCCTGCGTTGGCTCGGAATGTGATGGTGTTCCCATTTATTTGATTGGTAAAGTAGAGGTCTTTGGTACTTATCTTTGCGCCGCTTTTCAATGGAAGTTCATAATCAAAACGGTCTTGGACGTCCTCCATTAGCTTTACCGTAGTTGATTGTTCAACCCCTTCAGCATCATCGTAAAGCTTATTGTATTTTTTGATTTCAGCTTCGACGATTCGTCCACCTTTATTGGAGAATTTCAATTTCACGAATTGATTTTCCAATACATGGAAACTTTCAGTACCAGCAGCGCTGGCTGCAAAATCACCATGAGTACTAGCCAGTCGTAGCTGACGCATGGAGTCTGATTCGGTAGAACTTGAAGTTGAAGAGTTGGCAGGTTGATTTTGTTCACTAAGCAATCGCTCCGCTTCTAGTTGCACATTTTCGATGGAATCTTGAATTCGCTCTCGTTCTGCAATCTGTGCAGGTGAATCCGTATTGATATATGACCAGGCAAAGAAAATCAAAAATATCAATGTAATCCCTATTATATTATTTTTATCCATCTATGTTACTTCCTGATTATGAGGAACCCTTCTAATAAACTAGTGTCTTTTTGTTTTCCATAGTGTAATCAATAGTCCGAAATTTATCGGGTTGTATCGATCAAAGTAGTCCCTAATTGTTAAAAATCAGTCGCAAAGGTACAATTTTGTTCTTTTTATAGGTACTTCAATAGACTATTATTAAGAAGGCATAGACGAGTGATTGGATAATGGGGGTGAAATTGACTAAGAAGTTGATCACAATCGCACCATCTTACTAGTGACTTTTTTATTACCAGTACTTAATTGATAAAGATAAATTCCTTTACCGGGAAAAATGTATGCGGGTACTTTTATCGCTGAAATACCTTTTGAGTAAGGCTTACTTTCCTGATACAATAATTGTCCGTTAAGTGATCTGATTTCTAAAGTAACTTCCTGCTCTTTCGGCAAATTAAATTTGATGGTTGTTCCTTCTTTGCTAAAAGGATTGGGTGTGTTTTGTAAAACAAAAAAACCATCTGATTCAGAATCAGGTTGTGCCGTTTCTAAATCTAAAAACGTCAATTCAATATCCAGAAAGTCTTCTTTGTGTTGGTAGGCTTCTTTGGTAGTATAGTTTTGGTTAAACTGAATCAGTTCACTTAGTAGGCCATCTTCTTTAGCTATAAAATTGAGAGTGAAAAGCGGTTCATCGGTTTCTAAGTCAATAGGATTGATGTGACTCCAATTGGTGGTCAAAATACCTTCATTGATAAAGGTCTCACCAAACAACTGCCCAGCAGTTTCAGATAAGATTCCCTGCTTGCAAGAATCAAAATCTAATTTTTTAGTGTCAAACTCCAACGTAAATTGATAACCTAATACTTGTTCAAAATTAATGGAAGTGATAGGTACTTCTACCCGATCGCCTGCCTCGAATTTCTGATCCTGAATTTCTAAATTTAGTTCACCTTTAAAATCTCGATCATCTCCTCCCACTAATAAACCGGGATTTGCATTCCCTGTTACATCACCAACTTTTATCCCAATAAAATTAGCATTCAATTGATTCATACTAAGTGGACTGTAAGTAATGTCTTCTGGTAAATCCGGCGTAAATGGATCGAGCGGATTTGGAATAACATGGTCACTTCGAACAAAACGCCAAGACTCATTAGCGGTATAGAATGTATCGATAAAAAGGACTATTTTGTTTAACAAAACCGCATCAAAACCAGTAACCGTTTTACTCTTGTTGATATCAGCAGCAATGATTTTATAAGGTGAATCCAGCGTGTCAATTTGAAGAATATGCGTTCGGATTTTTAAAACATCAAATGTCGAACATCCATTAACCGTGAAAATATTTTTTCTAGGCGTAAGTGTTGCGGTACTTTCTACCGGAACATTATTAAACAAAAACTGACCAGTGGGATCGGTTTGTAAATTAAGCGTAGTCGAAACCTCCAATTCCATCATAACGGAATCCACTCCCTGTCCAAGAAATGTATTGATGGTTCCACCCACATTTGCTACAGCCGGCGGCATAAAAGATACTCCAATTGAATCCAACGGAAAGGTTTGAATGGCTCGCCCAAAGGTTCCAACAATTAATTCATTTTTGGCAACATTCAAATCGAGGTCATAACAGGGAACATATGGAAAGTCCCCTCCTAACCTATCCCAATTCTGGCCACCATTAAGAGTCGCATAAACGCCTCCATCAGTCGCAACAAAAATGACGTTTCCAAAATTATTGGGCATGACTTCAATATGATTAATAGCCAACTGAGGTAGATCGCCAGTTAAGTTAGTCCAAGTATTTCCATGATCATTGGAATAATGCAAATGCGGAATATTCTCATCCTGTCGATAACCTGAATGTGCAACAAAAACTCCTGATGCCTCATTGGGGTGCGCTTTTACGCAAGTGACATATCGATCCGGTAACCCAGCAGTAATATCATCCCAGGAATCTCCTGCATCCAAACTACGCCAGACGTTTCCATCGGTCGTACCTGCATACAAATACTGGCTATCTACGGGCGATTCATGCACCGTAGAAATGGTATGAAAAGGAGAGCCATAAATATTACCATCGGTCAAGTCTCCGCTGATGGCCGTCCATGCAGGAATACCACCGCTTATTGTTTTATACATTCGATAAGTGCCTGCATAAAGTACATCCGAATTGTGATAGCTCATCACGTATTGCATATCCCAATGCACCCGATCAGTGGTATTGATACCAAATGTACCTGCTGTAAAACCTGAGCTATCAAAGGTGACCCAAATATCCCCCCGCTGCGTTTCAAAATAAAAATTGTGATCATCGTCAGGATTAAAAACGGGTTGAAAACCATCGGCACCAAAAACGTGATCCCAATTGTCAATAATGTTGGCATTACCAGCCTGCGTTCCATTGTCTTGGGCACCACCATAGTAGGTGTCTGGTTCGTGCGGGTTGTACCCTACTCTATAAATTTGAGTTGTTGGAATATCTTCAATGTCGACCCAAAGTCCACCTGCATTACTTTTGCGATACAATCCACCATCGGTGGCCAGATAGATATCACCTACGCTATTAAAAGCCACATAATGGTTGTCGACATGAGGGGCCGTGGGACCGTTATTAGGTGTTGCCAGATTCCATCCTGATCCTCCAGAAACGGAATTCCATAATCGAACACCGGCGAGATAAACATGATTGTCGTTAGAAGGGTTAATAAAAATTCTTCCAAAATACCAACCAAAACTACTGACCGGATTACTCAATCCATTGCTCTCTCCGGCAGTCACGGTGGTCCATGAATTCCCGCCGTTTGTCGTTTTGTATATGCCCTGAACCCGGAAGGTACTATCAATGATACTGGCATAAAGCAAATTAGGATTACTGGCTGACATCGTGATACTAGAACGAGACAGTGAAATATTTGTCGGCAATCCATTCGACATTATATTCCAACTATTACCACCATCATCAGAACGAAAAATTCGTCCACCTGATCCTGATACAAATGATTCGGTATTGTTTCGAATTCGATCCCAGCCACATGCATAAAGTCGATCGGAATTAGATGGGTCAATTAAAAAATCAATGACGCCGGCCTGGTCGCTGATCAAAAGACTTTGAGTCCAGGTATTTCCACCATCTATACTTTTATAGAGACCTCGATCATTGTTTTTTAGGAATGGCGTGCCCATGCAGGAAGCATAAATAATTTGATTGTTGTTGGGGTCCAACATTATTTTGGAAACGATCCCCATATCCTGCAAGCCAATGTTGGTCCAGTTGGCGCCGGCATCTGTACTTTTGTAAATACCATCACCAACGTAAGGATAGCCCGTAACATTAGGGTCACCAGTTCCGACATAAACCACGTCAGAATCCAGTGGGTCAATTTCTATAGAACCAATTGCCAAGTAAGGTAAGTCATCAAAGATTGGATTCCAGGTATTTCCATTATCAGTCGTTTTCCAAACGCCACCACCACTATAGCCGATGTAAACGACATCATCATTGTTGGGATCGACTTTGATCACATTGATTCTTGCGCCAGCACTTCCTGGTCCTTGTATGGTCCAATTGGCATCAAAACCGGGAAGCGTACTTGATCTTGTTTGATGCGTTTGAATAGCTTCCGTTAATGCATTTTTATAAGCTTTTATATCAAATGTTTTATCCGGATAAGATCGCTGAAGGGCTGCTAGATCGTATGGAACGTGTTTATAGTCAAAGCTGGATTCAGCTTTTTCAGTTGGTGTTTGCTGACAAGCAGTCAACAATAGAATCAGTACAAAAAATAAAAACTTGTTGCTGTTCATGGTGGATATGAGATTGTGTAGGCAGAATCCTACGATAAATCGACTTAAAGCATAACGTTTAATAAATGCCATAATTCGTGCCTACCTCTTAAAATCTATGCTTTTTAATTCAATCAATTGCAATTTATCGTTTTTTTAGCTGATATTCAGGATATGATCACTGCGCGTAAAATATTTTTCGATGGCTCTAAATACTGGTTGTTCCAGTTTTCAAGAGATCAACACATTATAGATCGCCTTGAACGAATTGAAGGAGCCCACTATAATCATCAAAAGAGAGGTTGGCTGGTTCCTGGAACCCGAGCTACCTGGACTGAATTTAAGTCGCTTTTTGAAAAGGAAGAATATCAAATAGAAAGAGCTTATTTTTCGCCTCGTCTTTCGGGTCATAAGGTTCGGATTGAGGTGGAGCCTATCCCTGGTCAGCCGGATCGACTACTTGTTCGACTTCGCAAGTTTACCAAAGCCCATTTGGAAGGCATTCGTCAGGTGGAAGGTCGTCAATACCATCCTGAATTGAAATATTGGTCGGTGCCAAATAACGAAGCGAGTCGAGCGGATCTTAAGGAGTTGCTTGGGGTTGATGTTGAATACACATAAATTTTGTACCTTTGCAGCCTTTTTTGGGCTTCTCTTAATGAGAGCTTTTACTAACTGAAAATAATTAAGATGTTAAGTACAGAAAACGTTGGATTACAATACGGCAAACGCGTGCTTTTTGATGAGGTTAACCTAAAGTTTACAAAAGGCAACTGCTATGGTGTAATTGGTGCAAATGGCGCTGGTAAATCCACCTTCCTAAAAATCCTTGCGGGAGAGATTGAACCCAATCAGGGAAGTGTAAATCTTGAGCCTGGCAACCGAATGGCGGTGCTTAAACAGGATCACTTTGAATATGAAGATCAAAGAGTGTTGGATGTAGTGATTATGGGTCATAAGGAGATGTACGACATCATGGTGGAGAAGAATGCCATTTATATGAATCCGGATGCTACTGAAGCAGAAGGACTGCGAGCAGCTGATCTGGAAAATACATTCGGTGAAATGGGAGGCTGGAATGCAGAAAGTGATTCGGCTGAACTACTTTCCAACATGGGGATTAAGGAACACCTTCATGATAAGCTAATGAAAGACTTGAGTGGTTCTGAAAAGGTGAAAGTTTTACTAGCACAGGCGCTATTCGGTGAACCCGATTTTTTATTGTTGGATGAGCCTACCAACGATCTGGATGCCTTGACAGTGACCTGGTTGTCTGACTTTTTAGCAGACTTTAAAAATACAGTGATTGTTGTTTCACACGATCGATACTTTTTGGACATGGTCTGTACGCATGTGGTGGATATTGATTATAATCAGATTCGGATCACTACAGGTAACTATACATTCTGGTATGAGACGAGTCAGATGATGTCTCGACAAATGGCGAACAAGAATAAAAAGAATGAAGTAAAGCGTAAAGAATTGATGGAGTTTATTGCGCGCTTTAGTGCCAACGCTTCTAAGTCAAAGCAGGCCACGAGTCGTAAAAAAGCACTTGAGAAAATCAACATAGAAGAGATTCAACCTTCCAGTCGAAAATATCCTTTTATCAACTTTAAGTCCGAGCGAGAACCAGGAGATGTGATCTTGGAAGTTAGTAATTTGAGCAAGCGTTCGCCTGATGGAAATTTATACTTTTCGGATATCAACTTTACCATGAACGATGGTGAAAAGATTGGTTTGATTTGTAGAGAGACTTCTGCATTGACTGCCTTTTTCAATATCCTCGCTGGTGAGCAAGAGGCCGACACAGGTAGCGTACAGTATGGTCAAACGATTACGCATGAATATTTGCCCAATGAGAATGATCATTTCTTTTCCAATGAAAATGACTTGGATTTAATCAACTGGTTGCGTCAATATTCCGAAGAAAAGGATGAGCAGTTTATTAGAGGGTTTCTTGGAAGAATGTTGTTTTCAGGTGAGGAAGTACATAAGAAGTCTTCTGTCCTTTCAGGGGGAGAAAAGGTTCGGTGCATGCTTTCGAAGATTATGTTACAGCATCCTAACTTTTTGCTTTTGGATGAACCTACAAACCACCTTGACCTGGAGTCAATTACGACTCTAAATACAGCGATGGTTGAGTTTACAGGAAATATGATTTTCACTTCTCATGATCACCAGATTATGCATACCGTTGCGAATCGGATTATAGAGATTACACCTAATGGAATGATTGATAGTTTGATGTCTTACAATGAGTATCTAAAGTCAGATCGCATTCAAAAACAGCGCTTGGCTTTAGAAGCTGTTACTACTTAATTTACTCGAAAGTAGTAAAAACCGATGCGCTAGCGGAGTCTCTCAGCGAGGACTCCGCATAAGAAAAGACACCCAATATATATAGACTCGAACTAAAATCGCTCTTCATTATTTCCCTAATCGGGCTGGAGTAAATTTGGCTTTGCTTTTTATGTTGATTGAATCGGTAATGAAAAGAAAGGACGAATGCCCGTGATTGCCATAAAAAATTATCTTCGGAAAAAAACGTTTCGTCTTCTGAAAAAGACCGTCGTCGTCGGGAATTAAAAACATCGCTTATATTCAATGTGATTGTTCCGTTGTTTTTTAATATATCAATACTTGATGCAAAATCAAGTGCAATGGTCGCTCTGTTTACGCCTTGGGTCGTGGTTCGAGGTGCAGAGTAACTCAAGGTCAATTGAGAATTTAGTTTTTTCCAAAAAGAAAATCTGGAAATGGTTTTTGATTGCAAAGAGAAAGATTTACCACCCACATAGACTTCTTGCCCCTGGTGTAAATAAGTTCCTTCTGAGAAAGAATGGAAAAAATTCATATCCCCATTTAGCTGCCACCACTTGGTAAGGGTGAGAGAATAAGTGAATTCAATACCGTAATTTTTCTTAATGGCTAAGTTTTCAGCTTGGGTAATAGTGGTTTCAGGAAATTGCGCATCAACACGCTGAATTCGTTTGATAACATCATCTGTTTTGCGGAAATACGCAATGGCACTCAAGGTCCCTTTTTCCCAATATTTTAAATAGCCCAATTCAATAGCATGGGTGAACTCGGGACGAATATTGGGATTGCCTCTCCATATATTCCGACGATCTCTTAATGTGAAAAATGGTGTTAGATCCAAAAAGGTCGGCCGTTCGATACGACGACTATAACTCAACTGAACACCGCTTTGATTTTGAAAATCGTAACCGATAAATGCACTCGGGAAATAATTCAAATATTCCCTGATCTTAGTTTCACTTTTAACCTCCAATCCTGATTCAACATCCGAATATTCTACTCGCATACCGGCCTGGTAAGAGAACTGCCCCATTTTATTACCGAAGTTGGCATAAACACCATGAATCATTTCATTGTATTTAAAATTATTGGTAAAATTAGAATCGGGAATTTCGATGTTGTTGACTAATTCGTTGACCTGGTAATCATTCGTAATAGAACGAAAAGTACTTTGAAAGCCACCTTCGAATTTGGCAAATTTTCCAATAGGTAAGATGTAATCAGATTTGGCAACGACCAATTTATTATTAGAGCTATTGAAGGTAGTCTGAAAGAACCCAACCGTGTCTAATAGGATATTTTCGCCATTATAGTAAGTTTCATCAAACATCGAAATTTCATTTTCCTCCTCCTGCTCATATCGAATTTCAGAAGTAAGGTGATGTTCTTTATTACCGAATATTTTTCGATGCCTCAAATAGCTATTTAAATTACTTTCATCTCCCGTTTCATTTTCCAATCGTTCGGTGATAATGTGCGCATTTTCAATAGAGCCATAAGCATCCGTGTAAATTAGGTTGGAAGTATTCTTGTCATGACTATTTCGATAAGAAAATGAGGTTGTCAAGGTATTTTTAGGATTAATATAATAGTCTGCACCAACTTTTAAATTAACCGGCTTACCGTTACGGCTATGCGTTCTATCCAAATTGGAAAACAGCGTGCTATCTTGATTTTCAAGATTAAAGAATTTATTTCTATAACTACCCATACCCTGCCGTTTGATATACCAAATACCCGAACCTGCAAAAACGTTTAATTTGTCTTTACGATAGTTCATACTTACTCCAACACCAAAATTATCAGGATGCCCAATATTGGAACTCACCGATCCATTCAGGCCACTCGAATCGTCTTTTTTCATGACAATATTGATAATCCCTGCCATTCCTTCTGCTTCATACCTGGCAGATGGGTTGGTAATTATCTCAATACGCTCAATAGCATTTGCCTGAATTTGTCGCAGTCCATCTGAATTTTCACCATTTATCAATAAAGAAGTTTGCCCATCCACTAAAATACGAACGCCATCGCTACTTCTCAAACTAACCTCTCCATTGATATCCACCCAAACTCCCGGGACATTCCTTAAAATATCTTCTGCCGTCCCACCCTGACTGACCAAATCTTTACCCACATTGAAAACTCGCTTATCAAGGCTCATCATGACGGAACTTTTCTCTGCTCTAACTTCTACCTCTCCCAACATTTCAACATTGGGCATCAATTCAATGACTCCCAGGTCCAAGGTATCGCCGTTACCCATTAATTCAATGTTGTCAATAATTCGACGATTGCAGATAATTATGGCAGTACGACTTACAATAGCGACCCCTCGTTTGGCTGGGAGTGTTTTCTCGATGAAACTTTGGACCGAACCAAATGGTTTTCATTTATTGGGGATGGAAATGATTATTTCATTTTCGCAAGCGATTGCGGTGGTTCCGCCTCGAACTTCGTAGGTGCCGATAATTCTCAGATCGCCATTTACACCGGA
>ENA-ORXM01005343-ORXM01005343.1-marine-metagenome-genome-assembly--contig:-NODE-5343-length-10272-cov-33.259049_pt1 | contig 10272 bp, 8 predicted proteins | sample MGYA00237867_ERZ511480 | MGnify/ENA primary metagenome ERZ511480 (study PRJEB26309, sample SAMN06266103) | marine metagenome | isolation source: Algal blade | place: United Kingdom:Sidmouth, United... | reverse complement strand
GAGAGCGTCTGCACGGCCTCGACCCCCGAGACGCGCTTGTCGAGGTACATCGCGCAGAGCTTCGGCTGGTCGAAGCCTGTCTGGAACTTGTTCGCGACGATCATCACACGGAAGTCGTCGGTGTCGAACACCTGCCGAAGGTCGCCGCTCGCGGTATTCATGCCCGGCTCGGTAAACTCGGCGTCGGCGTATCCCGGGTAGTGCTCCTCGGGCAACGTGCTCCCCGCGACCTTCCCGAGAACGCGACGAGGGCGGCGAGATCGGTGTAGTGCCGCTCGCCCACGTAACGATCGAACTCGAGCTTGAATGCGACCGCCTGCGCGCGGCTCGACGTCACGATCATTGCCTTGGCCTGACCGTTCAGAAGCGCCGCGACGTTCTTTCGGAAATGCTCGACGATGAACTCGACCTTCTGTCCGACGTTGGTCGGGTGCAGCGCTGACCAACGCGCGAGCGCCCTCGCCGCCCTCTTCTGATCGACCCGCTTGTCCTTCTCGATCTGCTCGGAGAGTTTCCGCGCCGTGCGGTACGGCAGGTAGCCTTGCAGTACGTCGAGAATGAACCCCTCCTCGATCGCCTGACGCATCGAGTAATGATGGAAGCTCCGCGGCGTGCCATCCGCGTCCTCGCGCCCGAACAACGTCATTGTCGCGTGCTTCGGGGGCGCGGTGAAGGCGAAGTAGGAGACGTTCGCCGGGAAGCTACGCGCGTCCTGTAGCTTTGCCATGATCTCGGTCGGGTCGAGCGACACGAGAGCCTCGTCCTCGAGCGAGAGCGCGGCGCGAAGCCTGGATGCCGCCTGCCCGGTCTGCGAGTTGTGCGCCTCGTCGATGACGACGGCGAAGTTGCCGCTCGCGACGCACTCAAGGCGGCGGAGGACGGTGAACGGCAGAATGACGAGGCCGTACTCGGACTGCTTGAAGTCACCCCGCAGCAGCTCGGCGATCTGCCAGATGTCGTTGGCAAGGTTCGTCTGGTCCATCGGGTCGGAAGCTCGTCGGGTCAGAAGTAGTGCGTTGGGTACGCGAGGATCGGGGGCGATACGAACGGTGACCCTGCCGCTCGTCCTTACCGCTCGAGACGGTTTCCGGAACACTCGCGGCAGTGGATGAACGCGTTGTTGAAGCTCAACCTGGCGGTGTTTCCCGCGTCCGGTCGCTGGCTGGAACTTGCACTCGAGCTGACCCGCGAAAACGGCGTGACTTTTTACGACGCGTCGTACCACGCCCTCGCGGTGACGGGCGAAGACGGGCGGTGGCGTCTTCGTCACAGCCGACGCGCGCTACGTCGACAATACTCGGGCGGTGGGCCACCTCGCCCTCTTGAGCGACTGGCAGGCTCCATCGGTCGAATTGCCCTGAAAGAAGGACAAATACACCATCGGCCAGTCCTGCGCCCGCGAATACAGCGGCGTCCTTGAATCGGGACAGCGTCACAGGAGTCAATCGGTGCCGCGCTGCAGGGACCCTACTCCAGCGCGGACAGCGTTCAAGCCACACGCCTCGGGCGCGCGAGCGTCGATTATCTGCGACGGCGACTCAGCCTGGTAGGGCGGGTACCGCGGGCCCCTCCGGTTCGAGCGGTGGTGGCGATGCACCCCTTGGCCCGGCTGGTGCAAGCCGGTGCCCGCGCGACGCTGCACACCTTTCCCTGCGCTGACGATTACCGGTCCGCGGCAATCAGGCAAGACGACGCTCTCGCCCGCCTTCTCCGGCCGGATGCAGAATCCTTTGCTCTCGAAGATCGGGAGATCCGTGCCTACGCGCAGGAAGACCCACGCGGTCTCCTGTCCGAATTGGGCGACAGCGCCGTAGCTTGACGAGGTTCAACGCGCCCCGGCGTTGGGGTGTCTCGTTAATTCAAGAAAGTAGATTCCGGCCAGGATGAAACCTCTTTCCAAACACTCACAGATGTAATATCGTGAGTCGGAGTTGATCACGGGTGCATGCCTGACAGGCAAAGCGTCCGGAAAGTCGGACTGGTCGTATGGAAGCGCCGACCGACAGCTTAATCAGGCTCGACAGGTCAACAAGTCACGTTCAACGAATCAGGAGAAACGGTGTGATCAAGGGCCCTTTCAGACGTGCGTTCACGACGTTCTCGGCAGCCGCGGCCTGCCTCTCGACGCTCGCTTTTTCGGCAGCGACCTTTGCTGAGGAAACACAGTACTTCCCCGTCGCCAGCAGCCGCGTCGGACCCTACTCCGCCATGGGTACCGGCTACTACGGTGCGCAAATCGACTACATGAATTACGTGAACATGAACGGCGGCGTCAACGGCGTCATGCTCACCTGGCAGGAATGCGAGACAGAGTACAACGCGGTCAAGACGGTCGAGTGTTATCAGCGTCTGCTCGAGAAGGACGGTCAACGTATCGTCGTGTTCGATACCCTCGGTACGCCGGGCGCTTACGCTGTCATCAATCGCATGGCAGAGGACGAAGTGGTGCTCGCGCAGTACGGGTACGGCCGGACCGATGGTGCCGATGGCAGAGTCTGGCCCTGGGTGTTCAATGCGGCCAGCCACTACTGGTCGCAGATCGCGGTCAAGCTCAAGTTCATGGCCGAGATCGAAGGCGGTATCGACAAGATGGAGGGCAAGAAGATCGTCCATCTGCATATCGACTCTGCCTACGGGCGCGAGCCGTTGCCGGCCATGCGCCAGATCACCGCGGACTGGGGTGTCGAGCTGGTCGAGATTTCCATCCCACCGCCGGGACTCGAACAGCAATCGCAGTGGCTACAGATTCGGCGTGAAAAGCCTGACTGGGTGACCTTCTGGGGTGCGGGCTCAGGCATGAATTCCACGGCGATGACGAACGCCGCGCGTGTGGGCTTTCCGCGTGATCGCATGATGTACGTGACATTCGGCGCCGCCGAGGAGGACATGTATCCTGCCGGCGAGGCCGCCGTCGGCACCTATGCCGTCGCGAACGCACTTCCCGGCAAGGACTACCCACTCGTCCAGAAGATCGAGGAGCAGGTTTACGGCGCAGACGAAGGCAACCTCGCAGACACCAGCCGCATCGGCTCGGTGTACTGGAACCGCGGACTGGGCGCTGCCGTCATGTGGATCGAGGCATTGAAGAACGCGCAGGAAATGCATGACAAGATCGGCAAAGCGGTGACCGGCGCCGAGTTCCGGGACGGCTATGAAGCACTGAACATGACCGAGGAGCGCCTCGAGGAGATCGGCATCGGTGGCATGGTCGCGCCCTTCGCCATCAGCTGCGAAAATCATGAGGGTGCGGGCAAGTTCGCGGTCATGCAGTGGGATGGTGAAAAATTCGAGCAGATCACCGGTTGGGAAGAGCCGCTCGATCCAGATTACATACGTACGCTCGTGGAGGAATCTGCCGCGAAATTCGCGTCAGAAAACAACATCGAACCGCGTGAGTGTGCCTGACGACCGAATCTGTCAATTGCAAATGTCGATCGACGTTTGCGGTTGATCCCTGCTAGTTTCGGATGCTCTCGAGGTGGGTGGCGGTTGCCACCCACCAAAGGCCACGGCTCGCTTGATCGGCCGATGAGCTGAGCGAGACTTGTCGAATCGATCTCGTCGAATCTGCAATAGCCGTCGGTAACCCGTTGTCGATGATGGCTCACCGATGTCGCGTCTACAGGTAGTCTCGCATCGGTAATCTCACGGTGGTACAGGAATCTACCTGCCGCGACCGCAAGGCGTGAGTCGATCGGCACCCTTCTCATCCCCAGGCAGTCCCCTCGAGGTACGGAAGCGCGCATGGCGACAGCGTCTGACAATATTCTGGAATTGCTCGAAGTCGAAGTGGTATACGACAACGTGATCGCCGCCCTTCATGGCGTCACCTTGCATGTACCAAGAGGCCGGATCGTCGCGCTGTTGGGCGGCAACGGCGCGGGCAAGAGTACGACCCTCAAGGCCATCTCCAACATGTTGACGTTCGAACGCGGTCGAGTGACCGACGGCAGCATCCGCTACGACGGTGACATCCTCGACAAGCCGAATCCCTCGGAAATGGTCAACCGAGGACTGGTGCAGGTACTCGAGGGACGTCGCTGTTTCGGACACCTGACCGTCGAGGAGAACATCATCGCCGGCGCCTATTCGAGAAAGCTGTCGAGAAACGCTATCCGGCAGGAACTGGAAAAGATATACACCTACTTTCCGCGCTTGAAAGAGCGCCGCAAGAGCCAGGCAGGCTATACCTCCGGTGGCGAGCAGCAGATGATAGCCGTTGCACGGGCCATGATGACGAAGCCGAGGATGATGTTGCTGGACGAACCGTCGATGGGTCTCGCGCCGCAGCTGGTGACCGAGATCTTCAACATCGTCAGGGAGCTCAACGAGAAGGAAGGCGTCAGCATGCTGCTTGCGGAACAGAACACCAACGTGGCACTCAGGCACTCCGACCACGGCTACATCATCGAGACCGGGAAGGTCGTGCTCGAAGGGTCTTCCGACGAGTTGCTGAACGACGACAAGGTGAAGGAGTTCTACCTCGGCATGTCGAAGGAAGGCCGGAAGAATTTCCGCGATGTGCTTCGAGAGGAGAAACCTTCTGTGCCTGAACATCGATCGCAATAGTGCGCAGAATGGCGAGAGTAGCGTGTGTCGTCGCGACGCGCCCTTTGCTTGCGAATACGCGCCGATCGACCGGGGAGCCTTCAGGATCGTTCGTGGAACAACCCCTCTATCTTTCGAGAAATCGACAGACAACCGCTCGACAGGTATCGGGTCTGTACATCATGCAACCAGAGCAGTGACCCTATCGACCTCCACAAGTGATTGTGACCAGGGAACAACGAGTAACGTGACAGACGAAAGAAGGTTCACGATCGGCGCCCCGATCATCGAGGTCCGGAACGTATCGCTTGGCTTCGGTGGCGTGCAGGCGATCACCGATACGTCGTTCTCGGTTCTCGAGCACGAGATCAAGGCGATCATCGGCCCCAACGGGGCCGGCAAGAGTTCACTCCTGAATTGCATCAACGGAATTTACAGTCCCCAGCAAGGCGATATCGTCTTCCGGGGCGAAGTGCTCGAGAAGAACTCGCCGAACCTTTCGGCCCGGAAGGGCATCTCGCGCACGTTCCAGAATCTCGCCCTGTTCAAGCGCATGTCGGTGCTCGACAACGTGCTCGTCGGCAGGAATCTGTTTTCCACTTGCAACTATCTCGAAGTCGCGCTGCAACTTCCGAAGGCGCGTGCCATGGAGCGGGACAATACCGAGAAGTGCAAGGAGATCATCGAATTCCTCGAGATCGAGAAATACAGCGGTACGACGGTCGGCAAGCTACCCTATGGTCTTCAGAAGAAGGTCGAACTGGGGCGTGCTCTGGCGACAGAAGCCGCGGTGTTGTTGCTGGATGAGCCCATGGCCGGCATGAACGTCGAGGAGAAGCGCGAGATGTGTCGCTTCATACTCAAGGTCAATGATGAACTCGGCACGACCATGGTGCTGATCGAACACGACATGGGTGTCGTCATGGACATCTCGGACAGCGTGGCCGTGCTCGACTACGGCAAGATGATCGCTGACGGACCTCCCGATGAGGTCAGGCAAGACCAGAACGTCATCGACGCCTATCTCGGAGTAGCCCATGAATAGCGAGATACTCTTCTTCATCGAGGTTCTCGTCGGCGGCTTGCTCGCCGGGACCATGTACTCGCTTGTCGCCCTCGGCTTCGTCCTGATCTACAAGGCGTCGTCCACATTCAATTTCGCCCAGGGCGCGATGGTGTTCTTCGCCGTTCTCGCCTTCGTCGGTTTCATGGAACTGGGTCTGCCCTTCGTACTCGCCTTCATCGTCACTGTCCTCTTGATGGTGCTGGTCGGGTTCTGTACCGAACGGCTCGTTCTCAAGCCGCTGAGAAATCAGAGTGAAGACACCCTGCTCATGGCGACCATCGGCCTGGGTTTCGTGCTGGAAGGTCTGGCGCAGGCTGCCTGGGGTGTGGAGGTGCGACGTCTCGATCTCGGCATCGGTGATTTCCCGATTCCCTGGATTGCCGACAACCTGGGGCTCTTCATCAGCGCGCTCGATCTTACCGCCGGCGCGATCGCAGCCATCATGATCATCGGGCTCTCGCTGCTGTTCAAGTTCACCCGGATCGGACTCGGTCTTCGCGCAGTCGCCGATGATGCGGGCGCAGCGAGTTCGATCGGCATTCCCCTCGATCACATCATGTTGCTGGTCTGGTCGGCGGCGGGGGTGGTCGCGCTGGTGGCCGGCTGCATGTGGGGCGCCCGTGCCGGTGTCCAGTTCGCCCTTGTCGACCTCGCGCTGAAAGCGTTGCCGGTCTTGATCATCGGCGGCTTCTCCTCCATTCCCGGCGCGATCATCGGTGGATTGATCATCGGTGCCTCGGAGAAGTTGCTCGAGGTATACATCGGCCCCTTCGTCGGCGGCGCGATCGAAGGTTGGGCACCTTACGTTCTCGCGATCCTGTTTCTACTCTATCGTCCGGAAGGCCTGTTCGGCGAAAAGATCATCAGGCGCGTCTGAGGCGGAGGCCCACAGTGAAAGCGAACACGATATTCATGACCTTCACGAGAAGCGATATCTTCAACTTCCTCGTGCTGATGGCGCTGGCGTTTCTCGTCTTGCCCGCGCTGAATCTCAATGGATACTGGTATACATCGATTCTGATTCCCTGGCTGTGCCTGGCCCTCGCCGCCCTCGGTCAACAGATCGTGATGGGCTACGCCGGTCAACTCTCGCTCGGTGCTGCCGGTTTCATGGCCGCCGGAGCATTCGCCTGCTTCAACCTCATCCTGCGTGTACCCGGCATACCGTTCTTTGCTGCGTTGATCGGTTCGGGACTGGTTGCCGCGGCGTTCGGCATCCTGTTCGGTCTGCCGAGTCTCCGCATAAGGGGGATCTATCTGATGGTCGCCACTCTCGCGTCGCAGTTCTTCATCATCTGGATGATCGACAAGTTCGGGTGGTTCAAGAACTACGACACCTCGGGCATCATCACTGCGCAGGACATCGAGATTCTCGGCAAGTCGTTCACCGGTCCGGTCGAGATGTTCATGGTCGTGGTTGTGGTCGTGACTGTCCTGACCTTGCTTGCCATGAACATGGCGCGGAGCAGTACCGGCCGAAGCTGGATGGCTGTGCGCGACTTCGACATCGCGGCCGAAACGATGGGAATATCACTGCTCAGGACCAAGCTTCAGGCCTTCGCAATCAGCGCGTTCTACTGCGGCGTTGCAGGTGCCTTGTTCGCGTTCACCTACCTGAAATCGCTCGAACCGGTCGCGTTCGATATCAAGCTCTCGTTCGAGATCCTGTTCATGGTCATTCTTGGCGGGCTCGGCACGATCAACGGTGCGTTCATCGGAGCCGCCTTCATACTGCTGTTCCCGGTGGTGCTGAACAGTCTGGGCAACAACCTTTTCCACGGTGCCATAGACGCGACCATCATCTCCTCGGTGGAGCAGGTGGTGTTTGGTGCGTTGATAATCGTGTTTCTGATCTACGAACCGTTGGGAATGGCGAAACTCTGGGAGAACCTGAAGTTGCTTCTGGGCGGCAAGCGTCGTGTCGGCGCCTGACTTCGGAGCGTTGGCCAGTGTCGATGACGACAGTCCGACACGTGCGCTCGTCACGTAGAGCGTCGACAGGTCGCTGCCCCCGAACGCACAACTCGTTGGCCGCGACACGGGCAGCGGTACGACTCGCTCGACGGTGCCGTCCAGGTCGTGTCGCGCCACAGCCGCCCTGCTCCGCTCGTGTTGTCTTGTGAGAGCGAACCGACCCAGAGCGTGCCGCACGAGTCGCACTTGCCATCGTTGAAGCGATTGCGCGGGCGATCGGCCTCGGGGCTGCACAAGCGCGGGCAACTGGAGAATTCGGGCCAAATCGGGCGCTGAGAATGCTGGAGCGCAGAAAGCGCAAGCGTTTTGAGTCAGTTGAACCTCAGGGTCTCTGGCAGCGTGCACGACGCGCCCGTCGCCGGGTTGAAGGCGCCGCTCACCCTGCCACGGTTCGGACCGACGTACACGCCCGTCGCCTCGCTCTGCGAGATGACCTCGACGCAGGAACCCTCGGCCGCGAAGTAGCCGAAGCCGTCGTACCAGATGCCGCCGAGCGTGAGAGAGAAGTCGATGCGCTGGCCCGACGCGCTGAGTGTCGCGATGTCGCCGTTCTCCATCCGACCGATCGACGGCGCTGTCAGCGAGCCGCTCGAGGCGATCCTGCCTCGGTAGCTCACCGACTCGCCGCCGCCGGCTCCGAGAAGTCGTCCGGCAAGAGCGGCCAGTCCGCCGCATAGCTCTCCGCACAGAGCAACGCCGTGGCGAAGAACCAGAGGAATGCCGCCAACGGCACGAGGGCGCGCGAGCGCGTGAAGGGGTGAGCGAATCGCATGATCGGTGGCTCTCCTTGGACGCCGTAAAGTGCAGACCGATCACGCATCCCTGTGGTCGGATGTCCGGCGAGTGCTCGAGTCTGTCAAGAGCCCTATACGCAGCGGATCGGGGAAGCAACGGCATAGGTGTGTATTTGCCTCAACGACCACCCTTACGATGCTAATGGTTGTGTCGCGCGATTGGCACGCGCAGCAGAAATTCATGTGTCGAGCTTGCAGTGTATCGGGACTGGCAGGCCCAAGCTCTATTAGTGTCCCATCGTTCTACCTGAGCTCACCCAAGAGCCGCCGCGCGCATTCCCAACGAGTGAAGCACGGCAAGTGTCAATGCTAGCCGGATAGATCAGGTGGTTCCACGCCTGCAATATTGCTTGGCAATAGTACCGCAGACTCAGCGCCTTGATCCATGTGACCGATGGAGCGCTCGCCCAGTCGCGCGTCCGCCTCGCGCACGGCCCGCAAGCCGCTCTCCATCGTGGTGGTATTATCGGACTTGCTGCCAATCTCTGGCAATTCCTGACTCCCAATCCGTGTTGATCCATCAGCAGTTCATCTACTGGCGCGAGCGCTCCGAGATAGGGTCACGCAAAAGCAGCTTTGTCGCGTCCATCTTGGCCGACGTGGAAATATCTCCTTTATCGGGTTGACGCGGAGCTGATCAGACCGGTCGACAAACTAGCGACTTCGGAATCGCGCATCAACCCAGGCCAGCAACGCATCGATCTGATTCCTATCAAGCGGCAGACCTTCGAGTCGCTCGCAAAGCGATTCCCGCACGATGAAGCCATGTTCGATCATGGACATGACGAATTCTCGGTCCTTGTCGCGAGCATCGGGTAGCGCGCCAAGTATCGACTGGCTACCGATAACGACAATTCGTACTGGTCGGTAATTGCGGCAGCCGACCTGATCAAGTGTTCTAGTTCACTGCGCTTCACGGCCCGCTTACCGACTTCGAATTTCCCTGCTTCCAGGATGTTAGAAATTCGAACCGTTCCTTGTGCGTCAAGACAGCACAAAAAGGAGAACTCTGGCGCATTGCTGTCGCGTGTTCGGAATCCTCGACTGCAAGCTCAAGGCAACCTTCGACATCCTCGCGTGCAGCGCGTGCCCACGCCGTCAGATAAGGCCATGCGGAGGGCGAAACGCTTGACCGCCAGCGTGTCAGCGTAGCCAGTACATTTTCGAACAGTTCGGGTTCGCGGCGTATCTTTCGAACGACCAACCTGTGAAGGGCCAGTGATCGAGCATCCAGTTCCTCATGCGACGGCATGGCGGCAGATCGTGTATGACTTTGATCGTCAGAAGTATCGCACAGCAAACAAGCAATCAATCTTCTGATCGGCACTAACCGCATTCATGACCTCAGTCGTTGACTCGACAAGGGACCCGGAAGCGTTCGCCTGTTCGGGGAACCAGGCGACGATCTCATCCGATTCGGCAATGGGCAATGCCACAGAATGCAGAGCCTTCCTCGACGGTGTGCGCGAGGCCTGCAACGCTGCCGCGAGGCTGACCGCACTCGGCGTTCGTAACTTGGCATTCGCAAAAGCGGTGTCGTGCGGATCGACTCGGCAGCCGCAACTGCTGACTGGGCCCGCAGCAGCTCGAAGCACGTAAGATAAACCAGGATCGACGCTCGTCAAGATCGGCTCTCGGATCCTTCCGGTTGCGCAAACGCATTGTCATTGCCTTACTCATTGCCATTGACTTGATTGACCGGACAACTCTTACCGAGACACCTACCGGGAAGCTGGTATTATTCTCAGTTCGAACCCTGCTTGAGATACCCCCGATACGTGAATCAAGCCGGCATGGTCAGCCTTTGCACGAAAGCTGACGAGTGAGCACGAGCCACCAGCGACTGATCGTCGCCGAGAAGCCCGAGCTTGGGCGCGCCATTGCCGATGC
>ENA-ORXM01005342-ORXM01005342.1-marine-metagenome-genome-assembly--contig:-NODE-5342-length-10273-cov-2.930071_pt1 | contig 10273 bp, 10 predicted proteins | sample MGYA00237867_ERZ511480 | MGnify/ENA primary metagenome ERZ511480 (study PRJEB26309, sample SAMN06266103) | marine metagenome | isolation source: Algal blade | place: United Kingdom:Sidmouth, United... | reverse complement strand
GGCCAGACGGATGCGCGTACCGGTTTCGACGCCTGGCGGTACATTGACCGACAGCGAGCGTTCCTTTTCAACGCGACCCGCACCACCGCACTTGTCGCAGGGGTTCTTGATGATCTGGCCCATGCCCGAACAGGTCGGACAGGTGCGTTCTACCGTGAAGAAGCCCTGGCTTGCACGGACCTTGCCCATACCCGAACAGGTGGGGCAGGTGTCAGGTTCTGCACCTGCTTCTGTGCCCGCACCATTGCACTTCTCGCATTGCACGGCAGAAGAGACGTTTATCGTCTTGTGCAGACCCTTGAAGGCATCTTCCAGATCGATGCGCAGGTTATAGCGCAGGTCGCTGCCACGGACGGCGCGTTGACCGGCACCGCCACGCGCACCGCCGCCACGCCGCGCACTCCCGCCGCCTCCCGGCTGTCCACCTGCACCTGCAGGCCCACCTTGTCCACCACCCACCCCAAATGTAGACCACCCGATGATCTCCAGCAGTGTGCCACCGGCGGGGGTGGCGAGCCACGCCGTGGCGTCAGAGGCGCCCATGAAGCGGCGCATGACACAGCTCCCCGCGAGCGGATCCCGTAACATGGTCAGAGCCATTTTCAAGCCGTGCGTGTTGAGCTGGAAGGAGGCCGTGGACGACGGCGTCACCATTGCAACCCAGCGCGCGCAGCCGGTATAGGTAGGGGGTGGGGGCGCAGTTTGAGCTGCACTTGCGCATACCGCGCTGGTCTGGACGGGGTCAGTCAGCCAGCACAGGGCCTCCTTTTGAGTAGAAAAGCACCGCGTCGCCACCACGGAGTCGGCGCTGAGAGAGAAGACACGCTGCAGGATGTTGGTGCCGTCGGACCAGTTGTGGATGGCGCACTCGTCGGGTGATAGGACCGCCACGTACTTGGCAACGGCGATGGGCGCAACCGCCATACTGTGGGTGTTTTGAAAAAGGCACGTGACAGTGCAAGAGGAAACACAGCAAGGGCAGACGGACGCAATGTGAAACATTGTGCGTGAGTACGGATGCACCACACGGCAGCGCCGACGACACGGCAACGGAAGGGCTGGGACAAACCAAACCAACCAGTTCTATCCCTCGCAGAAAAGTATGCGCGCGACGAGCCCACAAGAGAAACGTCGACGGTCACGTCGTTGCGCCACAGCGTACTGCCGGAGTAGGAGCAATGGCACGGGCTCGACCGATGCGCAACTCAAAACGAGCGACGATTGGCAACGCACCTGCAATTGTGAAGACCGCAACGCGGACGCCGCGGAGAATGGGCGACCGTCCAGCTGCCGCCGGAGAACAGGACAAGCACGCCTGGCCGTCAACACCGCGCGGTACCGCGGACGTCGGTGGCGCCAGCGGGGAGCTCCACGCGTGAGCAAGGGGGGAAAATAGGCGGGAAGAGGTACAGGGTGCCCGCGTGACACGGCCAAGCGTCAGCCGAAAGCTCGCGCGAACCACCTTCCCAATGCGAACGGTACGAAACGGACAGATAAGGTCATCAACGAGTGGGTCGGGGTGCTACTGTGCAGAGGTCCACGAGAGCATCGACGCTTGGCGCAGATATCAGATTGGAATGAGATCCACGCTCCCGCAAGATACCGATCTGCAGCAGAGACGCCCAGTAAGTCCACAACTTATCGAACCATCACGGCCTGGTCTTGGTCCTTTTTTCTCCACTTGATGCGGGGAAAACGGGCCGCGGTGCACGCCAGCGACTGCCCTCCGCCAGCCGTCCACCGTTCATGAGGCCGCGCTCTGGAAGCCCTGCTCGCAACCGAAGCAGTGGACTGCTCTCCGAGCTATCGTACGAGAAGAAAGCAAGGCACCACAATCCAGGCGACTGGCCAGACTGGGAGCCGCCTGCATCTCTGTTGTGCAGATGTGACGATAGGACCTCTACTGTCTCCTGCTTTGTGCAGGTTGACTCCTACCAAACAGATGCCCTACTGAGAATCCAGGATGATGTCGGTGGATGCCCCTCTGGTCGCTCCCCAGCTGTACTGTATGTGCACACATGACACATGAGTTGCACTTGAGCTTGCTTTCCTAACGTCTTGCAGTGGCCCGGTCCTAGCCCTGGCAGAACGCGCTCTGGGTAGTGCTCTGAAAAAGGACGCGCCTGAACATATGGGTGAAGGCGGACGCCGCGCTACTCGTACGGACCCTGTGCACCTCAGTGCAACCAGGTCACATCGAACGAGTTGCTGGAATCTGGAGTAGTGATATTGTTGCGGTCGCCTAACAGAGCCGCGTACGGTATGAGTAACAGTGTGCGGTCCACAAATGCCAGGTGCCACACACGCAGACCTCGTGTGCGGCCAGCCGTGTAGAGTACGACCGCACCTCTACTCGAGCACAACGCTACGTTACTGTGACATTGTGTGCAGTGCAGAACAAACAGTTTCCTCTCCTCGTGCACCCAGATACCTCCTGGATTGAGCCGTTCTACCAAGATGACCTCCATCCTGCACCTTCCTTCCCAATCCCCATACCGTGCTGCAACACTGTCGCTTCAGCCTAACTCTGCTTCACAACACCTGGTCGAGCCCGAATCATTCCCAACGCGCACTTTATTCTCAGTGACTTGACTACAAGTGACATTGGATGCGACGCAAAAGACATCTGCCCCTCCCACCCACGCGCACGGCACGCAGCCCATCAACCTGACAACGCACTAAGCAGTGGCATCGCCGCCCCGCCGTTCCCGGCCACACTGAAGGTGCATGCGTTCGCATCGACACGCGCTTGTAGTCACTCATAGCACCGGTACCCAGCCACCCGGCGTGGGAGCCTCCATCACCGCGCACGGAAATGTCGCCACAGCCCGTCGCCAACGGTCACGGCCACCCTGTCCCACCAGACCCCGAGAAGCAGGGGGGCGGAACGCCACGGTGCCGACAGGGTGCGAGGGGAGGGAGGACGACACCACGGCACTAGCACGATGCGCGCCGCGAACGTGCAGCCTTCGCTGGCGCGGGGACGGTAAGCCGGGGTAGCCGCGCCGCAGACACCACCGCGTCGCCCCCCCAGCGCTTGGAGCCCGCTACCGTCAATCCGCAGGCGGCGGCCTGGTGACAGCCACCGCACTCGCCAACGACCTGCCCCCGCCCTGTGCGGGCGCCGACAGGGAGGTGGCGTGCATCGTCGGCACCACCTAAGCGAACCCGCCAGGTTGGCGGCGGCGCCCGAGGTAGAAGCAGTACGCCGCGGCCCAGCCGCCGAGGAGGACGCGACGCCAGAGGGGGTAACGGAGGATTGGTGGCGGCAGGCGGGGCGGGAGTGACCCGGCAAAGACGGGGAGGCGGAGGGAGGTAGATGGAGGGAGGGGGCGGTCGCACCCCGCCTGCATGGAAGCTTGCGGAACTGCGCCACGATGGCACTCTGGGCCCGGGGTGCCAAGCGCAGCGACACGGGGGAGACAGGAAGTGGACAGGGTAGAGGCAGCAGGTGGCGGGGGTCGGACGTCTTGAGGAAGGAGCCGAGGGTAGTCGCCGACGGCACTTGTAGCAGGAGAAGGCAGAGTACGGTTACTTGCAAATCGACTGCGCTGCTGTACACGGCGTGACCATGCATGGTTCCCGAGACCCAGAATTTTGAGTCGCAGACCGCCGATATTGATTGCAAGGGAGCCCCCCCCCTCCCTGAGGTGCTTGTTGCATGCTGCGTACACGCCCTTGCTCGGACGCCTTCTTCGCCCGCGCTTTTTGCTATCTAGCCAAGTCGTGGTCTCCCGCCTCGCCCGGTAAAGCGGCGATAGAGGTCGGGCTGCCAACGAGTCAAACGGATGTGAGCACCGCGCTTGAGGCGTGAAGCATGCCATGTATTTTCCCCAGGTGCATTGCGTTGTTTTTGAGCTCTGTATCGCACAGCGAAGACGCCCTCATCGCCAACCACCCACCGGCCGACCCCCCGAGTTGGAGCTGGTGGCCTTCGTCCTCTTGCGCATCAACATGGGACCGTTATGAATAAAGAGTTGTATGTAAACAGAGCCGCTCATCGGTATGTCCCTACTCCCTCTCATTCACAGGCAAGCCGTCCACGTCCTCGTCCTCCCCGTCCCCCCACAAGTCGTCCGGCCCAAGCACGGGCTCATTGAATGGGTGGTCACCTAGCAGGTCAGGCGCGTAGTGCAAGTCGTCAAAAAACAAAGCAAGCCCAACGCGTCCACGCAACAAACACATATCCTCTTGGGAGAAAGACAATGGGCACTCAAGGGAGAAGCAATCAGCAGCGGCGAGCACGAAGACACCACAGCTGCCCGAATCACGTTGAGACGGGAGCCCCGCATCCTCCAGGACCGGCCAAGTGTCGACCGCCCACTCGGTCGCGGCGTCCCCCCCAAGCCGAGCACGCACTTCGTCCTGCAGCCACCGTCGCAGGACGGGCACGACGCCAGTGGTATCCTTCACCGACAAAGAGTCGTAAAACTGCAGCACGCGCTCCTTGATGTCAATGTTGACCAGCACCCAATGAGACCGGAGCAGGTTGATGGGGACGAGGATGTTGTCGATGGCATCCAGCTCCAAGCCGAGCTTCATGCCCCACCTGCGCACACCAGAGTAGTCGTAGCCCGCCACGGTCGCCGACAACCTGGAAAAGAAGAAGGTGTTGAACACGCGCGTCCGCCGCCGCTGAGGCGTCAGCGAGTCCGTCCGCTCGCTGGGAGCGCCCGGCTCCTCACGCCGCACGTCCACCACTTGTAGATCCCGGTCGTTGAGGAGGGCGACGAATGAGTTCATCAGCTCGTCGTCGAGCCACCCCGTGCCGACCAACCGCTGCAAGTCCGCGGCCACGAGGTCGATGTTGGCACGATTGCGCGGCCGCAGCGCATCATGGCTCCTCAGGCCCGTCAGCGCAGCCAACAAACGAACTTGAGCCAGTGTCAATGGTCGAGTGTCCATCGGCGCGCCGCTGAACAGGGGCCGAGTGCGAGCCCACTCGGCGTGGTCGTCAAGGAGTTGCTCAAAGGCCGAGCGCTTGCGCGCCTCGTCCGAGTGCCCGGGTGGATCAACACGTCCCCCTACCCCGACCGCCCCCGCTCCCCCGCCTGGTCGATCTCCACCTTGTCGATCTCCACCTTGTCGCCCTGCGAGAAGGTCGTCCAATTCGTCGTCGTCCGCAAGCACATCACGTACAGCACGAGTCGTCACAGGATCATCAACTCCGTCGCTGTCAGCATCGCCCGGGTCCGCAGCTGCACCGGCCTCATCAGCAGCATCGCCACCGGCGCCGTCGTGGCCGTTGCTCTCGAGGAGGGGCGCGGATCCGACCGCCGCCGGCATCGGCTGCTCTCGCGCGAGCTCCCCCTCAATCTGCTTGCCGCCGAGGTCCGCGGCCGACGCGCAGCTGCACACGGAGACACGTTCGCATTGATGGGCGAGCTTGGAGTGGAAGAATGGCGCGAGCGGGATGTGGTCGTTCTCCCCCCCCCCGTTGGACGAGTGCAACCGGTACAGCTTGCGCACATTCATGAAGGCGACTTGAACCATGCGGTGCGACATGTAGGTCTGCGGCGCCATGTACGCTAGGCTCGTACGGTTGACGACTGAGATGGAGTGCGAGACCTCTGCTGCCTGCGTGGCGACGCCGGCAGTCGTCCCTAAGCTCTCGTCCGGCATGTAAGCAGGGGAGCACGAGTGGGTGATCGAGTGCGGTCGGTCAAGGAGGCACCGCACGCCCTGCGCCCGGAAGATCGGCCGCACGCGCCGCATGCCGTTCTTGTCGATCTTGCAGGCCACATCATAAAAGATTACCCGCGGCAGCTTGGGGAACCGCTCCAGTACAATGGACAACGCCTCGCCGACACTCTCCGCATGGAACAGGCAGCGGAACCCGAGCGTAACCACATGCGGGCAGACGACATTGAAGACTCCCTGCGTGCTGCCGCACTTGAGGGAGAAAGCCTTGCTGCACGCGTCGCCATCGCCCTCCACATCCGCTGCATGCTTGTCTTTGCCCTCTTAACCGACCCGTCGCTTAAGAGCCTCACTGTCCTTGATTCCCGGCCTGACACGACTGAGGCCGGGGAAGGACTCAAAACTCATCAGCGGGTTCTCCATGTCGGCGACGGTACCGGCGGGCTTCGTGGCCAGCCACGCCGCATGGTCGGCCGGCGTCGGACGGCCGCTACACCTGCGGCAGTACAAGGCGTTGATCCAGCCCCGGTCGAGCGTCTCCTTCTTGTTGGCGGCCGCCGTGAAGAGCTCGGCGACATCCCGCTCCATGCCCACGGCGCGCAGCAACTCCGTGCCCAATGCGTAGCGGAAGTTGACGTCTTGGTCAATCTCGTCCGCGAACCAGACGACAAAGTTTGTAAGGAAGCCGATGCCGTCCACGGCATCCGTCACGTCACGCCACTTTCCGGCGCCTTCGAGCCGCAACGAGTTGGCCAACAACCGCGCGGCCGCCTCGTCGTGCCCCTGAAACATGCCCGTGAAGGTCTCGCCCAGCAGTGCTTGTAGGAACGGGCGGACGTGCAGCCACGCCTCATCGTCCCGCTTGGGGTACATCGCAAAGTTTGGCGCTCAGTGGCCGACCCTGTCGCGCCACGATTCTGACGGAAGCTTGGCGGGTGTCCCCTTCCCACCAAGGGTGAAATTCCCCTCCTCTTCTTTGCGCAGCTTCGCCTTCAGGCCGGTGCTCGGCGCTGGCTCCTCCGGATCCGCAGCAGCGTCGCCGACGACAGCCCCAGCTGACGCGGCCACTGTTGCCGCAGGAGCTGCTCGACCAGCAGGCGCATCGCGTGCCTCACCACCGGTGCCGCTTGTCTTGGTGCCAAAGAGAAAACAGCGGAAAAAGAGGCGAGCAGCGGCGGTCTCCACGCTTGTCCGGTCGTTTGTGGCCATGGTCTTGTTCCACGCGTCGAGGAGCAGCGTCTGCGGGGCCGTAAGGGCCACGGCGGAGCGAAGCACCTTGCTGATGGCGGCGCGCAGTTGGGCGTACTGCACGACGCAAAGCACCGACGCCGAGATGTCGAGAACAGGTACCTCCTCCTCGTGGCGGGCCGGGTTGACGTCGTCTGGGTCGGTGCAGACAAAGGCCTGCCCGTCAATGACGACGAACTCGGGGTTGGGACCACAAATGGGGCAACAAGCTGCCTCCGCTGGGATTACTAAAGTCCTCAGCATGGCCGTCCCGACCTTGACCACGTCTTGCCGCCGCAGCACAAAAGAGAGCACGTCCGACGTCAAGTGCCGCGTCGCAGCCGTGTATGTGGAGCGCGCGGTGATAATGTACCAAAACAAGTTGTCCAGTAGAGCACGTGTGAAGACGACCCACCGACGCTGCTTGTCCCGCCGCCGCAGGTTGAACAGGGCGTCCATGCTTCCTTCGTACTCCACCTGGCTCTTGAAATTCGCTCCGTCCCACTCCCAGCGCCCCACGAGCATCTCTGACAGAAGCGCAGCACACAAAAATACCAGACCATTCCATCACAAGCAGGTAGCCAAGGTGCAAAGAGTTAGAAACGGTACGCTGGCATGCATCCTCAGAGAGAGAACACCAGCAATATGAGCAACAAGCCGACTGACATACAAGCGAGCAAGGAGGGGGCCAACATACTTCAATAGCAGGCGCCGTGGCATGATGAGTGTACAGCACCGCCCGCTCCTGGACAATGACGTGCCGGTCCTCCCGCATGCGACCACAGCTCTCTCAATACCGCTCCACCGGGACAAAGGAGCGGGGGTGTATCAACCCGAGCCCTACGCAGCCGTCCATAACGGTACTCATCTGCTCCAAGTCGCTCCCGCGACTGCCGCCCGCATTGGAGCACCGCGCCGCGAATAGCCCCCCGCCAGTCGGCCGTCCGCGCTCAAATGTCCCCCGACCGTATCTCACCCAGGCAGGGCAGAAGGTGACGACGGACACGAGCGGCCACGGTGGCCTCGGCCGCGTCGCTGGACGCACGATTTGTGTCGCCGGGCTCCGATTCGATGCCCACGTCCTCATCGGCCGGCTCATTGGGCACGGGGGCACCGTCCACGGCGGTGGCAGGCTTGGCCTTCCCGACCTTGCCACCCGTGTCCGTGGCCGCGTCTGAGGCATCGAATGCCCGGCGCTCCGCGTTAAGGGGACGCGCCAGAACAACGTGGCCGCAACGCGCTCGAAAACAGCGGCAGCTCGGGGCAATGCAGGTTGCCACATTGGCCGCGTTGAACGACACCAGCGAGTAAACAGAGCGGTAGAGAACCACCCAAAAGCGCATGGGCCCGTATGGTTGCCGGCTCACAAAGTTGGCTGGTGTCGAGCCCAGGTGTATCCGCCGCCCAAACATGTCCAGGGAGATGCCGTTGCTGCTCAAGCACGACCGCAATGCTGTCGTGTGCTTGCACACGCTGCTCCGGGAGGAAGCCGAGATGAACAAAGCGTTCTGTGTGCCCGCAAAGCAGGCGCAAAGGATGCACTCATGGAAGGAGGACCACAGGATGGCCGCGTCCACCTTGCCGCTGCCGACACGCACCAAAATCGCTCGCGACCGCGAGGCGGGGTCCCCGACCATGACGGCGCTCACCGTTCTGGCGCGCCTGCCGATCGGCGTCGACGATGGCAGCCCGCAAGCTCGCCGCACGCAGGCGTTCAACGCCTCCATCATGCGCTTGTCCAAAGCGGAATCAGGAGCGCGGCGCGAAGATGCACGACGAGGTGGGGCACGAGCGGAGGATGACGTGTCGTTGACCCCGCCCCACCCTCCGTCCTCCACATCCACCCCATGCGTCGGTCCATCAGGCAGCGGCCGCGGGCGCTTGTCGCTCCGCACTCGACCGCGGGTAGAACCGGCGCCGGCGTGGGCTGGCGCCCGAGGTACGTCCCGCAACGCCGACCGTCGACCGCTATTGGCCTGCACGCGGGCACTCCACGTCGGATAAACAGGCCGAGACGCGGTGCCAGCCCCGCTCACAGTCGCCGGGGAACCGAGGGCGGCCGACGGCAAAGACGCCAGCCGGTCGAAAAGAGAAGGCAAAGCGGCAGTCACCGAGGTAGGGAGACACAACGGGGGGGTGAAGGCGACGCTTGCGCGGCGTCCTCTCGTCACCCATCGTAGCCAATCGTCCGGGCGCCCACAAGCACCACCATCACCCAGGGGAAAACTCCGCGGCGTTCTCTAAAGACACACCACGCCGAGCGCGGCAGCAGAGATGCGGGGGGGAGGAGACAACAGACGCAACAGGCGTTGCAGCGCGGGGGACGGGCGAGAGACAGCAGTGACGATGCCGGCCGCCAACGACGGGTTCGTCGACGGGGACGGCTCCCTCGACGCTGGACACAGCGAACACGACCTGTGCGAGAGGGGCCCTCACCGACACAAAAATTAGGGGCGTACAGTGCAGCGGACTGACAGACGGGATGGCGTGCTGGGGGTGCCCCAAAGGGGCCACAAACGCCCATGATCGTTTTGGCCGATCTGATTGGTCGGGATGCCCGACAAGGTGGGCGACGGTGACCGCAACAAGTGGCGGCGCCGCTGGCGGGCCAATCAGCCCCGCAATGTGGGCCCCCCGGAGATATGACGCCCCCACCGGCCAAAACGTGCGCGTGCTGGGGGTGCGTCAAAGGGGCCACAAATGCCGTGCTTGTTCCGAGTGAAACTGTTGACTGGGTGTCGCTTCTGGGTTCGAATCTCGTCCGTCGTGATATTTCTCTGTCATCCAGTGCCGCGCGCTGGTGGTTCGATACGAGTGGGTTCATGTCTGGACGGACCGTTAATGTGCCCCTTTCTCCCAGACATGTTTTTTCCCAGATATCAGCCGTGCCGCTCTCAGCGCCAGTATTGCCATTGACACGATCACGAGCGGCCAGATCGGATGACAGACATGTCCTTGAGGTCGTGTCCGTCGCCTCCCTTTTTGGCGTCGTGTCTGAGCGAGCCGTTGCTGTCTGGCACGTATCCGGTTCTGGGCCCCTGCCCAGGCGTGTCGAAAGGGATCTGGGCAGGGTGGCCTCGCAGCGCTCGATATGCAGATGCTGCGATCTGATTGTGGCCTAGGGGTTTCACGCAGGGCGTTCACGTGAATGTGCCGTGAAAGCTGCTGCAACTGTTTCCTTTACGGGTTCTGTGGATCATCTGCGCGGCACCCGCGTCAGGCAACACTTGAGCGTCCACTGGTCGTGATCCGGCGCGGAGAGGACTGTGGCGAATTCTTTTTCTATATCCAAACACGGGGCATCTCGCGTCATGGGAGTGTCTGCCTCGACAGATGTGGCCGGTGATTTTTATTTCCCTGGCCTTTAGGACAGGGTGCTCTCAAAGTGTAGTGATGCACACATATA
>ENA-ORXM01005341-ORXM01005341.1-marine-metagenome-genome-assembly--contig:-NODE-5341-length-10276-cov-11.100304_pt1 | contig 10276 bp, 11 predicted proteins | sample MGYA00237867_ERZ511480 | MGnify/ENA primary metagenome ERZ511480 (study PRJEB26309, sample SAMN06266103) | marine metagenome | isolation source: Algal blade | place: United Kingdom:Sidmouth, United... | reverse complement strand
ACGCCGCCTGCCCCCGTGCAGTGATGTGTCAGTCCTTCAGAAAACGCGCATGTCTCATTTTTGGGACACGCACCATACCAATAAAAACGTGAAAAAGACCCCCATGTAGCCCCCTGTGATGAAAAGACGATTTGGGACACCCCTCATCGAAGCTCCAGTTAGCACATGAGCTTTGGCGTTGCAAACATGTAACCCCAAGAACCTGAAAAAGACTGGCTCCAAGATCGGGGCTATCTCAGAGGTCCACAGAACAGTGCCCACAGGCGGGTACTAAGGAGTTGTCAGCCAAGAACGCGTCGGGAGAGACTCTTTCCATGGAGGCCAGTCGAGAATTATCTCGTACCCCATCCCACCTGCCCCCGTGCAGTGATGTGTCAGTCCTTCAGAAAAATCGCATATCTCATTTTTGGGACACGCACCATAGAGTGAGTAGATTCCGTCCGAGGACGTTTCTGCACAAATTGGGATCGGCCCATGTACCAACGAGAAGTTGTCCGACGACGCCGCCAGCAAAGTCTGGCGCCAGCCAACGTACGTCTTGAGGTGGTCTCAATCTCCTGGGAAAGTGGAGTGGTATGATGTACCTGCAAAATTCCAGCGTGCATACTAAAAGCTACATTCTCGACATCGGACACCAAAATATTTGTGGTGCTGCGGGCAGTGCTCCTCAATTCAGGACGAGTGCTCGTCGGGGTGCAACAGTGGTCGACGCCGGAGGGTGTTGTGACAACAAAAGGCGTAGTTTTATGCGTCGAGAAGCAGGGGGGAAGGGCTGCTTCTCACGTGAAGAGAATAAGATTATGCTGCGGATACCCAAGAACCTCCACGTCGTGGTCCGGGCATCCGGCTCGGGTGTGCCAGACACATTTCCCTCTTAGTTGCGAAGGTCCGGCCCCTATCGCCGAGCTGGTAGCCAACATTGGCATCTTGTTCGCCTGCGGCGTCGCAAGGGCTGCCCCAGAATGCTGTTGTAGCGCGCAGACGATTCTGGGAGTCGGATAAACTCAGGTAAAGTATCTCCACTCTGATTACAATATATCCTGCCCTCGAAGATTTATTAAGGCACATTATAATCGTCGGTGCATGGACAGAGTGCATTAAGAATACGCATCTACGGCGTGAATATGGATGTATCCGAGTATACTGTGCGGATATATCTAGCTCAACTTTATCCACCTCAGCCCCTGGTTTATACTAAATGTCATCCTCTGTCATCAGCACGTCACCATGCAGTCATGAATACCACGCCCAGTTACCCTTGCGAGGAAATCGGACTTGGCTGTAGGGGAAACGCGACTCCAAGTCCGTTCCAGACTACGAGTAAGTCTCCACATTAGCAAGCTTGATCGGAACGATGACGCGGTCGGCTTTTTGCATAGTAACCGGATACATGATGAAATCGAGACGATCAACATCAAGCCGCATCTGCAATCACCATGAAGGGGACAGCTGGGAGAATAGGGACCAAGCATGGGTCAAAGGTCGACCCTATGCTCGGATCTCGTAATCAGGTGCGCTTTGTAGGCCAATGGAGGGTGCGCGATTGCACCGCTTCCCGACCTCATGCTGTGTTTCCCCCGCTCAAGTAACCCTTTCCGGAAACGGTTAGAAGCCAGGGGAATCACCACATGAGACCAGGAAGCACGACGATCAAGCATGCTATGCACTCCACTGAGGGCCTTCATTTCGAGCCATGCGAAAATCCCTGCATGGATCCCACACCCACCCGCCATGGCGAGACCCGAGGCATCATGAAGTAGAAACAAGGCCCCAAAGCAGATTTCCGCGTGTCCATCCTCGGCCGCCCCAGCGTACTTCTGGCCGAAAGGCGTAGGCTGCGGTACCATACTTGGGGCCGCTTGTGGCCACATGAGGGAAATGAGGGCACGAGTAGATGCTTGCGGTGGCCTGAACGGCGCTTTTTGACAATGTCGGCACGCCCAGTCATTGCTGCCGCCGGCACATGTGCACGTGACAGCCTGGCCAGACTGGATATTTCGGCCGGCAGGCGTAGCGTACGGTACGCTACTCTGGGACGCTTTTTGCCGTATGAGGGCTCTCAGCGCTCGAACTGGCGTCCATGGACCACTTTGAAGACGTCTGCAGGCCCCTTGTTTTGTGTCGCCGGCACATGTGTACGTGACAGCCTGGCCAGGCTGGATATTTCGGCCGGCAGGCTTAGCGCACGGTACTTTATGTGTGCGTTTTATGTCGTCAGAGCTCTCTGCAGACAGGGTTCGACGACTTGGCTGTATCGAAAGGGTTTCTATGGCAGGGCTCCACGGGGATTGCGAACTGGCAGTTCGTGGCTTCATCGGATCTGTTATGCACTCTCTACTGCCGTGGCCATCGAAGAGGTCGATCTTGTACGTAAACAGGTGCGAACGGTGGAAGGATTTGGACCTATGGTTACGAAATGCACTGTTGACCTTGACAGCAACGTCTCGTACTTGTTCAGTCCAACCAAGTAATCTTGTAAAGAACATTGCGCGAACTAGTAGCCGGAGTCGGTCATTTGGTTACGAGAGGCACTTTTGACCTTGTCAGCAACGTCTCGTACTGTTTCAGCCCAGGCAAGTAATATTGTACAGAATGCTGCGCTAAATAGTAGCAGGAGCCGGTGATATGGTTACCAAACGGTCTTCTTATCTGGTAAGCAACGTTTCGTACAAGTTCAGCAATGCAAGAGATTTCGTTCTTATGTTGCGTGAGGCGGTTGGATATAGTAGCGCACCAACGCAGCCCCCAATGTGTTTCTCTCCCGCCGCCGCGCTGCTTGTCCAATTCTTGGCGCTGCTGCTGTTGGTGTTTACCTTTACAAGATTATCCTCGCTGTTGCGCGCTCCGCGTGGCTAGGCAGGGTACGCAGCGGCGGCCACACAAACAAAAAAACAGCAGATCGCGCTGCAGACGGTACGGTCGAGGAGGTTTGCGAACGACAGGTGGGGTACCGACGCTCTCTGGCACCGTGTACGCCCTTCTCGGCGGCTGACGGCGGAGCCCAGACTCCTTGGGACTACGCGCGACGAGGCACCCGTATGGCACGGTGTGGTGTGCCGCGCGTCCGCGGATAAGCTTTACCTTTAGGACAAACATGCCAGGGCCGTGCGCCAAACTACCAAAAGGTGATACCCCACACCGGGATGCAATCTGTCCCGACCATCACACGCGCAGCGCAACACGCCGCGTCGACGGGACTCCTGGTGCAGTCGTCCCAAGAGCCTGTCAGACACTTTGCGAGAAGAAGGTACCTGATGAACGCGTCGCTCATGGAGAGGCGCGCGAGATACAATGATGAAGTGGAGCGACAGCAATCGACCAAAGTGGTAGTGACATCATACACAAGCAGAAAACCCGCAAGCAGGGACCCATGCCGCCTTTGCTCCATACAAAAAGGCACCAAAAGAAATGCACGACATACTCTCAGCATACTCCCGCTCCATCCTGACGAGCCGCCACCCGGCCAACCGCACACATCGCTATAAGAGATCAGCTCAAATAGACCTGTCGTGAGGCATCGGGCAGCCATGGAAGCGATACGCAGCGCGTAGCACCGTGTGGACTTGGGAAAGGAGCATAAGAGACGCCCCCGGGCCCCCAAACATCCCGCACTGGGATGAGGCTTCAAGGACGGCGGCGGCAAACCATGGAGCGAGCCGACGCTGGCTTGCAGGTGGATGCCACTTGGCTACACCGCTGGCGAAGAGGTTGACAAAAGCCGGGGTGAGGCCATCCGTCTTGGAGAAGACGGTACAGAGGGTAGCGGCGACTGCCGGCTCCATCGGCAAGCCCCAGCGGCGAAAGTCGGCCATCCAAGTAACGTAATGGACGTCTGCCTCACTAAGGCGCGCGCGCTTCCGCTCGTGGGACCGCTGCCGAAGCACAGTACCAGGTGGTAGACGACAGGCTGGAAGCAGCAAGTTGGCTGCAGGCGAAGGCTTGTGGGCGTCTGACGAAGACGGCGGCACACCAATGACCCCAGAGGTCGGCGTATCCAACTCTAGCGGCGGCACCGGGATCATCTCCTCCGCAGCTGCTTGGGAACGTTCCTTGGCGAAGCCTTGGAGGAGAAGATCAGTCGCATGAGCACCGTCTACGTCCGTGCCGGCCTTGGCGGTAGCCACGGTTGGATGAGCGCTGGCGGCGACCGAGGGTGCGTTGGGGATATCCCCGGACTTGGACGAGCCCATGGGCGCTGGGACGCCAGGATGTGCCACCACCAGCGTCCCGACATCCACGACATCCGCGCCCAAACTTGGCTCCGCAACAGAGGCATGGCGCGGCTGCGGGCCACGGCCACTAGAAGGTATCAGGATACCGCGTGTAACAGACGGCGGCCGGGAAACCGCGCCCGCCCCCATCGTGTGCCGAGTACGATTCGCCTTCTTGTTTTGGTCCAGCACAACACCACGAGCGCCACGTTCTCGCTCCATCAGCGCCGCACAAACGTCGCGCAGGTCGGCGCGTGTTTGGAGTTTGAAGGCCACGTGCCACGCCCTCTTGCCGACTACCCCTGAGCGCAGCAACAAGGAACGATCCTCAGGGCAGCACGAAAAGAAGGAGCGGAAAAACGACAGCGCGTACAGACCACAGTCGTGCGGGTTGCGCTGTTGGGGCACAGTGGGAGTCGAAACCGCAAGACAAGAAGCAACCCATCCCGGCGCAAGTCGACCCACGTCATCCCCGGCAAGACCTCGCCGCATCCACTCAAAGTGCAACCAACCAACAATCGCAGACCGCGCTTGGGAGTACGCTGGGAGGCCGCGCATGGAGTTGAAGAACGCGAGAACCGCCGCTGGCTTGCCCGTGTGTGTGGCACCACCAGCGGCGGTAACTCCCAACGCCCTTTCCAGACGTTGGACACCCGAAAGGACAGCAATCCACCAATGTCCCGCCTCGCAAAAGAAGAACACCCACGTAGAGAAAGAAAAAATATCCTCCGACTGGGTCATGGAGCTCACACGAATCGGCCCTCCCTCGCGCAGCAGCTTGTACCAAACACTGCAAAAAACAAGACAGTCCGCGGAATCCGTCGGGGGGAGCTCCTCTTGCCAGACGTAGCGAGCCATGGCGTCGACCACGCCGTCGCGAGTGTCCACGTCGTCAGCCAGACTCATCCAGTCCGCCCGGGTGACCGCGACTGGACCACCTGGACCGCGGTCGTACGTGAACATGACATGGCCAGCTTCCTCAGGAACATCGTGCGGCGCCGGGAGCTGGTCAACGTCCACAATGTTATGGCCGCCTGCCACAGCCTCGGCACGGGCACGATGAGCGCTGCGCGTCCACATGGTGATGCTCACGTTGGTCGCAGGCCAGCACAACGTGCCCGCAAGCGAGGCTTGAGGCTGAATGCCTCGCACGAAAGCTCAAAGAGATGGGGGTCATGTTGGCAGCACTGAAGGGAGACAATCTCCAGCGCATTGGGAATGTTTGGTGCGGCATCGGGCATGGTATGCATTTTCTACTAACTTGTGCGAGAATTAAAAGCGACCTTGCAACAAATATAAGTGTGTCACTATGTGTTTCATCTCGTACCTTGTCTCTGGTCCTGTCACGAGTTTATGAACTACCGCACTGTACCATATTTTCTGCAGTCGAGATAAAAATGACTCATCATTGTCTCGTGCTCGCAGCATAGTGATCCCATTTTCCTGCTTTTGGCAGTTCCGAAGCAAAGTATTCGGCCAGAAGCTACAGTCCCTGCTGTCATTTGGGAAGAAACTAGTCATCTCAGAACAGAGACCGTCCAATGTCTTTCTGGTATTAGGCTGATTCCGCAAGCACGAATGAAGAGCAACATTCATTCAAAGCAACGCTGTTGTGCGCGGTGACGTCTTGGAGGAAAGCAGACCAAGGCATGAGTGTGCTCCGCGGCTGCATCCGTCAGCATAACGATAGCAAAGAACAAGGGTTGCTGCTTGGACTCTCTCCTTCCACATACGAGTCCGCGAGCAATGCGGAACGCGAGCCAGTATACGCTGTGTTTCGTGGTTGTTCCGGGTGCTTTTCGTCGCTTGGGCATGCGACGGCACATGCACGAACTGCCTACAGATCTCAGCGCTGAAGACATGTCCATTAGGATAGACGCCTAAGCAACAGAGAGCGATACAGCTTGTTGCTGACGGTATTGCTGCGCCGCATGACAAGCATTGTGAACGACTCAGCCATCGTTTTCGGTCATACCATGTCAGTTCACCCCGTCAGGGATGCATCGTGCTGAGATGCGTATACCAGCTCCAAAAGCGGTATGACCATGTAAAGAGCTCTGCCATGGGCAGCCACTGGAGGTGCTATAGGATCTGCCGGTACAGTGTATGGCCTACGGGCCTTTTGTTTCGGGGCAGCGCCTATTGGCGGGGGTGGACGACGGCAGCTGGCACGTGGAGGTTTGTTGCCAATTGAAAAAACAGGGCAGATGCTATGTCCAGGGACTGGTGCTGGAGGGGGCCTGCGTTAGGTGTCGGGGGTGTGCGGTAGCGGATGGTGGGTGTGCGTAGCTGCAGCCGGCGGAGGATTCTGATGGCGAGGAATGGCGGCGGCTGACTGGCAGGGCGGTGACCGGCTGGAATTGCAGGGCGGACACAGGAGGCGGCTGCGGCGGCTGGCCGGAGTAGACGTGGGGTCGGGGCTGAGAACGGTGATGGAAAGTCGCCAGAGCTGTAGACAGGTGGAGGGTATCGACGTCTGTGACACGGGTGACGAAGGACTGACGTTCGTGGCTGCCGTCACGGCTACAGCTGAATGCAGGGAAGGAGCGTGAATCAATATGAACGGGGGCGAACCGGACCTTTTCTGACGGTATGTTCTACCCGCTGGGAACGGTAGATCGGATCTGACACTGGCCAATCCAGTGAGTCACGTGCCAGAGCTGACACTCACCAACTCAGTGAATTGCGCTCCTGCACTTCTCAACCCGCCTACAGCTGTTCTAGTTCCTTCTTCTCCCAAAAACACTACTGCGTGTCTCTTGCAACACTTAGTGCCCCTTCTGAGCAGGTTTGGAGAAAATGTGCATGACATGATCAGTACACGTTACTCCGCTGCCATCTGGTTCCAGAAAGAGAGGCGTTGAGCACTTCTGGGCTCAACAAAACAAGAACCTGTCTCTCGTCATAGCCGTTACTGGACTTTTGAAGTGTGCTGGAAGTGGCAGTGTGCGCCTTTTTGTGTGTAAACGAATCCATCATATTTTTTCTGTCCTCTAAAAGTAACCAAGGCCAACGCTCACGCCAGCTCGCGACACAGAGCTATCTGTCCGCTGAATAACGTACAGCTTTCGTTTGCTTCCTGGTATGCAGGGCTCATTACTGAGTTACAGAAACGGGACCGGCATGGCGACAAGGAGGCCATTGCACGTTGTCTGCGTTCTTACGTTCCCAGAGGCGCCACACGAGTCTCCTTTACGAGTGACTTCCTGAACCAGCACTCCACACCCGTGCTCACAGATACACCTCCCGGTGTACGCTGGCACCTGCTGATTACATCTCGCCGGCAAAGAGACAAGGTCAAGAGGTCGGAGAAGCCTCTGTACCAGTGTATGCTGCACACAAAGTGTCGGTCATGTGGCAGGATGCCTACAATGCAAACACAGAGATAAGAAAAGTAATGAGGTAAATCCTGCACCCTTCACGCCGTGCATCTCCCATCCCGCAGCGCTGCTGCTACCCCCGCCAGCCAATCGCTGCCGACCCCTCCGCCACACTTCCCCGCCTGCCCACGTCACCCACACCTTCCACTGAAGACCACCAGCCGCCTGTCACACCTGGCCGTTGCCGTCGCTGACCGCCAGGATCTGCAACCGCCCCCTGCTGCTGCCCTTACTACCGAGCGCTGCCGCACACTACAACCGCCGCCGCACGACAGCTGCAGTTTACACTCGCCGCCGCCGCCGCCCGCGGTCAGCCGCCACCGCCAGCCGCCGCAGCCCCTGCCTACCAGCCGCCGCTGCGGCCGGCGCCCACTGGCAGCCGCCGCCATCACCTACCGCTAGCCGCTGCGGTCCCCCCCCACTAGCCGCCATCGCCGCCGTCGCACACCAGCAGCCGCTGCCACCCCCTCCCACCAGCTGCCGCCGTCGCCCACCGCCATCTCCTACCGGTCTCCCCTTTCACCGAGCCGCGCGCGCCAGCCGCCGGCGGGGCTGGCGAGTGTGTACGGCGCTTGCAAGCAGTAGCAGAGTGCTTGAAAAGTGACGGTGGCAGCTGGAAGTACGCGGAGGCTGCGGCCTGCGAGGGGGGGGTGACGGCGCTGGCGAGGCCGCCGCCGTGCCAGGAGAGGCTGGTGGGAGATGGCCGTGGGCGACAGCAGCAGCTGGCGGGGAGGGGTCGCAGCGGCTGGTAGTATGCGACGGCGGCGGTGGCGGCTAGAGGGGGGGGACCGCAGCGGCTAGCGGTAGGTGATGGCGCCCGCTGCCGGTGGGCGGCGGCGGCGGCGGAAGCGGCTGGCGGGGAGAGGTGGCGGCGGATGGCGGTGGGTGGGCACGACGGCTGATGGGGAAGAGTGGAACGGGCTGAAAGAGGGGGTAAGAGACTGCTGGTGGAGCGGCGCGGCTGCAGGGGACACCAGCAAGGGATGGCTGTGGGAGTCAGCGACGGCTGGCGTGGGGCGGAGCTGCGGCTGGCGGAGGCAGCGCTGCGGCAGGGGGAGCTACCGAAGAATGACAGCAAGGGGGTGTAGTAGGGAGTGGGGAAATCGCGCGGTGAAGCACTGAAGAGACAGCTGGCGCTAGGGGTCAAGATGACTGCTGACGGTGGGCGGCGGCAGCGGCTGGGGGGCGTGGCGGCGGCTTCTGGCTGTGGGGGGCGGCGACGGCCGGGGGGGAAGAGCTGCTGCGGCTGCGGGGGGGGAGCTATGGAAGCTGGCGGAGCGGGGCAATGGCAGCTGGAGGGGGGGCGGGGACGGCAGCTGGCGTAGGCGGCGCGGCCGCGAGGGATGGGTGTGGTGGATGGTGGTGGGCGGCGTCGGCGGCATTTTCCACTTGGTGTGAGAAAGTACATCACAGGTTTGTAAATAAATGGGAAGCCCAGAATGCGTAATATGCCATTCAGCTAGCACCTTCTAGAACAGTGGGGTCCCGCGCGCTCCCAGACTAAGACATACAAACGCAACGGTGTCATACCATCAGTCAGGGCCTGGTCAAAGTTCAAAGTATTGACAACTGACTCGTGGCCTGCATCTATTCGACGTCTCGCGTAGGCTTGACACAAAACATACGGCGGCAGTGGTACCACAGCAAGAGCGCAACCTCTTTCAGACGAGCACTCCATGGCGTACAGTGCGGTAGGACACTGCATACGTTTCCAGCGCATTGGCGGGGAGCCGTCATGCGTCAGAGCTGAGCCATCTCCAGGCTGTTGAGGCTGTCAGATGAGATTTGAGCGCCTTACTTTGGACAAGTGCGTTGCGCCCCTCGAGAGACGGGCCTGACTTGCGGGGTCAGCAGTCATACCGTCGTTCAAGCAAGGTGGAAGCCGGTGTGTCACAATCCTGGAGGTCGTCTTTCAGGCGTGTTTCGCTGACTCTGAGCGTCTCAAAGAGACTGTCAGAAAAAGGGGGATGCCATATGCTGTCAGTCCTCTGCTGTCGAGACTGGCCTGGGGTGCTACGCAACACTCTCCATTGGATACTGCGTCGACAATACCCCCTTCCTTGGACTCACGCGCAACGATTGCGAACAGTGTTTAAGATCAACCTTCAGGAATTAGTTGGAAGCGATATAGGTTATCGTACATCTTATGGAGTACTTTCCTGAACTTTGTCGACAACTACTCGAGTTCGAGCGGAGATGCAGCGATCTTCGGCCTCCCCGCGCTTTCACAATGGCCGTGGACGCCGGAGATCTAGCCATAGATCTTGCTGCAAGTGAGATAGCCGCGTGACGCCCGAGCATGACTGTTCGTTCTACAGGCGTCCCGCCAGCTCTGCATTTCTCACAGGTGGGGCTGCTTGGCCGCCTCGCTACTCAGGCGTAAATGTCATCTCCGCCACAGAGCCACTATCTCTGAGATATCGAGCAAGCGCTCGTTGCCGGAAAAAAGAGCGACCATGCTATCGAGCAGCCCATTTGGTCTCGAGGGCCTTACAGGATAGCAGACGTGTTGTCATGCTGGCAGCGTGGGCCACCCTGAGCATCCCGGCACGTCGTGTCCCAACTGCCAAGACGGCGTAGTATCTCGGAAAAAAGGACCCACAACGATAAGTGGGCTACCAGAGATCTTGCGTGGGGCTACAAGCGATAGTGGGGGCTCTCTGGGGGGGTGTGGGGGGGGGCGGC
>ENA-ORXM01005340-ORXM01005340.1-marine-metagenome-genome-assembly--contig:-NODE-5340-length-10279-cov-4.547736_pt1 | contig 10279 bp, 12 predicted proteins | sample MGYA00237867_ERZ511480 | MGnify/ENA primary metagenome ERZ511480 (study PRJEB26309, sample SAMN06266103) | marine metagenome | isolation source: Algal blade | place: United Kingdom:Sidmouth, United... | reverse complement strand
GGACAGGATAGATATATCCTCTCCTCTCTTTCTCATAATGCATTTAGAATATGCGTCCCCGGCGCGTATCCGAAGTGGATACGGATATAATGCATGGATATATTCCTCAGGGATATATCCATGACAACCCCTGGTGGTGGTGGGCGCTCGGTGGGGCCAGGTTCCCGGCCTGTGGATGGGGCCTGTCGTGGGACCACGGCGCGCTGGGGCCGGGCGGAGGGCCCAGACGCCTCCGGCGTGCACGCTGCCGCTCCGCTGGTCATCACGCCACGGCCAATGGACACGACCGGGTCATGTCTGGATGCCGGGGTGGCACCCGTGCCACGGGCCGGTGACGCAGAGGCCCAGCCTGATGCTTCTGCCGGCGTGCGGGCCGACGGCGGCGGATCAACTGTCACCGACAGCAGCACCACTCCGGCGGGACCCGCTCGCGCTACGGCGGCTGCCGAGGCGAGCGACGGAAGTCGGTCGCCCTTCGCTGACAGCGTCGCTCCTGTGGGGCCCCCTGTCCAGCTCCTTTTTGGAATGGACAAGGGCGGCAGGACCAGCACTGTCAAGGTGTATCTGGGCATTGCAAACCAGCGCCGGCCGGCCAGTGTCGGAAACTCGGTTGTGATTGGTGTCTTCCCCTGCCGCACCGACGACTACGCCGCCCTACGGCGCATATGCGCTCTGTGGTTGGCCGACATCGAGGACCTAAGGTCCAGGGGGCTCCTGGTGGGGGGCGTTTTGACGTCAGTTCTGCTAATTCTGACAGGCGACTATGCCTGGATGACAGCGTTCTGTGGGCATTCGGGTGCGTCAAGCCGCCACCCGTGCCTCCTGTGCTCGGCGGTTGGTCCTCGGTGGGAGGGCGATGAGCAGCTGGTGGCCTTTTACGGCTGTTTACAGCATGGCAGCCAGTGTCGCGGTGAGCCCCGCACGGTGGTGCAGGCCGCCGAGGTGTGCCGCGCTTTGGGCTCGTGCTCCGAGAATGCCTCGCTGGCGCGCCCCATGACGCACGACCAACACCGGTCAATTCGGCGCCGACCACTCATGCTGGTGCCGGCATCCGATATCGCTACCATGCCTCTACGCACGACCCTGGGCATCACAACGGACCTGCTGCATTTGGCTGCCCAGATTGTCCAGGCCTCGTGCGGGCCTGTGCGGGCGGCCAAATTTTGTGAGGAGCTCGGCGGTCTCCTGCTTGAGCGTGCTGGGGTCACGCCTGCTCCCTACTTTGGGGGCACCTTTGAAGGGTCCGAGTGCCATCGGATTGGTCGGAAGCTGACACTCGTCAGCAGCCTTTTGGAGAAGTACGCTCCGCCCCGGTGGGTGGCGCCCTACAGGCGCGCGTGCGGTGATTGGCAGGCGCTGCTGCCGACGCTCAACCGCTCTGTGGCAATCTCAGCACACGATGCCGACGAGTTTGAACGGAGAGCGGCTTCTTTCGTGGACGGGCTCCGGGCATCTTTTGATTGGGTTACGGTAACGCCCAAAATGCACGTGCTGGTTTGCCACTCCGCTGCCTTCCTACGGCGGTTTGGCAGCCTCGGGCGTTACAGTGAACAGGCCTTGGAGGCGCTGCACGGGAGGTTTAATCAAGAAGCTGCTCTCCACACGGCCGGGACCTTTTTGGGGTCCTGCGGAGAATTCGTCAAGGCGTCGGCGATGAGCCGAGCACCTGGCGGCGACCTGTACAACAATTGACAGACGCGGAAGCCCGCTCGAGCGGGGGCGCGGGCGGCCACGCGAGCTGACGATGGTCGGTTGCGTGGCAACAAAACTCAACGCGGGGCTCCGAGCAATTCTGCAGCGTGCAAGCAGAAGGACGCGGAGGACGTTGCCAAGTGGTCGGCGGCACTGGCTGCTGCCGCCGCCCGCCGCATTGGCGCGTGGGAGACGAGTTGGGGCCGGGATACAGTCCTCGAGGCCATCGAGGATGGCCTCATGCCGCCTGACGATGTTGAATTGCTGATGGGGTGTTTGGGGTGGGCGTTTCCAGTGGGGGATGAAGAATAAAGGGCTCGCCTGGTCGGGTCGTCTTGACATCAGATTTCGCCAAGTCCCGCGCCACTGCACGATCGCTGTGGAGACCAGATCGCGCACGGCCGTCAAGACATTTCGAGGAGGCGGTCAGGAATCGTGGCACGGATAGCGCTCTGAGTCACTCAAACGCCGGTCGCGCGATGCGGAATGTCAACACCTGCTTCACGCCACTGTCTGGGGTGTGCCACGGTTCGGAACACTTCGAATGCGAGTACTCTTTCGTGTTGACCAATGAGAAGCCAGAAACCCGAGAGACCGCTTCTCGGAATCTTAAGTACAGTCAATATCCGGTTATATATCACCCTTGCGCACATTGTAGCCCCTGCTCCAGCGATGCATTCTTGTGGCGCACCGTGCTGGGACGTCGTGCATCGTCCCTGCCGAGACCCAGATCGGGCCTCGAATCAAGCCCGATCGCGAGGTTCTCTGTCACAAACTGGCTGGGTGTCCACGGTCGATCGCGTCGGGAATGCTTCAATTACGGATTTGATTGCACGTGAGACTGCGACCTCGTGTGCTCTTCTGACCGGATCCAACGCCAAGACAAGGCAGACTCGCTCAGGCAGCCTTCGACTTAGCCAGGGACGTGGCGAGTGTCGTGCCACATCCGCGGGTCTCGAGCACACACGAGTGCATCATGCATGTCCCGGCAATGAACTTGACTAATGTAGCTGGATGTGGCTCCAACATGAAATCAGGAGCCCTTCGTGGCACACACGCGGGTTCCAATCTCGCTGCACCGGTGGCCCGATATCATGTTGACCCTCGATCAAAAATCTGAGGATGTCACATATACACATATGCATTTGTGACGTATGGAGTTACGGTCGCATGTGTCAGAGCGTACTTTCAGTACTGAGTGAGCCAGTGGTTGTATATCTTGCGGGCGCAGGTCGATCCCGCGCTGTGTTGTGCATCCCGGCACTGGCGACCAGTCAGGGGAACCCCCGTGTGCTGCTCTGGTCTCTTGTGCGTGTCCCCGATATCCTTCAGCCAGGTACCGGGCACTGTGCAAGTGGGACGGGCCGTCTGTGTGCGTAGGGGGCTGAAACGGATCCTTTGGAGATGGCAGTTGCGCACAGCTGGCCGCAGTGTCCTTTTCCTGTCAGGCTGGGGCCCGCTCTGAGAGATTCAGCCCATTTGGTGGACCGCGGCTTCCTCTTTGTTTGATTCCGAGGCCCTCGGGCTGTTGGCATGAAGCAAAGCCCATCGCTTTCAGGGCCATGAGGGCGGGGACGGGCGGCGGTTTCTGGGAGTCGTGGAGCAGGCCACAGCTCATGGGGTCAGTTTGGCGCGAGTGCCAGCCAGAGAGGGCTGGCAAACACACCGCACTGCCCCAGGACGCGTATCTCTTCGCCTTCGGTCGGTCTAACCCTCCAGCTTCGGAAGTTTTCGTCGCGTGCCGTTGCCATTGGGCGTCACGGTCCATAGCAAATCCATTTGCGCGCTTTTTTCCCGACTTGGGATCTTTTGCGATCCTGTAGCGGACCGTCGATGCCCATCTCCCTTGCAAGCCCGCCTGGGGCTAATAGGGGGCAGGCGAGCACTCGGAAGAGGCTGGGGGGAGATCCCGAGGAGTACTTCTATGGCACTTTCTGTCGACAACCGAGCTGTCTTGCACATCCCTACCACCACTCACGCGCTTGCCCCCACGACACTTATCTCCAACTTCGCCACAGGCTCTCACACCCTCCCTTATCACGAACATTCCATCTCTATCCCCACTTCCATCCCGGCTCCAAGTCATCATGGCGGACCAGGACACGTCTCACCTGTTCACCTCCGCCGTGCCTCGCCTAGCCGCCGCTCATCCTTACTCTCCACGCTCCGCGACGCCTACTCGCCGTACCCGCAGTGGTGGTCGCTGTGGCGCCTCGCCGTCCAACTCTCGCATGCAGGTCGAGGGGACTGCAGCTGTTCGCGTACCGCTGCCGCGCAAGGCTTTTAACGAGACCAACCTCGCGCTGCTCAAGGTTTCCATCCTGTCTGCCATCCCGCCCACCCTCCGTCCTGCCCGGGTTGACCACCTAGACACCTTCCTCGAGACGCTCGCCGGAAAGCCGATGACGCGTGACGAGATGGACGACCACTTTCGCCAATGCTTCTCCGGGGGTGGTTCGGCCCCTCTGAGTGCCTCATCCCTGCGGGCCGTGCTCCGTGCTGTCGCGCATGCATGGGATTCCAAGAGAGTGGGACCTGGTGCGTGGTCTGAGCCGGGTGGTGGCGCTCTTGTTGAGGCGGAAGCCGGACGGGGCGCCGATGGGATGTTTGCGTACGCCGCACAGAGCGCCGTTGACGTGGTCGCGGTCGGCCTTCCATCGCGGCCGGTGCCAGGTGCTTCGGGGGAGCCGGTGGTGCTGCCCCCAGCTGCCGTTGCAGCGAGCGTGCGCATGCCGCCGACCTCTCCGGCTGCGTCCGCTTGCCGAGGCCGGCGCCCGGCGCGCTCGCGTGGGACGGCGGACCAAGTGCGCTGTGGAAGAATTTCCAAGCCGAGCGTTGCAACGACCGCGCACAAGTACTTGACGGGTGGATTTCTTGGGTCTCCTGTCGGGACTCCGGCGCGTCCTCTGTCGGACACGTCCACTGAGCCAGACAGCTACTCGGAGGACGATGATGTGCTGTCAGCGGTGCTGCAGGGCCATGCCACTGATCCAACGCCGGCGTCTGTGCAACGCTCCTCGGCCACGTCTACACCGGCTCGTACTGCGGCACTCATGCGGCGCCTCCCGGCCGCTGCCTCGCTTGGCAACCAGACTACCGCTCACCGCCTGCCGCCTCCGGCTGTCGCCCGGGATCAGCGACCCATGAATACCTGCGCCCCCGCACCGTCTGGGACTCGTCGCCCATCCCCATCGTCGCCTGCTTGTGCCTACCCGTCTACCGCTCCTTCCGCTCCGTCTTCAGTCGCCCCCCGTGCTACACTACCCGCGGATGCTACTGGCGCGCCACCCACCGCCGAGCTGCCCCCCGCGGCCAATTTGGACCCGTCGGCGCACGTCTCCCCCGTGGCGGCACGTGACCTCCTGGCAGCTGCATTTGGTCTCGACGAGGAGGAGCGCGCTTTCACGAGCGAGGTGTTCTTGGTGGGCGCTATTGGTCGTTTCACCCGCGATGAGGCTCGCCAGTGGGCTCTGCGGGAGGGCGCCCGCATTTGGATGCCCACATGGCCGCGGTACGCCCTGGGTGCCGACGGGACAGCTGTCCTTCGTACAACCCGCACGGTGACGGTCTCCTGGTTGCGTGCGCTGACAGCCGGGGCGGTGTACATGGAGGAGCTGATCCGCATCCGGGACTTGCCTACGATGTATGTGGTGGCTCGCAACACCAGTTTCGCTCTGTTTGGGTTCTTCCACTCCGCGCCGCCGGCACATGTCATTTTTGAGGACATCCGCCACTTCCGCGCTCGTCGTAGCTCTGGCCGGTCTCGTGCCCAATCTGCTTTTGACGACCTACGGATGCGGGTCCGCCCCAGCCGAGATGGTGATGGTGGAGAAGAGTGGATCCTGGCCACCCTGCGGTTGATGCTCAATGATGAGAAGGTGGCTCTGCAACCCATGGCGAGCCACCTATCTGCGGCTTTGTGGGTCGCCAAAGTTTGGTCTTTCTTTATTGACCATCCTCGTGCCGTGCGCAATCAAGTTGCGTGGATGAAGGCGACCGAGTGATACGCAAGCGTCGATGCCTTCTAGCTGTTTATTTTTCTTTTTTTCATTAGCTCAAGTATGGCAACCGACGACACAGGGCACATCTATTCCTCGACCAGGCGCACGCGCCTCCGTCACCAATCACAAGCTCCTTTGTCTCATTTTCTGTTTTTTTCCCAAGACATCCCTCACTCCGTTTCCACCTGCCCGCGGCAACCCGGTTGCAGGCCATCCGATGAGAAGGAGCGGAGGGGCGAGGGCGGCCACAGAGTACACGAAAGCCATTGTTGAAGCGTCTTCTATAGTGGTGGTGGTAGCGGGAGAGGCCGCCGTGTTCAAGTATGTGGTACAGGTTGGGGCACAGGGGAATCTCTAGATCCGTCGCCGCGTTTTTCTGCCGCTGGCCACCGTCTCACATGTAGCAGAGAGAGCTTCTCACCACCTAGGCTACCACGGCCGTGTTGTGGGCGGCTAAAAGCTGCGGGGGAGGGTCGGGGGTGAAGAGTATAGGTAGGGATAGGGACTACGAGATGGTCATGCGCGCTCTTAGGTGCATTTTCCACCTAGTTTTGCACCATGGCAACTGCCGCTGTCTGTCACAACCGGCGACGGTCACGTGGGCGCGAGCGGGTCCGCCGCCACAGCGGCGGATGACAGTGTGTCATGGGAAAGGGCGACCCAGCCGATGCGAGTGACTCTGACGGGTAGCGTAAAAAGCCACTACAATGAGAGCCTAGGGACGGTGGAAGGACGCTACCCTCGCTCCGAGTCGGACGAAACAGTTCTGTCCGGAAAACGGAGGTGGCGGCGCCGAGGTTCCTGCCGGAAACAGGGGGCGAGGCGACTGGTGACTCAGCACGGCGGCACGGAAAACCGTCGCGTCGTGCGCGGGCGCCATGGCTTGCGGTGTCTCACGCGTAGGCCGGCCACTCTTTGTCATTGTGTCGTCGGATGGTCGGGCTAGAGAGATAGCACAGACGCCGGAACGGCCACAAGGGATAAAAGGGTAGGCCTGGATCTGCTGAAGTGGGGTACGGACCAAAGGAATGCTGACGGCGATACTGTAGTGGGGAAGGGGGTGGTATGACAAATTGCTCTCCGGCAAGCCAGTTGACGTACCCACAGGCACATGCGCAAGCAAAATCCAATGTAGGCATTGCGACTCTTGCGCCGCAATTATTCGGTGCCAAGCGCGTGTTGGCCGGTAGCGAAGATCCGCTGCAAGAGGTCATACCTTCAGACGGCATGCCGCTGGCGCCGTGCACACAGTCGTAGAGGGCGATGGGCAAAAGCTCGCGCCGCCATGCGCCGTTGGGATATTCTCCACTCCAGGCACCTGGCTTGAGGAGGCACAGCAGTCTTTTCGGCGCCGGCGGCCAGGCGACGATCTGGGGGGCTGATGGGTGTGCTTGGGCGCACCCCGCCAGGGCTGGGGCGTTCCTGTCGCTGATGCCCAGCGTCATGGCACCCGCCACGCTTTCCCCGAGTTTCTCATCGGCGTGAAACGGCACCGGCATGTCTTTAGGGTCCTGCGGCCCGCTGGTGGGCACCGTGAGTAATACAGCCTCCTGTGTCACTGCGGCCACCCGAGTGCTTCAAACCGCATTTCTTATTCTAGGACTAAAGCGATCCAGCCGAGCCGTCTCAGCAGCGCGACACTACCAGGTCATGAGGGCGCTGCGACTGGTGCCTTTCCATTGGCATGCGCGCAGATCTCGGAGTTGAAGGCCGGCGATTCAAGGCAGGAACCAACCTCGCGACGGCGTCGGTGGGTGCAGCGACAGAAAGCCCCCGCCATACAGGCTACAAGCATCAGCCCGAAGGACTCTGAAAATGTCGGGGAAAGGCAGGACAATGCGGGGAGGGTAGCAAGCGGGGGCTCTGCGGCCGGGGGGGGCCGTGCGGACGTGGGTCGGACGCCTCTGCCACCATTCCTGGGTCTATGGAAGCGCGGTGGCACGCTGGGCGGCTATGGGACTGGCACGCAGAGGGACGCGTCTTTGCTGCGTTCGGGCACTGCGTCGATGTAGTCTTCCGACGTTAGCGGTGGCGTCCTCTGGGAGGGGCGGCCTAGGCACAACATCACTTACCTGGTTGCTAGTGCGCGCACCTCTCTCTGTTTCTGGGTCGCCATTGGCCCTGTCGGCCGCGCACAGCCCGCATACATGAAAGGCGCATAGAGGGGCCACGTGGTTGGCGGACGTCACCTCTGCACTCGGCACGGTACCGTCAGTAGTATTTTGGCTGCCCCTTTTGGGCATCACGCTGAGCAGCGTGCTCCCCATTGCGTGCTGCAGTTGTGGGGGCGATGCACAGGTTGGCCACACCGTGGCCAACGCCATGGGTCCAGCTAGTGGGTCGGGGTGCCAGCGAAACCTTGTATCGTACCATGACGGGCCGTGGGCCCGGCCGATCCAGCTATGATGACGCTGCCGGGGACGGCTACCAGCGCTGGCGGGGCTGATGGCGCCGACGCATCTCCCGCCTCCGCGGGCTGTGGGGGCAGACTACGAGCATGCGGCAGACGTGCCAATGTGGCTGTTGCGGTGCATCGGTAGGGAAAGTGTCAACGCCCGTGGCCTGCAGGCCCCCCTTAGTGCAATAGGGGGCGCCCATGTCTGCGGTGGTTGCAACAGAACAGAAGCCCGAGAATCAGCATCTTCGGTGCGTTGGCGACGGCGGGCAAGCGGGGGGGGTCGCCGAGGCGCTAACTTGATAGTCGGCCACACGCGCCGCAACCAGGCGGGATCTGAAAGCCCGGCCCAAGAAGCATACAAGCGCAAGAATCGAAGCAAACTGGGTGCTGCGGTGTTGTACGCCCGGATGGAGTCCTTTTTTATTCCGACCGGAGAAGATCGAACCCGAGACCAGAGACAGAATCTATGCTATAAATTGCATCTGGAGACGTGATCGGACAGCAAAGGTCCCTGTGGCCGAGTGGGAAAATGCCCCGCTCAGTAGTTGGAAAAAGGAGAATGCGATAAATGGTTATCAATCCTCCCGGGGTCAAACATTGCGTCTGCTTCGGTTTAGAATTAGCGTGGCCTGACCAGTAATTGGCAGGAGAAGACCTGTTATTAGGGTGTGCTATGCTCCGTAACCCAGATTCGCCCACGACGTGAAACTCGTGCTGCGGCAAGTGGTGCAGTGACGCAAGTCGTCAAGGGGTAGTAGGCCGTCGTCGTGTACACCGTGGTACCACGTTTCTAATCGTAGCACCAAAGACATTCGCAATGCTTGCTTCAAGTTACTGAACAGTGAAATCGGGTCGCATCAGAACGGGACATCAGTCCCTAGTCCTTTTGTGGTTTTGCAACTAACTGTATATGCCAGAGCGTAAACGTCGCGTGCGCCGATGTCTCGTTTATTTGTGCACGCTGCACGTGCTCCGTTGAGCTCGCATCTGCAGCGTGTGCTCTATCCCGCGGCAGTAGCTGTACAGACCGCGACCACGACACGACCATTCCCAGTCGTTTGGTAGTCACTCTACCAAGAAACCCCCATGTTGCTTCTCCGTCACCACGGCGTGCGGTCCCACTAAAGGTATTCCTCTCACGTGGGTGCCCCAATTTTGCCATCGCCCGCCCAGAGGGCTCACGTCATCGTCTGCAGCCCCGTCTGTCGATGCTGTTATGTGCGCTGCGCTTCTTCGAGGCGATGTTGCATTTGGTGGAGGCTCGCAGCAGCGGCGGCTGCGCCGCCACATGCGTTACATCCAGCGTTGCAGCCCGCGCTGTGTGCTGCAGCCAGGTCCCACGGTGGGCGCTGCTGCATCGCTTGTGGCACGCCTTTGCCCGCCGCCAACCTGCGTTCGACGATGGACTCGCCGTGCGTTTGTGGCGCTGGTTGGAGCACACGCTCTCTCTAGCGTGGCCGTGGAGGTTCACAATTTTACATCATGTCGCGGTGCGGTCAAAAAGTGACGCCACAGTCATCATTTCATTGTAGTAAACATAGATGCGACTCCGTTTACCCCTGATATCCCTATCAGCCCAGTTTCGTGCAAGTTCTCGCCGAAGCGCCTGCTCGTGGTGGTGGACAGCGATTTCGGCAGAAGCAGATACCCTTTGTATCTCTCGGCAATACTGCGCCGCGCCGCCGCGGCTGTCAGACGGGGGCTGGAAGAATACAGAAATGTAGACCTTCTGGAGGCGGTCCTGCCTGTGCTCATAGTAGTAGCTACGACAATGGAGCGTACGCCGAGCAATGTGGTGGCACCTGCCTCGGTATGCGAGCAGGCCTTGTGACGCCGAGTGTTCCTGACTCGGCCAACGCCCCTGTCAGTCTTGCCACTGGCAAACTGAGACACTACAACACTCCTTTCGCGAGGCGTAAAGGTGAGTGCTGTCGGCACACTTCATATCCATGAAAGCACTTTGATTGATGGCAGCGTCGAGGGCCGGGTTGCTCGGAGGTGCCGTTGCCAAGCCTATTTGCACAGTACGTTCGGTGCCGTCTCGTTGTGAGTTGAAGAGTGCACCGCTGCAAGAAAAAAGTGCTTGCTTGTGGCTCTGTATGCAGCGGCGCTTGACGCGTGTGCATCTCTCTGTCGACTGCTTCGGCAGTGCTGCGCCGATGGCAAAGAATGAGGACTCTTTCTCGAA
>ENA-ORXM01005338-ORXM01005338.1-marine-metagenome-genome-assembly--contig:-NODE-5338-length-10285-cov-3.849138_pt1 | contig 10285 bp, 5 predicted proteins | sample MGYA00237867_ERZ511480 | MGnify/ENA primary metagenome ERZ511480 (study PRJEB26309, sample SAMN06266103) | marine metagenome | isolation source: Algal blade | place: United Kingdom:Sidmouth, United... | reverse complement strand
TTGGCAGCAATGTTAGTGCGCATTACTTCAGAAGGACTTGAGAAAATTAATCCAGATGGAGGGGCTTATATTTTGGTGAGCAATCATTTGTCTGTAGTAGACATTCCAATTTGTATGTCTACAGCACCGGTACCTTTTTCTTTTTTGGCAAAAAAGGAAGTGGATAAAGTTCCTATTGTTGGCTATTTAGCTAGAAATATGCATGTGTATGTTGATCGAAAAAGTAAAGAAAGCCGTAGACAGACTTTGGAGCGAATGAAAGCTCATATTGATACTGGACATTCTATCCATGTCTATGCCGAGGGAACTCGAAACAAAACGAATGAATTGTTGCAAGATTTTTATGATGGTGCTTTTAAACTAGCTATAGAAACTCAACAACCTATTGTTGCCATGACAATTTGTGATTCTGACAAAATTTCAACCCCTAAAAAACCTTTTTTAGGTTCTCCTGCTTGGGTGCATTGTATTTGGGATGCTCCTATTTCTACCAAAGGGATGACAATCGAAAATGATTTGGAACATCTTAAATCCATTGTTAGAGAACGCATTTTGCAAAACTTGGAAAGTTATCACGCTACTTATCACATCTAGTGGAATGTTAAAACAGCATATTTAACAAAAAAAACAAGACCAAAAAGATCCACAAACCATCTAAGAAATGCCAGTAAATAGTCAACAACTGTAAGCGCATTCGTTTGACGGGATCTGAAAAGTATAATAAAACCGTCATGGGTTCTTGCATCTTCTTGTAGGCATTATAAAGAAATAGAGATAAGAAAGGAATTCCACCTATAATATGCGCAAAATGCAAGCCTGAAATTGCATATAAATAATTAGCTCCATTACCAATGTTCTCTCCAATTAGTAAGGATTTAAAATAGAACCAACCAACAACTTGCGCGCCCATAAATGCAATGGTGAGCATCATCGTAGTTGTTAGCGCTTTTTGATAACCTTGAGTGTTATCGTCCTTGTAGGCTTTGTTGGCATTATTCATAAAGTAACTACTCGCCAAGAGAATAAACGAATTGAGGATAAAAATGGGCGGAAGGTAAACACCATCTGCACTATTTTGAGAACGAGTAAAAACATAGCCAATCGAAAAAGCCATGAATAACATGGTCAAACTGAGGAGTAATAAAAATAAACCAATTTTCTCTAATGGAAGCCCTACTGCCGAACGTTCCGTTTTATATCTTTTTGCCATGTTTTATTTTTTAGTACTGGGATGTACAAAATATAGGATAATTATTTTTGTTTTAAGTGGATACACTAGCATTATTACAAAATACTTAGATAACGCTCAAAACAAAAAAAAGCGCCTTACAGATGTGGGGTATCTGTATAGGCGCTTACCCTATAAACATATCTTATAGATTCTTGTTTACAGCTTTGTTATTTTTCTTACAACTTGTTGGGAGCCATTTTTAAAGCTCAATAAATAAACAGCATTACTCAAAGAACTTAAATCTAGTGTTAATTGATTTTTACCTTCTACTGTTGCCAATTGCTTCTCTAAAACAACACGTCCTAATAAATCGGTTATGCTAATGGTAGAGTAGCCTTGACTGGCTAAAAAATCGATCTGTACAGAATGACGGATTGGGTTGGGATAGATTTGTACTTGGCTGTTCTTAGATTCCTCCTGTTGAAGGACGATCCACTGACTCAATTTTATACTACCATCGCTTTGAGTGATTTTAAGTCGATAATAAGTTCTTAAAAAAGGATCTTGGTCTGTAAAAGCATATTTTAATTGACCTTTGGTGTCTGTTGTATAAACCGTTTCATAATTGATACCATCTTGAGAACGTTCTAATTGATAATCAACAATTCCTTGTTCGGTATCAATGGTCCAATGAATTTGATTGACTTTTCCTGCTATTTCTCCTTCAAAACTTAAAATAGTATTATTTAACAGAATGGTAATAGGAGTGACTCGGAACGCAACTGTTCCACCTGAAAAACTACTAATTTGATTGTCAAACTGAACGTAGTTTTTATTATTACTAACCAAGGAAATATCTGTTCCAACATAATTCGGATTGAGTGTTAAGATGTTTCCAGTATTAACAGTGGTTGGACTCAAGTCACTATCGGCATTGTAGGGACTTCCATCATTGGTTTTAAACCAAAAAGGAGTCAATTGAACCAAGCCTGCGTAACCTGCACCTATAGCCAAAGGTTCGTTTAGCGTTCTCCACGTTGCAGCAGCTGCATTGGTGGTGTTATATTCTACTGACGGATAGTAGAAACGAATGTTAACAGGACCGTTTAAGGAGCCTGAAGTTACCTCCACATTCCAAGATCGCCCCATTCCAAAATTAGCCTCAAAGTTAACCAAATCTTGACCACTTAAAGGTGTATCAAAGCCCGTTGTTGAAGTATAATCGTTGACACCAATGGTTATATTTGCTGTAAAATCATTACTATTTCCCCCCAATGGTTTGTGCTCTATTGCAAATAACAAATCTTCAGGAGCATTTGGATCATAATAATAACGCCAACCTGAAATATCATCACAATAAGCTGTTGCAGTGGTGTAGGTAATTGAGCCATTACTTCCAGGGGTCGCTTGCACAGGTGCATATTGAACACGCTTTCCACTGCAAGGACAGCCAATCGTATAACAAACATAATCTGTTAAAAAATCACTATTGTAACAACCTCCCGTAATACTGTTAATGGAAGCACCTAGACTAAGTGCATTAGGTAAAGGACTAGGAGGATTGATGGGGTCATAATTCAAGGCATGTACGTGATAGGTAGCTCCTAAGCTAAAACCCAAGGTAGAGAATATGCCCGTATTATTTTGAGCGATAAAATTCCCATTATCATCGGTCAAAATGTAAACTTGTACATAGTTTGGGGTAGAACCAGAGGAACTGGCAATGATAGCTTCGTTTTCACAAACGTTTTGTTCTTGAATACAAAAAGGAGCGCAAGCTGTAATACTATAACAAACATAATCGGTCAAAAAATCACTATTATAACAACCGCCTGAAATGCTAGCAATAGCGGTACCAATACTCAATGCATTAGGTAGTGGACTAGGTGGGTTTGCGGGATTATAATTCAAGGCATGCACACGATAGGTATCGCCAATATTAAGGTTTGTAGCAGAGAAAATACCTGTCGTGTTTTGTGCGAGGAAATTTCCATTGTCATCTGCCAAAACATAAATTTGTGTGTAACTGCTATTGTTGCCAGAAGAGGAAGCGCTAATATTGGCATTTTGACAAACACTATTGTTTTGAATACAAGAACTAGCACAATCTGTAATATTAAAACAAACGTAATCGGTTAAAAAATCTGTATTGTAGCAACCTGTGATATTAGTGCCGGTTAGGTTGATGGATTGCCCAACAGTAGGGAGTGGAGCAGGAGCATTTGCTGGGTTATAATTTAGGGCATATACTCGATAAGAATTTCCCGCACTAACTAAACCTGTGAAGGTTCCATTGTTATTGCTTGCGATAACCAAGTTGGTAGCAGCGTCTACTAAGGCATAAATTTGCGTATAAGCATTGTTTCCTCCAGAAGACGTAGCAACGATAGGATCGGTTTCACAAGTAGTAGTGCTTTGTTGACAATTGCCACAAGAACGAAAGATAAAATCGGTCAAAAAATCAGCATTATAACAACCTGCTGTTGTACTACCAACGTTAGAAACAGCCTGCCCCAATAAAGCACTAGGCAGTGGGGCAGGTGGATTGAATGGGTCGTAGTTTAACGCATGGATTTGATAGGTGCCTGTGGAAACAGCTGCAAAGCTACCAGTTGTGTTTTCGGCAACAATATTCCCATTATTGTCCACCAACACATAAACTTGCGCATAGCCAGAATTGCTGCCTGATGATGTTGCATTTAGTGTACATTGGGCATTGGCTATTGCCATCCAAAACCCCATGCAGCATACTAAAAAGCTATATTTTAAAAATGATTTCATGAACCTACATTTTTTAATAATAATGAAATGGAAACCCAATAATTGGACTTAATCCCATGTTCCATTATCTGGATTGCAACCAGCGTTACAAGCTGTAGGTGCTGTAAATAGATTGTTATTGGTAAAGGTACAGCCTATGTTTGCTGAAAAATTAGCAGTGACATTAACTGCATTGCCATCAGAAGTCAACCCCACTAAGGAGATAGTTTGTGGACTAGATGTTATGACGAAGGATTGACCATTTACGTCTAAAGTTCCGCTTGCTGGAGGAGTAGAATAAGTGATGGTTACGGTTTGAGTATAGGTATTATTAGAAAGGACACAAGCGGTCTGTGCACCTGCCGTAATTGCAGTGATGGAACAAGGCGTACAAGAAACGCCTGTGCTGACATTGTGAATACAAGAATTTGAACCAGAATTGACACTAGCATAAAAATCAATATCTTCTACACAGCCCATTACGGTTACTTGCACTTGCATAGAAATGTCGTTGGATGTTGCTCCAAAAATTTCAGAACTCTCAAAACTAAGAACATTACTTAAGCCCATCAATGCGTTCCAGTCATTGTCATTAACGACACTATTGATATTTCCACCACTTAAACCTTGTAAGGTACCTGTTAAGGAACCTGAGGTTAAATCTCCATTGCTAATACTAGTAGTGGTAGGAAAGGAGCCTCCGATTACAACGGTTGGAGTATTAAAAGCAGAATTGAAGGATAGAGCAAAACCATAGAATGTGGCATCTAAGCCACCTAGTTCGGTCGTTAAATCTAAAGTGTAGGTGATAGAGCCATCAACGTTGGTTACCTGACTTACAATCGAAATGGTGCTATTGTTACAAGCGAAACTTCTAAAACTAAAGGTGAGTAGAATAGCTATTAGTAGAAATATTGTTTTCATAATTTTTTTGTTTGATAGAGCTCTTTAGTACAATTTTAAATTTTGCTAAAAACTATTATCACAAAAGTATATTCTAAAAACAAGGATAGCTATTTTTGACCTTTAAATATAGATAGTTGATTTATTTTTATGAGAACTAATTTTTGATATTTTTTTTAAATTTTTTATTTTGATTATTAGGTAGTTATGTAATAATTTAATTTTTGTACAAGACTAATAATAACTTAATTTTAGGCTATTTTAGCAGTTTTTGCTATGTTCAATCCAAGTCAAAAAATCAAAAATTTGAAGGCTTCGACCTTCGTAAGGATTGTTTTTTATTAAGGTTTTAATAGCTTGTTCAAATTCATTCAGGATAGAGCAGCTTTTTTGGGGTGTAGTAGTTTTAGAAAGTCTTTTGAGGTACTGTAAGGCTATTTTTTCGGTTTGAAATAACAAATTTCTTTTTTTGATGTGATAAGCAGCAGTCTTGATTAAATAAGGAATCAATCTGAAATTTCCCATTTCATAATGTGCAATGATTCGTACAATCAAGGAAAAACTATAAACGTCAGGCCTTAAGCTAGAAGGAAAATCATTGATGATTTTATCTAAAACATCAATCGTACGAGCATATTCTGCATTGAAAAAGTATAGATAAGCAATTCTATAATAAGCGGTTATTTGTAATTGAGCTTCAATAAATACTTGATGTTTTTTTAAGCCTTTTAGCATAATAGGGACGACTTTTTCGCCTTCTTTCCAAGATTGATGCTGAATATAGAAGTCCAATTCATAATTGTATGAAAAGATAAAAATAATACTCTCTGCCTGTTTTTGTTGTTTTTTAAATTCTTTGGACAAGGCACGATAAAGGCTTAATGCTTCTAAGAAACCTGTTGGATTTAAGTTGCGCTGAATAGCTAGTATTCGAGTATGAAAAACTAAATAATTTAAAGGTTCGTTTTTCTTGAAAATTGGATGTCGATTGTATAAATCTACTAAAGCTTGGTTGCTTTTTAATTCTTGTTCTTTGTTGTCTCGAATGAAGTGGTAGTTGCAATAAATTTCTAAATAGTGAAATTGTTCCAGAAAGCCTAAGTGAGTAGGAAGCGCTATATTGAGCAAGGGATTTTGCATAAAATCCTGTAGCCTTTGGACATTTTCAGAACTTCGGACTTTTGCCAATTCTATTCTTAAAGCAATACTTTCATAGTGTAGTTCGATGTAACTGTTGATGCGATTTTGAGCTTCCCAAGACTTCCTTTGGTTTTGAATACTTTGAATGGCATCTTGCAAGCGATTTTGTATTTTTAGAATACGTTGTTGGAGATGGTAAAAGTTGATTAAGATGGTATAGGATTCTAATTGTTCTGCAAGGAGGATAATTCGACCAACCTGGTTTAAGGCTTGCTGAAATAGCTTTTTTTCAAATAATACAATGGCGTGTTGATAGCCTTCATTGAGTTGTATTTCTATGGTTTTCTTTTTGTGAAAATCGGATAAATTGCTTAGGACAATATCGTACAATTGATTTCTATCAGCAGACAAAAAACTAGTAGTATAACCTTGTGTTTCGTAAGCAATTTTGACAAGTTCGGGCTTGTATTTTTTTTGTTGGTTTAAACTATCAAAGAGGAGGGCATTTTTGGAAATTTCTTCAGTGTGAAACTTATTCATATTAATTCGAATGTGTTTCTTTTCGGCAGGCGTCAATGCCTTTATCAATTGATGTAGTTGTTCCCCTTTTTTCATAATCAATGCTGAATAATTAGTGATAACTGTTGGTATTGCTCATCTGTTTTGATTGCTATATAATAAAACCCATTAGGCAATTGCCTTGTTTTTAAGATGATTTTCTGTTGACCAGCAGCCCGACTAGTTTGAGTGATTTTCTGTAAGATAATTCCCGAATGATCGTAAATGATAAGGTCAACAGCACTTGCTTTTTTTAACTTAAAGTCTAGTTGTGCGAAGCCTTGACTTGGATTGGGATATAGTTGGCAATTAAGAGGAGCAGGCTGAATTGTAGTAATATTGGTCAAATTACTTTTGTGATATTTGGCAACAAATATATCTGAGCTAACTGCTTGGCTTATTTCTAACAAAGAGTCAAAACAAATCGAATCTTGGCAAACTCCTGCGATATAAAAACTACTATCTATCAGCGCAATTCCTGTTGCAAAATCGGTCATTGGACCTTGTAAGGTATGGACAGAAATATAATTTCCACTGGAACTATATTCTGAAATAAAAACGTCTGAAGGTACATGTCTAGGGCCTCTAGAAGAAAAAGAATCGTTAGCCCATAGAGCAGTTCCTTCAAAATAACCGACTAAATAAACCCTGCCGTCAGTGGTTGCGCCTAAATCAAATGCTTTGCTGTCGTCTAAGCCGCCCACATGTTGAATCCAGTTGATGTCCCCTTGTAAATCGGCTTGAATTAGAAAGGCATCAAATTCACCCTCACTAATTTGAGGAAGACCATTGACCAACATAGTATCTTGATGCACACCTGTCCAATAAATATAGGGCGACTTGATTTCTAAAGCAAAACCAAAGTCCGCAAGAGGACCACCTAAATTTTTCCACCAAAGTACCTGACCATTCACATCTAATTTTAGCAATAAGGCATCTTGATCTCCATTACTATTTAGTTGCCCTAATACCCCAGATAGAGTATTTCTAAAATAGCCAACAATGTAAACATTACCACTCGAATCCAATTGGATGTCTTTTAAGTTGTCAAAGGTTGGTGTGCCAAGGCTATTGTGCCAGACAAGAAGGCCAGAAGGATTTAATTTAACAATAAAATTATTTAGCGTTCCATAAGTCTGCAAGCTTTGATTGTCAATGTTTAGACTGTCTTCAAAAGTACCCGTGAGGTAAGTATTTCCCAAGGCATCACAAGCAATAGACGTTCCTGTCTCAAATCCAGCATTACCGATAGATTTTATCCACAAGAGATTCCCCTGAAGGTCTAATCTGGCGACAAATGCATCTGTATTACCCGAACTGATGAGGCTATCATTATCATAATAAAGTGTATTTCGATAATGTCCTGTAATGAAGAGCGATCCACTGTCATTAATAGTAATACTTTTCCCCAAATCTTCTCCAATACCTCCTAGCTGTTTGGTCCATAGTAATTGACCACTAGCGTTGTATTTGAAAATAAGTATATCTGTATTTCCAAGACTTTGATTTTGGTTCAAACTATCTCTAAAATGACCAATACCATAAATATTGGCTTGTTGGTCGACTACTATTTTACTAACATAATCTGCTTCGTTTCCACCTAAAAGTTGTACCCAGTCCAAGGTGTTTTGAGCAAACAAAGGAGTGCTTGTAATCAAAAAAAGATAAATGAGATACCGTTTTAGCATATCGTTTACTCCTAATTAAAGTCAATGTATTCCACTTCTCCTTCTTCTCCTTCATATTCAGGAATGTCTTCCCATTCTTTGGGTTGAGCCAAAGGTTGAATGATTGGTTTACTAGCTTCTTTGTTTGAGTTTTTTGCAAACTCTGCTCGCAAAGTATTGGTAATAGCTGGCAAGTCCGTACTCAATTGAGCCTCTAAGAATTTTTTACTGTGTTTTGGACCAATTTGATAATCATAATCGCCATACAAATTACCAGCAATACGGGCATAAATATTAAACAAACCTTGTTGGCGTGCTTTAATAGCTGCTTTATCGGGATTGTATTTTTTAAATTTATTAGCAATCACCTGGCCTGCATTGATTTTGAGCTTGAAATCTAGGTCATGATTGAAGCTGTATTGCCCACCAACAACAAGATTTAGCGCATTGCTTTGAATAAACATAGCAGGTAGTATAAATTTGCCATGTTCAATTTTAAATTGGTTCTTTAATTCTGTGAAAGAAATGTGTCGTAGATCTCTCATTTTAATAAAAGTAGAGAAGCCTTCTAGCATTTTTAAATTAATGAGTTCTCCATTCGTAATCTTGACATCTGCCACAACAAATAAATCATCGTTTTTGAAGTTTCCTAAAGAATCCAAGAAAAGGTTCACCTTGATGAGTGATTTGAGGCGACCACGCAAGTTGTCTGCTGTCATTACATCTTGTCCAAAGTTATTTAATTGAGCCAAGAATTCTTGAATGTCAATGTTGTCACAATCTAGAAAGAGTTCAACACGAGGTTCTTTCTCGAAATAGATTTTACTGTTCAATTCAAAAACACCATCCATAGCATTTACTTTAACGCCTTTTAGTTGCATGGCGCTTTTATCAAACTCAACCGTTCCATTAAAGTTTTTGGCTAAAACACTTCCATACTTAAGCTCTACAATATTGGTAATAAATTTTCCTTTTAAGAAAGAAGTTAGATGCTCTCTACGTTCATAGGTTTCTTGGGTTAAAGAATCTTGATCTTCAACAGCAGCAGCTTCAATTTCTTCTGTAGAATGCCCCCCTCCAATTGCCAATAGCTCATCTAAGTCCATCTTTTGAGAATTGAGAGAAGCTTGGAAGGTTAATTTTGCATTATTAGAATTCAGAGAATCAGACAACAAAACAGGCAAAACATTTTGAAACTCCCCATTAAAGACCATATCGCTTTTGTCTGTTTTGAAGGTGAAGTTGCTCACATTAATCTCGTTATTATCTAATGAAAGTGCTCCTGTTTCAATGTTGGTTGGAATATCATTCACCAATAAATGCGCTTGATTGAAGTGAACCAAACCATTTAACTTAACCCGAGGAATTCGATACATTGAGGTCATGTCTTTGAGGCGACCATTCAAGGAAAGTTGCGCAATTTCTATCCATCCGCTCCCTTCTGTGACTGTGCTACCAAAGAAACCATAAACGGCATCAAGGGGAATTTTTCCATCTAAACCCATTGTAATCGTTGGGTTTTCTAAGCCAATCATTTCCCAACTTAAATTAATAGATTGGTTGTTTAGATATGCTTGAAAGCCAATTAATTTTAATTTTGCTGTTTGGTCGTCAATTCCATTTCCATTGGTAAAGTTAACATCAAAGTTTACATTTTTCATGCTGCCAACCATATTGGGGTGGGTAATTCGACCATCTTTTAGACCAAATTTAACCTCAACAATTGGTGCACCTCGTTTGGAGGCAATCCCATTCACACGAGCACTAAAAGATAGTTTACCGTAGCTTTCAAATTGACCAAGTGTTGCTGCATATTGTTCTGGAACCAATTGCATTAGAGAGCCTAAAAGTGCTTTTTCGCTATCAAAAACTAGGTTGTATTCTGTTCCTTTATCTACTTTTGCAACAGAACCATGCATATTAAACTGATTCCCTTCGATATATAATTTAATTTTCTCAAAAGAATAGACTTCAGCAGCTAAATCCAAATCAACAGAACCATTGTAGGCTAGATTCGTGCCTTTCATATAAGTAGTCTCTCCAATTGTAATGTGCTCTGAAAATAATTCAGCATAACTCGTCATCG
>ENA-ORXM01005337-ORXM01005337.1-marine-metagenome-genome-assembly--contig:-NODE-5337-length-10286-cov-3.664414_pt1 | contig 10286 bp, 7 predicted proteins | sample MGYA00237867_ERZ511480 | MGnify/ENA primary metagenome ERZ511480 (study PRJEB26309, sample SAMN06266103) | marine metagenome | isolation source: Algal blade | place: United Kingdom:Sidmouth, United... | reverse complement strand
CGGTATCTACAGTAATTTTTTCTTGAGGCACATTTAGTTTTTCAAACTGATTTAAAATGCAAGCGATCTGTGCCCTAAAAGGCGAAATAATTCCAATGGACTCATTGTTCAATGCTACTTTAAAATCAACTTGACAGCAAACATCAAGTCCAAACCATTCGCAGCTTCCTTACTTCCTGCGGAGACCATTCCCGCATTACAAACCAAAATATCAATCGTTATTTCTTGTTCTTTGAGTCGTAAGACTAAATCTTGAATGGACTGGAGTTCGGACAACTCTACAAATTCCATACGAACATTTTGATTGCCACTCAACTGCTGAATTTCTTTTCCTTTCTCAGGAATACCACTACGAACAGCCATAATAATATGTCCGCCTTGTTTGGCGAGCTTGGTAGCAATCGCATAGCCCAAACCTGTATTAGAACCCGTTACTAAAACCGTTTTTCCATCAATACGATCCTTGTCACTTAGTATTTTATCGGTTTTGGGCGGGAATAGTGCATCTTTAATTCCTGTCACAGTAGCTTTAAATGTACTGTCAAATTGTTTGTTATTATTATTACTCATGTTGTCTAAATTGCTTTGGTGGAATCTAAAGTGATTTAAGTTGAGGATATGCCTCTAAGTAGAATGAAAAATCTGCTTCAATAGAAGCATTAGTCAATCCAAAATCGGCCATATTGTATTCATGCTTGCCATATTTATTTTTTTTGTTGCGAAGGGTTGCTTGTTTTAATTCAGCTTCAATTCTAGCATTCCAGGGGCGCCCAATTTGAGTATAAATATGTTGAATACAAGCAATAGGATCCTTAATTAAATCGGTATAATAAAGATCAATAACCTTTACATTAGGATTATTTTTACGCACATTCATGGTATGTTTAAGCATTGTAATATTCTTGTTGACCCAATGATTGGCAACAGCAATGGGATCTACTTCTTTACTGAAAATTTTTCGGCTGTGATACACCATACTGCAAAAAGATGGAATACATTCTTTGGGATGTCGATGTGTATGAATAATAACCGCTTCGGGAAATTTTTTTGTAACAACATCCATGTATTCCAAATGCTGTGGTGTCTTCAAAATCCAAGTTTTAGAAGCTTTTTTCCATTCTAGTACTTTTAGCATTTTTATCATCCAATCGTAGGCAATCCCGTGATCTTGCGCCGCTACCCATCTGCTAAAACTGGGAACATTCAAGGTCGCTTCGGGAATAGCACTTAATAAAGTCATATCATTGAGTAGAATTTCCTCCTCTGGACTATCAAATTCTACAGGATGAATACTAAAAAAGATAGGGGACATATAATGCAATGCCTTCTGACCTGTCAAGGCTAGTTTTATTCGTTTTTGCGCCTCCTTTTTTTTCTTTAAAGGAATGGGATTGAGTGCTTCCCAAGATAACAAAGCTCGATTATCACTATCAGAAGCCAATAAACGTTGTAAAAAAGTGGTTCCTGTACGTTGCAAACCTGCTATAATGATAGGAGCTTGCAACTGTGTTTCTAAAATTTTAGGCTGTTCTTTGAACAACTGAATCGCTCTCAACCGATTTTTTAAAACGCCTTTCAACCGTTCTCTGTTGGCAAATGCCCCAAAAGGATGTAGCTGTGCTTCTTCATTGATAGAGTTGCAAAGCAGTTTCAATCGATCTTCATAATCATTAGCACCAAAATCGACACAATTGGTACTTTTTTGTACTGTACGTATTAATTTCTTATAATCAATTTTGTTATTAGAAAACAAGCGATTATAAGCACGAATTAAAAAAGGATATTGGGAATGTAAACTCATTATTTTTGATTGGTGATTTTAGAAATATCCGAAAACTTAATCACCTCGATGTTAGGTTGCGGATTACTATCAGCATAAGCCCAGCGCAAGAGCATCGTCCCTTCGTTGTGGTGTACGGTGTCAATCCAATTCGAATGTGCTGGTTTTTGATGGGCAACGAATAATTGAACGCTGCCATCTGGCTCAACATGAGCGGTATGCATATTGATATGAATATTGAAATGTCGATAATCTAAAGACTCCATCCAGTAGTTATTTAATTGGAAGTTCCAATATTTGCATTTTGGTGGAGTAAAGTGAATGTACAGTGCTTCGTCATCTGCTAATTTCCAATAACTATGATAATACCAGATGTTGTTATCGCCACCAGCAGCATTGGAAACTTCTGGAGAGAATAGGGGCAATTGATTGGGATGTTTGGTAAATCCTGTCGCCCATTTTGAAAATAAGAAAGAAGCGCCAGCAACAAATGTTCCTGCCATATTCAAGCCATTATAGACTAATTCAGGACTCAAAGGTAGTGGTTTTTCAGAACCCCCCAAACACTCAATATGTACTTCAGCAGCGACTTCGTTTTTAGTATCCATAAACGTTTGGCGAAGCATAAGTAGTGTTGTTTCTGCTTCAATTTTCAACCAGTTCTTTCTTTTTCCTGTGCCAAATTTGCTTGGAGTATTTTCTTTAGTAACAAAGATTTCAAAGGAGCCATCTGCTTCGAATTCAATATGACTATCTTCGATAAGGCCACAAGGAGATAAGCCGCCTGTACTGCCATAACTTCCATTTTGAGTGAAAAAACCCATATAGAAAACAGAATTTCGATTGCCCCAAATTCGATATTCATATTCGCCACTTACTTGTGCATTCGAATAATGATTGTCTGGATTATCAGCACCTAGTTTGACCGTTTCGTGTACCATGCGTTTGAAGCTTGGAAATTGAGGATCGGCGTGCTCTATAAAAGCATCCAAACCTGCTCTTGTCAATCGGGATAAATAACGAATGCCTTCTGCTTGTTGGAAGGGATCCAAAGGGGCACTACCATAAAGCAATGATGTGCCTGCAGTTTTGAGGGTGTCACAAAAATCTTCCCAAGCTTTTCCAGTTACAATTTGTTGATTGATAACATCTTTTTCTGTCTTGCCCAAGACCTTGTTTTTTAAATTCTTTACTTTTTTGTAGGTATTGGCAATTCCAAAAATTAATTTTTTCATATAATCCGAATTTAAAAATAAAAAAAGCAATCTCGACTAAAGTGAGATTGCTTTACAATATATCTTGAAAATGGAAAATTTATAATTCCAAAGCTAGATTATTTTTCTTTACCGCTTCAGCAGAAGCTGTTAAATGATCTTTTTCTGCATCGCTTAAGTCAATTTCAACTACTTTTTCGATACCATCTTTTCCTAATACAACAGGAACTCCAATACAAAGATCAGACAAACCATATTCTCCTTCTAATAAAGTAGAACAAGGATAAATTTTCTTTTGATCGCACATGATTGCTTGAACCAAACCAGAAACAGCCGCACCTGGAGCATACCAAGCAGAAGTTCCCAATAATCCAGTCAAAGTAGCACCACCAACTTTAGTATCTTGTTTTACTTGCTCCAAACGCTCCTCAGAAAGAAAAGCAGAAACAGGTACTGAATTGCGAGTAGCCAAACGAGTTAAAGGAACCATTCCTTTGTCAGAGTGTCCACCAATAACCATTCCGTCAACATCAGAAATAGGAGCTTCTAATGCTTGAGCCAAACGGTATTTGAAACGAGCAGAATCTAATGCTCCTCCCATTCCAATAATTCTATTTTTCGGTAAACCAGTTGTTTTGTGAACCAAATAAGTCATCGTATCCATTGGATTAGATACTACAATGATAATTGTATTTGGAGAGTGTTCTACTAAACTAGCAGATACTGATTTTACAATGCTAGCATTGATTCCCAACAATTCATCACGAGACATTCCAGGTTTACGAGCAATACCAGAAGTAATTACACAAATGTCAGAACCTGCAGTTTTAGTATAATCACTAGTTACACCAGTAACTTTAGTATCAAACCCATTTAAAGAAGCTGTTTGCATTAAGTCCATTGCTTTTCCTTCAGCAAAACCTTCTTTAATATCAAGTAATACAACTTCTGCTGCAAAGTTTTTAATAGCAATGTACTCAGCACAACTAGCACCTACAGCACCCGCACCTATAACCGTTACTTTTCTCATGTCTAAATTTTATTTTTCTATAAGATCAATTAGATAATTATTTTAATTAGCACTTTTGCTTTTGTATACTGATATTCAGTTTGTTAAGCTTTTGTTTGTGCTAGTCTTAATTTATACTTTGTGTAAAAAGAAGGAATATGCAAAAAAAAACTGGTTTTTCCTTGCTCTTGCCACATAAATGTAAAAAAAAAGCCTTTTAGGACTCTTTTAATTTGGGATACTTTTAAGTGTTGAAAAAAAAACTTATCATTGAACAACACTTTTACACCTTCCAATCAAACAATTAGAATTCACTTTATGTTGAGTAGACTAAAGAATAATCCCAATTAGAATTTAGTGTTATTAAAATAAAGGAGATTATTTTATCATTTATAAGAGTAAAACAAGTCTTATTTTATAGATAGAATACCCAAAGAATAATTGGTTTTGACAGGTAGTTACAGGATATAATCAACACCTTCTGTCATACTATGTTCAATTCTGCAAAATTTTCGTGCTAAAAATTGCTATACCCAAAAGTTTTTGCTTTTTTTGAGGTTGATAAAGAGTAATGATTAAGTTGGTTTCATTGCTCTTGCAGACTCGATAAATTCATTACGTTGATACTATAAGAGGTTATACTATCTATAAACAAATGATATTTTGAGAGGCAATCAAAAGCATTGGTTATATATTTATTAATTCATTTTAACTCAATCCAAGGTTATGGTTCGTTGTTTATTATATGTAATGGGAGTGTTCTTGTTATTAGGAATTCAAAATTCTAGTGTACAAGCTCAAATCCAACCTACACACAATCATGCGCAATGTGGTGTAGATCTAACTGAAGGTCAAGCCATCAAAAATCGTATGCTTGATAACAGAAGAAATAAAGTTGAATTGCTAGAAAGATTCGAAAGAGGTCGAGGCAATGATAGTACAGTTTATGTGCCTATCCAATTCCATATTGTGAATAGGAGTGATGGAACTGGTGGAGAGAGTAATCAAGATATTTTGGACAACTTATGTCGTTTAAATCAAGATTATTTGGGGATTAATGTTGAGTTCTATTTAGCTGGACCAACACGGGTCATTAATCAAGATTTGTTGTATACTAATAGTTTTGATAATGGAATGGCAAATTACTTCATGGGACTATATCGTGTTCCTGGTGTTGTAAATATTTTTGTGGGTAACGAGATTGTCAATAGTCAATCTGGTGGTACTACATTAGGGTATTATACAAATGGTTTGGATATTATTTATGCTATCCAAGCTTCTGTAAGAGGAACTGGAACAACTTTAACACATGAGTTAGGTCACTTCTTTGGTTTGCCTCACACCTTTTTTGGTTGGGAAAATAGCCAATATGGTGGTGTAATGGCAAATACGACTGGTCGTACACCTACTATTACCTTAGCAGGAACTCCAGTAGAGTATATTGCTCGTTCAGGTGGATTAGAAAACTGTCAAATTGCAGCAGATGGTTTTTGTGATACAGACGCAAACTACTTATTTGGCTTTTTTGGTGGAACCTATAACAATGGTTGTACTTATGCAGCAACAGCAATGGACCCTAGAGGTTGGTTGTTCCGTCCAGATGCGATTAATCCAACGCCAAGTCGTTTCAAAATCCTAGAAGATGAGACGGTACTAGAAGAAATGTGGTTGAAAAACAATTCTAACAAAGATAGAATCTATCCTAGAACATTAGTTGTAGTGGAAACAGAGTATACTTTAGGTGCTACTACTACGATGATGTGGCAAGATACAATTGGTGATTCTGATACAACAGATATCTATTGTAACACCAATGCAGATGATAATATTATTGGAACTGGAGTATTAGATATTGAAAAAGGGTTTATCAACTTAAATAATCATCGTTTGGATGTAAATCTAACAGCTCCTTCTGCACCAAGTTTGTCTTTTGCAGCAGCAGCAGCAGAGTATACGATTACTCCTGCTACAGGAAATCACAGAACAGATATGGATAGTTTAAGAGTAACCAATACAAGTACAACTGTTACGGTTGCTGCTGGTACAAATGTTATTGCTACAGATGTCTTTTATAACGGAGGTACACAAATTTCTTCTAGCGACAGAACGTATAGCTTACCAAATGCATTAGCACCAGGAGAGTCTTATACATTTTCTCCTGTAGATTTGAGAGTAGATGCTAATATATTAGGTGGTGTTACTTTTGGTATAAACACGTATGCTCCTTATAGAGATACAACTGGAACAACCTCTGAAAATGTAATGAGTTATTATAGTGATGCTTGTGCAACACAATTTTCTGTAGAGCAAGGAGATGCTATGAAAATGGATATTGCTTCTAGAGGATTTGCAACACTTTATTCTACACCATCGGATATTACAATTACAGATACAGCTGTTGTTATGCATCCTGAGAATAACTCAATAGCTCCTCAACCATTGGTACATTTTGCATGGAATCCTGTTAATGGAGCGACAATGTATCACATTCATATTTACGAAATCAATGCAATTGGTGCTCCTTTGTTGGGTGGCGAAGAATTTGATGTAATGGTTACAGGAACAAACTACTGGCAAACACTTTCTTCTGGAAGTCGCTTTGAATGGGTAGTAACTCCTTTGAACGCAACTACGTTCTGTGATGGTGGAATTGCTTCTGAGAAAGCAAAATTCCAAGTATTTAACTGGAATGTAGGAGTAGATAATATTGAAGCTGAAATTCAGTCTTCTAAGATTTATCCAAATCCAAGTGGAACTCGTCAAGATGTGATTCTAGAGATAGAATCTACTATTGTAGGAGATGCTCAAATTACTATCTTTAATAGTATTGGACAAGAGGTGATGCCAACGCAATCTATTTCTTTGGTGCCTGGTAATAATGTTCAAAAATTAAGCACTTCAACGTTGACAGCAGGTTTGTATGTTGTTAATGTGGAAACAGCGAATGGAATGACTAGTCACAAATTGTTGCTGAGAGAATAAAAAACGTAGAAATTTTCTACTGAAAATACAAGAGGCAGTCTAAAATTTAGACTGCCTCTTTTTTTGTTTAAACTCCAAACTAAGATTGCGTTAAGTGCTTAAATAAAATGCTTTTCGTATACTTACCAATACTTTTTCTATTTGCACTTTATTTGGTTGCTCTGGAAGGAGAGAGTTAGAATAGAACTGTTCAATTCTGGCTACTTTTTCCTCCGCCTTCTTCATTAGTGTATCGTATTCAAAAACGCCCCGTCTAATTTCTAATAAGGCAGCACGATTGGGACGACGAACATGAATGTTACCCGTAGACAAAATTTCCTCTGCCATATCTAAGAGCCGAAAGGTATGCATGATATTTTTTGCATCATAATTCTTTCCATGGGAAATAGTATTCTCATAACGACTATCGTTACGTTTGTCTACCCAATCCCAATACTGTTTGTAATCTTTACAATATTTTTTATAACCATCTTTGTTAAAATACAAAATAGCAACTTGCTTTGCTTCTTTAGGAATACTACTTAGAATGATTGTATCTACTGTTTTAGTTCTAGTAATTCCTTGAAAATTATACGTTTGATTGGTATCATAATACAAACCATAAATGTCTCTCATGTGTGGAATATTGACCAATCCACAAAATTCTTGTACAAAATTATGCTTAGTCAACCAAGCCTTTAGGTCAATAGCTCCTTGTGCATATTGCACATAACAAAAATCCAAAATACCTTTGCGCTCTTTATCCATTGGATTCATGATTTTCTTATTCAAACCTCTTGCTTTTTTGATTTGAGACATCGCATAACCAGCAAAGGTATCTTTGCATTGTTTGGATAAAAAAAGAGCAGGAGCTAATTTTTTGAACAGAGGATCTTCGTACAAGATACAGTCTTTAGGAGTATTTAGTAATTCTAAGATATTGGGATTGTTTTTGTATAATAATTCTACAAAACGCCCCAATTCATAATAGACCTCATCATTTTTGGCATCATTAACTTGAGGAATATAGTCCAATCCATAAAATGAATCTTGAGGTAAAACAAAGACTCCTTTGATATCTGTATCTGATGATGGGAGAGATAAGCCATAGGCTTTGCTACCACTAATGCCTTCAAACAAGAGCAAATTCTTTTCTTTTAAATCTTTTATTGTTAACACAGTGTCCTACTTGTTATTTTTTAACTAATTTATAAGTTTGCTTATTTTTTCCTAAACTTAATTCTAATAAATAAACCCCTTTAGGACCATCAAATGTCAATTGATGGATTGAATCGGTTATATTTTCTTTGTGGTAAACTAATGCACCTGTCATTGTAAATAAGCGAATGGACACATTTTTTAACTGCCCCAGTTCAATCGTAACTGTTCCTGTAGAAGGATTAGGATAAACCTGCCCCTTTAGAAACTCTTCTTCTAAATCTTCTATCGTAAGAAAAGAACTAGCATCTAATTTTAACACAAAAAGATCTAATTGTATTGAAGTACCTGGCAAGCCAAAAGCTGTTAAGGTGTTTATTCCTGCACTAGGATCAAAATCTGCTGTTCCTTTAAAAGAACCTGCAAGATGTATTTTTCCCATTCCATCAATTGCTATATCATTGCATGAAACAGCATGGTTATCTCCTATGTTGGTTGCCCAGACAAAATTTCCATTCTTATCCAAGACTTGAACATACGAATCTTCTGTATTATCAGCTATTAAATTAAATACTCCTCCATTAGGATCTAAATCAGCCGTATCTGAAAATGTTCCTGTTGAGTATACATTTCCATTCATATCTAAAGTAATTCCTTTGGCTACACTAGTAAATGCGGTTATTTTTTTTGCCCAAACAAAATCTCCATCCGTATCTAATTTGTGAATATAAGCATTATCAGGTTGACCAGCGCCTTGTGTTCCAGCTACAACCGATCCTGCTAAATAATAAGTTCCTACTCCTGGATCAAAATCTACTAGACCATTAAAGTAGCCATTGGTATATACATTTGCATCAACATCCAAGGCGATTGAAAATCCTTCCCCTTTAGGAATCCTCTTAGTCCAAAGCATATTACCATTAGGATCTAATTTTTGAATATAAATACCTCCACCAGTTAAGGGATAATATCCTGAATTGGGATCAAAATCTACTGTACCACTAAAATCCCCTGTTGTGTATACATTCCCATTAGCATCTATGGCAATTGCTCTAGAAGTACTTTGGCTGAAATTTCCTCCTTCCATAGTTTTTACCCAAACAAGATTACCCGCAGCGTCCAATTTTTGAATATAAATAGCTGCTTTATTTACAAGTGTGGTTAAAGGGAAACTTCCTGGTCCTGGATCAAAATCGACGGTTAGTGTAAAGGTCCCTGTTATATATACATTATAAGCTGCATCAACTTCAATGGCAAAACCTGCTCCATAGGAAGAAGAGACCCCATCCATAGTTTTTACCCAAATCAAATTTCCGCTGGCATCTAATTTTGCAACAAAACTATCTAGAAGCCCCAAAGCCGTCTTGTTCACAACACCAACACCAGGATCGAAATCTACAGTGCCAGAGTATCCTCCTGTAAGATAAACATTCCCCAAATCATCTACGTGAATATCAAAAATTTTACTAGAGCCAGTTGCTTCAAATGTTTTTACCCATATAATATTTCCTAAAGCATCTATCTTTTGCAGATAAGTTTGATAACCTGAAGCTACTTCTGTTATAGAGATAGAGGTTCCATTAGCTTCGAAATTAATTGTTCCTGAAAAATACCCTGTTGAATAGACGTTGCCATTATTATCTATAGCTAAGCCAGTGGATTCTTCAATACCTAAACCATGTATTCCATTTACCCAATCTAAGCTTTGAGCAAAAAGGGTATTGTTGATAAGAAAAAAAAAGCAACATAGTAATTTAGTTCTTTCAATGGCGTAATTAATTGTAGTCTTCATTTTTAGTTTTATAAGGTGATAGTAAATGCTATTTTGCATACGAATCAATTCGTAATAATGTTTAATGCTTTAGGATAAAAAAGCAATCATATACTAAACTGCTTACTCTACACAATGGTTTTTAAAGTTTGGCAGAGTGGGCTTTTTTAATTAGACATTAGACGCTAGATCGCTACGTTTTTAGATTTTAGACTCCAACTAAGCTGCAATTGGAGTCTAAAAACAGTCAAAAGCTAGCCCCAATTTTAATTTTCACAAAAACCGTCGTGTAGAGTATAAACTGCTTTATAAACGTTAAGTAAACGAGCAAAATAATTTATAGGTAAAAAATACTTATTTTTAGTGCTAATCGAAGAAGAAAATCGAAGCTTT
>ENA-ORXM01005336-ORXM01005336.1-marine-metagenome-genome-assembly--contig:-NODE-5336-length-10291-cov-3.551302_pt1 | contig 10291 bp, 11 predicted proteins | sample MGYA00237867_ERZ511480 | MGnify/ENA primary metagenome ERZ511480 (study PRJEB26309, sample SAMN06266103) | marine metagenome | isolation source: Algal blade | place: United Kingdom:Sidmouth, United... | reverse complement strand
ATTTCTATCCATTCAGCTGTCCAACTAAAGACGAACAGCAAAAAACACTAGGCTTCGCCTAGTGTTTTTCTCTTTTCATATAATTTTACTTGGACACTACTGATTTCAAAGAAATTAATATCATATCAAATTTATGGCTAACTGATTCAGTTAGCTATTTTTTTGCTAAATAAATTCATTAGTTTACATCTCCCTCTTAGGGAGTTAGCGATTCATTTGAAATATTTTATATACCAAAAAATTCAATATATTCCTACTGACTCATTAGTATTCCCAGACTCTCCACCAATCTATCCTGCTCTTCGAGCTTCTTATTCAAAACGTCAATTGAATTTTTCAGTTCTAATATTTCTAGCTCTGCAGCACCATGTTCTTTTTGATACATACCAAGCGCTACTTCGTTTTGTTGGAGTGTTTGTGATACTTCATGGAGTTCTGTATTTACAGCATTGAGATTATTTTGCAGCTTCCACACCATAGATCATCAGATGATGAGCAGTGCAAGATATACAATCCCAAGAGTCAACGCAATAGTATTCTTTTTCATCAGACAAATTTAGTATCTAAAAAGATACCTTATTGTACTCAGTAAGTCGTTTTCTGTCAAATTTTTGCTAATTTGAAATTAGTAAAACACAACTTCTAAACATTTCGTTTCATCGCCGGAAAAACGAGCTCAACATGATAGCAATGCAACACTAAGGTTAGATGAAACTAGGCGTTTTTTGCTTCGTTTTTGGGGCTATGCCAAAAATGAAGAAAGAAGCATGAGATTCATGATTGCAATATAAAATATCTCGAAACTATGCTGACTAACAAAAATAATGCTACAACTGGATCCTTCATCGCATATCTCCTAATTTCGTACCTCAGCTGGAGATACCCTATTCTGGATGACGTGAGCTATAAAAAAATGTAAATTTAGATGAGATTCTTGAGTGCCCACGCGCCAGTGATTGCGGCTGTCTCAGTCCTGAGTATATGGTCACCGAGAGATATCTTGGATACCACCTGAAATCATATCGTCTCATAATCACGAGGAGAAAAGTGTCCCTCAGGTCACACAACACCATACAATCTATCTGTTGGTATTCATTGTATACTAGTTACATCCTGTCACTCAAAATCAAACAAGACCAACTCTTTGCCTACTACTCGCTCATGGATATTGTCTACCTGTGATATAGTGGGCAACTGTCGACCATTGGACTGCTCTAGTGACTCCAGAGATATTTTACATATTTTTGACAATTTTTTGACACTTATATCTTGCCCTGTAGATCGATCGTTCTTCCAAAACACTATATCAGATATACCTATTTCAGTGAGTTTTTGGACGATTGTGTGGAGCTTGTCGTTGGTATTTGGTATACCTACGAGCATACCTATTCAGGTCTCTAGAAGTCTCTGATCTGAGCTGAGTATATTACAGAGTATATGATTCTTGCTCATCTCAGCAATACAGCATATATACCTGATGGTCACACCATCTACAGTATCCTGGACTGCTATCTCATTTCATACCTGCAATCTCAAAACTCTCGCGTGCTTGACCACACGTTCTTCTGAGAGCGTCAGTTGTTTATTTTTTAGTACAAATGGTGTATGAAATAATCTCATCGTATTGATATGTGTCTCCCTCTCCTATTTGGAGAAGGTCGGGGTGAGGGTAAAAATTCTATCTAAGACGTATCACATCTATAGTAGGTGGATTGCGAAACCTCATCGGCAGCAACACTTCTCACAATCATGCTGTGATATACAACTGGGTATACTCATGTCAGATCAAACCGCAATCAAAATCTCCTATCACAGGATAGGTATATGGACGCACATAGTCATGTATCCGGGGCAATCTAATCTGACCACAGTGGGTATGTCCTACCAGAGTTACATCGGCATTATCATTACGATATTCTGTGACAGTATCTGGATTGTGTGTAAGCACAATTAATTGATCCTCTATATCAAAATCATCCAGCAGAGATACTTGATCTTCGCCACGCATATGTGATCCAAGTCCTACTATGGTACTCTTTCCTAACTGATAACGATCGTTTTGGAGGAAAGTGACGCCTAGCACATCCAGCGCCTGCACCAGCTCTCTCCTGAGATCCTGACCTGGGGCTTGTACATCATGATTGCCTAGCACTGCTAGGACTGGCACATCTATATATGCCAGTGGCTGCAACATCTGCACAAATGCTTCTACAGATACCTCAGTCGGCTCATAGGTAAAATCCCCCGCAATCATCACTGCATCTATATCCTCTAGCTGATTGATCTCTTGCGCTACCCTATACAGATAGCTCTCATCCTTGTAGATACCTAGATGCATATCCGCTATCAGTACGACATCCTGCTCCCATCACACATCGAGTACCGTCTCCTGCACCACTATCTGCTGCGGCTCTACAAACCTAGCCCGCACAAACAACCCAAGCACTCCTCACCAAAACATCATCCCCAAGATCCTCACTCTAAACAACTTCCTCACAAAAATCAAAAATAACACAAAAGCGAAAGCATAGCTTCCGTAGTTGATCATGTGAAGAAGGATGTGTTTGATCATGTAATTATTACATATATTATACAGTATATCACTCATTTTATCAAGTCAAAAGAAAAGAAATAGATTCCATGAACATTGTTGTTCTATGTAACCTATTCCTTTAAGTTCTAAATACTTTTAATGGTCCAGAGACCTCCTTTGAAATCCAAACTAAGAATGAATCTGTTGTCGATTCTCAATTCTTCATAAGGACCCAACAACTTAATTTCAAAGTCAGCGATCTGATCACTAACATGCCGAAATATAGCATTCCCATTCTTGTCCTTTTTTAGAACACCACTCTTTGTTTTACTTTCAAGTGATTTTGCCCATGCAGTTAGATGAGCATTCTTTGTGTTCTTTGTCCTTGATAAAATTGCTTGTTTTTTCATTTTTTTAAATTTTTGTACCTGATTTATAATTATTATTAGTTGCTTGTCAATACATTTATATCATTTTCTCACTCATACCACTCCGTAAACGTCTCACCCTCATTGTATAGCTGTGTAGCAAGCTCGATACCGAGATACCTCCAATGCCAGTCTTCTTTGTGATAATGATCGATATCAAATCATTTTTGATATGATTGATGGAAGCCGTATAGATGAGCATTGTTTGCCATCCACGCATGCTGATCACCAAACATACCGCCAAAGTCTACTGCAAGACCGCTCTGATGCTCGCTATATCCTGGATATGCACACACATATGCATCTCTACACTGCTGGCTAAAATCATCTCTCTGAGACTCAAAGGATCTCCAGCCGCTATTTACCAATATCGGAGTGCCAAATCTCTGCGTATATGCAGTGGCGAGGTCTTGAAGTGGCTGTGCTATGGTGGCACTAATCGTGTGATATGAGTTGGGTGAATGAGCGATCTGGATGGTCTCCGATGGATACAATATCACGAGATCATCTGGGAGATACTGGAGGTAGTCATATGCTACGTCTCTCGTCACAAATTTTGTAATCGAATCGTCGCTTAGGAAATCATATCTAGGCGCTGGCTGGATATAGACAGACTCGATATGCACGATCATCTCACCTAGCACTCGTACCTTCCAGGGTGCTACTACACTCAAATCAACATTGGCATATAGATCTTGTAGCTGAGTATACATTGCTTCGGCACGACTCGGATCCACTGCTATGATATCATCTATTCTTTCATTCAACAATGAAGCAGTCTGTGTATCTGTGTATTTGGGTGTATATGCATACGAAAAAATTGACTGCACTCACAGTACAGCTAGCAAAGAGCTCAAAAAGTATCTTAAAAATCGTTGCATGTGTTTTGAAGTTTCAAATCGGTAATGACGAAGATAGTATTGTCAAAGTGGTTTACAAGCAAAAATAAAGGTGGACTGATAACCTTCTTATCGATCAATAGTCTTTTTTCAGTTTGCTTTTAAGTATGCATTTGTCTGAGAAAAATGTTTGCACCCAGCAAATCATCTATACACCGAGAGAGGTGATGGATGAGAGGTCTGCAAGATGATATGTTTGGTCTCATCTATTAGTGATGATTTGGACTTCGCAAAATTTCCCCAGAGCAAAAACACTAGTCAGTCTCTATGATCTGACAATGCCTGGATTGTAGCATCGGTAAATAGTGATCGTCATATATTGCTATGAGATGCAGCATATCTAGCTGTCACGGTCAATACAGAATTGAGCAACAATACTCATTGTTTGGCTCGTCTAGTGAGATCGCCAGATGTTGGTATCTCAATTCATAGATCAGTGTGTATTTCTTTGAAGATATTTTTTAGTGATGGAGGGAGCTTGGTGATCTCGTCTGGCACACTAAATGAGAGTCAATGTGCCTGTCCAGGTCAGTGGTATGGATCTTGTCACAGGATCACAACTTGTACTGCATCAAATGGAGTTAGGTCGTAGGCTGCGAAGATATCCTGAGATACTGGATACACTACTTCTCCGGCTGCTTTTTTGTCTATCAATGATTGTTTGATCTGGCTAAAATATGGTTTGGAAAATTCTTGTTGAAGAATATCGTATCGATTAGGATGGATCTGAATAGACATACTGAACGAAAGACTAAAGACAAATCTTACCAAGTAAACAATTCACTAAAAGTTGTTTTTTGTTTGTTGATGTATCAAATAGCTCCACCATCTTGTGATATCCTAGATAGTACATCATCTCTTTGGGATAAAAATAGGTATGTTGATCATAATGAAAAAACTTATAAAATCTCTCATAATAAAACTTTGCCTTTTCATCAGTCAGGAGATCTCACTCAAATTTTTTGAGTTGTTGATAGATAATATCATAGTTGTGATGTCTATCATTGGAGCCAAACTCACGCACTGTAGCGTATATATCTATATACATAGAAAAAAATATCGGATCCGAAGTCATCGTGTCTATCATATCCAAGTCGCCTGCGATGATAGCATCCATCAGATGATAAGCAACAAAGTTTGCAAGTCATTCATTGGTTTTTGTCATACTATCATTGCAAGAGTTTTGCAAATCTCAAGAGTAATCATCTCTAAAATATCTATTAACAGCATGCACCAATTCATGAAATAGTGTTGTATAAGTTTTGTTGCCTACATCGATTTGTATTTTTCCATTGCTAGGATCAGTATTTCAAGATATTCAGGGAGTATGTTTCAATAGCAAATTTGTGGACATATATTCTTTAAGTCCAGTTGCCTCATCTTTGTATCATTGATCTACAAGAAGTGTTTCCACAAAATCAAAAAATAATGTCGTCGCCTGTGAGATATCCTCATATGTTCATTTTTCATGAGCGAGATATGTTTGCTGGAGCAGTTCTCTATTGCATTCTTTGCAGTACAATTCTAATTCTTTTTCAAAATCAACTTCAAAAAATTGATTGAAATATCAGATAAGTTCAATATTTGTCTGATCATTATTTTGTATCTGCTCTCAAGCAAACTTCATGAGTACTTCATACGGATATGCTCAGAGCAATATTTTTCTAATCAGAGGATTATCAAATGATATATCGTTGATCGGATCAGATAATTTCGCCAAAAGTTTACCATCATATACATGTCTGAGTATATGTTCTTTGTCAGATTTGTGCACATCATCAAAATTATCCAAAAAATAGATATAATTTGGCAAGAGTGAGACTCATTTTTTGTAATGGACTTGAGAATAATTTAGTCAAATAGGCATAATGTAATTGATATAGTAAATTAAATTTGTGTGATTACTATTTATTATATTTAAGTGAGTTTTATTTTTTATATTTTATAAAATGCAAGTAGGCAAATTTGTTCGATCTTTGAATATAGAAATTAACTGTCAAACTTACACACATTCTAAATCAGAAATTTTAATCTTTCCAAGCATAAGGTCTTCTGTGTCTCATCATCAATCAATCCATGAAGTGACTTTGGTATACCCATCCAGATATACTTTTGAGGAGTAATTGATCGCTCACTCTGTGATATATCAGGTATTTTGTATTCATTTTTTTAGTCTCAACGTACCATTGAATGATTGGCGGAGTGTTGCTTGTCTGAGGGATCTAACTAGTCCAGCAAGATAAGAAAAATCTTTGGTACCAGCTAGACTTAATAGATGATACTTATAATGCATACCTTTCTTTATATATTCCTCGGGGAGATGTTTGTTTCATTCTATCACGGCGAGTCATTCTTCATCAGCTAGGAAATGGGCTGTACCATTGCGGAGTATGTGTCGTCCGGATTGCACTCCGTTCATCCATCTCCTGACATGTACATCTATCTCATGAGCCAATGTCGCCTGGAGATCTTTCTCACCAAACACGGCTCACTGCATGATTTTTATGATTATTTTTTTGGATGTTCTGGCGACAGTGAGTCTAGCAGTAGACTGAGTATCAAAAATAACTTCCACTCCACTAAATCACTGCTGTTTGAGATAAGATAGTATATATTCTCTGATTTCTAAAGATCTAATTTTTCTTCATAGTTTGATATCATCATTGGTATGTTCAAATATCATGTACTTTGATTGTTTGATCAATTCCTCATCCAATTCTCAAAACAATTTCAGATTTGTATCGAGAATATCGCTATATTTTTGTTGTTTGTATGCTACAATGAGATCATGTTTTTGGATCAGTTCTTGAGCTTTATCCAAAAACAATTTTGTAAACTTACTCTGCAATCCATCAGAATAATCAAAATATCTCTCTTGTAGACTTCTGATCTGGTTGTGCACTGTATGTAGTTTCTTGTCGGTTGGTCGATTGTATTCAAACTTTGGATTGTAGTGTCCATTCCGGGTGATAAAATTATCCAACTCAGAAAGATAGTTAGTTGGCTTGAGTACGCGAGATAAGTTAAGTACTTGACCAAGCTTAAATAATTTTTCATCTAGAATATGCAATCTATCAATCTCATGTTCTATGAGATTTTTGTTTGAGATGATATGTTGATTGGTAAATACTTTTTTTATTGGTTTGAGATAATAATCTTGCACCAGATCTCTCCCTAGGACTATAGTATTTGCTTCAGATTTTTTGGACAATTTGTGCAAAAAATTATTGAACGTTATGTGAGAATCTATCAATTCCAAGGAAAAACCATTTTCTTCGGTATTCAAAAATTTGTATACCTCACTACCTACACTGGTTCTTTGTCTCTTGATATCTACATCTACGATGACATCCATAGATATTTTGGTGGTATCTAGTTTTGTTTTTCTGAGCTTGCCGTGTTGTGAGAGATAGATGATCTTGGATGATGAGACAAGCTGTCATCTATTTTCACTAAACAATGATTTGGCGATTTCTACTCACTTCTCGGGATCAGACACTTTGATATCCTTGATCTTGTCCAATCTGTTTCTGAGTGGGAGGACACTAGCAAGCTGAAAAGATAGTCCTGCTCTAGCGTTTATCTCCAACAATTTTGGTCATTCGTCGGTGATGACTCGATCTAGTGCTAGGTATCCTAGATTAGCAAAATACTGCACCTTAGAGGAAAACGATAGTATATCGTTTCGGTAAGCTATTTTTTGACTCTTAAATCACTCATATCATTCAGGGAAATCGTTTTTGTAAATTTTCTTGTGTTGGTACATACTTGTCGTCCTACCAGTTCAGACATTGACTCATAGTCCGACTCATCATCTACTCAGATTGGCTGTACCGCCTGACTCTAGAGTAGGAACACGTAGCATAGCAGCTACTGGGATGAGATTAAATACGATCACCCTGATATCTGCTAATCCATGCTCACAAAACTTCTCAAATCAGCTTCCAGGCACGATCAACTCTTCGAGCAATATTTTGTCATTTCATCGATTCATAGAATGCTTACCATCCAGTATATCCACCAGATACCTCCTAAAGGTGCTATCCTGGATGATCTCACCACTCACCTTATATCGATGATCATCAAATTCGGATTTTTGCTGTAGTAGACTATCAAACCATTTTCATTGTCGGTATTGTTGAGCATCATCTGGGCTTGGCACTTTTTTTACACGATAAATTCATCTACCCCTGCTTCACTGAGTAGGTTTGACTATAAACTCTTCTGCAGGTATCGTAGAAAAATCGTACTGATATAGTTCGGAACGGCTTCTGATCTGATGATAGGTCTCTGGCACAGGTATTCATCTTTCGCTGAGAAATTTTTTGGATTTATATTTGTCATTCGCAAGACGTATCGCCTTTTTTGGGTTAAATTTTTTGATATATTGTAGATTACGGGAATTCATTCCCAGTATCCCAAAATTGAGCATAGAATGTACAAAAAATTAAAGATTATCTACGAGTCGTTTCATAATTTCTGGCAGATTGTCTTTTTTGAGTTGTATTGGACACGTGATCAACAATTTTTTTACTGCAGATCTTTCGTATCCTAGATCATGAAGTGATTTGAGTATACTTTTTAGCAATGAATCATCAATAGACAGTTTTTTTACATCTGCAGTATCCAAGGTAGTTTTTAGCTCTACGAGAAGTCTTTTTGCTGTCTTGGATCAGATCCCTGGCAGAGTCATAAAATATTTTACATCAAAATTATCAATCGCTTCTTTGAGTTTTATTTGATCTTGAGCAGCGATGGCATATGCTGTCTTTCCTCATACTCATTGTATTTTGAGCATCGATAAAAACGTGATCTTCTGCTGATGGGTATCAAAAGCATAATACTTTATTGTATTATGATTGGTATCTATCATTGGATGGAGATATCGAGTTCATTTTTTTTGTTTCCCCTCGTATTGTACAAGTATACCAAAAACATCGTTCTCAAGATAGAGTTCGTCTCAATTTTTTTTGAATTTGCCATGAAATAAGTGAAACATTATTCTTCATTAGTTAAAAATTCTCTTCTAAGATAATCTACCACTATCTTAACATTTGGCGCTATATCGGCCCTTGGTGACAAATCAGAGATCGAAATCCACGATCATCAGATCACTGCTTCTACTCATATCTGGGGATTCAGCTCTCAAGTATATTTTTTTACAAGATAGTGTATTAGACACACCAAATTCCAATACTCTTCTCAGGTCTCTTGATGTTTTTTTTCTATCAATACTCGATCGATAGTTGGCTTTGTATTGTATGTCTCGATGATATCTACTGATGTTCTGTTTTTGGTTCTAAGCTTTGCGTTAGCATTAACCAATCTAAGATCAATCTTAAAAATCTCATCAATAAATTGCATAGCTGACAAGCAAACTTCTTCTTTTGGTGATCAACCAGTAAACTGAAAGTGATGTATTCAGTGTTTTTCTACTTCGATCAAGTAAACATTTTCACATGATGAATCCAAAAAAACATGGCCTGAACTATAAACTCTTTCTATTTTTTTTCACTCAAACTCCTCTAGCTGCACAATTTCTTTTGCTAGTACTTCACGAGTCGATCCGTCCAGGGATCTAATTGCCACCAAGTCTTCATTATTTTGACTCTTACGTATTGTGCACAACTGTGAAGCATCAAACAACTTATCCGAAGCAATATTCATCTTTTGATAACATAAGCAAATAGAGAAAATAGTGTATTTAGTGTACAAAAAACCCTCCAAATTTCAATGGAGGGATTATTGGTCTTCTCTTTCAATTTTCTCTTTTTTCAATCTTTGATCTCTCTTATATTTGTATAAGTCAATTAATTTCTTTTGTGATCTTAAAAACATTTTTCTGAACAAGGGATTTCTAATATATTTCAAAAAAGCTTTTTTTGTAATATTTTCCGATTTGTTACTCTCTAGTGTTTCTACTCGATATGGCTTAGATATACCTCTATCATTTCATATCAAGACATTTGTTGATTTATTAATTGGGTCAAAAAAAGCTAATATTCATAAAATTTTCCTATACAATGAATTTCATTCTCTGTTTGTTTGTGATCCCACAAAATCAAAATATTCATCTTGTGAATATTTGAGATAATGATTGCAAAGAGAAATAAGTCTCAATAATTGTATCTCAGACAAAGTATTTAAATCAACCTCTCTTAACTCTTTTCAAACAATAAAATCTTGCTCGGTAACATCGTTATCCACTAAGACTGCATTGGTATGAAAATAAGGCAAATAGTCAAAAATTTTCTCTAGAGCCTCCTCCTGTTCCAGTATTGTTTGCTGAGTAGGAGTAAGTAGAGTTTTTTTCATATATTTTTTTCCATCTCTTTCAAAGATTTCTTTTTTAGAATTTATCTAAAGCCGCCAAGAATACCCCAGCATAGCGTACCCCTTGGGGTGGGGATGAATTGGTCGACTGATTGGCA
>ENA-ORXM01005335-ORXM01005335.1-marine-metagenome-genome-assembly--contig:-NODE-5335-length-10291-cov-12.378990_pt1 | contig 10291 bp, 5 predicted proteins | sample MGYA00237867_ERZ511480 | MGnify/ENA primary metagenome ERZ511480 (study PRJEB26309, sample SAMN06266103) | marine metagenome | isolation source: Algal blade | place: United Kingdom:Sidmouth, United... | reverse complement strand
AGTTTTAATTCGACATAGGTCGGGCGGCCGTGATTACATTGGCCAGAATGCGGGGTGTCCTCCATCTGGCGCAGGAGCGCGTTCATCTCGGACCCGTTCAAACGACGTCCCGCGCGCACAGAGCCGTGGCACGCCATTGTCCCGCAGACATGCTCGAACTTCTCTTTCAATGAGAGCGCTTCGTCATATTCCGACAGATCATCTGCCAAGTCTTGCAACAGGCCTTGTACGTTCATCTCGCCGAGCAGTGCGGGCGTTTCACGCACTGCAATCGCGCCGACGCCGAACGGCTCTATTATCAATCCCATTTCTGCAAGTTCTTCGGCGCGAGACAAAACACGCGCCGCGTCCGATTCGCCGAGTTCGACAATATCGGGAATAAGTAAGGCCTGACGTTCTACGCCCTTCCCCTTCATCGACTCTTTCATACGCTCATAAACAAGGCGCTCATGGGCGGCATGTTGATCGACAATAACAATTCCGTCTTGAGTTTGCGCGATAACATAAGTCTCGTGCAATTGCGCCCGCGCTGCACCGAGCGGTTTATCAGTTGGATCGATTTGCGGGGCGTAACCGTGTTGTAGCGGGACGCCGCCCTGCCCGTCATGAGGCGCGTATCCACGCGGATTATACGCCTCTGGCCCTTCTTCGACGCGTGCCGAATGACCATCAATAAGCGGTTGCAAAGCGGGGTCATATTGATGCGGCGCATTCGCCGAACCGTAACCGCCTGCGCTATACACACCTTGATATCCTGACCTCCCAGATAAAAGAGGCGCAGCGCCGCCTGTTTGAATACGCCCAAGCGCGTAATCGGATACCGTTGTACTCGCGCGGTGCCCTGCCGCTGCCAAGCCGTGGCGCAGCGCCGAGACGATGAGGCCGCGCACAAGTCCTGGATCACGGAACCGCACTTCGGACTTGGCCGGGTGGACGTTGACATCCACATGCGTCATCGGCAGGTCAATATAAAGCGCCACAACAGGGTGACGATCGCGAGCCAGATAATCCTGATACGCGCCGCGCACAGCCCCGAATAAAAGCTTGTCTCGCACAGGGCGCCCATTGACAAATAAATATTGGTGTTGGGAATTACCTCTGGAATATGTCGGCAGACCTGCAAACCCTGTTAGGCGAATCCCTTCGCGTTCTTGGTCAACTTTCAGTGCGTTTTCGCCGAAATCTTTGCCCAATATCGCGGCCAATCGCGCGAGACGTCCATCCGTATCCGCCGATTGTTTTGCGAGTTTTAGCGTGGTGCGGACACCACTATTTAAGGTCATGCCCACAGACGGATTTGCCATAGCGAGGCGTTTGACAATGTCGGAAATCGCCATCGCTTCTGAGCGTTCGGATTTTAAAAACTTTAACCGTGCAGGGGTTGCGTAAAACAAATCGCGGACATCAACGCGCGTACCGTGCAGGCCGACGCGCGGGGCGGGTTTGATCGGTCGAACGGATCCGCCTTCAACCGTGAGTTCCCACGCGCTATCTGCATCCAGTGTTTGCGAGGTTAAAATCAAGCGCGCAACCGAGCCTATGGACGGCAAAGCCTCACCGCGAAAACCCATTGTACCAATGTTTAGCAAATCATATTCGCCTACATCATTTGGCGCGAGTTTTGAGGTCGCGTGACGCTCAATGGCAATGGGCAGTTCCTCAGCGGTCATGCCCCGCCCGTCATCGACGATCGAGATCAGCGTTCTGCCCCCGTCCTCAAATCGTATGTCGACTTGGGTCGCGCCTGCATCAATCGAATTTTCCACGAGTTCTTTGATAACACTGGACGGACGTTCCACGACTTCGCCCGCCGCAATGCGGTTGACGGTTTCATTTGGCAGACGCCTGATAATCGGGGTCGTCATATTACGCGACTCGGTAGTAAATTTTAGACATGAAAAAACCTAACCGCGCGAAAGCGATTAGGCTATAGATTTTGAAAAAAGTCTGGTGACGAATTTTATGTTATTTAAAGCCCCGGAAGCTTCGCTCTGCCCGGCCGGCGCGTAATTTCAACAGGCTGACCGCCTGTGGCCGTATTGATCGACTTCATACGTTGCGCTTCGATTTCAGGATCAAGGGGAACAGGTTTTCCGTCTGGGCCGATAATTTGACCGTTATTCCAGAACATGATGCGATCAGAAAAACTTGATGTTTTACGCTCAACACTGTTTTGGCCGTCAATTTCAACTCGAATTTCCTGATTGGCACGGCCAACGCCCGCCTTGGTCATTAAGACGATTTCGCCGCGTGTCGGTTCTGTGGGATCGACATCGCCGATAAGGGCTTTGCGAGCCGCTTCTTGCGAATAATTATTCTCGGCACTTGCAGCACCGATTTGCGGTGGACGTAAATTATATTCTGGCGGTACGACAAGCGGCGCTTTGGTCAAAATATTAAATTCATTCGGCGCGTTTTTTGTCAGGCCCAGCCGTTTACCTGCGGACGCACAGCCTACTAAGGCAGAGGACGACAGGCAAAACCCTGAGATAGTAGCAATAGCAATTATGTTACGCATAGTGTGCGACTCCGTATTTGTGAGGGTTCTACCTAATATAGACCGCCCTGCCAAGTGACGTGTGTGTTAGTTTTTAGACGTATTCTCAGTTGTTTGCGTATTTGTTTTTTCTGGCGGGTAGACAAAACTCGCAATAATAAGGCCGACAACGCCGATCGAAATCGCACTATCAGCAATATTAAACACCCACGGAAAGAATGGCAGAAGGTCATGCACGCTGATGAAATCCGTCACGGCGCCAAAACGTGCGCGGTCAATACCATTCCCAATCGCCCCGCCAATGATAAAAGCAATCGAGAGGCGATTGAGCCAATCTTTGCATTTGGTCAGCGCATAGAGCAAGACGACGCACATCACAGCGGCAAAAATCGTCAGTGCCCAACGCTTAATCGAGCTATCGCCTTGCAAAAGACCATAACTAATTCCGGGATTACAAACGAGCGCCCAATCAAATATTGGCCCGACTTCTTTAAACAAACCCGGACGTAAATTGATCTCGCATATATTTTGCGGCGCTTTGAACATATCAATAATGGCAAATTTCGACCATTGATCGAGGACAACGGACACAAACGGAATGGCAAGCGCGTATATCCAGTAAGATTTGTAAAGTTTTGGCATGTTCCGTCTTAGGGCTCTCTTGTTTCGCCTCGTTTAAAGGGGTTAGTCAGACGCGGCAAGGGGTTTGGCTCAGAAGCCTGCGAAAGTTCGAACTCCCAAACCTTACCACCGCATCGGTATTTCGTCTTTCCAAAACAGCCAACGATAAAGCTCTGCCTGCGAGCCTGTTCCAATTTGATGGACGGCCGGACTGTCAGCATTTAAATCATACAGAGCCGCAAATCCTGCGTAGCTCGCGACGAGTAAATATTGCCCGTCTTTTGAGATGTCCATACTGCTGATCGTGCCACCGAGGAAAAACTGCCAAACCTGTTTGCCAGAGGGATCAAAGGCTTGGACATAGCCGCTGGCATTGCCAAAAATATATTCGCCTTTGCGGCTGACGCCTGCATAGACGCGTGAATTGGGGTCGATTTCAATGGCGCGATCATCCGCTTTATATATCCGATTTGAAACCCGGTAAATCTTTCACCTCAAGCGCAAAACTATAGCCATTATAGAGATGACATGAATTAAACGCGATTTGGCTATCGTCATGATTAAAGCCTGCGTAATGCGGATATTCGGAAAAATTCCCAATATCGGCCACGACTTCTAAATCCGCATTATAAACATGATGCCGCGTACCTTGTGTTCCAAAGGCGATTAAAGACCCGTCGCGCGAAATCGCGCCATGCGGCATATCAGAACTTAGGTCTAGCAGAGGGGCGTCCCCGAATTTTTCGGACGCCTCTTTGGCTCATTCTATTCGCTCTGTTAAACTTTCTGGGAGCGGCGTCAGGCGGTCTGTTTCACCCGAACTCAGAACAAAAATACCTTCGACACCGATGAACAGAACTTTTTGACCACAGGGAAATGCAATGAGATGATCACAAGACACGGGCTCTTCTTCTTCGACAGCCCACCCGTCTGGTACGCCCGCTTGTGCAGAGGGCCATTCAAACTCTGCGACCCGCAGGGCTTGCCACCCTTCCGTAATCCAAATTTTACCTGAAATATTTGGGTCGCCTTCAGGTGAAAATTTTGCCATTACGAAATAGCGTTTATTCGGGCATTGACCAAACAGATCTACCCCGTCAACAGATTTAACGGCGTAGTCCTTGACGTGAACGACGGCGCCGTCATCATAGGTCGCACCTATGCGGAGAACAAAACTTCCATCTGGCAATAATGCAGCCGTGGGAATAGACTGTCAATTTTCAGATAAGAGATCGGCAAGGGCACGGTGCGAAGGCGGGTATATATTTCGAAAACCTGTCTTTTGATGCGTTTGATTATCTTTCAACGCCGCGAGGATTCCGTCCCGCAACGCCTCTGTGCCCACTAAGCTTGGATTGGGCGCGTCCTTAAGAGTGTCCCACCCCAATCGCGCGCCTTTTTCAACATAGTCATTTACGTCTGAGACATATGTTAAAACACGCTCAGCCCATGTTCTCTCTGTCATTTTTAGTTTCGTCTATCCCTGAGCGGCGTCCCATGCGCGAACTGCGGCTCGGTCACGCGGCGTTATATCGCCCGTCACGCCCGCCTCGCCTTTGAAATATTTCCAAGAGCGTTCGCATTTTTGGTAACTGTCAAGTGTCTTGAAATCCGTAATAGTGATATCTTTTGCACCCTCAGACAAATCACATTCAGAGACGATTAGATAATCCGCGAGGGTGTCATCGGGATGGGCAGGATTTTCATATGTGTCTTGACGCGTAACAGATAAAGCCGTCAGCGCAGAGATGAGCGAGCTGTCGGCTGGCGCTTTTACGGACGCCTCAAGACTTGATTTAATCACCTTATCTTTACGCAGAGGTTCAATCGTCTCTGACACTTTGGTTCTGAAATCACGGAGGGTTTGCATGTGCGCTGCAAGCGTTTCGTTGCTCCATTCTTTTGGTGCGTCCAAGAACGTTTGGAAATGCACAGACCCGTCTTCCGTTGGGAAACGCGTCTGCCAGACTTCTTCGCACGTAAACACCATATACGGCGCAAGCCATGTTGTGAGGCGTAGGAAAATCTCGTTCATTACCGTACGGCAGGCGCGGCGACGGGTTGAATTGATCGGGTCACAATAAAGCGCGTCTTTGCGAATATCAAAATAGAACGCCGATAAATCCACGGTACAGAAATTGAACAGGGTCGAGAAGATCGCCTTGTGATCATGGTCTGTGATCGCGGCTGTGTGCATATCCGTAATTTCCGACAGACGGTGCAAGGCCCATTTTTCGAGCGCAGGCATATCGTCATAACCGACAGCTTCTTCTTCGTTAAATCCGTCCAGCGCGCCGATCATGTAGCGCAGCGTATTGCGAAGCTTACGATAAGCATCAACATTGGTTTGGATGATTTCTTTGCCTATTTTCAAATCTTGCGTGACGTCAGAACTGGCCACCCAGATACGGAGGATTTCCGCGCCATATTGTTTTGAAATATCTTCGGGGCTGACCGTATTACCGATTGATTTGGACATTTTATAGCCCTTTTCATCGACCACAAACCCGTCTGTCATCACCGCTTTATACGGCGCCTCGCCGTAAACCGCGCACGATTCGAGCAGTGAGCTTTGGAACCAACCGCGATGTTGATCGGACCCTTCGAGGTATAAATCGGCACGGTCAGGTAAGTCGTCACGCATTTTAAGGCAAAACGCATGCGTACACCCACTATCAAACCACACGTCGAGAATGTCTGTAACTTTCACCCATCCCTCAACATCATCGCCCAAGAATTCTGCGTCTGGCCTATCAAACCAACCATCCACACCGTCTTCTTTGACTGCCGCGAGGATACGCGCATTGATCGCGTCCGCGTCTGCGCGTTCCGTATGTAAGCGTCCGTCTTCGTGAACGAAGAGCGTGATCGGCACGCCCCAATTCCGTTGACGGGAAATCAGCCAATCCGGACGATCGGCGACCATCGTCGCAAGGCGGTTACGCCCGCGCTCTGGCCAGAACTTTGTCTTCTCGATCTCGGCCATAGCGGTCTCGCGCAAACCTTTCCCGTTCGGGCCAGATTTGGACATAGAGATAAACCATTGCGGTGTCGCGCGGCGAATAACGGGAGCCTTAGAGCGCCAGCTATGCGCGTCGCGCAACATCATGATGCCGCGTGCAAGCAGGTTCCCCGATTCGACGAGCGCTTTCAAAACTTCGGCATTCGCCGAGCCGTCTTGGCCACGTTTCTTACCCGACGTGCGCACCACATCGAGGCCTTGGAAACGGGTCGGCATGATGTCGGTGTATGCACCTTTATCGTCCATCGTCATGGGAACGACTGTTTCCACACCTTCAATGGCTTCAAGTTTTTTTTGATTAGAAATCCAAACGATATAATCGTCCTCGCCGTGACTTGGCGCGGTATGGACAAAACCTGTACCTGCGTCGGCCGTGACGTGATCGCCTTCGAGGAGTGGAACAGGGAAGTCGTATTTGCCCTCGGCGTCGGGCATGTTTTTGAGGGGGTGATTTAAAAGAATACCAGACAGAGTTTTTTCTGGCACATCTAAAATTCGGTCTGCTTTAGCAATCAAACCAGCCTTGGACACAACGTCCCAAAGGTCATCAGCCACGATCAATTTATCACCAAGTTTCGACCAAGGCTCAAACTCGCTTTCGGCCATCTCAGTAACTTCATAAACACCGTAAGAGACTTTGGAGGAATAACTGACAGCTCTATTTGCTGGAATTGTCCAAGGCGTCGTCGTCCAAATAACTAGGCAAGAGGACAATAAAATATCCATAGGAGAATCCGGCATTTTCATGCTAGGTACGATGCCTTGCGAAATTGAAGCATCCTCTACTGACTGAACAGGAAACTTCACATAAATCTGAGTCGCTTTCCGATCCTTATACTCGACTTCCGCTTCCGCGAGGGCCGTCTGTTCCACAGGCGACCACATGATTGGTTTTGAGCCTCGGTATAGCTGTCCTGTGCCTGCGATTTTCAAAAGCTCGTGACAGATTGCGGCTTCTGATTCGGGGCGCATGGTCAGGTAGGGATTATCCCAATCGCCAATGACGCCGAGGCGTTTAAATTCTTCGCGTTGGATATCGACCCAATGGGCGGCGTATTCGCGGCAACGCGCGCGGAACTCGGATGGCGCGACTTGGTCTTTGGTGCGGCCTTTGCCACGAAATTCTTCTTCGACCTTCCACTCAATGGGCAGACCATGACAATCCCAACCCGGCACGTAATTGGCGTTAAAGCCCGCCATTTGATGTGACCTATTGATGATGTCTTTATGCGTTTTATTCAGCGCCGTTCCCATATGGATATGACCATTGGCATAGGGTGGTCCGTCATGCAGCGTATAGGCTTCGCGGCCCACACTTTGTTCGCGCAGACGTTGATAAAGTCCGATTTTATTCCAACGCTCTAGCCATTTTGGTTCGGCTTTGGGCAGGCCTGCCCGCATTGGGAAATCGGTTTTAGGAAGGAAAAGTGTATCGCGGTAATCGCGCATTGTGTTTGTGTTTGTGTCAGTCTCTGTCGTCATGATAATCTCGAATATAAATTAGAAAAAGGGCGGAAATCTCCCGACACGCTGAGCCTCAAATTATCTGGCAGCGTATCGGGCCAATAATTCGACGCCCATTTATGGTGTTTGACACATATAACATGAGCGCGGGGTAACATAGCGGTGCATAAGCGTCTAGCGTTTTGGGTAGAGGCGCTGTGAGAGTTTTGGAAGAATTTTACAGGGAGAAATTCCTGCAACGTCCTGCGAGTCCCGTCGCTTCGCGCCGCCTCAGGATGAGGGTTAGGGTCTTTGATAGAGCGACTGTCATCCCAGCCTTGAGCTGGGATCCCGCATCAAGTGCGGGATGACACGAAGATTAGCCTCACCCCTCATTCTGAGGACGCGCAGAGCGCGTGGACTCGAATGATACAGACTAGGTGCTACCGCGTGCGACGGTAAAAATCGGGGGGTTTCCCATCGAGCCACCGAATAAATGTTTGCATATCGGGGTGTTCCAAGGCAGGCGCGATATCTCCGCCGTGACGGGCGAGTTCTGTGCGTTTGAAAACTTTGTGAAGTTTCCTATGACAGATCGGATGAATGAGGATTGTCGCTGTGCCGCCCTTGGACTTTGGAATTGTGTGATGTTTCTCGCGTTTTTCGCCAAGCGGTCGCGAGCATATCGGGCATATGGGCGCGTCAGACATGGCTCATTCCAACACCTTATCAATCAATAATAACGCCTCTGGCGACACCCAATCCGCCTCGCCTGCCAATCGCGCGACTTCGCGACCTTGGCGGTCATAGATGATGGTCACAGGCAAGCCAGGGACTTTTAATGCGCTCGGCAAGTTATACGTGCTGTCATGCCAGTCTTGCAAGTTACCGAGGTTCTTCTCGACAAGATAATCTGTGGCTTCCTGCGCTGTGCGGTCAAGGCTGATATTGACAACCTCAAAACTTGGGCCTCCGCGTAGGGCTTGCAGATCATTCAACATCGGCATTTCGACAACACAAGGCGGGCACCACGTTGCCCACACATTCACCAAAACGACTTTGCCTTTGTAATCTGACAGGCGCATTTCGTCGCCGCGCGAGTTGGAAAATGTCAGCGTGGGTTGCGGCGGCGGCACGTCAAGGACTGTTAACGCTTTAATACCGCCTGTCGCGTAAACCTTCAGTCCCGTTTTGGGTTGTTGGCAGGATTGTACAAGAACGAAAAACAGGGCTACAAGTCCGAGTAAGAGCATCCCACGAATCGCATTTGCGAGTGTAATTTTTTGCGTAATTTTGGACAATATTGACATGCCTCATTCTAACACTCCCCCTTCTAAAGACCAGTCTAACACAGGCCAAAAGATGTGGGGGGGACGATTTAGCGCGTCTCCGGGGGAATTGATGCAGGCGATCAATGTCTCCATCGATTTTGACCGCAAGCTCGCCTCCCAAGATATTCAAGGCTCTAAGGCGCATTCGGACATGCTTGCCGTACAAGGCATTATCACGGTGGATGACCGCGACGACATCCATACAGGCCTTGACGAAATCTTGGCCGAGATCGAGGGCGGCACATTTCCGTGGTCGCGTGACCTCGAAGATATTCATTTGAATGTCGAAGCCCGCCTGCGCGATAAAATCGGCGACGCGGCGGGGCGCCTGCATACGGGACGTTCGAGAAATGACCAAGTGGCGACGGATTTCCGCCTTTGGGTGCGCGAACATTTGGATCAATTCGACGCGCAACTTGAAAAACTGATGACCGCGCTGCTGAACCAAGCCGCGCAAAACACAGACACGATCATGCCGGGATTTACCCATTTGCAATCCGCGCAACCCGTGACATTCGGCCATCACATGTTGGCCTATCTTGAAATGTTTGCCCGTGATCGTTCACGGTTTAAAGATTGCCGCGCGCGCATGAATGAAAGCCCGCTCGGCGCGGCGGCCCTTGCGGGAACGCCCTATCCGATTGACCGCGACGCCACCGCAAACGCGCTTGGGTTTGCGCGACCTATGGCCAATTCCCTCGACGCGGTATCGGCGCGGGATTTCGCGCTTGAAGCGCTCTCATGCGCCTCAATCTGCGCGACCCATCTGTCGCGCCTATCCGAGGAAATCGTGATTTGGACCTCAGCGCAATTCCAATTCATCAAACTCACAGATGCGTTCACGACAGGCAGTTCAATCATGCCACAAAAACGTAATCCCGACGCCGCAGAACTTATCCGCGCCAAAGTTGGCCGTATTGTTGGCGCGCTGGTCAGCCTCACTATAGTGATGAAAGGCCTGCCCCTCGCATATTCCAAGGACATGCAAGAAGATAAAGAACCCGTCTTTGATGCGTTTGATGCGCTTGATCTGGGCCTTGCGGCAATGGCAGGGATGATTGACGATATGACACCGAATAAACCAAGATTGGCCGACGCGGCAGGCGCGGCTTATTCCACGGCAACCGACCTCGCCGATTGGCTCGTGCGGAAACTCAACATGCCGTTTCGGGACGCCCATCATGTCACAGGCACGATTGTCGCCATGGCGGAAAAACAAGGCAAAACCTTGGACGCGCTGGCGCTGTCAGATATGCAAACCGTTGAAGCCCGCATTACGGATGACGTGTTTTCCGTGCTCTCGCCGCTCGCCTCTGCCAGTTCGCGCACAAGTTACGGCGGCACAGCGCCGAGCGAAGTGCAAAAGCAAGTCACGCG
>ENA-ORXM01005334-ORXM01005334.1-marine-metagenome-genome-assembly--contig:-NODE-5334-length-10294-cov-32.726241_pt1 | contig 10294 bp, 9 predicted proteins | sample MGYA00237867_ERZ511480 | MGnify/ENA primary metagenome ERZ511480 (study PRJEB26309, sample SAMN06266103) | marine metagenome | isolation source: Algal blade | place: United Kingdom:Sidmouth, United... | reverse complement strand
TAAGGCCCGCACGGCGAGTGCAAGTAAGCTTTGCATCTAAAGAAAATGTGTTTATGCTTTACTTCTGAATACCCCTAGCAAACATATAGTGATAGACCTATATACTTCTTAAGTAGCATCATTACGATAATGCGTTCTAAAGTGCCTTATATAAGCATTCATGAATATTTATTTTCAATTAGTTTTTTAAAACTTTGTAGTTTAATATTTCATATTATTGGATTAATAAGCTTCGAAGGTCTCCTATTTAATCAAGACTAAAATTTACCCTCGTCGCAACTCCACTATTTGTCAGCCATAATGATTTATCACTACCATTAATATCTCCATCAAGATTATGATCGGCTTCATGATATAAATCAAATGTTCCATTTAAGTTATACCACACAGACTTATCTTCAATATTGATATAATCACTACCGTTGAAATCTTCACCTTGATAAGTATTTCCTGCAAATGCAGTCCAAATTCCTGACATAAGTTCTTTCTGACCGAAAGACGCTGGATATGTAAAAGAGTCCTGAGTCGTAAAATCAAAAACTAATACACCATTAACCACGGGAATAGCAGCAGGCGACATAATAGGCAAGTGATTTCTATGCTCCACGACAATGAAAAATGCATCCCCATCAGGAAGTGCCATGCAATCTGAAAACCTAATCGAGCCGTCCCTCTGTATAATACCTGCGAGCTTCGTGACTGTAGAGCTCACATCCTGATCGAGTCTCAGACTGACTAAAACCCAATCCACATCATTGACTTCGTAGTCATACTCTTGAAAACTAATGCCTTCCAATCCAGAATAATTCCACGGCGCTCCCTGGTAAGGCTGACCTGATGCAGTAGCTTGTACTAATTGACTTTGAGGACTTTGACCTGGTAATAAACTTCTTAAACTATTTAGCTTATTATGGTGAGCTCCTGAAATCACATCATAAGGACCCTCTAAAAAAGCCTTCAAAAGCAGCTTCGAAGTACAGCCATATCGACTTAGACTTACTTCATTATATGATATCTGATCATTTGGATTATTGTCACAGCCTCGCTCACTTACTATATATATGTTATCCTGCACCATGGTAATTCCTTCCGGTTGTCTTTCTTCTGTTATGAACTCTTCACCAACTAATGTCACATTCATTCCTGTATTACCGACTATATTCACTTGGTACTCAAGTATTTTTCGATTACCCTCACTTACAATCAATATATGATCAGCATGAGGTGAATCCTCAGCATAATTCTGCCCCATATGATGCAGTCCCGAAGCATCCTGATCTGATGGTTCACAAATATCATTCTGATCATAAAACGGATCATTAAAATCTGTAATTGGTAGGTCAACAGATAAAAATGTCTGCCCAATGTCCCCATCCGTATTTGTCGTTGGCAAAGTAATTTTTACAGAAAAAAGCTCTCTCGGAAAATGCTCTCTTGTAAAGAAGAGTCGCTCCGTGTGTGGATCATAAGTCATCCCTTCTACCCCTGCATTATTCTGATTGATTGGAATTTCTGATAAGAGAGACACAATACTCAAGATCTCCATCTGACCGGTGATTATACTATACTCTAAAAAATATAAATCATTTCGTCGCTCATCCATCATGACAAAATAATTATCTTCCAAATAGGTAATACTTTCTAAATCATCCTCGATGACTGAACTCTCATTCTCAAATAAAATATTGAACGAACTATTGTCAGATCGATTAAATCCTTTGAGCTGAATATCAGCACCACTAATACCCGGAATAGGATCATCTAATATAGAAATGAAGATATCAAGCACAGGATAATAACAAAGTCCTGAATATTCTTCATTGACTGTTGTCTTGGATAATTCTTCCCTCGAGCCTATGTCGTCGATGACCTGAGAGTACATGTGCGTCGATAGTAGTAATAGACTTATTGTAAAATAACGTGCAGTTAGATTCATTAGTAGCAATAGTTACAGGATTAAACTATTACAGCCGGAAGGGGGAAGAGACTATAACAATCAGAAAAAAATAGTATCGCATAATCTCTTTAGGAATGCTATACTTTATTAATTGGTCACTTATTTAAAGACTACATATCTACTTATTAGTTTTAATTCATAATAGTCAGTTAATAACATAAAAACGTTTACTTTATTCATATATAATGGCTTTCTTAAAATAATTTTATGTAATTGTTTATCGCCAGTTGTGATTTTGAATCTTTAAAATATAAATCTATGTACTTTATAAATCAGGAATACCTTAGATGAGGATCAATTCACATCGATTCCTTTTTACAGGTGTAAGGATTAAGTCTTATCCTACCAAATTATCTAAATCAACTGAATAGTCTCTTTATTAAATATTATATCTGATTTACATAGCTTCCCATAATATTCAACTGCATAGATGACTGGTGCAAGCGCATTGCTCTGAGGTTACACAACCTCAGAGATCGGGGTTACTTAACTTCGCATTATCACTGTATTTTAGGACACATAACAGGCTTATAATGGACAAAATCGCAATAACAATAGCTAATCTAAGGAAGGAAAAAGGATGGTCACAAACGGACCTTTCAGATAAAAGTGGGGTTTCTCGTGAGATGGTTGGTAAATACGAAAGAGGTAAAGCTATCCCATCTGTAGATGCAGCAAAAAAAATAGCTGACGCTTTTGACGTCAGCTTAGATTATCTCGTTGGTGAAGGCATCAATGCTGCCTTTGATAAAAAGACGGTCAATCGATTACAAGAGATCCAAAGCATGGATTCTAAATCTAAAGACAACCTCTTTAATATTATTGATGCTGTTATTCGTGATTATAAAACGCAAAAGGCTTATGCAAGTTGATTAACTTGATTCAAAATATCTCTAACTTCCATTAATGCAAAACCCAAAAGATTTTCTCCTTTCCAGTTTTTAGGATCTTCTATTCCTTCATCATCTTGTTTCATTCCAATACCCCATATCTTGTCGTATGGACTTGCTTCTACTATGGTTGCATCTTCTGTACTCAATAAATAATCTTTAAGCACTTTATTCTGACCAAACTTTAGAAGATTTCCTTCCACTACAATATCGTATGCTCTTTTACTCCAAACCTCATTATCAAAAAATGATACTTTCCTTCCAAGTACCTTTACTTGTTTCGGATTATCAGTATTTAAAATGTCTTCCAAAATAGCTGGATCAGAGAACACTCTCGCTTTTTCAGCCATCATCCATTGCTCGGTGGAACTATATTTGTTTCCATTATTATCAATGAAATCACATGACCACCACTGACTTAAACAACTTTTGCCGATAGATCCACTTTTACTTGGTTGATGTCCCCAAAAATAGATAGCCTTATTATTATTATTCAGAATATTGTCTGTAGTATATTTTGGTTTTCTAACTTCTAATTTCTTCTTTGACAAAATCCATTTTTCATGAAATTCAGACTGCTCTTCTAAAGTGCTAATTTTATGGTTTTCCTTATCATATTCAAATGTCTCTACTATATCTGTCATCTGAGTATGACAACCCATCTTTAACCTGTAGGCCCTATCTCCACCTCCCATTCCCAACTGCATAGCTGAAGGATATACATTTAAACTTGTACCATTACAGAGAAGTTCAACTTTTTGATTGTTGAGCTTTTTTCTTAGTTCACAAAGTACTTGAAAATAGTTATCTCCATTTTCTTCTAAGTGAAACGCATCTTTTTCAAATTCAATTTTGAGCTTAACAGAACCATTATCATTCTCTAAAAGATGAACATTACACTTGTCAACTTCTCCATTCTTTTTATAAAATATTTCCTTCATTATTTACTGTACAAAATTTGGGTTTGGAATCCATTCTGTTAATTCTCTACCTACTTTCCTCCAAACTCCCTTGATGTCTTTAGCTAATACACCATCTGGAATTGAAACTTCTTTTTGTCCAAAGTGAAGAGCATCGTCTCCTAATGTCTTATTAATATCTATTCCTTTCGTCGAACGAACTTCAAAAACCCAACCATTAGGACCTCCAAATTGTGGTGCTATATCCTTATCCAAAGTAGATGATACAAAATTACCAGCCGTAGTATTACTTTCAGTATGTCGTAATAGATTATCGTGAGCACCTTTAGGTTGCATACCATTATTAAAGAAGTCTTCATAACCTAAGCTTGATTGTTGATTTCTCCAAACTGTACCGTTATGAGTTTGTCTTTCAGTGAGAGATTTTAAATAGGCAGTTGCTCTTCCTTTGCTTTTTTCAGTTGGAAAATGATCTACAAATTCATCATACCTATTAGGCTTTAGCGTAAAATAATTAGAAACCTTTTCTAACCACTCTGTATTCTTTCGAAGAAATTCATCTGGAAACATAGCCTTCCACGCTTTAACCGTCTTTTATCCTATTGCCTCAAAAAATAAGCTTAAAACTTTTCCTAAGCTCAACTATTTATTCCAAAAATCGAACCATAGCAGTTTTCTATAATATGTTTTATTTTTCATTTGAGCTTTTCAATTGAAAAAAATGAGCTTATTCTCTTCCTTTTTGTTCTGTTTGAGTCGAGCCAGAGCATGGACAAAAACAAAATCGATAGGCAACTATTTGTGGGTGGCGATAGGTCAAGGGAGGAGATCGCTGGCATTCGCAGCTTAGCCATAGGCTCCATTGAGCTATCTGTGGGAAGCCTACCTTTGCCGCTCGGGTTTGTTTTTTAGCGTGGGATTGTGGGTTGATTTTTCTTAAGCAGAGAAAGAGCCTTCAGCGAGCAGAGCATTCGCGGGGGCGGACGACTGCGGACACGAACGAGGTGTGAGCCGGGAGTGCCGACTCGTAGAGGCACGGAGGCGAAGTTGCTGCTGATTCGAGGAATGGAATAGCGACAGCCAGACTGTGTTTAGCTTTTGTGTTTGGATTTAAAGGCTGGTGAAGCGTATGGAATGACGAGGTGTTGAGCCTTTGAGGGTGCAGCAAATGATACCTTTAAAAACTTAGTGAAGCTTTAGCGGAACGAACTAATAAATAAATTCATGCAGCCGAGTGAGTCGAGCAGTCCGCCAAATAATTAGTAGTGGAAGGATGTAGACAGTCTATGGCGTAGCAAACTGGAACGAAGATTTATCGTAGTGTAAGCATAGTCTGTATGCAGACTGGGAACTACTGTGAGGAGCTGACCGCAGTCGTCATATATCATGACAAAGGTGCTGACGCCAGGAAGCTCCTGTGAGCCAACGAAGTGCTCTGGCAAGATATATGATGCAAGGGAACCCGACGAACGCCGCTTCTCTGCTCTGAACCCTGAAGCTTTTTAGCGGAAGGGTGAAGAACTATAAACTCATGCGACGACAGGAGCATACAACCCTCTATTTATCTTTCTTTGTTTTGTAACCAATTCTCTTCCTTGATTTCTGCTCTTCATCTTGTTCTTTAGATTCGATTAATTTCTTAATGTACTCGAACAAAACTTTGATTTCGTGTCCTTGGCCACTTACACTTCTTTCTATCTGCTCCATCTTTAAGACTAAGTCTTTATGATGTAAAAGTAATTCTCGCATCCTTGTAAACACTCTCACTATTCTGATATTGACCGCTATTGCTTTATCACTTTTCAATACACTTGACAACATCAATACGCCATGCTCAGTAAATGCATACGGTGCTTTTCTTCTTCCACCCCAACTTGATGTCACATTTTGTGATTTCAAGTTATCGAACTCTTCTTTACTTAACTGGAACATAAAGTCTTCAGGGAACCGCTTAATATTTCTCTTTACCTGCTGATTTAAAACTCTCGTCTCTACTTCGTAAAGCTCTGCTAAATCACTATCTAACATCACTTTATGACCTCGTATCATTCTAATTTTACTGATGACTATTCCTTCTGCTATATCTGTTTCTTTCTTCATTTTACTCTTATCTCAACTTGATATCACAAGTTAAACATTTTATACTCTATTTAAACGGATGATGTTTCTTGATCTGCTCTTTCAAGTCTGTAAGATCTGCTTTTCGATATCGCTCTGCACTCAACACTCTTCTAAAACCTGCCAAGTATTGTCCTTTTCGTAAGCCTTCATTTTTAACCCAGATACTTACTCTTGATTGTCTTAGATGATTGAGCTTTTGGATTTCTATATTCAGCTTGGTTTTGGCTTCTTGCTTTAGATGTTTACTTAACTTCTTGAACTGCCAATGTAATTGATTGTAGTCGTCGGCTTGTGGTGATAAGAACTTCTCTGAGTCTTGATTTCGATGCTGTAAGATATAGCTGTGGATTGGTAAGATTTGTTTGGATTCTAACTTGATTATTCTACTTCTTCTTTGCCCTCTTTCTGGTATGTAGATCGTTCCTTTTTCTAAGTCGATGTCTTTGAGTTCTAACTTCATAAAATCACCCATTTCTAAACCTTGATAGATCATTAAGCCTAAAATAAGTTTGTCACTTTCTTTAAAGTAGTTGGTTGATTTGGATTCAAAGACTTCATAGATTTTGGTGAGCTCTTCTTCTGTTAGCGGCTTGATGTTGGCTTTGTTAATCGTGCCTTTTACTCTGGTGGTGAGTGCTACATTTGGTAAATCTTTGAACTGATAATAATGACTTATTGTCTGTAGACTTCTATTGATGTGGTGAGTAGATTTTTCTTGTTTCTGAAGATGTCCGATGTAATCTAAAAGGTGTTTGTATTTACTGTCTTCTATTTCTATAGGCAACCACTCTAACCATGATTTGAGTAGGTTATTCATCGTTGTAATGTTTCTTTCTACTATATCTTGTTGCTCTAAGTAATCTCTAAACTCCTTCATCTTGATTTGTAATTCGAGTATATATCTGAGTGGCTTCTAATCCAACATGACCCAAGAACTGAGCTATCTTCTCCAACTCCATTCCATTTTCTAAAAGATGTGTGGCGATGCTATGACGTAGACAATGCAAAGTGATTTTCTTATTGATACTGGCTTTCTCGCAGAGTATTTTAAGTCTCTTATTTAAGCTTCCACTATCTGTTGTTTTTCCTCTCGTGTTTGGGATTAATATATTTGTCTTCTCTCCTGCAAACCATGTCTGGCCATCGTCGACCCAGTTGAGTAATTCTTTCTTTACGCCTCCACTAATCGGTACATATCTTTCTCTATAATTCTTACCTTTTCTTACGTGCAATAAATCATTACTAAAATCTATATCTCTAAGTTCTAATCTTGTGCCTTCTGTACACCTTACACCACAACCATAATAAATAGCAATAATGATTCTGTCTCGCATTCCCCAGGGATTATTTTCACAAGCTTCATAGAGTTGATTAACTTCTACTTTGCTGAGGATCGTTCTTTCTTTTCTAATATCTTTAGCTATAGTTAACTTGGCTTTGATGATGGGAGCTTCTCCATAGTTTTCTAAGTAATCATTTAAGACTTTTAGCACACTGATATAACCTTCTATAGTTCTTGATTTGATCGGTCTTTTATGTAGTAACTCGTTGTACTCTTCTAAGTCTTGTTGAGTGATTTCTGATAGCTGATTGATTCCCTTTTTTTCGATCCATTGTAAGAAGGTTTTGAGTTGTCTCTTTCTTCCTCTGATGCTTTCTTTAGCATAATTCAACCTTGTCAACCACTCTGTAAGCCATTCAGTAATTGTAAATAATATTTGTTTCGCATACCCTCTTGTGCATTTGGTGGTTTATTGGGCTACGGCATCTAACTTACTGTTTTCCTGCACTTTGTGTTGCCCACTAACTTTACTGGGCAACGGGTGGTCTACTGGGCTACCATATTTATTCTTGATTCGCTCTAATGCTTCATCAAACGCAGTTTGAAGCCCATTTTCTAATCCTGTGATCTCTCCTATATTTTCAAGTTCATACTCGAAGCCTTTTGATTTACTACCGCTTACTATCTTCACATATCCATATCTTCTAAGGTCTTTCAGATGCCTATTTAATGTCGTTGGTGCCATTCTGTATTTGATTCTAATATCTCCACTATAAAAGCTCGATTTCTTCTCGTATTGCAGATAACTTTTTATCAACTCTAAGAACTTTCTACAAGCTTTCGTAAGCTCGTCACTCTTTGATAATAGCACTTGTTTCAGTAGATAATTTGCTTGCTCTATATCCTCGATAGTTGTCTCGATGTGTTGCTCTCCTGTATGTCTATTGATATGTACTTCTCGTTGCCACTGATGATAAAAAGTAACTGTTTCGATAAAGTGTAGATAATGACTATTCGTCCTTAATGGCTTAAATACAGATTGCGGCAGTGCTAACATTTCGGCAAAAGGATTGATGACCTTGAGTGGTCTCAATACACTTTGAACGTCCTGCATAAACTGCCGCATCTGTTCTTCTTGTTGCTTGTTGATCTTACCTGCAGATACTTGTCGCTGATAAGCCATGATTTTTTCTTTATGGTCTTTACTGCCGTCCAAGTAGATTAACAATGATCGGTTTGCATTGTCTTCATATAGTCTTTCTCTGGTCGTTGTTCCGGCTAAACTGATTGGACCTTCTACTTGTAGTGTGATCGTCTTTAGATTTCCTTTGCTGTCCTTGATTGGGATCGTTTTACTGATCCTTCTTTTACTTTGTAGCTCTCTGATAGCGAATAATACTTTATCATCATTTGCACCATCGAGATCCTCGATTAATACCAATTTATTCTTCAGTTCTTTTCTGTCGAAGTAGTATAAAGCATTCTCACTGATCGCTGTAATTTCTAACTTCTGATCATCTGGGATTAGCTCCGCCACTTTCTCTTGTAAATAGGTTTTCCCTGTTCCACTTCCTCCCAGACTGACGATGTGTAAAGGCTGCTCTCTTAGTCTTGATGTAAATACCAAGTACATTAATAATCTGTTGTTTTCTTCTCCTACGACTCCACTTTTTCCGATTGCTTGATTTGTCCTTTTCAGTAGATCCTTTGTCTTTAAAAATTTGATTGCTTTTTGTCTTTCTTGTTCTGTAAGGATTCTCTTTTCTGGTGCTTTGACTTTGTTGGCTTCGATCTGCTCTCGCCTGTAGTCTTCTATCAGCTCGGTTAATTGCAATAATGCTTCATGTACTTTGGTGCTTCCTATCTCTAATCGTTCCGCTACCTTCCTGGCTAACTTTTCTACGCTGTCATCTTGGTACAAATCTATATTTTGTCTCAGTCTGTGTAATGGTCTGCTACTTCCTATCTTCTAGATCTTTACAGTGACTTTCATCTTGTCTAATGGATATAATCCGATACCGCCCATGATTGTAAATCTCAACTCGCCAACTTCTGTAAATATGTATTCTGGATTCTCTGTATTTAACTCTAATGATTGGCTTTGTTGTGGTTCTTCCTCAACTCTCTGCGAGGCTGTTTCAGATGAAAAAAGAAAGGTTCTTTCATTGATTAGATGAGTTAATATTTCTGGTTCGTGGCTAATGACTAAGCTGTTAATATCTTCGTTCTCGTGAGTCTCTACTTTGCTTATCTTGATAGATGGTTTCATAGCTTTCACTAATGGAGCATAAGTTTCTATTGCCTTGTTTCCTGCTTCGTCTCCATCCATAAAAAAGATGATCTCTTCTAAGCTCGTGAGGTTTCGGATTGCTTCGCTGTGTTCTTCATTCCATCCATTTGTACCGTAAAGACTTAGAACTGTATAATCTGTATGAGTTAATAATGTTGCTGCATCGATGATCGCTTCTGTGATTATTATAGTTTTAGTTTCTTGGTTTGGATAGCTTGGGTAGAGTCCTTTTCTATTCTTTAGATAGTAGTGATTGTTTCCTTTCTTGTCTGCTATTGATCTTCCGTAAAGTGATGTAATATTTCCGATCTTGTTTTTCAAAGCAAACGTGATGCAATTTTGCAACTGCTTATATCCACTCTGATAACTATTAAATCCAATCTCCGATTTCATCGGATCGAGGTTTCTATCTTTTAGATATTGCAAAGCTTTCTTAGTTCTGTGCAGGCTCTTTCTTTGCTGCTTGAAGATTTTAGATAAGTTTTCGTCTTGGTTCATTACCTTTTGATTCGTTGAGTAATTGAGTAGTTCTTTTGCTTTTAGGATAGCTTCATGTTTTGTGCAGCTTTCTTTGTGCATGATAAAGTCGATCTGGTCGATGGCTTTTCCATGTAGTTTACAGTTTGATGAGAAGCAGTAAACTGTATTGGTTTCTGGATAGACTTGCATCGATGGAGTCTTATCATCATGGAATGGACAGTTAATTCTTTTGTTTCTATCGGGAGTGAGAGAGTAGATAGTGAGGAGTTTGAGGATTGAAAGGCTGTTTTTTATGTCTGTTATCTCCATTTAGAAAAAAGATTGAAAAAAGTTTTTACGACTTATCAGTCACAA
>ENA-ORXM01005333-ORXM01005333.1-marine-metagenome-genome-assembly--contig:-NODE-5333-length-10296-cov-2.322341_pt1 | contig 10296 bp, 7 predicted proteins | sample MGYA00237867_ERZ511480 | MGnify/ENA primary metagenome ERZ511480 (study PRJEB26309, sample SAMN06266103) | marine metagenome | isolation source: Algal blade | place: United Kingdom:Sidmouth, United... | reverse complement strand
CGGCAAAATTGAACGACGCAAATGAGCGTGTCATCGAGGCGTTATTTAAAACGTTGAATAACGATCCAAATATTAATGTAAGGTTAGTTGCGATTGAGTCATTGGCAAGGTATGTTAAGACCCCAGAAGTGAGAATGGGACTTGTAAAGTCGATAGCGTTGCAAGATTCGCCACTAGTGCAGATTGCGCTGGCCGATTTGATGGTCGCATTGCAGGAAAAAGCATCCGTAGAATCCATGAAACAATTATTGGAGCAACCGAATATCGATAGAACGGTAAAACAAAAATTACAGGAATCAATAAATCATATTATATAAACAATCAAAAAACGAACAATCATGAAAACAGTTAAAACAAGTATAATGCTATTAGCATTTTTATGTTGTCATTTAGTGACAGCACAAAAATCAAGTGAAACTAGTACAGAAGAACTTAACTTTTCCTCAAAATCATCTGAAAACATGTTGATAGTAAAAAATATCAACGGGCCGATACAGATAGAGGGTTATGACGGCAACTCCATCAAACTGGAAGCGGAGAAGACTATTTCTGCCAATCGAGAAAGCTATTTAGAAGAAGGCAAACAAGAAATTCAAATTAAAACAGAAGAAGTTGGAAATCGAATTTACGTATACGTAATATCACCAAACAACGATTTTAACACTGCTTCAGGAAGATATGAAAATCGGAGGAAAAATGACCAATGGGTAAAACTTGATTATAATTTTCATGTGGCTTTTAAATTAAAGATCCCCCGATCTACGAATGTTGAATTGGCGACAATGAACGATGGCGACATTTATGCAAAAGATGTGCAGGGCAACGAGATCATAGTGAGCAACTTGAATGGGGCAATTACTTTGGAAAATATAGCGGGTAAGACCAATGTCAACGCTTTAAATAAAGATATCAATATAACCTATTATAAAAATCCTTCAGAAGATTCGAAATACCACTCATTGAACGGTGATGTCAATGTAACGTTTAAAGAAAACCTGAATGCCGATGTTTCTTTCAAAAGCTTGAACGGTGATATGTATACCAACTACGACACGGTCAAGTTGAGTCCAGAATTGGTCAAGAAGAAGACCAAAAACGGAAAGGGAGTAAAGTATAATATGAGTTCAAATCAATCATACAGAATTGGTAATGGCGGAATTAAGCTGGACTTTGAACTTCTTAACGGAGACGCTACTTTAAAGAAATAAAATCATGAAAAACAAAACTACATATATATTGGGGCTTTTTCTCTTCTTCATTTATATTGGAAGTATTTCAGCCCAAACGGAAAACGGAGAACCAATTACAATTCCTCTATCGAGCCCTGGTGAAGATGGAAGCTTAAAAATGAGCTTGCTCTACGGGTCAATAACCGTTATCGCCCATAATGGAAAGGACGTGATTATTGAAACAATTGGAAGCAAAAGCGTTAAGTCGTCAAAAATGAAGGATGGCATGCGACGAATCGGGGATACATCCTTGGAATTTAGTGTGGAAGAGTATAACAACGAAGTTGTCATTAAATCGAAAAAGCATAATAAAACGGTGGATTTTAAGATTAAGGTTCCCGAAAATTTTTCTTTAGATCTGCGAGCTACAAACAATGGCAACATAGAAGTTGAGGGCGTAGATGGTGAAATGGAAATCAGCAATCTTAACGGAGCGATTACCTTAACCGATATTGGCGGCTCGGTAATAGCAGATGCCTTAAATAAAGATATTGTAGTGACCTTCACGAAAGGCTACAATAAGTCGCCGATGGCATTTACAAGTTTAAACGGTGATTTGGATATCACTTTTCCTAACAATCTTGCGGCTAATATTAAGGCCAAAACTGACAATGGTGAAATTTTTACCGATTATGAAATTAAAATGACCCGTGATATCAAAAAAGAAGAAAAGAGAACTTCATCGGGCGTGTATAAAGTAAATGTCGATAAGTGGGTTACAGGATCCATCGGTGGAGGTGGGGATGAATTGCTTTTTAAGACTATGAACGGCGATATTTTTATCCGCTCCAATTAAAGGGGTAGAACCGGCAAATAAAAAAACCGCCTTGGCAATGTAGCCGAGGCGGTTTTGTTTTGAGTTAGTATGGTACTTAATTTATCCCAAAGCGACACGCTCAAATGCGGTAACTTCAAGGCCGGCATCAACAGATTTCACATATTGCGATACACTTTGCTTACTGTCTTTGATGAAATCTTGGTTGACCAAAGTATTGTCCTTAAAGAAACGCTTAAGTTTACCTTGTGCGATCTTGTCCAACATTTCCTCTGGCTTTCCTTCTTGGCGCAATTGGTCTTTTGCGATCTCGATTTCCTTGTCGATTACTGACTGATCGACACCTTCTTGATTCAACGCTACGGGGTTCATTGCCGCGGCTTGCATCGCAACATCCTTTGCGGCAATGGCCGCACCTTCAACTGCTGCTGAAAGACCTACTAAGGTTGCGATTTTATTTCCGGCATGAATGTAAGAACCTACGAAGGGTGCGTTCAATTTAGCGAACCCCCCGATTTCGATTTTCTCTCCGATAACCCCGGTCTGCTCGGTCAGTTTTTCCTGGACCGTCATACCTTGAAAATCGGCGGCAAGAAATGTATCTTTATTATTGAACCCAAGTGCCAAATCAGCCAATTGATTGGCCAAGGTTACAAAAGTCTCATTTTTGGCAACGAAATCCGTTTCACAGTTGAGCGAGATAACCACACCCTCTGTATTATCGGAATTTACCTTGGCGATAGCGGCCCCTTCGGAAGAATCCCTATCGGCTCTTTTTGCGGCTACTTTCTGCCCTTTTTTACGAAGGATTTCGATTGCTTTATCAAAATCTCCCTCTGCTTCGACCAAGGCATTTTTGCAGTCCATCATGCCTGCACCTGTAGTCTTTCTTAGTTTATTTACATCTGCTGCGGTAACTTTTACCATTGTCATTACTTTATATTTTTTGTTGGGCGAACAAAATGCTTAGCCCAATCTTAATTAATATTTGTCTGTTCGCGGTGCTTACTCAACTCCCGCCTTGACATTGTCTTGCCACTCCTTCAATTCGTCCCACTTGCCTTCGGCAGCCATTTTTGCCTGCTTCGGCCAAGAAGTTGGATCCAGATGGGCCATTCTTGAACTCGCTTCCGTCAGAATTTCTTTAATGGCATCCGCTTTGGCTTTGGCTACTTTTTCAAAAGTATCAAGACCAGCATTCACAAGAGCTTCTGCAGCCTTGGGTCCGGCACCCTCTATTTTTGTCAGATCATCACCTTTATCCTTCTTAACTTTCTTAGGTGCCTCTTTTTTCATAGCCTCTTTTGAAACGTCCGCCTCGATTTCATTTGCGGTAGCTTTTGCAACCACTGGAGGTGCCTTTGTCTCAACGGTTTCCGGGGTCGGTTTTGGTTCTTCTTTCCCAGCTGCGACTACAGGAACTTCTTCAATTTTCTTGGTTTGGTCTTTTTCGGCCGGCTTTGCTTCGGCTTTTTTGGCAAGCTTAGGGGCTTTTTCTGCTATTTCGTCATCAGCATCCTTTTTGAACTTGGCCACTGCAGGCTTGGCAATTTTTGCCTTTGGAGCTTCATCATCATTGGAATCGTCATCAATATCGGCAGCTACTGCTTTCGTCGTGGTTTCTTCTTCTGAGTCTCCTTCTTTTTCGGCTTGTTTCTCAGACTTGCGTTCGGCCAATCCATCGGCAACGGCATCTGTAACCTGCGTCATGATAATATCTATTGATTTGGACGCATCATCGTTGGACGGAATCAAGAAATCTACATCCCTTGGATCACAATTGGTATCTACCATCGCAAAAATCGGAATGTTCAATTTTTGGGCTTCTTTAACCGCGATGTGTTCACGCATAGTATCTACAATGAACAAGGCTCCCGGCAATCGGGTCATTTCAGAAATAGAACCTAGGTTCTTTTCCAATTTGGCACGTAGACGATCTACTTGCAAACGCTCTTTCTTTGAAAGTGTCAAAAACGTACCATCTTTCTTCATGCGATCGATAGAGGCCATTTTTTTTACGGCCTTTCTAATAGTCACAAAGTTGGTCAACATACCACCGGGCCATCTTTCTGTAATGTAGGGCATGTTAATGTTCGCTACTTTTTCAGCGACGATGTCTTTTGCCTGTTTCTTCGTTGCAACGAAAAGAATTTTACGACCTGATGCGGCAATCTTCTTGAGGGCCTCATTGGTCTCCTCCATTTTCGCAACGGTTTTGTACAGGTTGATAACGTGTATCCCGTTTCGCTCCATGTAGATGTAGGGCGCCATGTTCGGGTTCCACTTTCGTGTTAGGTGGCCAAAATGCACACCTGCTTCCAATAAATCTTTTACTTCGACTTTTTTAGCCATTTTTAATTTAGTTTACGTTCTTTTGAATTAGCAATGTTGAAGTGGTACTATCCGCCAACAGGCGCACGGAGCCTCCAACATTTAGATGCTAAACTAATTTACCTGAACCTTTTATGGATTAAGAGGCTGCAGGATTTTTAATTGTCTCCGCCTTTGGCGAAAAACTTTCAATGAACTTGTTAGAAAAATATAATTGAAACATCCTGCCTCGGCAGGATGTTTTGAAATATGTATTATCGTTTAGAGAACTGGAACTTCTTACGGGCTTTTTTCTGACCGAATTTCTTACGTTCCACCATTCTCGGATCTCTTGTCAAAAGACCTTCAGGTTTTAAAACCGTTCTGTTTTCTGCATCGATTTCGCACATAACACGAGATAATGCCAAACGAATCGCTTCTGCCTGACCTGTGATGCCTCCTCCATATACATTTACCTTTACATCATAGTCGCCATCGACATTGGTCAATGTAAAGGGCTGCTTCACCTTATATTGTAAGGTCGCGGTCGGGAAATAATCGTTCAGATCGCGCTGATTTACCGTGATGTTCCCTTTTCCTTTAGAGACATAGACTCTGGCAACGGCCGTTTTTCTTCTTCCTATTTTGTGAATCGTTTCCATTACTTGAACTCTTTTAAGTTGACCGCAGTCGGTTTTTGTGCTTCTTGTCCGTGCTCGGTTCCGGCATAGACCTTCAGGTTCCTGAAAAGCTCGGCACCCAATCTATTTTTGGGCAACATGCCTTTTACTGCCTTTTCTATGATACGTTCAGGCTGCTTTTGTAACAATTCGGAAACCGAAGTTGACCTTTGTCCACCAGGGTAACCCGTGTAACGCAAATATTTTTTTGACTCCCATTTATTGCCCGACAATGTTATTTTTTCAGCATTGATAATGACGACATTATCGCCACAGTCAACATGTGGTGTGAAATTCGGCTTATGCTTGCCTCTCAACATTTTCGCAACTTTGGAAGCAAGGCGTCCCAATGTTTCTCCCTCGGCATCTACCAACAACCACTGCTTGTCAACGGTCTTTCTATTGGCCGAGATGGTCTTATAACTTAATGTGTCCACACTCCTTATTTTAGATATTAAATACTTCAATCCCCGCAAAGGGGCTGCAAATGTACATTAATTTCCTTGAAATACAAATGCATGTTTCTGATTATTTTTTCGGTTTTTTCTCAGGGCAAAAGTATGATTTCAGGGTCATTGTATAATGTCAAATAACGCATCTTGCTTTACTGTTAAATAAATCTTAAAACATGATGTTAAATGTAACTAGCTCTAATTTCGCGAGTCTTTAAGTCACATCAATCCGAAAACACTGCCATGAGAGCCAGCCTTCTTCTTGCGTGCACATTTTTGTTCGTGCACTTTACCACTTATTGCCAAGACTCTACCACAGTTGTTCCAAAACGAATTTATCAGACTAAAACAATCGGAGATCAAGCTGCTCCTGTTATTGATGGTATTTTAGATGACCCTTCTTGGAGTGTTGTTGAATGGGGTAACGATTTTATTGAAAGCCGCCCCGATGAAAATACGCCGCCCGCCCAACAGACCCAATTCAAGATCACTTACGATCAAAAGTTTCTTTATATCGGATTTCGATGTTTCGACGACGACCCCGATAAAATCGTAAAACGACTTTCGAGACGAGATACTTTTGATGGGGATTGGATTGGAGTCTTTATCGATAGCTACCACGATAAGCGCACCGCCTTTGGCTTTATTGTATCGGCGGCGGGTGTTAAGTCAGATGTTTTTGAATCGAACAATGGTCAGAACGAAGACGAGAGTTGGAACCCGATTTGGTATACTAAGGCCAATATCGATGACGAAGGATGGACCGCGGAGATGAAAATTCCGCTGAGTCAATTAAAATTCGGTAAGTCGGTAGAACAGGTATGGGGCCTCGAAATAATGCGAAGGTATTTTAGGGAAGAAGAACGCCATGTATGGCAACGACTTCCGGTTGATACCCCCGGTTTTGTAAGCGAATTTGGAGAACTCCACGGACTGTTGAACATAGAGCCCCAAAAACAACTTGAGATCCAGCCCTACACCGTGGCTAGTCTGAGGACATATGAGGCCGAGGCAGGGAACCCTTTCCGAGATGGAAGCGATGGTAAACTAACGGGAGGTCTTGATGCAAAAATCGGCATCACCAATGATTTGACACTTGATTTAACTATAAACCCTGATTTCGGCCAAGTGGAGGCGGATCCTTCTGCTATTGCACTTGATGGGTTTCAAATTTTCTTTAGAGAACAGCGACCTTTCTTTGTTGAGAACAAGAATATTTTTGACTATCGAATCTCCAACTCCGAAGCGGGTAATACTTTTGGTTCCGATAATCTATTCTACTCACGACGTATTGGGCGGAGTCCGCAGGGCTTTCCGAATACAGAAGCTGGCGAATTTGTCGACCAGCCTGAAAATACTGCAATTTTGGGAGCGGCAAAGTTCAGCGGAAAAACAAAGGACGGATGGGCCATCGGGGTTTTGGAAAGTGTAACGGCAAGAAAATATGCAACAATCGATAATAACGGCAACAGAAGAAAGGAAGAGGTAGAACCGCTTACGAATTACTTTGTAGGCCGTGTTCAAAAGGACTTTAATGATCGAAATACGTTCATAGGGGGAATGTTCACTGCCACTAAGCGCGACCAGCTCACTCCCGAACTCGACTTCTTGCACAAATCGGCCTTTACAGGCGGAATCGATTTCAAGCACCAATGGAATGAAAGGGATTGGTATGTTGGCGGTAACATGATATGGAGTAACGTCAAAGGTAGCGAAGGTGCCATACAAAATACCCAACAATCTATTGCCCATCTTTTTCAGCGCGTAGGGGCCGATCATGTTGAGGTCGATACGGCAAGAACTTCCCTTACCGGAACGGGAGGGAACTTACAGATAGGAAAAATCGGTAACGGCCACTGGAAGTTTGAATCAGGGGCTACTTGGCGGTCCCCTGAACTGGAATTGAACGATGTGGGCTTCCAGCGGCAGGCCGATGATATTCGCCATTACACTTGGGTCGGGTACCAAACCTTGAGACCCGATAGCCTTTTCAGAAAAGTAGGTATCAATTACAACCATTGGAGTGCCTGGGATTTTGGCGGAAATCACAATTCATTGCAGTTCAACACTAACAGTTGGCAGAATTGGAAGAACAACTGGTTTACGAACTTAGGGTTCAATTATCAACCGATCCAATATTCCAATTTTGCACTTCGGGGCGGCCCTAGATTGCGACAATCTCCCGACATTAGTTTTTGGAACGGTATCAACACCGATAGCCGAAAAAAGTTAAGGTATAGTATGTTCCATAGAGGGGGCAAGGCAGTAGATAATTCCTATTCTACATATTACATTGAGGCGGGGTTCTCGTATCAACCTTTTAACGCGCTACGCATTTCGGCATTTCCCGAATACAGTATAAATAATGACAAACTCCAATTTGTCGATAATATAGCTATAAACGGAGACACAAGATACCTGAACGGCAAGGTTGAACAACGAACGCTGAGCATGTCCTTTAGGTTGAACTATACCATTAATCCAAACTTGACTATTCAGTATTGGGGTCAGCCGTTTATCTCGCGAGGGCGGTATTCAGAGTTCAAACATGTGACCGATCCGATGGCAAAAAATTTCGATGATAGAATTACGTCATACACGGGTGACCAGATTTCATTTGCTGATGATACGTATTCAGTTGATGAAAATCTTGACGGAAATATAGATTTCACATTTGGTAATCCTGATTTTTCATTCATTCAATTTCGTTCAAATTTAGTAGTGCGATGGGAATACATTCCCGGATCCGAAATCTTTTTGGTCTGGTCGCAGGATCAATCGCAATCGGGCAATCCCCAAGATCAACTTTTGAATAGTCTGGGGGATAACATATTTGGGGATAACAAACCCCAGAACATCTTCCTATTAAAAGCCACGTACCGTTTTGTGCTTTAATGTTTAGCGGGACTCTTTTTCTGTTAAATAAACTTTAAATGGGCGGTCAGCTGTAACAACCCTCTTATTTTTGGGTCTTTGAACCAAACTAAACCACCGACAAAAATGGTAAGGGTTGCTTGCACAATTCTGTTATTTCTATTTTCCATATACCAAATCCACGCCCAAGATTCCACAAAAACCGTTGCAAAGCGCTCATATGTAACCATGCCGTTAAAAGGTTTGGCACCTCCTGAAATCGATGGTGTTTTGAACGATGAAGGCTGGAAACTTGTAGATTGGTCTGGTGGTTTCACTGAATTTGAACCTGATAACGCAACTCCACCGAGCCAGTCCACCAAATTTAGAATCGTCTATGATGACAAATTTCTTTATGTAGGCATTCGGTGTCATGATAGTGTTCCCTCCAAAATCGAAAAACGACTCTCCCGGCGAGACGGTTTTTCAGGGGATTGGGTTGAAATCAACATAGACAGTTATTTCGACAAGCGAACAGCTTTCTCTTTTACGGTTACCGCTGCAGGGGTAAAGGGCGATGAGTTTATCTCGGAGAATGGGGACAATTGGGACGAAAGCTGGAACCCGATTTGGTATACGGCCACAAATATCGACGAAGAAGGTTGGACGGCGGAGATGAAGATTCCCTTTAGCCAATTGAAATTCGGCAATGCACAAGAACAGATTTGGGGTTTTCAAATGCACCGAAGGTTCTTTAGAAACGAGGAAAGATCCCTCTGGCAGCACGTTCCACAAGACACTCCGGGTTGGGTCAGCGAATACGGTATCTTACGGGGTCTGATCAATATCCAGCCACAGAAACAATTGGAGATTCAACCTTTCGTGGTCACTCAAATGGACACTTATGAAAAAGAGGTCGGTAACCCTTTTAGAGATGGTAGCGATTTTATCTTCAATGGCGGTTTGGATGCCAAAATCGGTATCACCAATGACCTGACTTTAGATTTGACCGTAAATCCGGATTTCGGACAGGTAGATGCAGACCCAGGCGCCATTGCGTTGGATGGCTTTCAGATTTTTTTCGAAGAACGCCGTCCCTTTTTTATAGAGAACAAGAACATTTTTGATTACCAGTTCGCGGGCCGCAATGACAACATTTTCTACAGTCGCAGAATAGGGCGTAGCCCGCAAGGTTCGGCCAGTTTAAATGCTGGGGAATTTGCCGACCAACCAAATAACACGACGATTTTGGGTGCTGCAAAATTTTCGGGAAAAACCAAGAATGGCTGGTCGATAGGCTTGCTTGAAAGCGTAACCGGAAATATGTATGCCGAAATCGATAACAATGGAGAACGAAGGGAAGAGCTTGTTGAACCGTTGACGAATTATTTGGTGGGTAGGGTGCAGAAAGATTTCAATGACCGTAATTCATATTTCGGTGGAATTTTTACGGCAACTAACAGAAGGTTGCAACCCAGCCTTGAATTTTTGAGAAAATCCGCTTATACAGGTGGGATTGATTTTAGACACAACTGGAAGAACAGGAATTATTACGTACAAGGAAATTTTGTCACCAGCCACGTCACCGGAAGCAAAGAGGCGATTACTAGAACACAAAACGAGATAACACATTTGTTTCAAAGGGTGGATGCAGGTCATGTTGAAGTTGATCCCAATAGAACTTCATTAACGGGCACTGGTGGAAGGCTCGAGGCCGGAAAAGCAGGTGGCGGCAATTGGCGCTACAATGGTGGAATCAATTGGAAATCACCTGAATTGGAACTCAATGACCTGGGCTTTTTACGCCAAGCCGACGATATACGACAGTTTGCCCAAATTCAGCGTTTGTTCCTCAAACCAACAAATTGGTACAGAAGGGCACAAATCGGTGTTGAATTGACTTCGGCCTATGATTTCGACGGTAATTATAATCGCATTCAATACGAAACGGGTGGATTTGTAAACTTCAAGAACAACTGGTTTTTGGAAGCCGGTGG
>ENA-ORXM01005332-ORXM01005332.1-marine-metagenome-genome-assembly--contig:-NODE-5332-length-10296-cov-3.183873_pt1 | contig 10296 bp, 8 predicted proteins | sample MGYA00237867_ERZ511480 | MGnify/ENA primary metagenome ERZ511480 (study PRJEB26309, sample SAMN06266103) | marine metagenome | isolation source: Algal blade | place: United Kingdom:Sidmouth, United... | reverse complement strand
GCCATTACGGCTTTTGTTTTTAGCTATTTATTTTATCAAGATGGTGTAGTTGATTTTTCAAAATATGCGGGCATCGGCGGTCTATTTTTTATCATCATGATGTGGCGAAAAGGAAAGAAATCCAGTTAATTTTGGTGGTCGGTCAAAATAGTTGATAGTTGCTTGAGACTTACCAAGTTTGCAAACTTGGCAAGTCTTTCTCTAATTCGCTACCCTAATTTTTTACCGCAGTAAAGTCACTTTCTCTTGAAATTTCACCTGTCCACCTTGTTCATTTTGAAATTTTACTTGACAAATATAAACTCCTTGCGTCAACATTGTTCCATTATTGAACCGCCGTCCGTTCCAACCTTCTTCGATATTTTTAGTAAAAAAAACCTGCTCGCCATAGCGATTCCAAACACTCATTTCAAATTGAGAAATGCCCGCAAAAATGCCTTTTCCTTTCAAGACTTCATTGTTGCCATCTTCATTCGGTGTGAAGGCATTTGGCAAATAATAGGTGTAATCTTTTAAAACAGTCAACTGTTTTGATAGCGAATCCACGCAGCCGTATTCATTTTTTATGAGCAACTGAATATTGTAAATGCCAGGTTCGGTAAATTTATAATTTGGATGTTCTCCGAAGATGTCTGTCTGCTGGTTAATTGTCCAAAAATTCTGTAAATTACCCGTAGATTCATTTTGAAAAAACACTTCTTTTTGCAAATTAGAAACCACTTCGGGCATCCAATTGAAATCAGCTTGCGGCGGTGACACTACCGTAATTAAATCCGTAAAAACCGTATCAATGAAGCATCCAATCGGCGAAGTAATGGCAACATAAACCGAATAAATACCTGTATTCGCATAGCTATAATCCGGACTTACGCCTTCCAAAATACCACCTCCGCCCATTTCCCAAACCACCTGATAAGTGGAATCAACAGGCGTGGATAAGTTTTCAAAATACACCGCCAAGGGGCTACAACCATCCTGTTCGCTCGGCGCAACGACGACCACAGGCGGCGCAGGTTGCCACCAAAATGACCGCCGCAAACTATCCCAGCAACCGTATTCATTTTCGATGCGCAACTGTACCTCATATTCCCCCGGGGCAGCATACTCGTGAATGGGATTGACCAAACCAGAACTATCGCCATCTCCCAACGACCAATCATACTGCTGAATCGAACCGCCGTTAGTCGAAGATTGATTGAAAAAAGAAACGGGTCCACCTACACAAGTATCATAATCCACTTGAAAATCGGGCTGCATTTCCGTCGTCACATTAAATATCACCGTCGCCGTGTCGGTATACAAACTATCGGGGTTGAGTACCGATTCTCCCGTAAAAACACCTGCATCAGGAAAGGTCAAAAAAGGCGACCAAGCGGTGTCCACCATATTACTGACTGGGAAATCAAATTGCCATTGATGTTCTTGAATGAACTCCGCGTAAGTACTTTCATTAGATAGATTCGTAGTATCGGTACAGAGGTTGATGGTGTAGGTATTGGTGAGTTCGTCGTGGGTATCGGCGGCGAGCTGGGCGGTGACTTTGGGGGTGCAATCGACGACGTTGACCATGAAATCGCGGTAAACGGTGCTGAGGAGTTGACCGTTGCGGAATTCACGAACTTTGAAGCCAAGGAGGTAATAGCCATTTTGATTAGGAATAACCTTGAAGTCACCTGTAACTGGGTCGAAATTTTGGTAGGCAGATTGACCAAAAGGATGAGAATAATGATAATTTGGAGTAAGAAATGGGACGGGGTCAAAAGGAGGAGGAACATACGGATTTGGTATTGGAGACATATCAATCGAATCATATGTACCCGTCCAATTAAATGGGTTGTAAAATTCATATATTAATTGGTCAACATCACCATCTACTGCAATTATTGTAGTTTCTAGAAGTTGATTCTTGCATATTATTGTTGGAGAAAAATTAATAAATACAGGCGAAGAATTGCAAATTTGTTGTGCTAAAGGAGTTAACTCTACAAAACTTCCAAACCCTCAAATGCAACTGCTTCTTTAATATTTAAAATACCATCTATTCTACAACAGTTTTGATAAACAATGTAATAACTATCATCACTTAGGAATGTGAAATGAATAAACTACGATTTTTGATAGGATATTTAGTCCATATTTTCAACTTTAAAAATGTTCATTATATCAACATAAATCACACTTTTAAAGTAGAAACTATGAACGAAATCTCACTCTCAAAAACCGTAGTTTATTCATTTCACATTCCTAAGAGAGTTGGTTTCTTTCAAAGTATACTTTTCGTCTTGTCACGAAATAAGCGAAACTACTTTTTTTTAATAAAAAAACTTACAATCTTTGCGGTTTTTTATCGCCTTAGACAATCTATATAAATAGAGGGACGTTTGTCCTTAGTTTTTAATGTCAGTTATATTTTTGAAAAAAATCAGTACCCATGAAAAGAGTAGTTTTGTTTTTCTCGTTTTTAAGTTATTTCCAATTGGCCCAAAGTCAATCTTTAGAATTCGGTTTTTTAGCGGGCGTATCTATCTACAACGGTGACCTTTCTTCTGAAGAATATGTAAGATATACAGAAGATTTTCTTCCCGCAGGCGGTATCTTTCTGCGAGGAGTTGTTCATCCAAAATTAGCGGTACGAGGGAGTTTTATTATTGGTGCATTAAGGGCAGATGATAAAGGGCGAACTAATGATGTACGAGGATTGAACTTTAAGAGTCCATTGGTGGAATTGAGCGTCGTTGGAGAAATTCACCCTTTTAGAAATCGACGAAATATGCAAGCACCAAGCCTAAGTCCATACTTTTTTGGAGGTGTAGCAGGTTACTACTTTAATCCAAAAACAGATTATGAAGGAGAAGAAGTAGAATTGCAACCGATTGGAACAGAAGGCCAAGGACTACCTGGTGGCCCAGAAAAATACAGTCGGGTTCAAGTTTCCATTCCTCTGGGTTTTGGATTGCATTGGCAAGTGAACAACAGATTAAGTCTTGGAGCAGAATTTGGCGCACGAAAACTATTTACTGATTATTTAGATGATGTTGGAAGCGAAGAAGTCAATTATGGCATTTTAGTCAGCAATAGTGGTACAATAGCGGGCGAACTAAGTATTCGTAACCCAGATTCACGTCCGACAGAAACTACCAACTCTACCTATTCCCGAGGGAAAGACTTATTAGATTGGTACTACATTGGAGGGATTACTTTAGCATTTAGAATTCAAAATGGAGGGAGTGGGCAATTTGGTTGTCCAGGGTTTTAGAACAAAAATTGCTGCTACGCAACAGAAAATCTTACGCAGCTGATAAGTCTACGTTTTGTGTCAAAACGGATGTTGCTGCTATAGGATTATTAAGGGATAAAAGAAATGTAAACTATTACCTATAGCATAGTTTAAAAATTAAACTAACTAAACTTGCTACTTTCAAAAATTAGTGTAATTTTACGAAATGAATAATTAATGTAAATTTTACACTTACCTCCAAGATATTGTTTGTCTTTTTATAATACCTTTGCGGTCAGAATAATAGGCATTACAAAATTAAATTATAGATATATGAAAGTTGTTGACCATCAGAATACGAAAATCATTGCGACTATCGGCCCTGCTTCTAGTTCTTACGAAAACTTATTGGAATTGGTGCGTGCAGGTGTAGATGTTTTTCGGCTGAACTTTTCTCACGGAACTCATGAAGACCATAAGCAAGTTATTGATAGTATTGTGACGATTAACGAACAGTACAATCTTCACTTAGCAATTTTGGCAGATTTACAAGGTCCCAAATTACGGGTTGGAAAGATGAAAGACAACGGTCTGGATTTAGCAGATGGTGATGTTGTTACTTTTGTCAATCGCAAATGTATGGGTACGAAAGAGGCGATTTACATGAGTTACGACAAGTTTGCGGAAGACGTGAAAGTCGGTGAAAAAGTATTGGTAGATGATGGAAAACTGGAATTTGAAGTAGTGGAAACTAATAAAAAGGATGAAGTAAAATTGAAGGTGCTTTTCGGGGGTGTTTTGTCTTCTAATAAAGGGGTGAATTTACCAAATACTAAGATTTCGCTACCTGCCATGACGGAGAAAGATGAGCGAGATTTAGAATTTATGCTTACTCAGCCAATCAATTGGATTGCGCTTTCATTTGTGCGACATCCTAAAGATTTGAAAGATTTGAAAGCAAAAATCGACGCAGCTGGGCATCATGCAAAAATTATTGCGAAAATTGAAAAGCCAGAAGCCATTGAGCGGATTGACAAAATCATCAAAAATTGCAATGGTGTCATGGTGGCGCGAGGTGATTTGGGTATCGAAGTACCAATGGAACAATTGCCACGGATTCAAAAAATGATTATCAAAAAGTGCATTCAACGAGCGCGTCCAGTCATTGTCGCGACGCAGATGATGGATAGTATGATTACCAATCCGAGTCCGACGCGAGCAGAAATTACAGACGTTGCCAATGCCGTCTTGGATGGTGCAGATGCGGTAATGTTGAGTGGAGAAACTTCCGTAGGAAAACACCCACCAATCGTAGTAAGAGCAATGAATAAAATCATTGAAGAAGCTGAAAAAACCTACTGGCCTGATATTAAAAGTAAACGTCCAAAACCCAATTCGAAATCGACTAATTTCCATTCCGATGTAATTTGCTTTAAAGCGGCACAAGTGGCAGAAGATATTCACGCAAAAGCGATTATTGGAATGACGGTTTCAGGATATACAGGATTCAAATTGTCGAGCTATCGACCGAATTCTAAAATCTATATTTTCTCTGAACAAAAGCATATTTTGTCTACCATGAATCTGTGCTGGGGAACTCGTTGTTATTTTTACGACAAATTCTCGACAACGGATGAAACCATTGAAGATGTCATCAATATTTTAACAGATGCAGAGCGAGTCAATAAAGGCGATTATGTTGTCAATACTGCCAGTATGCCATTGCACAAACGCTTTACGACCAATACGATTAAGATAACGAAGATTGAATAGATAGCATACGGTTATCGGCTCACGGCTCACGGAGAATTTAGTTAGCTTTTTCGTAATTTCGCGACTCATTTGAACTTTTTGGTCTGGAAATGACTTGTTTAAATGGTATTATTTTTTTGAGAAACGAAGTAGTTTTTAGATGATAAAAATGACTTCATAAAAAGACAATCATGAGTTTAGAAACGCAATTGATGCAGGATTTGAAAACGGCGATGAAAGCAAAGGATAAAGTGGCTTTGCGCAGTATTCGTGCCGTAAAAGCAGCGTTGTTGTTGCAGAAAACAGATGGAACGGGGGAGGAAATGACGGAGGAAAAAGAAATCAAATTGCTGCAAAAAATGGTCAAACAACGGAAAGATTCGTTGGATATTTATGTGAAGCAAGGTCGGGAAGACTTGGCAGAAACAGAACGTGAAGAAATTGCAATCATTGAAAAATATTTGCCCGCACAAATGAGTGAGGCTGATTTGGAAAAAGTAATTGCTGATTTGATGGCAAAAACGGGCGCATCCTCCATGAAAGATATGGGGAAAGTGATGGGCATGGCTTCTAAGCAATTGGCGGGACAAGCCGATGGTAAGACGATTTCTGCGATGGTGAAGAAGTTGCTTTCTAAGTAAGTTTTTTTGATTGGAGAAAAATTGAGGGCGATGAATTTGGCGGGGGCTGGGTTCATCGTTTTTTTTATGATTTATTTTTAAAAGTAGCTATGTTTTGTTAGCATCATTTTTTATTTCCTTATTCATTTTTTCGTATCCGATTTTAAGTCCAAGCCATTGAATTTTTGATAGGATTTCATTGACAATCGTCTTTTTATTTGGTCGGAAAAAACTTGGGGATAAATCTGATTTGTAAATTTCTTCAACAATTCTATTTCCTTTTCCGTATCTGATAAATCTATCCCAAAATCCCTTTAAACCGTCATCAAAATTATGATTTGCAACCGCATCGAAAGCAAAAGATAAGTTTCCTATTTCGGATAATCTCAACCCTAAATCTACATCTTCTCCTCCTGCTATTTGAATTTCTTCATTAAATCCTCCAACTTCTTTAAATGCCTTTTTCCAAACTATACAATTCGCTGTTATTAGATATTGAGGTACAAAGTTTCCTTTTTTGTCACTTATTTTCAGCGGCATTAAAATCTCTTGTTGTTCGTAATATCGCGAAATAAAATCTTTGCCAAGTGATTTTACCATTCCTGCATAGGCAACTGAATTGTTGCAAGATTTTAAGTATCCTTTTATTGTACTTTTGGTTGCTAAACAGTCGCTATCTAGGAATAAAATCCAATTTCCATTTGAAATTTTAACCCCTTTGTTTCTTGCGCTTGCAGGTCCTTTCTTATTGCAATTTGTCAGAATAATTTCTATTCCTTTTTTTTGAAACTTAGATTTTATTTGAATTGCTCTTTCTGAAAGATTATCTACAATTATTATCTCTTTCGGATATTCTTCTTTTTTATGCGTCTTGAAAAATGAACTTAAAAAATCATCAATTCCGTTTTGATTGTCTTTTACTGGAATAATTATCGATATTTCTTTGAGCTTTATTTTCGACGATTTGTTTGTAGTCTTCTTTTTTAATAAGAAGACTAATCGACTTATCATTGTCATTTGTTGGTTCTTTTTTTTCTTTTTAATTGATGCTAACTATATTTCTATAAACCATCACAAAAAAAATCGCATTCTCTGACCCAATCACTCCACTTTCACCAACTCCCCTTCCGCAATCCCCCGCGCCCCTTCATCAATCAAAATCTCCTCCCCAGTCAACCCTTTCGTCACCACAATCCCATCGCCATAGCTATCCCCCGTTTCCACAAAAACCTTCTTCGCAGCGTCTCCCTCAGACGTTTTTTCAGTGACATAAACATAGCTTTTGCCACTCACATCTTGCTGCAAAATCGTCAAGGGAATTGTCACCGCATCTTTGATAGAAATATCGTTAATCAGCATTTGAGTCAATAGATTGGGTTTGAAAATGCCTTTACCATTAGACAAATCCACTTCTACTTCAAATGTTCGGTTAGCAGGATTAATTGTCGTACCAATGCGGCTTACTTTCGCTTTCTTTTCCATATTCAAGGCTGGGAAATTAATGGTTACTTCCTCCCCTTTTTTCACTGCTTGCAGGTAGTTTTCTGGAACGGCGGCAACGACTTTCACCTTATTCGTATTCAAAATTTGAATAATCGGAACGCCCGGCGCAGCCACTTCGCCACTTTTCAAACTTACCATTTCCACCACACCCGAAATTGGCGCATACACCTTCGCTTTCGTCTGCTGAAATTTCACGGTTTCCAAACTTTTCTCCAATCGTTCTTTGCTATTTTTAGCTTGCAAATATTGCATTTCTGAACCGATATTTTGGTCCCACAATCGCTTTTGTCGCTCATACACATCGACTGCCAACTCCATCGACTTATTCAATTCCGCAATTTGCTTATCGACTTGTTCCATGTTCAAGGAAGCAACCAATTGCCCTTTTCGTATATTTTGTCCCTCTTTCCAATTCATCTGCATGATGCGCCCAGGCACCTCGCTCGTCACATTCACATAATCATCCGATTTCACCGTTCCTTGTATTTCTACGAAGTGCTTAAAATCTTTTTTCATCACGGGAACAGTTGTTACCAAACGACGCTTTTTTTCTTTTGGTGGCTCAATTTTTTCGATTTCTGCTTTCAACGCATCTACCTCAGACTGCAATTCGTCAAGCGCATTTTCTTTTTCTACCAACAAAGCTTTTTTACCAGCCAAATCTGTTGGCATCGGTTTTTCTCCGCCACCGCAAGCGATACACAATAAGGTGATTGCTAAAAATAGAATTGATTGTTTCATTGTATTATATGGTGTTGATTATTCATAAAAATCTGAAAAGGGAAAATGAGTAATCAACCCATTTTCCCTTTTCAAACACAACTCAAAATTATAAGTTTTTTAGTTGCGATATTTATATTCTACGAAATTTTACTTTAATTATACATTATTAGTGGGGCATTTTGATTTGACAAACGACAATAATTCTTTGTGAGAATCCATCAACACTTGAGCAACTTCAAAGAGTTTTTCAAAATTAGAAATCAACATTTGCTGCTCTTTTGGCATTTCATCCAAACTTTTTTTCTTGTAGCAGTGATAGCAGTTTAGCCCTTCTAATACTTCATCCAATTCTCCTGCGCGAGTAATATACTCTTCCAACATCGGTTCTTCCGCTTGCGAAATCGCCGTTCCGTTGGTAGAATTGGGCGCACTGCCATAACTCTGCAAATCCCGCTGTGTCAAATCCAATAAGGAAACATCAAAAAATTTGGACATCGACAACAGATTGCACAGTTTTGGTTCTGCTGTTCCCTTTTCATAGGAAGCAATATTGCCACGGTTGAGTCCGACCTTAGCCCCCAATTCTTCCTGACTCAAATCCAGTTGCTTTCGCAAAAAACGAATGTTGTCACTCAAATAAATTTTTGAGCTCGTTTGTTGAATATCCATTTTGTGTCCTGCTTTTAATAACTCTGAAGAGGTCAATTAAGGAGGTTACTTCAAGTAACCTCCTTAATTTTTTCAATGACAATCAAAGCTTTTAATATTTAAATTCCTGTGATTCCTAAAAAACTACAAAAGAGGGTATAATCAAATTTAATAAATAAATTAAAACGCTATTTATCAAAATCAATTGTAAACAAGAATAATTTCGGTAACAAAAAGTTCAATTGTATCACGAAAAAATCACGATTGTGTAAAAAACAATACCATTTCATCCGAAAATCGACAATTGCCCGTATATAATATACCAACGCTATACCAATATTGATAAAAAAGCGTCATTATTGCGAACATTTATAAAGGTATAAAGGTTGAGTCTTTTTTGGAAATTGTTAAGAATATTTTAAATTTGCTAAAAATCATTCTAAATAGTAAAAAATATTTGCATTTTTCATTTACAACCCTTACTTTTGTAAAAAATAATTACAAATTGGTATAATTAACGAATAAGCGTTAAGAATTAGCTAATACAGTAATTTTAATACCTTATTCTTTATTTTAATATAGCCTTTAATAATGAAAATGTAAATAAAATCTACATTTTCAATTAAAGTAAAGTATTCCACTATAAAACTGGCTTCAAAAAATTTACTCTATTTTATCAACTCAAATTACCGTTGAAGCCATACAAAAATTGCCCGTTATGATTTACGACATTCAAGGAAGTTTAGATAAAATCAACACTTCGCTCCGTGCGTTTGCGATGAAGTTAACTGGGAACGATGTTGATGCACACGATTTATATCAAGATACTGCATTGAGAATTATGGCAAATGCTGAGAAATTCCGCACTGGAACAAATTTCAAAGCATGGTCATTTACGATCATGAAGAATATATTCATTAATAACTATCGAAAGAAAGTTAAGCGTAACACGATTATCGACAGTACAGATAATCTATACTTTATAAATAGTGGTTCAGTTGTAAATAATAAAGCTGAAACAAATATTTTGATGAAGGAACTTAAGCGAATGATCAATTCATTGGAAGATAACTTAAGAATTCCATTTGAAAAGCACTATGAAGGTTTCAAATATCAGGAAATTGCTGATGAGCTTGAGCTACCACTTGGTACAGTGAAGAGTCGAATCTTTTTTGCCAGAAAGGCACTTAAAGGTATGATCAAAGCACAATACGGTGACATAGATATGTTTAAAACAAGATTAGCATCTTAACCAACTAACAATAAACTAATTATTAACTATATTTTTGATGTTATATTTGCTACGTGAACGAGATAGCAAAAATCATTTTAGAATGGCACAAAAATATTGATAGGGATCTTCCTTGGAAACAAACGGATGATCCCTATTTTATTTGGATCTCAGAAATTATTCTTCAACAAACTAGAGTGGAACAAGGTCTACCCTATTTTGAGAAATTTAAGTCCACTTTTCCGACGGTATTTGATTTGGCGAAAGCCCCTGCAGACCAAGTCATGAAATTATGGGAAGGATTAGGCTATTACTCTAGAGCTAGAAATCTACATACTACTGCCAAATTCATTGCCTATGAATTAGCAGGCGTTTTTCCTAAGACCCACGAAGAAATTTTGAAACTAAAAGGTGTTGGTCCTTATACGGCTGCGGCTATTAGTTCCTTTGCTTACAATCTCCCTCATGCAGTAGTAGATGGCAATGTTTACAGGGTATTATCTCGTGTATTTGGCATTGATACACCAATAGACACGACTTTGGGTAAAAAACAATTTGCCGCATTAGCCGCAGAATTATTAGCAACTAAACAAGCTGGAAAA
>ENA-ORXM01005331-ORXM01005331.1-marine-metagenome-genome-assembly--contig:-NODE-5331-length-10298-cov-2.366892_pt1 | contig 10298 bp, 13 predicted proteins | sample MGYA00237867_ERZ511480 | MGnify/ENA primary metagenome ERZ511480 (study PRJEB26309, sample SAMN06266103) | marine metagenome | isolation source: Algal blade | place: United Kingdom:Sidmouth, United... | reverse complement strand
GGCCTTGTGTAGGGTCTCTTTTACGAAAGCTATGGTCTCTTCGACAATTTCGGTATCGCTCATTTTGGCAGTTGAAAAGATGTGAGTCCCGATACTACCGCTTTTTCCGTTTTTGCCAAAACCAAATCGAGATTTTCTTTGATTTCAAAGGGTCGATGTACTGTAAAGGTGATATGGTTACCGATTCCGTTCGGAAATTTACCGTAGCGAAGCATTTTCCAAGAATTATCTATGCTTATGGGCACCACGAGGGCAGAGGGGGCGTTTTTCATCAAGAGTTTTAGACCTGTGGGCTTAAACGGTTTCAGATGCCCTGTGCGGCTACGGGTACCTTCCGGGAATATAACCGCACTACGATTATATTTTTCAATATAGGTACCCAATCTGGCAATTTGTGATAGGGCCTGTTTGCTGTCTTTTCTATCGATCAAAACAGATCCGCCATGGCGCAAATTATACGAAACGCTCGGTATGCCCTTGCCAAGTTCTTTTTTACTTACAAATTTAGGATGATGCTTACGCATGAACCAGATAATAGGTGGAATATCGTGCATGCTCTGATGATTTGGAACGATGATCACCGGCCGATCTGTTGGAATATCATGAATGTTCTTAAATGAATAAATAGTGCCCAAAACATGGGTGCAGCGCATCAAACAAAGATTTAGCAAGGCTACACTTTTACGATGTGCCCCATATCCGAAAAGATTAAAACATACCCATTGAATAGGATGGAAAATCAATAGGGTCAACCCGAACAGTGTCAAGTAAATAAACGTCAACGGATATGCGAGCAATTTTTGCATGGCGTTTACAAAAGTAAAAAACCGTTCAATTACGAACGGTTTTATTAAAGCCTTTTCAATACTCTTTTGCTTTCGAAAAAGAAATCAATAAGCCGGTTAACAGAATTCGTTGTACGCTTCTGTCAAATTTTCGGCAATAATCTCTGCCGGTCTTCCTTCGATATGATGACGCTCGATCATGTGCACCAATTCCCCGTCTCTGAACAAGGCCATACTAGGTGATGAAGGAGGGAAAGGTATCATTAGATTACGTGCGGCATCTACCGCTTCGGTATCGACGCCAGCAAATACGGTAACGATATTATCCGGTTTCTTGTCGTTCATCAAACTCATTTTGGCAGCAGGGCGGGCATTGGCCGCAGCGCAGCCACAAACCGAATTCACGACAACAAGGGTCGTACCCTCTTGATTGATTGCTTTTTCGACCGCTTCGGCCGTATATAACTCTTCGAACCCGGCCATCGCCAAGTCGTCTCTCATAGGTTTTACTAATTCTGCGGGATACATAGTTTTATGATTTAAATAGATTTCAAAGATAGGGGTTTTGTCGCATTTTAATTGAAGACCTTAACGTTTCATTTGTGTTATTGATAGCTACCCTTGTGAGGCAATTGAAGGGGACTTATCTTTGGCAAAAATAAACACCTTATGATCAAATGGTTGGCCGCCATATTAGGATATACATTCTTTCGCTTCCCAGGGGCGATTTTAGGTTTTTTGGTCGGAAGCTTTGTTGACAACCTGACCGGAAGTGGCGGTAGGGCCCAATCTATTCTGGGAGACCTGACAAGGCAAAGCGTGAGTCCTGCAGATTTTGAATTGAACCTACTCTCTTTATGTTCGATAGTGATAAAGGCCGACGGAACGGTCAGCAGACGTGAAATGGACTATGTGCAACAGTATTTCGTAGGTACCTATGGTAAAGAAAAGGCCAACGCCATTTTCAGAACATTTAACGACATCAACAAAAAGCATGAGATTTCGGCCCAACGAATATGTGCATATTTGAATCAGCGAACACGTTATGAGGTTCGTTTGCAACTCTTACATTTTTTATTCGGAATTGCCCAGGCCGATGGCCATGTAAGTAGCCCTGAAATCAATAAAATTAAGGAAATTGCCGGATACCTTCGTGTTGCCTTGCGCGATTTTGAAAGTATCATGGCCATGTTCGTAAAATCTGCCGATAACGCGTATAAGATTTTGGAAATTGAAAAGACAGCTACCGATGATGAGATAAAAAAGGCGTATCGGACTATGGCGAAAAAATACCATCCGGATCGTGTCAATACTGAAAACGAGGCTATTAAAAAAGGCGCGGAAGAAAAGTTCAAAGAGGTGCAAAAAGCCTATGAGCACATTCAAAAAGAAAGAGGATTAAATTGACCAAAAACATAACACCTTGCAAGACTTTTGGTTCTATATAAAACTTGGTCTGGACCATGTGCTCGATTTCGGGGCATATGACCATATTTTGTTTCTATCCGCCCTTGCCCTGCCCTTTACTTTCAAGAGCTGGAAAAAGGTTTTATTGCTTGCCACCATTTTTACGGTAACGCATTGCCTGTCCCTAGCTTTATCTGTTTATGAACTATTGGTTATGGATGTTGGCCTAATCGAGTTTTTGATACCCTTGACCATCTTATTGACCGCCCTATTCAACTTGATCTACATGAAATCGGCCGATGAACACAAAACAATTTTACTTCATTTGATTGCTACCGCCTTCTTTGGGCTGATCCATGGTTTTGGATTCAGTAATTATTTCAATATGCTGATGGCCGGTGAAGAAGAAAAGTTGAGCCCTCTTTTGGGCTTTGCCACCGGGATTGAAATTTCGCAATTATTAATCGTTCTCTCGATCTTGGCCATTGCCTACCTACTTCAATCGGTTTTTAAGGTCAAGCAGTCGATTTTTATTGTGGCTGGTTCGATTTTAATCGTTCTTGTAACAATACCCATGTTGATTGAGACGTTCCCATGGTAGGTCTATGTTAAAATTAACCTTATTAGCGTGTTCAGGTTTTTTAAAACCGGTAAATTCGTTATTCTGTACATGTTCATAAATGAAACAGGCCAAACAAGAGAAATACGATAAAGCCTATTTAAGAATGGCGCAAGAGTGGGGCAAATTGTCTTATTGTGAGCGCAAACAGGTCGGGGCAATTATTGTAAAGGATAGGATGATAATCTCTGATGGGTACAACGGTACCCCAACGGGATTCGAAAATATTTGTGAGGATGAAGAGGGATATACCAAATGGTATGTTTTGCATGCTGAAGCAAACGCAATTTCCAAGGTAGCCTCCTCGACCCAGTCTTGTGAAGGTGCGACACTTTATATTACGTTATCGCCCTGTCGCGAATGTAGTAAGTTGATACATCAATCTGGCATAAAACGTGTTGTGTATCAAGTTGGCTATAAAGACGATTCTGGATTGAATTTTTTAAGGAAAGCAGGAATCGAACTAGTACACATGCCGGCCATTGAGACCACGGTTTAACATTGCCTTATAACTACAATGAAAAAGAAATACCGCTATTTAGGACCTTTTATTCTCGCGGCCGTACTGGCGCTGGGTATTTTTGTGGGGGGCAAATTGCACTTTAACGATTCCCCTGAAAAACTTTTTACCACCAATTCCAAAAAAGACAAGTTAAACCGTCTAATCGACTATATAGACTATGAGTACGTAGACGATATAGATACCGATAGCATCGTTGATGTTACGGTGAACAACATTCTTGAAAAATTGGATCCCCACTCGGTGTATATCCCTAAACGAGAGATGGAAAAGGTTTCTGAGAATATGAAGGGCGACTTTGTTGGTATAGGCATTAATTTCTACCCCTACAAAGACACTATTGCCGTAATAAGAACCATTGAAAACGGCCCCAGTTTCTTGAAAGGCATCAAGCCCGGCGATCGTATTTTAAAAGCGAATAACGACACACTTTATGGTAAGGCCTATATTAGCGATTCAGTAGTTCAAAAATTGAAAGGTAGAAAAGGTTCTAGCGTCAAGTTGACCATCTATCGTAAAAGTGAAGACCGCACTTTTTCGGTCAATGTCAAACGTGATGTAGTTCCGATAAAAAGTGTTACCGCATATTATATGTTGACCGATGATATGGGATATATCAAGGTGAACCGATTTGCAGAATCGACATTCAAAGAATTTAGAGCCGCGTTACGCGAGTTGAGAAAACAAGGAGCCAAAAAATTGACACTTGATTTGAGAGATAATCCTGGCGGATACTTGGGTATCGCAGAACAAATGGCAGATGAGTTTTTAGAGGATGGCAAACTGATTCTGTTCACTAAAAATAAAAAAGGTAAAATCGATAAAATCCATGCGACTGATGAAGGAAGCTTCGAAGACAAACCGGTCTATGTTTTGATCAATGAACGCTCCGCATCTGCAAGTGAGATTATCGCCGGAGCGCTTCAAGACAATGATATCGGAACAATTGTGGGTCGTCGCTCTTTTGGGAAAGGGCTCGTACAGCGTGAAATGGAGCTTGGTGATGGTTCTGCGGTTCGGTTGACGGTATCACGATATTACACACCTACTGGTCGTTCCATACAAAAGTCTTATGACAAGGGCAATCGCGATTACTATCAGAAATTCACGGATCGGTATCACAATGGTGAAATGATTTCTGTAGATAGTATCAAGGTGGCAGATTCCTTAAAATTCAAAACGCCCAAAGGAAAAGTGGTTTATGGTGGTGGAGGTATAATACCCGACGTTTTTGTGCCCATTGGCACCAACGAGGAGGAAGCCGTTGAGAGTATGGATAGTGTAGGATTTATCTCCTTTTTTATTTTTGAGCATTTAGAGGAAGACCGAAATCGTTATGCAGATTTCTCGCAAGAAGAATTCATAACTGATCTCAAGGTCGACGATATCTTGTTCGAAAAATTCGTAGACTATTGTATAAAGCGGAAGCTGAAAATGAATTTTTACGATTACGAAGAGTCCATAAAACTCTATCTGAAAGCGGCCATCGCTGATCAACTCTTTGGCCCCAATGTCCATGCATTGATCAAAAGTTCGGCCGACACTATGCTAAAACAGGTTTTAGAACTTGATAACCCTACGGTCAAACAAGGAGAGGTCGAAGCCATAGAGTCCAAAAACTAAATTCCTTAATAGGCGCTAGTCTTCATTTAACTTTTTTTGAATCTTCTTTGAGGTCATATAAATTAATAACAAGACGATTGCACAAAGCGATGCGACTATTCCGATAATGGCAATAATGCTATTGCCCTCGAGCGGATTTTCGAAATTGACCAAAGTAACGTTGTACGCAATCAAGGCAACGCCAAGAATTATCAATATAAACGTAAGTGTCTTATTCATATACAGAACTTGTTAATGACCTATTAGTTGATTGATATTGGTCGTGAACAACTTGACCGCAATGGCCATTAGAATTACCCCGAACACCTTTCGAATGACGTTTACCCCGTTTTTTCCCAATACCTTCTCGATTTTTTTTGAGGATTTCAAAACAAGATATACAAAAATCGTATTGACCGCAATGGCGACAATAATGTTCTCGACATGAAATTCGGCTCGTAAGGAAAGCAGGGAGGTCAAGGTGCCGGCACCGGCAATCAATGGAAATGCTATAGGTACGATAGAAGCGCTTTCTGGTTCATCATCTCTGTACAGGCTGATTCCTAAAATCATCTCGATTGCAAGGAAAAAGATAATGAGTGCCCCGGCAACGGCAAAAGAATTTACATCGATACCGATTAGGTTTAATATTTCTTCTCCGACAAAGAGAAATGCAACCATGATAATCGCCGCTACTATAGATGCTTTTTCCGATTGAATATGACCAACCTTATTGCGAAGGCCGATAATAATCGGAATGCTTCCCAAAATATCGATTACAGCGAACAATACCATGGTAGCCGTTGCTATTTGCCTAACATCAAAATTCAGATTCATAAGTGCGCTTTCAAAATTTTTGCAAATTTACGTCTAAAAGTATGGTATTGGATGTATTTGCGGAAAATAAACTCAGCAGGCATTCCACCTTAAAAACTATCTTTGCCCGCAAAGTTAACTTTGAATTATGTTCCAAATAGGTAAGACCATTATATCGGAAGAAATTTTGGAAAACGACTTTGTGTGCAATCTTACCGCTTGCAAGGGCGCCTGTTGTATAGACGGTAACGCAGGCGCACCGCTTGAAGATAGGGAGACCGAGATTTTGGTGGATATCTATGCCGATGTAAAGTCGTTTTTACGTCCTGAGGGCGTTGCGGCTATTGAAGAACAAGGTGCTTTTGTAAAAGGGGAAGATGGTGAATGGGAAACCCCTTTGGTCAACGATAGCGAATGTGCCTATGTCATTTTCGAAGAAAGCGGTATCGCAAAATGTGGTTTGGAAGAAGCCCATAATCAAGGAGCCACAACTTGGAAAAAACCTGTGTCATGTCATTTATACCCGGTACGGGTTCGTGAGTATACAGAACTTACGGCGGTGAACTACCACAAATGGGAAATTTGTGACCCAGCGTGTGTGCTAGGGGTTGAACTCAAAGTGCCCATTTATAAATTTGTCAAAGAAGCTTTGATCCGTAAATTCGGTAAGCCTTGGTATTCTGAATTGGAGCAGGTTGCCGACGAACATGTCAAATAGTAGGAATATGTAGGATAACCTTGGTTCCAGATGCTTTGTGCAATTTGTCGAACAGGTCCAGTATCTCGACATTGAAGTAGTTTTGATAATCACGGGAAAAGTTCGCTAGACGCTCTTTTGTAATATCTATACCCACCGACTTACGTTTCAGCACCTTGCTTTCCTTTATTTTTTCTGCAGCTTGTCTTCCCACACCATTGTCCGTGATGGTAATGTCGATAAAACCATCTTTGTCACGGCTTACGTGAAGCTCTATTTTCTTTTCCCCTTCTTTTGATGACAATCCGTGCCAAAGGGAATTCTCTAAGAAGGGTTGCAATATCAAAGAAGGAATCTTGACCAACTGGGTGTCTATGCCATCATCTACTGTAATCTTGAAATCGATTTCATTCGAAAACCTTATATTTTCTATGTTCATATACAACTCGACGGTCTCAAGCTCTTCGGCCAACGGAATTTCTTTCAATGAAGAGGCCTCCAGTATTTTGCGTACCAGTTTTGAGAACTTATTCAGGTAATGAACAGCATTCTTCTTTTCATTATTGATAATATACAGTTTGATGGAATTCAGTGAATTGAAAAGAAAATGCGGGTTCATTTGGCTTCTCAGCATAGTCTGCTCTAAAGTCAGTAACTTCTTGTCGTTCTTTAGTTGATATTGACGATACAGAACGTAAAAAAGTCCGGCTAAAAAAATCAAGACAATGCCACTAATCAAAAAGGTAGTCTTGTTTTTGGCAAGTCGCTGCTTGACGGCTTCATTGTCTTTGGCCAAAGCCTCTATTTGACCGGTCTTTTTTTCTGCCTCGTATCGAACGATCATATCGTTCACGTAGCGAAGGTTTCGGTCATTTGATATCTCATCATCATAATGACGGGCCAGTCTGTAATATTCAAGGGCCTTTTTATGATCGCCCCGCTTGGCCGATAGGTCGGACAAAAATTGGTTAGCCTCTGATATTTCTCCAGGCAGATTATACTTTTGTGCCAATTCAAGACCTTTTAACAAGTGGTTCTCGGCTTCTCTAAATCTATTAAGGTTGATCAATGTCCATCCCAAATTGATATGGACCAGCGCTATGATTTCTTTATCGCCGAGCACTTCTGCTTGTGGCAAGATTGTCTCGTATATATCAAGCGCCTCTTCGGTTCTGTCCTGATGTACATATACATGCGCAATGCCGCTCTTGCAAATGATCCGACCTTTATCTGAATCTATTTCTTCATTGTAGGCCAAAGCAATTCGGTAATTTTCAAGTGCCTCTTTCAGTTTGCCCTGGGCCTCATAGCATTCCCCGATATTGGAATAGTTGATGGCGAGCCCTAGTTTATTGCCGAGCTCTTCTTCAAGTCTCATCGATTCTTGAAATTGTTCAATGGCAAGATCATATTGTTCAAGGGTTTGATAAATGTTACCGATTCCGTTAAGCGATACATTTATGCTGCGTTTTAGACCTTTTGAAGGATTTTTAACGGTTTCAGCCAATTGTAAGGCTTTCTGACTGTAATCTAGGGCGGATTTAATGGCGTCGGTCTTGCGAAACACGACACTGATCATGTTGAGACTGTAGACCTCGAATTCAAGATTTTCAGCTTTTTCGGCAACTTCGAATGCCTGCAGATGAAGCGCCAAACTCCTTGAAAATTCCGAGATATCTCGATAAGTCCTGCCCAGTTGGTTCAGTGCGTAGGCTTGTCCTGCGTGATGATTTTTTTCGCCAGCCCCGTCGGCAAAATATCGCATAAAGAGCGTATCCTTGCGCACCGATCTGACCGCCTTGTCAATCTCGCTATACGTTTTTGGGCCTACTTCAATTAGACTATCAACTGTCTTTTTAAAAGGCTCGGGCAATTCTTGTGAATAAACATCAAAATGATATAGCCCCAGAGCGAAAAAGAGGAAGAGTTGCCACGCAACACGAATATATGACATCCAGACTGGTCTTATATGGGTTTTGGGAAACTTCATAAGGGGCTAGAGCATATCTAGAAAGTCGGACTTCTTTTGACGAGAAACCGGGATCTTGTGGTTCGACTTTAGAACGACATAACCATCGGTCTTGAGAAATTCCTTGATTTTGTTCAGGTTGATGATATATGAGTTGTGGATCCTAAAAAATGATTCTTGGGGGAGCATTTCGTTGACTTCCTTGAGTTTCTTGGTCAAAACGATTTTTTGTCCGTCCGCCAAAAAAATGGTACTGTAATTTCCATCCGATTCGGCATAAAGAATCTCTTCGCTCTCAAGAAACAACAGCTTGCCATCGGTGTTGAACATTATTTTTTTGTCCAAGGAGTTGGAATTAAAATTCAGGAGAATTTTTTCCAGTCTTTCCGAGGTAAAATTTTTGGCATTGTGCTTCTTTATCTTGGTAATCGTTTCCTTTAAATCGTCGGTGTCTATAGGCTTTAACAGGTAGTCGATAGCCTCATTCTTAAGTGCTTTGATCGCGTACTGGTTGTAAGCAGTGGTGATAACCACCGGAAAGTCTTTGTTCTTCAGTTTCTGTATGAACTGAAACCCATCCATGGTAGGCATCTCAATATCCAAAAACAGGCAATCAGGAGTATTCTTTTCCAAATAGTCCAAAGCCTCGAAAGGATTGGTGAAAGAGGCCACGACCTTGATTTCGTCACTGAAGTTTGTGAGCTCCCAAGACAAACTCTGAAGCGCCTTCATTTCATCATCTACTATAACAGCTTCTATCATCGAAGTACGGTTCTGAACAAAGAAAGTTACTCAAAAATACTTGTAATACCCGTAGTAATGCCCAAAAGATGTATCGATAGATGAAATTTAAGTACAGTTGGCATGAAATTGCCTAAGAATGGATTTAAGGGAATTAAATAAGCTATATGTATAAGACTAGAGGGTGGAACTATTGGTTTTTTAGAAGCCATTCATACAGTATTTGATACCATTCATACATAATGGAATTTTCACGATTACTCCTTGGCTTAGTTTTGAATTCGTAACATTCGTTAAGTTCCCCAACAATCAACGCCCCATTTTTAGGAACTTAAAACATAATATCGTGAAAAAGTGTATCATAATGTTCATGTTACTTGTTCTTTCGGTCTTGATAGCTAGTTTTATCGAGAATCGTGATGAGCTTGTTAATAATGCCGACTATGCGCTCGAAGAAAACAGTTCGGAAGGATTATTGGCAAATATGAAAACAAAAGAGTAGGTCGCTGTCCAATAATCTGGACTAGGTATAATAATTATGCCCGCAAATCGGCTAGAATTGGTGATTATGTACTTACAATCGGTAGAATTAGTTAGAATATGTCAACCATTGGTTCGGGCGAACATGGGTGTAGGAAACATGAGTTTTAAGTTTGAAGAAATAAGTAGGATTCGTCAAAAATTCCTTATTTTTACTATAATCCCCCCGAGAGTCACATGGAGTAAAACTGATTTTGATTCAAAATCGATAGTCTCTTTTGTGACTAATTTTCTATATAATATAATTTGTTATTATGAAACTGCCATACCGAAAGGTACGGTCCTAAGGAAGTACGTTAAAGAAAAGAACGTATTGCTGTTTTTTAAACAGGCCCGTCTGATGAAATTCTGAAATTTGGGCATCTGACCAACTTGTTGGTCAAGGTGTTTTGTTCGATGAAAGGTTTCGGGGGAACTACCTGAGTCAACACCAAACAAAGAAGACATCACTCGTGATGCATCGGAGGGACCGTACGGTTTGGCGGTATCATAATAAGCATTCTGCAAAAAGGCCAAGGAATTCTATTCCTTGGCCTTTTTATTTGGCATCCTATTAGAAAGGGTCTTTTCCCCCTTGACATTCAGGACAAATGCCTCTTGTT
>ENA-ORXM01005330-ORXM01005330.1-marine-metagenome-genome-assembly--contig:-NODE-5330-length-10298-cov-4.312200_pt1 | contig 10298 bp, 7 predicted proteins | sample MGYA00237867_ERZ511480 | MGnify/ENA primary metagenome ERZ511480 (study PRJEB26309, sample SAMN06266103) | marine metagenome | isolation source: Algal blade | place: United Kingdom:Sidmouth, United... | reverse complement strand
TATGAACCACTTTGCAGAATCAGCATCCCTTTTTGGCGACCATGATGATGTGCAGCGCGTCACAGCGCGCGCGCCGTCCTATCTGGCCGATCACCGCAAACGCCTACGCGAACGATTTCATGCGGGTGGTGCTGCTGCGATGCCCGACTATGAATTACTCGAACTTGTTTTGTTTCGCGCAATCCCGCGACAGGATGTGAAACCACTGGCCCGGACATTGATCGAAACCTTCGGTGATTTTAATCGGGTTTTATCCGCCCCGTCCGCCCAATTGACAAAGGTAAAAGGATGCGGCCCCGCCGTTGTCACTGAATTGAAAATTGTCGAGGCGTCGGCCCACCGCCTTGCCCGTGCCAAGGTCATGCAGCGCCATGTCATATCCAGTTGGGACGCCGTGCTGGACTACTGCCACACCGTCATGTCGCACCGCGACACCGAACAGTTCCGTATTCTGTTTCTGGACACAAAAAACGCGTTGGTCGCGGACGAGGAACAGGCCAAAGGCACGGTTGATCATGTCCCCGTCTACCCGCGCGAGGTGGTGAAACGCGCATTGGAATTAAACGCTGCTTCCATCATTCTGGTACACAATCACCCCTCCGGCGACCCCACACCGTCAGACGCTGACATTAACATGACCCGCCAGATTGATCAGGCCGCCCAAGCGTTGTCGATCACGGTCCATGACCATATTATCGTCGGGAAATCGCAGGAAACCAGTTTTCGTGCGCTGGGGTTATTGTGACACCCAAAGCTCTACCCTGCGGTTCATCTGGCGGCCCCATTCGGTGTCATCACACCCCATCGGTAATGCTTCTCCAAAGGCTTCGGTCTCGACCACGACGCTGTGAGGCAATGTGCCACCTAGCAATGCCTGTAGGTCGCGCAACACCGCCTCGGCACGCGCGCTTGAAAGATCGCGATTGGCCGATGCAGCCCCGCGCCCGTCGCTAAAGCCTGTCAGCATTAAGGGGCGACCAACATATCGCCCGTCGCGGATGGCCTGCGCCAATGCCAATAAATTCGATCGCGATTGCGCATCAAGCCGCGTCGATCCGACCTCAAACCGGAAGCTTGTCGACAACCGCACGCGGGCCGCCAATACACGGACCATCCGCTGCAATTCAATCAACGGCATGTCGTCGCCAGCGGCAGCAATCGCATTCGCGAACCGCTGACCCTGCGCATCAAGCGGAATAGGGACGGCTCCTTGGTCCACGAACCCCGCACGTCGTACAACCAATTGCGCCTGTGGCCCCCGCATCCACGCAAGAAAGTCTCGCGCTAGCGGCGGCAAACGGCGGCTTGGCAAATACAAGAACATCGGCGCAGTTAGCGGGTAGTCTTCTGTTTTCAACGACGTCAGCCGTGGCGAAGAAATGAAGCCACAGGCATCGCGCAAGGCGATTGGTTGCGCCACACCGACGTCGGTGAACGGCAAAATACCAAGCGCACCTGCATCGGCGCCAACGGCTGCGGCGACAGCATCATGATCAACATGTCGCACGACACGATCAGACAGGGATTTGCCCGCGACACCCAATACATCGTCAATAAAGCGCTGCATTTGGCCGTCAGTCTTTGGCCCCAAATGCAATGTGATCGGAGTATTAGAACCATCAATTTCCGACCAGTCCGTCACATCGCCCGCAAAAACCCGCGATAAATCAGCCAACGATATGGCCCGCACGTCGGATCGCGATGACACAACAGGCACAAGCGCATCCAGACCGATAATGCGGCTTTGACTTGCGTCGTCAAGCTGACCAAGGCCCGCATCGCGGGCGCGGTTTACTTCGGCGGCGCGTACCTCGCGAACCGACATAACCATATCGGCCTGATGGGCAATCAGATCGGCAAACCCTTCGTCGGTATTTGTGACGCGAAAAGAAAAACGGCCAACGTCCTGCCCGTCGGCGACCAAGGTCTGCGTGAACCCTCCATCCGTTTCGGCGAAAGTTACAGATTCGCCTTTGGATCGTGCAAAACCTTCGACGAGCGCGGGCATCAAAACCTCGGCCATGCGCCCCGCACCTGATAGGCGCAGTTCCGGCACGTAGCCCTCGAGATCAGGACAAGCGTCACCTGAACAATTGACTGTGTCATAGCGCAAGGTCAGTGGGCCGTATTCGGTTTCGATTTGAATGTTTTCACCATCAAATCCGATGAAGCGGCCGGATAAATCCAACCCGCCACCCTCCGAGGTCAACGCAACATCTTGCGCCTGCGCCGGCGCACAAATGAAAAGTGCGGCGCCAAGCACCGCACGTTTCAAAAGATTGCCAAAAGGCGATGATTCATAACGCGTCATTTCGCGGCGAGTGTCAGGTCCTTGAACATATTTTTCAACACCAGAAATTCACCAATTGCGTCACATTCAGGCATCGTCATCACCAAATCGACCGCTTCAGTCGCTGCGGTGGGGTCAAGTTGCATGCTTTGCGCCGAAATTTCGCGGCCACAGTTGTCTGCCGTCACCTCTGCCTCGACGGATAGGGCGATCTGCCCGTCCAAAGATGTGCTGCCGGACGGGAATGTATAAATTTCAGCCATAAGCGGAGTATCCAGTGCCGGATCGCCAAGGGTTATCAGAAATCCATCGTTGCGCGGGTTCACGAAATCCAGTTCGCGCGCAGCAGCGGACCAAACGTGACCGGCGGTATCGTAATCTGCACCAAACTCGCGTGCATGCAGTTGAACCGCATTCACACCCTGCCATTGCAGAACTGCGCGATCAACGGATGCCAATTCCGGCACATCGGCAGACGCAATCGCGCCTGCGCCATCCACGAATTCCGATATAAACAGCGCATCTTGGGCCAATGCCGGAACAAGCATGCTGACCTCGCCTGTTTGGTCAGTGACCTGCGTGAACATCATGCCTTGGTGGTGGATCGTCACGGCGGCGTTCGGTTGGCACGGGGCGACAACCGACACCGCAACAACGGCCATTGGCAACGTTTGCGCGAACATCTGAACGTCACAAGCGGGTTGAACCGCGATTGGCGTGTCATCCAAAACCGGTGCTGCGTCAAAGGCGGCCAGTTGTACCGGCACGGGAATATCGATCACAGACGACGGGCGCTGTATCACGAACCCCGACGTAATGCTCGCCTCTTGCGGTACGACCATTTCAGTCGGTGCGATCGCTGCCGATGCGACACCCGCGTCCGGTTGCAACCGCGATGCAACCGCATCGCCATATTGCATGACAAAACCGATACCAAGCGCCACAGAAAACGTGGACGCAGCAGTTAGAAATTTCTTGTTACGGGACATGACTTGTCTCCTTCACCCATGTGATTTGGAGACAATTTGCAAGATAAGGGTGGCCCCATAAGGACCACCCAAAGGTTTTAGCGTGTCACGATTGTGGCGATTTTAGGCCAGTTTGCCGTGACAATGTTTGAACTTTTTACCCGACCCACAAGGGCAGGCATCGTTCCGGCTTGGGTTGCCCCAAGTTGTTGGATCATCCTCAACGAACCCTGCGCGCGGCGTTGCACCTGTCCCGCCAGGGGATGATGTTGCGCGCTCGATGTTGTCTTCTTGTGCCTTGGCGGCAGCGGCCTGTTGGGCCTGCATTTGGGCAACCAGTTGCTGCTGCTCTTCGGGTGACATCGGGCGGATCTGGCCAAGCTTTTGCGTCACTTCTGTGCGCAAGCTATCCAGCAGGCGTTCAAACAACTGGAAGCCTTCTGTCTTATACTCGTTCAGCGGATCACGCTGCGCGTAACCACGGAAACCAACAACCGCACGCAGGTGTTCAAGCGTAATCAAATGCTCGCGCCACTTGCCGTCGATCGTCTGCAACAGCACCTGCTTTTCAATGTTGCGCATGGTGTCTTCGCCGAATGCCTCAGCCTTTTCCGCCATGTATTTGTCGGATGCTTCCACGAGGCGTTCACGAATGTCATTGTCATCCACACCCTCTTCGTCGGCCCATTTCATGACCGGCTCGTCGATGCCAAGCGTAGCGATCACATCAGCATAAAGCCCTTCTGTGTTCCACTGATCGGCATAGGATTTGGGCGGCATATGTTCATGCACCAGATCGTCGATAACCTGCACACGCATGTCGCCTGTGATCTCGGACACGTCCGTGGCTTCCATGATGTCGCGGCGCTGGGTAAAGATCACCTTGCGCTGCTCGTTCATCACATCATCGAATTTCAACAGCTGCTTACGGATGTCAAAGTTGCGGCCCTCGACCTTGGCCTGCGCGCGTTCCAGCGATTTATTGACCCACGGGTGGATGATCGCCTCGCCCTCTTTCATGCCGAGGCTCGACAGCACTTTGTCCAGACGCTCGGACCCGAAAATGCGCATCAGGTCGTCTTCCAACGACAAAAAGAACGATGAACGACCGGGGTCACCCTGACGACCGGAACGGCCACGCAGCTGGTTATCAATACGGCGGCTTTCGTGGCGTTCTGTGGCAAGAACGAACAGGCCACCCGCCTCTTTGACCTTTTCCTTTTCATCGGCCACCTCTGCGCTAATGCGCGCGCGGGTTTCCTCTGGATCAATATTCGGGTCAGACGCAAGCGCCTGCAACACACGCATCTCGACGTTACCGCCAAGCTGAATATCGGTGCCGCGACCCGCCATGTTTGTCGCAATCGTCACCGCACCCAGTTTACCCGCATCAGCCACGATCTGGGCTTCTTGCTCGTGTTGACGCGCGTTCAGGACGTTGTGCGGAATGCCCTCGGCCGTCAGCAATTGCGCAAGGTATTCGGATTTCTCGATCGAGGTCGTACCCACAAGGATAGGCTGACCTGTTTCATGCGCCTTTTGGATTTCCTTGACCACGCCAGCGAATTTTTCGGTCGCAGTACGGTACACTTGATCATGCTCGTCCTTACGCGCAACAGGACGGTTGGTTGGAATTTCAACAACACCAAGCCCGTAGATTTCCATGAATTCTTCGGCTTCGGTCAGGGCAGTACCTGTCATTCCACCCAGCTTCTCGTACAGGCGGAAATAATTCTGGAACGTGACAGAGGCCAGCGTGACGTTCTCGGCCTTGACCGATGCGCCCTCTTTGGCCTCGATCGCTTGATGCAAGCCGTCCGACAAACGGCGCCCTTCCATCATGCGGCCCGTGAATTCGTCAATCAGGACAACCTCATTGCCGCGCACGATGTAATCCTTGTCCTTCTCGAACATCTTATGGGCACGCAGACCTTGGGACAGGTGGTGCACCAATGTGCTGGATTCAGGATCATACAATGTCTGACCCTCTGGGATCAGGCCAACGGCCAGCAGGCGTTCCTCAAGAAAATCATTACCTTCGTCGGTAAAGGTGGCCTGCTTTTGTTTCTCGTCGATCTCGTAATGTTCGGGCAGAAGGTCAGGCACGATCTTGTCAATCTGGCGGTACATTTCAGACCGGTCCTGCGCAGGGCCGGAAATGATCAGCGGTGTGCGCGCCTCGTCGATCAAAATGCTGTCGACCTCATCCACGATAGCAAAGAAATGCGGGCGCTGCGCGATTTGCGACAGCTCTGATTTCATGTTGTCACGCAGGTAATCAAACCCAAGCTCGTTGTTGGTCGCATAGGTGATGTCGCACTGATAGGCCGCACGTTTTTCATCGTCGGGCTGGTTGGGAACAACAACGCCAGTGGTCATGCCCAATGCGGAATACACCTTGGCCATCCATTCGGCGTCACGCGCCGCGAGGTAATCGTTGACCGTCACGATGTGCACACCCCTGCCCGTCAGCGCATTCAGATACGCAGGGAAGGTCGCAACAAGGGTTTTACCCTCGCCTGTTTTCATCTCTGAAATGTTGCCTTGGTGCAGGAACATGCCGCCAATCAGCTGCGTGTCGAACGCCCGCAGGCCAAGCGCGCGCTTGGCTGCCTCGCGGCAGTTGGCGAATGCTTCTGGCAGGATCGCGTCAAGCGCCTCACCACCTGACACACGCGCCTTGAACTCGGCGGTCTTGGCGATGATTTCTTCATCTGTCAGCGCCTGAAACGCAGGCTCCAGATCGTTGATCTTGGCGACTGTGCCACGGGTGGCTTTGACTTTGCGGTCATTGGCGGTGCCAAACACCTTTTTGGCGATAGTTCCGAAACCCAGCATATTCTCTCCGACGGCGTTATCACGCATTGCTTACATCTATTTGAGAGGAGGTCGCTTGTGGGCCGCGCGCGGGCCACTTACAAAGGGCCAAGCCAGCCCCCTCTAAGGCTTCTCTTGGATGTAAGGGGCCACCTATTCACTGTCAACGCCGCGACCCATCGCGGAGCATCAAGGGATCGTTTAATGCTGAAACATGCAACATATTTTGGGGCTTTGGCCCTGTCATTGGCCTCCACGAGCGTATTCGCGCAGGATGCGACTGCCGACACCGTGATCGCAACTGTTGGCGACACGGAAATCACGTTGGGCCAGATGATCATCACACGCGCACAATTGCCGCAGCAATACGCGCAATTGCCCGATGATGTGTTGTTCACTGGCGTGCTGGATCAATTGATCCAGCAGCAGATTTTGGCTGATGCCCTGACCGATGTGCCTGGCCGTGTGGATTTCGCCGTTCAAAACGAACGCCGCAGCCTGATGGCCGGTGAAACCATCAACAACATCACGACGGGCGCGGTGACCGACGAGGCGATCCAAGCCGCCTATGACGCACGGTTCGCCGACGCAACGCCAGCGACGGAATACAACGCGTCGCACCTGCTGGTCGAGACCGAAGAAGAGGCAATCGCGGCACAGGCCCGCATTGCCGATGGCGAAGAATTTGCCGATGTGGCGCGCGATGTGTCCACTGGCCCAACGGGGCCAAACGGCGGCAACCTTGGCTGGTTCGGCGCAGGCCAGATGGTCCCTGCCTTCGAGCAAACAGTCATGGAATTGTCTGTGGGCGATGTGTCCGACCCAGTTGAAACACAGTTCGGCTGGCACGTGGTGACATTGCTGGAAACCCGCAACAAGGACATCCCGACACTCGATTCTGTGCGGCAGGAAATCTTTGGCGAACTGCAAGAGGCCGCGATTCAGGCGCGCCTGACCGAGCTTACGGATACGATCACAGTCGTGAAGCCGGAAGAAGGCGCATTTGATGCCTCCTTGATCAGCAACATCGACTTGCTGGACTAAGCCATGACCATTTCACCCCTCGCGCCCGCGGCGTTCCCAGATTTGCCAGTGATCGACGGCGTCACATTTGCGACCGCTGCGGCGGGGGTGAAATACGAAGGGCGCACCGATGTGATGCTCGCGGTCCTCGCCAAAGGATCTTCGGTTGCTGGCGTGTTCACACGGTCGGCGACGCGGTCGGCTTGCGTGCTGGATTGCCAAGATAAGATCGGCGGGCCAAGCGACGGCAAGGCAGCCATCCTTGTAAACTCCGGCAACTCCAACGCGTTCACAGGTAAAAACGGCACGGCGGCGGTCAACACATTGACCTCGGCTGTGTCCACGACAACCGGCATCGACGAAACCCGCGTATTCACGTCCTCTACGGGGGTGATTGGCGAACCTCTGCCCCATGACAAAATCAGCGCCAAGCTGAGTGAATTGAACGCAATGCAATCGGATGCTGGTATCGCCGACGCGGCCCGCGCGATCATGACAACCGACACCTTTCCCAAGGGCGCGTCAGCCACGGTTATGATCGACGGCAGTCCCGTCAAAATTGCTGGTATCGCCAAAGGGTCCGGCATGATCGCGCCTGATATGGCGACGATGCTGGTGTACATATTCACCGACGCGGTGATCGCCCAACCCGCGCTGCAATCGCTGGTCAGTGCGCATAATGATGCGACATTTAATTGCATCACAGTTGATAGCGACACGTCCACATCCGACACCCTGTTGATCGGGGCGACGGGTGCCTCGCATATCGACGTCACAGACAATGCAGACTTTAGCACCGCCCTTCACGATCTAATGAAAGACCTCGCGCATCAAGTCGTACGCGATGGTGAGGGGGCGACGAAATTTGTGACGATCAACGTCACCGGTGCGGCAGATGACCAAGACGCGCGACTGGTCGCCATGGCCACCGCCAATTCACCCCTCGTGAAAACCGCCATCGCTGGCGAAGATCCCAACTGGGGCCGCATTGTTATGGCCGTTGGGAAATCTGGCGCCAAAGCTGATCGTGATCTGCTCAGAATTTCGCTTGGTGATTTGTTGCTGGCCGAAAATGGGTGGCGCAGCCCTGCATATTCCGAAGACGCAGCCTCCGCATATATGCAAGGCGCGACGATTGATATCAATGTGGATCTTGGCCTTGGTGCAGGCAGCAGCACAGTCTGGACCTGCGACCTCACCCACGGCTACATCACGATCAACGCGGATTACCGATCATGAAAACCGTCTTGGTTTCCGCTGTCGCCTTGATTGATGTCGATGGTCGTGTGCTGTTGGGTCAGCGTCCCGAAGGCAAATCAATGGCGGGCCTTTGGGAATTTCCTGGCGGCAAAATCGAGACTGGCGAAACCCCAGAAGCGGCGCTGATTCGCGAATTAGAAGAAGAATTGGGCATCAATACATGGGAAAGTTGTCTTGCACCGCTCACTTTCGCAAGCCACAGCTATGATGATTTCCACCTGTTGATGCCGCTTTTCGCCTGCCGCAAATGGGAAGGGACCCCACAGTCCAAGGAAAATCAGGCACTTAAGTGGGTCCGCGCCAAAGATTTACGCGATTACCCCATGCCTGCCGCCGACATCCCGCTGATCCCTATTTTACGCGATTGGCTTTAATGCATAATTAAACCTGTTAGGCTAAGTTCATGACAACACTGGGGAGGATTAGTCATGATGCGAACGATTACGATCGGGTCAACAGTTTCGGTTCAAGGAATTTTTCTGCGGACGCTCGAAAACGGTAAAATCGCGATTGGTGTGGGTGAACGCACCTTTGTAGGCACACCTGTCTAACCAACAACACATTGCATAACGCTACGAAAAAAGGGGCACCCGCTTGGATGCCCCTTTTTGTTTGTTTGACAGAAGCCTTTACAGGTTCCGTTCAACCTCTTCACGCTCAAAGATTTCGATGACGTCATCTGCGCGGACGTCTTCGTAATTCTCAAATGCCATGCCACATTCCTGACCGGACTGTACTTCTGGCACTTCGTCCTTGAAGCGCTTAAGCGTCTTGAGCGTGCCTTCATGGATCACAACGTTGTCACGCAGCAGACGCACGCCAGCGGAACGGCGCGCGACGCCTTCGGTCACCAAACAACCGGCAACCTTGCCAACGTTGGATACTTTGAACACGTCTTTGATTGTGGCGTAGCCGATGAACTTTTCTTTGATCTCGGCGGACAGCAGGCCAGATGCGGCCTTTTTCACATCATCCACAAGGTCGTAGATGACCGAATAATACCGGACCTCGACACCCTTTTGGTTGGCCGTTTGACGGGCCGACGCATTGGCACGCACGTTGAAACCGATGACCGGCGCACCGGATGCTTCGGCCAGACCGATGTCTGATTCAGTGATGGCACCAACACCGGAATGAAGAACCCGCACGCGGACCTCATCGTTGCCGATTTTTTCCATCGCTTGCATGATCGCTTCTGCGGAACCTTGCACGTCGGCCTTGACCAGAATGGGCAACTCGCTGACATCCTCGTCCGCCTTGGCGTTGGCCATCAGCTGTTCCAGCGTGGTGGCGGCCCCGGCGGCAGCGCGTTTGTCCTTGGCGGCTTTTTCACGGTATTCCGCGATCTCGCGCGCCTGCGCTTCGGTTTCGGTCACGTTGAGCACATCACCCGCTTCGGGTGTGCCGTTCAGGCCCAGCACCTCGACGGGGACGGACGGGCCGGCCTCCTTCGTGCGCTTGCCGTGGTCGTCGACCAGCGCGCGGACCTTGCCCCATTGCTCGCCCACGACGAAGATGTCGCCTTGGCGCAGCGTGCCGTTCTGCACCAGAACGGTCGCCACCGGGCCACGGCCCACGTCGAGCTGCGCCTCGATGACGGCGCCCATCGCCGAGCGGTCGGGGTTGGCCTTGAGCTCGAGCAATTCGGCCTGAAGCGCGATTTTCTCGAGTAGCTCGTCAAGGCCAGTGCCCTTGGTTGCCGATACTTCGACATCCTGCACATCACCCGACATCTTCTCGACGATGACTTCGTGTTGCAACAGGGCTGCGCGCACTTTGTCAGGATCGGCGGCGGGTTTATCAACCTTGTTGATCGCCACGATCATCGGCACCTCAGCCGCTTTCGCGTGTGCAATCGCCTCGATCGTTTGGGGCATCACAGCATCATCCGCCGCAACCACCAGCACGACGATATCCGTCACCTGCGCGCCACGGGCGCG
>ENA-ORXM01005329-ORXM01005329.1-marine-metagenome-genome-assembly--contig:-NODE-5329-length-10298-cov-5.279816_pt1 | contig 10298 bp, 7 predicted proteins | sample MGYA00237867_ERZ511480 | MGnify/ENA primary metagenome ERZ511480 (study PRJEB26309, sample SAMN06266103) | marine metagenome | isolation source: Algal blade | place: United Kingdom:Sidmouth, United... | reverse complement strand
CGAGAAACAACAAGCCAATAATTCAGCCTATCGATCCGGAAGAAGCGCCTGTTTCATTTTACAGAGGACGTGTTTTTCACCATGATAAAAATATTCAGAATGCACTTGAAAGGCCTGATCAGAACATTGGCCCGCCACCATCAAAATTAGCCGCAGCAGGACGAATGAACTCTAGAAACATCAGTGTGTTTTATGGTGCCACACATCCTAAAATCGCCCTGTCAGAACTTAGGCCGTCGGTGGGATCAACAGTTGTCATGGGAGAGTTCGAAGTCCTAAGGCCTTTGAAATTATTGAACCTCAAGCGACTTCAAAAAGTTTTTACGACAGGGAGTATATTTGATCCAGAATACTCAGTTAGGCTCGGTAAAACACACTTTTTAAAATCTCTTGTCACTATCATGACACGTCCAACCAATCCTAATAATTCTGATGCAGAGTATTTGCCAACACAGCTCATCGCCGATTACCTCGCAAATGCAAACTCAGCGTCTATTGATGGCATTCTATATCCTTCTTCGCAAACCAAAAAATCCGGTATGAATGTGGTTTTGTTTCGTAGCGCCAGCAAAGTTGAAGAAATTGATATACCTGAAGGAACAGAAATCAGAACCCGAATGTGGGAAGACTATGAAGAGGGGTCAGAGCGAAGTTATTCGGTAGTCGAATGGGTAGCGATTGAAGCTGATGATGGGGAAACAGAAGATGATAGCGATTTTTTTGGTTTAAATTTACCAAGGTATTTTGATCCTAACGGTGACAACAGAGAAAACACGCTCCGTATCAAAAAAGATGATGTCCGGGTTCACATCATTGAAGCCACAAAGATAAAGACTGACAAATATTCAGTAAGGCGCAACAGATATGACAAAAGGGAGAGTGGGTCCGTTTTATTTTAAACCCTCCCAAATCACCCAGCCCCAAAGCCCGTAAAACAAAAGCGCGGCAACATGGATAACTGACCCATTAAATACCCGCCCTACAAAGTCATCGGTCTTGACTTGCAGCGGAGAGCTTCTCACCTTTGGCCTCTTTAATCGCGGCTTTTGTATATCCGTCCACCTAACCGTCCTCTTGCGCCTTCACCAAAACCTCACAAAAAGCGATAACAGACTCCCGCCCGTCATAGGTCTCAACACGACAGAATACCTCCAGCAGCCGCTTCCGCTGCCTCATCTCTAACTCAATTTCAGTGAGCGCAGTCTCATCAGGGTCTGCCATAAAACCTCCGTAAAAGCCGGAGATCACCAGAACGGGCGACCAAGCCACCCGTGCGTAGTGTTTGGGCAAGCCTTGGACATTCCTACGCCCTCCGGCCGAAACCGGAGACACGCAAAAACAGGACGTGCCCAATCAGGGCCGTCTCGCTTCACAGGGAGCTGGTGAACTCCACACGCTGATTTGGCAGGCGTGCCCCTCAAAGCTAAAGGAGCCGCCCAAAAACTGCAATTAAAAAGGCGAAATAGAGCCCGCCGGAGTAAACGAAACAGCGCTAAGACCGACTATCCTTATACCCCAACAAACGAAGCGCATTGAACACGACAATCAGTGTTGAGCCCTCATGAATGAGAACCGCAGGCCCTATACCTAATCCGAACAATGTGGCTGGAATCAAAAGTGCCACAATCCCCAAACTTGCCCATAGGTTTTGCCGTATGATGCGGCTGGTCTGACGGCTTAATCCCACGGCGAATGGCAGGGTTTCCAAATCATCTGCCATCAACGCGATATCGGCTGTCTCCAACGCCACATCAGAGCCTGCCGCGCCCATCGCAATACCGACTGTCGCATTGGCCATTGCGGGCGCGTCATTGACGCCGTCGCCGACCATGGCCACGCCGCCTTGGGCCTTGAGTTCAGCGATTTTCGTCACTTTGTCTTCGGGCATGAGGTCGCCAAATGCGATATCCAAGCCGACCTCATTAGCAACGGCGTTGGCCACATTTTGATTGTCTCCCGAGATCATCATCATGCGTTTTAAGCCGATAGCGCGAAGATCTTCGATTACGGCTTTGGCCGTCTCTCTCGGCGTATCCATGAGGCCAATTGCACCTAAATATCGTTCGCCCGCACGCACGATCATCGTCGTGCGGCCATTGGCCGATAAGTCTTCAACGTGCGCACGTAAATCATCCGGCAAAGGCACGCCGTCTGTCTCATCAAACAGCGCTGTCTTACCGATATGCACGAGTTCACCGCCCACTCGGGCCGATACGCCTTGGCCAATAATATTCGCAAAATCTGTTGCCTCACGGGGATTATCTCCCAAGCGCTTTTTGACATCTTCAACAACGGCCTGCGCTAAAGGGTGATCGCTAAGCGCTTCGACTGCCGCGCTTATTTCAAGGAGTTCTGTTTCCGATGTGTTGCCATAAGGCACGATGTCCACCAGATGCGGCTCACCAATGGTCAGCGTGCCAGTCTTATCAAAAGCAATTGCGTCGAGACGACCCAGTGCTTCAAGCGGCGCGCCGCCTTTTATCAAAACCCCGCCGCGCGCAGCTCGGGCAACGCCTGACAATATGGCGCTCGGCGTTGCAATCGCCAGAGCGCAGGGACTGGCCGCGACTAAGACCGCCATGGCGCGATAAAAACTCGTGGCGGGACTTTCATCTAAGACAAGGAATGACAGGCTCGTCAAAATGGCCAAGACAATCACGCAAGGCACGAATATTCTTTCAAACTTCTTGGTGAAGCTCTGCGTCGGTGATTGGCGAGTTTGCGCTTCCGCGACCATTGTCATCACGCGCGCCAATGTTGTTTCACCCGCCAATTTTGTGACCAGCACTTCAAGACTACCACTGCCGTTAATTGAGCCGGCAAAGACGCGGCCGGATGCAGAGACAGCATCCAGATTTTCTAATGCCCGTGCGCGGTCTTCAACCGGCAATTTGTCTACGGGCGCGCTTTCACCCGTAATCGGCGCTTGATTGACGGCGCTTGCACCTTTGACGACAAATCCGTCGGCTGGCAGGCGTTCATTTGAGCGCACGATAACAATATCGCCAATGTTGAGCGCGTCGATATGAACAGTTTCCGTCTTATCGCCGCGCCGCACCAAAGCCTCATCGGGCGTTAAATCGGCGAGCGCTGCAACGGCATTTCGGGCGCGGGCCATGGCATAATTCTCAAGCGCATGGCCAATACTGAATAAGAAGAGTAAAAATGCCCCTTCAGCCCACTCGCCCAAAAAGGCCGCGCCGGAAGCTGCAACGAGCATCAAAAAATCGATTTGGAATTGACCTTTGAGTATTTTTCCAAGGGCTTCGCGCAAAGCGTAATAGCCGCCGAAGAAATAAGCGGCCAACAATAAGCCAAATCCGATTTGATCGGGAATGAGATTTAGTTTTGGGCCAAGCCAGCCGGCAATCAAACAGAGCCCGCAAAGGGCCGCAAATATGATTTCAGCCCGCCCGCCTAGAAGACGATTGAAGAGGTCGTCATGGGCGTGATCGTGTCCATCATCGTGGCTATGAGCTTCGTCTTTGCGCTCTACATCGTGGTTATGTGTATCAGACATAATAAAATCCTTTAATCAGGCTCCGAAGGACTAAGCCCATCGGAGCCTTTTAATTATTCAGCTAAAGCCGCTTTATTGTCATGTAACGTCTCAACCATGGAATGGTGCCCGCCGGGTTTTGGCGCGAACCATTTATGAAGCGCGGGCATAACCAAAAGCGTGAGTACGGTTGAGGTTACTAAGCCGCCAATGACGACGGTGGCCAAAGGCCGCTGAACTTCAGCCCCGACACCCGTGGCCAAGAGTAAGGGCGCAAGCCCCAGCGCCGTTGTAAGCGCCGTCATTAAGACGGGACGCGCGCGAAGGCCTGCCGCGTCAATGGCGAGCGTGTCACGGTCTTGCCCCGCGCGGGCAAAATCATCCATGAAACTGACCAGTACCATCCCGTTGCCGAGCGCAATCCCAAACAGCGCAATAAAGCCGACTGTCGCCGGCACCGACACAGGCAAGCCCGTAATCCAGAGCGCTAAGGCTCCGCCTGTTAAAGCCAGGGGGATATTGAGCAATATCAGAATGGCAGATTTCATCCGGCCAAAGGTGATGAGCAAGATGAAAAACACAATTGCCAACGTAATCGGAATCACAACGGCAAAACGCGCATTGGCTTGCTGCTGCAATTCAAATTGACCCCCCCAAACAAGACGATAACCCGGCGGCAGGTCAAGCTGGGTGTCCGTCAAAGCCTGCGCGTCTTGAACGAAAGAGCCAATATCGCGGCCCCGCACATTTGACTGCACGGTGATAAAACGCTCACCATCCTCACGGGTGATTTGGCGCGGTCCGATGACAGTTTCGATCTTAGCAACAGTCTCCAACGGCACGCGCGCGCCTGATGACGACTTTAAAATAATCCGGCTGATGTCGTCAGGCGAATTTCTATCCTCAGCGCGAAGCCGCACGACAATCGGAAATTGCCTCACACCTTCGAACAATGCGCCGGCTTCTGCGCCGCCGACTGAGGCCCGAAGCGCGTCCAGCGCATCCTCAACGTCGAGGCCGTAACGGCCCAATGCGGCCCGATCTACGGTCACGACAAGCTGAGGCGCACCCGTGATTTGGTCCGCTTGGACTTCTGCCGCGCCCTCGACTTGCTGCAATAGGGTTTGCAAAACTTTGGACTGTTCCAGCAAAACTTCACTATCAGGGCCAAAGATTTTAACGGCCAATTCGGCGCGTGTGCCTGTCAGTAATTCATCGACAGCCATGGCAATGGGCTGTCCGATATTGACAACAATACCGGGATAGCTTTCGAGGTTTTCAGAAATCTCCGTGCGCAAATCCTCTGCCGTCAGTCCGGCGCGCCAATTCTCTTGTGGTTTTAATTCCACAAAACTCTCAGCACTATTGGTCGGATCGGCATGGGCGCCGACTTCTCCGCGCCCAATACGGGTAACGATGGATTTGATTTCAGGAAACGCGCCTAACAGACGTTTTTCAACCCGCGTTGTTGTGGCGGACGCTTCAGTCAGAGAAATCGACGGCGCCATCGTCATGCGCAGCAATATATCGCCTTCTTCCAAGGCAGGTGTAAATTCAGAACCCAGCCTTGATCCGGCCAAACCGCCTGCCAGTAATAGAACACCTGCAAGCAAGATCGCCGCAAAGCGCCGCCGCACAAAGAGGCTCGAAGCTTTACTGACATATTTCGCCAAAAGGTCAGGCTTTTCTGCCCTAGCTTTAGGGGAACGACGCATGAGTGCGTTTGCTATCGCAGGCGCGATAAGGGCCGCATAAAATAGCGAGCCCGTCATGGCGAGCGCTGCGGAAGCTGCCAAAGGCCTGAATGTTTTACCCTCCACGCCTTGCAGCGAGAACAAAGGTAAGAACACGACAATGACAACAATCACGGCGGCGATAAGCGGCGCGATGACTTCGGCGGAAGACCGCGCGACAATTGTGCGCGTGTCATGGCCTGCGTCAGACTCACGTAAGCCGCGATCAACATTTTCCGTTATCACGATGGCTCCGTCCACCATCATACCGATGGCAATAGCCACACCGCCCAAGGACATCAGATTCGCTCCAATGCCCAAAATGTGCATGGCGATAAAAGCAAAGCCGACTGAGAAGGGAATGGACAGGACAACGACCAAGCTCGGACGCCAGCCCCCCAAAAAGATGAAGACAACAATGGCGACCAATAAGGCCCCCTGCCACAAAGCGGTTGTCACCGTGGCAGAAGCTTTGTTCACCAGATTACCTTGATCGTAATACGGAATAGCCGTGACGCCTTCCGGCAAGGTGGTGTTAATTTCATCAAAGCGGGATTGCACACGGGCAATGACATCGGATGTGTTTGTCCCGTAAAGTTTCAGGACCAGTCCCGCGACGACTTCACCTTCGCCGTTGGCGGTAGCGAGGCCTTGGCGGACGCCGCCACCAATGATGATTTCGCCAAGGTCACCGACGCGAACAGGACGGCCATCTTGGGCTTTAATCACGATTTCCGAAAGGTCTTCGATAGAGCGTGCAAGGCCAACGCCGCGAACGGTATATTGCTCTGCGCCGATTTCGAGAAATTGCGCGCCCTCGGTTTTATTACCGCGTTCAAGCGCGCTCATCACATCCCCGATTTGCAGATCATAGGACTGCAAGGCATCAGGATTGAGTTGAACCTGATATTGTTTCTCATACCCGCCAAGAGATAAAACTTCTGTCACGCCCGGAACTGTTTGTAGCTGATATTTGATAATCCAATCTTGGATTTCGCGCATATCAACAAGACTTCGCGTGCCAGTCGCGTCATCCAGTCTGAAATAAAGAATGATACCCAGACCTGTCGAAATTGGCCCCATTTTTGGGTCGCCAAATCCGTCCGGAATATTACCCCGCGCTTCTGATAAGCGCTCCCCAACAACTTGCCGGGCAAAGTAAACATCTGTGCCGTCTTCAAAGTAAATATTGACCACGGATAGTCCAAAATTGGACACTGAGCGCATGTTTTTCAGGTTTGGCAAACCTGCCATGGCGCTCTCAATCGGATAGGTGACATATCGCTCTACCTCTTCAGGGGCGAGCCCTTCTGTTTCAGTAAAGACCTGTACCAATGAAGGCGTCACATCGGGAAAAGCATCGACGGGCAATGCGCGAAAAGCATAAATGCCGCCAAGCGTAATAGCGAGAGCAGCAATTGCGGCCAAGAGCCGTCCACCTACAATACGGTGCATGAAGTTAAACATATCTATTGCTCCTAATGTCCGTGACCATCGCCAAAGGCCGCTTTTTCAAGCTGGGCTTTGAGCGTGAAAGCACCGCCTGAGACAAAACTGTCACCCGCGCGAAGGCCTGACCGTATTTCAACATAGCCCCCGGACTCGGTCCCGAGCGTGACAGAGCTCGGCTCAAACCCGCCCTTAATGGGCACAAAAACGGAAGCCTTGTTCTCAACGGTCTGAACGGCGCTTAACGGAACACGCAAAACAGGCTGTGATTGCCCAACGCTGATGTCAGCGGTCACGAATTGACCCGGACGTAAGTTGCCGTCAGGATTTTGCAAAATAACCCGCGCGGTTGCCGTCCGTGAAGCCTCATTTATGATGGGGAGGATAAAGGCGACATTGGATTCGGCCAAAATGCTGCCGTCATCAGACCTAATGACGACCACGGCCTGTTTCTTAACCCGGCTGAGGTCTTGCTTGTAAACTCCGATGTCTGCCCAGACCACGCTATCGTCGGCGATTGTGAATAGGGTTTGAGACCCCGCATCGCCTGCTGACACCGTTTCGCCCAAGGTCACGCCGCGGCGAACGACTGTTCCGCCAATTGGCGCGCTCAAATAAGAATTAGAATTGTCACCGTCATCCGCTGTCGCGACTCTCTCCAGAGCGGCGTCACTGACGCCTGCCGCATGAAGCTCATTCTCCGCTGCATCTTTTGCCGCGTTGATCGCTTCAAAATTGGCGCGGGCGGCTTGGACGTCAGCCTCTGCCGTAATTTTTTCAGCAAACAGCTTTTCTTCTCGCGCCAAAGCCGTGGCGGCCAAAGATGCCTGCGTTTGAGCTTTGAGCCAAACCGCTTTCAATCCGGCGAGTTCGCGGCTGGAAATTAGGGCCAGCGTATCGCCGCGTTTCACAACATCACCTTCGCTTGCATATAACTTCGCTATGATGCCGCTTACGCGCGGCGAGATATTGGCAATGCGGTCTGCATCAAACCTGATTTCGGCAGGTAAGCTGACAGATTTTCCAAGCGCCCCAAGTTCAGCGCGAGACACAATGATCCCGGCTTCTCGCGCGGCGTCATCAGAGAGTTTGACAACGTCTTGCTCTTCGTCGCCATGTTCATCCCCATGATTGTCACCGTCTTCGGTATGGTTGTCCGCCGTTTGGGATGTCGCTGCGGATGTCGCGGGTTCGCGTTCTGTTAGTCCGGCATCTCCGCCGCAAGCTGACAAAAGTAAGGCGGAGCCTATCAAGGCCGTCGTGAGAAGTAAGAGATGTTTCATTGGATGTCTCCGGTAAAAGGGGACGCGCCTGTAAGGCTGCGTAATGTTATGTCCTGGATGTTGACCGTGCGAGCGGCGTCAATAACGGCGAGCCCGGCGTCGATCAGGGCTTTGCGGGTATTAAGCGTTGTCGTGAGGTCAAATTTCCCCGCCCTATAACCCTTCACCGAAGCGTCATAGGCAGAGCGGGCCTCCCGCAAAGCATCCGTTTCCAGAAGATTTAACTGTTTCTGCGCCGAGATAAGTTGCGCGCGCGCTGCATTTTGCTGCGAGATTAAATCTCGCTCCACAGCCACACGATTGAGCATATCTGCCTGACGCCGAAACCCGGCCGCTTTGACGGCGTCACGGTTCTTGTCAAATATTGGAAATGGCACGCTCACGCCAAAGAGCAGAGCGTTGTCATTGCCTTGCTCAAATCGCCGAAAGCCTGCGCTGAGGGTCACATCCGGCATTGATTCTGATTGCGCTAAACCTTGATTGGCTTCGCTCACAACCGTCTGCGCGCTCGCCATATCAAGTAAAGGATGGGAGCCGATTTTACTCTCGTCCACCAAGGCTGATGCCAATGGCGACGGAGCTTTGGTGACGGGCGCGGAAAATTGAGGTGCGGCGCTGCCCCACATAGCCGCGAGATCATAACGCAGACTTTGGACGCGGGCTTTTGCACCTTCGGCAGCCGCCTGAAGCGCAATGGCATCTGCGCGTGCGCGCGAGAGTTCGGGCGGCGCTCCGGCTCCAGCATTGACCCGCTTAGAGACTGTTTCAACAAGCGTTTGCGCGAGAAGCGCGGATTCATTTGCAAAATCTGCAACTTGAACCGCCGCATCTAATTCGTAATACAGAATAGCTGCTTCGAGTTGGGTCTGGCGCAATATTGCGCCGCATTCAGCAGAGGCCAGAGCCGCATTTGCGTCTGCCGCCTCGCGCCGCAAGCTACGCTTGTTGCCGAGCTCAAAGGTCTGCTCAAAGGAGAACGTGGTTTCCGTTTCCCCAAAGCCTGAGAGTGGGCCCGAGCCTGCAAAGTTTTCCAGCTCAACACCCACCACTGGGTTAAGGCGGCGTACGGCTTGGTTCACTTCGGCCTGACGGGCTTTCGTTTCTAAGGCAGCGCGCCTGACCTGCGGAGCCGTATAGGCAATTTCGTCCATGACAGCGCGCAACGTAATGGGCGCACCCGGCACAATGGCCGAGGCAGATAGACTAGGCTCACCGCACGGAGCCGCGACCGCACCGCCCGAAAAGGCAGCGGCGATCAGGACGCAAATAGCGCCCCGTTGTAATTTTGACATTGAATTGTATTCCTCGTGATAATCTAAAGACAGATGACCAAGCGCAGCTTGGCCGTTGACTAAAGATTAGGCACGGGGGGGACGGTAGAGCCCCATGGGACCGGCCCGAGGCGCAGCATCATAGGCATTCAAATTATACTCAAGCGCATCTGCGATGGAGAGTTTCAGCGACGCAAAATGCAGCGTCGTTGCATGAACATGACAACTACCGCAATTATGAGCGTGATGATCATGGGGCGGCTTATTCGGCTGCTCAGGACTTTGCTTATTTGCGGCTTGAACGGAACTTCCTTCATCCTGACATGCGATTTCATCGGCATCGACAGGATGAATATCCGGCGTCACCGTGGCAAAGCTCATCATAACCGCCACACAGACGGTCAGCCAAATCTTGGCAGAGGATATGAAGCGTGTTGCAAACATTGAGCTTAGTTAGCACCTACAGTCACTGGAGGGTCAAGAGAATAATTCTCTTATCACCCAATTGGGGTGAATTCTTTGTGTGCATCATGTACGTCCAGGCATTGGTCATGGTTTGAGAGGGTTTGCAGCACTTTACAGTCATCGATCACGCCGCCCTTACATTTCGTGATCATATTTTTTAATTCGGCCTCTAACGCTTCGAGTTGATTAAGACGCCGCCTGACATCAGCAAGTTGGCTTCGCGCGATGCGGTCAACACTCGCGCAGTCTGTGCCGGGGCTTTCCTGCAGGTCAATAAGTTCTCGGATTGCCTCGATAGGAAAGCCGAGATCTCTGGCGTGTCGGATAAAGTTTAATCGCTCTACAGCTGCGTCGTCATATATGCGTTGCCCGCTGGCCGTTCGGTCAGGCTCACGAATAAGCCCAATAGATTCATAGTAACGAATGGTCGTGACTTTCACGCCGCATTCGCGGGACAGGATACCAATCGTTTTCCGGCTCATAATATTTTTCTCTTGCCTCTACAGTGACTGTAGACAGTAGATTATTCTCGAAATTGCACAAGAGGACGATGATCAGATGAGCGGATGTTGCGACGATAAAGTTTTTGAGGGAATGT
>ENA-ORXM01005328-ORXM01005328.1-marine-metagenome-genome-assembly--contig:-NODE-5328-length-10299-cov-3.748581_pt1 | contig 10299 bp, 8 predicted proteins | sample MGYA00237867_ERZ511480 | MGnify/ENA primary metagenome ERZ511480 (study PRJEB26309, sample SAMN06266103) | marine metagenome | isolation source: Algal blade | place: United Kingdom:Sidmouth, United... | reverse complement strand
CAATGTATCTAAATAAACAGACAAGCCTAAGCCCATAATTCTGCGTTGAATGGTCTTGTCATTGATTCGAATACACAAGTAAAAATTTTTTGCATCGTTCCCTGTATTGTATTGAACACCGGTATATTCGTTCGATTCTTTTAAGGGGCGTTCCCATTCGTCCAAATTTCCGTCTACTACAATTGTGGAATCAGAGGAATACCATTTGGTAGAAATCACTTGCTTACTTGAATTACAAGAGCTCATTCCTATACTGCCTAAAATAATCAGCCATCCAATAGCTGCATATAATTTAATGTTCATGTTTTCTATTTTTGCCACAAAGATACGAATTCTTAGGCAGCAAATCTCTCTTTAAACAATTGTTGTTCTTTATCTATTTATAATTGCATATCTTGTTTTCTCTAAAATTGTAATCTATGTATCAACAACTCATTCAAGATTTAACTACTTCCCTAGCTAAGGACCGATCAGATGAAAATCGTCAAAAATGGACCAAATATTTCATCAAAGAACAAGTAGAACTCATTCATCTAACCGAATTATTAGACGAAGAACATCCTGTTGGAATGCGTTTTACATGGCTAATAGGGCATTTATTGGCAGAAGCTCCCAAACAAGTGGCCCCCATTGTTTCTTATTGTTTTAAGAATAGAAATCAATGGACGTTTCCAGGGATAAAGCGCACAATTGCTAAAATGCTTTCTTTGGCAGGAGTACCAGAGGAAATTGAAGGCTTGGTCGTTGATGAACTTTTTAAGTGGACCTTGGATCCCAAAATTAAAGTTGCTGTAAAAGTCCATAGTATAGAAACACTTTACAATATGGTCTTAAAATATCCAGATTTAAAAGAAGAGTTATTGATTGTTATTGAGGATCAATGGGATAAAAATTCAGTAGCATTTAGAGCTAGAGCTAAGAAAATACGTAAGGCATTGAAGTAAAAGATATAGTTCGCTATTCCGCTTTCACTTTTGCAATTTGCTGCACCTTTTTCAAGTTGATGACCTCAATCGCTCGTTTGTCTATTTTTATTAATTGGTCTTCTCTAAACTCTTTGAGCAAGCGCCCTAGGCTTTCTCTTGTTGTTCCAATCACATTAGCTAAATCCTCTCTTGATAATACAATTTGGGTAGTTGAATCCCCTTCTTTATGATAACGCTCGTTCAAGATGACTAAATAAAGCGCCAATCGCTCTCTCAAATTTTTTTGAGCTAGAATGGTAATGGTGTTTACCAAAACACCAAATTCGTGGCTAATATTCTGAATAATCAAAGGCTGTATTTGGGGAATTTTTGCCAACAGCAATTTAAAATCATATTTATTGACAAACAAAACCTCGCAATCTTCAATTACTTCACAAGATTCTTCATAATTTTCATTACAAAGCAAGGCATGATAGCCAAATAAATCTCCTTTTTTATAAATATAAAAAATTTGATCCTTGCCATAAGCTCCCGTTTTATAAAGCTTTGCCTTGCCACTTTTTATCAGAAACACACCTGTCGGAATGCCTTCTTGATAAAAAATCAATTTTCCCTTTTTAAAAAAAAGTGCTTGAGCAAAACTCAAAAAATAAGCTCGATCTTTCTCTGATAGAGAGGACAGTATTTTATCACTCTCAAAACTTAAGTTTCTAATATTCAAAATCTTATTTTTCTTAAAGTAAAAAGAAATCAAATGTAACAAAAATCACATTTTTATATAACTTTTGTTGTTCTTTTCTTCTAATACTTCTCCTACATTTGAGCTATAATAGGTAATACGACATTTGTTCCCCCTTACTTTTCTTAATTAAGCATGAAGCTAAGTTTTCTTTTTTTATGGTTCTATTTTTGCCTCATTGGCCTTCTTAGTTTCTCTATTCAAGAGATGCCAGTCCCCTTAACAACTTTACTCAAAGAGCAAGTTATTGAGGAGCATAATTCTTCTAAAAAAGAGCAGCAAGAAAAAGAGTTTCGAAAAAAAGAAGAGGAAGAAAATGAACCAGAAGAAAACGAAGAAAAAGATAACTCAGAAGATGTTGAAATAGAGGAAGAATACTCGGAATACTCCACTAATCTATCTACATCCATTCATCATTCTCAAGATAGATCTTCTATAAAAAAGAGTCTTCTCAATAACGACTCCAATTCCTTTTTTAACCACCTCTTTCCCCATTACCCTCCTTTTTATATTCTATTTGCTTCCCTCAAAATTGATTGTTAACTGATTTTTCGATGTAAAAAACATTGTATCTATTGATAAGGAGTACCAGCCTAATTAAGGGTTTTGTACTGCTATTCTTGTGTCTTTACTCAATGTTTTATTTAATAATTTGAATTATCAATTAATATAAAATGAATCAAAATAAACAACAAAAAGCAACACTAGGTAGCTTTGATTTTAGCAATATAAAAGGAGATTTTTTAGGGGGTTTAACAGGAGCAATTATTGCCTTGCCAATGGGCTTAGCCTTTGGAATTCAATCTGGCTTGGGAGCCGAAGCAGGTTTGTACACGGCTATTATCCTGGCGGTCATTGCAGCTTTTGTAGGGGGTACTAAAACGTTATTAAGTGACCCAACAGGTCCTATGACTGTTGTTGCAGCAACGATTGTATCAGGCGCGTTAGTTGCAGTCAACGATGACTTGACAATGGCAATGCCTATTATTATGGCAACCTTTGTTTTGGCAGGTATTTTCCAAATTATTTTTGGGTTCTTAGGCATTGCCAAACTGGTAAAATTCATGCCTTATCCTGTTATCTCTGGATTTATGGGAGGGATTGGTGTTATTATTATCATCCTTCAACTCTTCCCTCTTTTGGGCTATTCCTCTCCTAGAGGTATGCTAAATATCTTAGGAAACTTGGGAACTCCACTAGCCAATATCAATCATTCAGCCTTGCTGCTGGGAGGTGGAACAATTGCCTTGATTTATATCCTTCCGATGATTAATAAAAAAATTCCTAGTATTTTGATTGCTCTGATTGGGGTAACCGTGCTTTCTCTTATTTTCCCTATGGATGTGCCTAGAATTGGTGTTATCCCAACAGGTATCCCCGCATTTCAGATCGGCACCTTACTTGACCTAGAAATTCAACACTGGAGCTTAATTCTTGTACCAGCTATTACTTTAGCTGCATTGGGAACCATTGATACTTTATTAACTTCGACCGTAGCAGATAGTTTGACAAAGACCAAACATAATGGCAACAAGGAATTAAAAGGACAAGGATTAGGAAATTTAGTGGTTGCCTTATTTGGAGGAATACCTGGTGCTGGTGCTACCATGGGTACGGTTACTAATATTCGTACAGGCGGAAAAACTAATCTTTCTGGTATTTTTAAAGGGCTTGCTTTGTTAGTGATTGTGTTAGGTCTAGGGTATTATGTGCAATTTATTCCTATGGCTGTTCTGGCTGGTATTTTGGTAACAATTGGTATTGGAATCATTGATGTAAAGGGTTTGCAATTATTGCCCAAAGTTCCGAAATCAGATGCGGTAATTCTCATTGTTACCTTATTGGTTACTGTATTTGATAATCTATTAGATGCCGTTGCAATTGGTACTATGATTTCATTCATTATGTTCATGAAAAATATGTCTGACGCTACACTTAAATCTAATCAGGAAGGGCTCTTGGGGGACATTATACAAGAACAAGGCCTACCTAAAGCATTGGCTAAAAACGTTTATATCAAACATTTAGAAGGTCCTTTGTTTTTTGGTTTTGCAGATGACTTCAAGGCAAGAACAGCACAAATCAAAGAAGTGGAAGTAGTCGTCATGCGACTCGACCATGTCCCTTTTATGGATGAAACGGGGCTTTTAGTCTTAGAAGAATCCATTTTACACCTAGAAAACAAAGGAATAGAAGTTTATTTAACAGGTTTGCAAGATGAGGTAGAAAAAAGGCTCCGAATTGTCGGTATCATTCCTCAATACATTCATGAAGAAGAGGTCTTCAAAAACTTAGATGAATGTATGGTTTATTTAGCTAAACAATATAACTGCGAACATGTAAAAGGTGAAATTGAGGGTTTGTTTGAAGCAGCGATTAAGAATAGAAATTCAACAGAAAATGCAACAACTGTTTTGCCCCTACACCTCGTCCCTCACTAAACATAAAGGACAACTTATTTTCCTTCCTAATAGAGTTAGGTATCATAGAACTAGGCTATAGATTTGTGCCTAAATCTATGATGCTTAGCATAAATATGCTAGAAATAACGACGTGCTTATTAAGTATTCTCAAATCCATTAAATCTTCAAATTATTAATGTGTAATATCAAAATCCTTTACAATTTGTGTAAACAAGGTAAGTTCTCGATAGTAGGCAGCAATCAACTCAAAGTTCAAGTTCGAATGCCAGACGCTGGCTTCTAGTAGATTTTGAGGTTCATTAATTGCCATATAAAAATGACTATTATAAAAAGATGCATAGACTTTTTTACCACTATTGATATGGTATTGATTAATCGCGGTAATTAATTCTGGCGTTAAGATTTCTTTATAATGAATATCCCGATCCAAATAAACAATAAATTCTTCATCAAACATGGCATTGCCTGTATTGGTCAGTTCATAGCCGCCATATTTTGTATATTGTTTCATAATTGGAATGAACAATTGCCAATCTGCCCTAGGAATCATAACAATACGCCCTTTAAAAGCAGTATTAAAATTAGCATGAAAAAAAATACCTTCAAACCATTTTTCTAATTTCCCCTTCACTTTATCGGTATGATACAATTCTAATTCGCACATTTCAAAAAAGATTTCGCCAATTTTTCCCATGATATAATCCTCCCCGTAATATAACTCAGGGTTCATAGGAAAAATACCACTTCGCAAAAAAGTATCCTTACTGATGTAGTCCTTGTGATAATAGGTCAAACTAGAATCCATAAACTCCAGAAGAGAACTGACAACAATTGGTTTAAATCCAGACTTAAACACATCCGCTCGATATTGATAAAATCGAAAGAGCAAAAACCAAGGTACAAACAAAAATATAGACAAGGCAAACATATCTAAGTTCAAAACAAATATGGTTAACAACACCATTAGCACTGTTCCTAAAAACATTAAGGCTAACAACTGTTTTCGTTGTCGCTCAAAGGCCATCAGCTTTCCATGCATTTGATCGTTATAAAACCGCCTGAATTTACCTACGTCTTCCACTTCTTTTTTTTGGGTATACATTCAAAAAATTCACCTATTCTTTTCATTTTTTATCAAAAAGATAAAAATCAGTCAATGGCTATTTAAAATTATATTCGTATCTTTGCCTTCTTGACAGACAATAAAAATACAGTTTTTATGGTTGAAGTTGTTTAAAAATGAGCTAATATTCTAAATGACATCTCTTTTTTCTCTACTCTTTGTTAAAAATACTAGAAATTAGCAATGATTTGTTTAGAATTAATCATAGGCTCTTACATTAAGTAATGTAAAAAACAATCTAATCATTGGGTTAATTTATTTTTTGACCATTACTAAGTAAATAAATAAGACGATTTTGTATGCTATTTTGCTAAAAATTAATCTATTACTTGCCGTTATTTTTTAGATTAAGTTGACCAACATCCAATTAATTAAACAATCGTATGAATACCCGCCTTATATTGACACTGTCTTTTTTAACCGTTGCTCTAGTTAGCCTTGCTCAGAAAAATTTAATTTTCGAGGAACAGTTTGACAATAACTTTTTGCAATGGATGCATGGAAACAATTCTGAATATAGTGCCGCCATAGAAAAAGGGCTCTACAAAATAGAATACAAGCAAAACCAAGGAGCTTGGTATTTCTGGCAATCTATTCCTGTCCATCCAGATACTTCTTTTTATATCGAAAGTAAAATTACACCATTCTTAAAAACAACCCAAAGTGTTTATGGAATTATTTGGGGGGTTCGCGATTTGGATAATTACAATGCTTTTTTGATTAGTAATCAAGGAAAAACATCTGTTGTTACTTGCCATAAAGGTAAATTTACTCGTGTGGTAGATTGGACCTTAACTGGAAATTATCAAAACAATCAAACCCATACGATTGCTATTCGTAAGAATAATGGAAAAATGCGCTTTTATTTAGATGGTCGAGTAGCGTTTACCACACATATTCTTCCTTTTTATGGCGATTTGTTAGGTTTTGTAATTTCAGGAAAAACAGCGGCAAAAATTGATTATCTAAAAATTCAACAAGATAGAGCGATTAATTTAGTTGAAAATGCCATCCAAGGTAATGAACGCAAGAATTTAGGTACAAATATCAACTCTGTCTATGCAGAACTACATCCTTTAATTGCCCATGATGGACAGAGTTTGTACGTTACTAGAAAAGGACATCCCAAGAACAAAGGTTTGGACAAGAGAGATGATGCTTGGGTTTCTTACAAACAAAAAGACGGTTCTTGGAGTGTTTTGGAGCATTTAGACGCGCCCATTAACAACAACAATCACAATCAAGTAATTTCCGTTTCACCTGATAACAACACCTTATTATTAGGCAACACGTATAACCGAAGTGGTACTTCAAAAGGAAAGGGCGTTTCTATTTCTCATCGAAAGGAAGACGGCACTTGGGAGGTACCTAAAGACGTTATTATTGATAATTATTATAATCAAAATCCTATACATAGTATTCATTTAGCTGCTAGCAAACAGCTCTTATTACTTTCGATAGAACGCAACGATTCTCATGGACACTTGGATTTGTATGTTTCATTTTTGCAACCTAATGGTCATTTTACACAGCCCAAAAATCTTGGAACAACGATTAATACAAAATATGAAGATGGCACCCCTTTTCTAGCAGCAGATGGTAAAACACTTTACTTTGCTTCTTCTGGACATGGAGGCTATGGCTCTATGGATATTTTTGTTTCCAAACGCTTGGATGATACTTGGAAAAACTGGTCTACCCCACAAAATTTAGGTCCTGAGATTAATTCTAATAAATGGGAAGCCCATTATAGTATTGCCGCTTCTGGAACCAAAGCTTACTTTGTTTCCAACGAAGGCGAAAAACACATTGGTGCAGAAGATGTCTATGAGGTAATTCCTCCTATTCAATCTCGTCCAGAGCCTGTCCTTTTAGTCAAAGGAAAGGTTTTTAATGCGATTACCAAAGAACCCATTAGAGCCAAGATTATTTATTACGATTGGAAAACTAACACAGAAAAAGGCAATGCCTTATCTAGTAGTAAAGATGGTAAATATCAAGCCATTTTACCTCCAGATAATCAGTATAATTTTTTGGCATTTAAAGGGGGTTATTATCCTGTCAGTAAAAGTATCGACGTAGGTAAGATTGATGAATATACAGAGATGTACATCACCCTATATTTGCACCCTATTGAAGTTGGAGAAACGATTCCTTTAAATAACATTTTCTTTTTAGGAAACACCAGTGAGCTTTCAGTTGAGGCAGAACCTGAATTGGATCGCCTAGTTATTTTTATGGAAAAATACCCTGAAATGACCATTGAATTAGGGAGCAAAAATAAAGAAAAGGCAGAAAAAATGAAGACCTATTTAGTTGAAAAAGGGGTAGAATATAAAAGAATTATTACTGCAAAAAATGATTCTGATGCTAATGACTTTTCCATCATTTCTTTGGTAGAGTATGACAAAACCATACAACGTCGTGGAAATTTTGACGACAACTTAGATCCAAGTCAATTAGAAAAAGGACAAATTTTTCGTTTGAACAACACCTTTTTTCCTGCCGACTCCTCTTATATTACGAAACATGCGGCAAAAGAATTGTCTCGCTTACAACAATTCTTGAGTAAGAACCCATCGATTGTAATTGAAATTGGTGGACATACCAATGGGCTTCCAGAACATGATTATTGTGATCAACTCTCTATGGAACGCGCCAAAAATGTAGCACAATACTTAATAGAAAAAGGCGTATTGAGCCAACAAGTTACTTATAAAGGTTACGGAAAACGACAACCCATTGCCACCAATAAAACACTAACAGGTAGGCAACGAAATCAACGAGTAGAAATGAAAGTTTTGGGAACGAAGCCAGGAGAGGTTTCAAATAAAGTAATTAAAACAGATTAGATTTTTATAAAAAGGTAGAGAGACTATCGTAGCAGGATAGTCTCTCAAAACACATTACGACCCAAAAAGCAATGTTTCTTTATATTTTATATTTAATCCTTAAATCTTTGTCTATAGCCATATCCTTCGGCACGTTTAAATAAGGCATTTAGTATGCCGAAGAATAACTATAACGTAACTTTAACATAAGTGTCTTGTTAATAGAACGCAGCAAATTTCAAAACGTCCACTAGTCTTGAAAAAAATTAACTTTTTTCTTTTATTTTGTTTCGAGCACGTTGTTTTTCCTTGTAAAATGCTTTGCTAGCAATGTACAAAACCTTACTTACCGTTGCATAAATGGATCCCTCTTTATCCACCCAATTGGCACTTAACTCTATATCAAATTCTTGCTCTGTCAAAACCCGTTCTTTGATATTCGCCAACAATTCGTCTGTTATGAGAAAACGAATGTATAAAGTTCGGTCACCAGGCCGTTTGAATCGGATACTTGCAGATTTATCCCAAACAATATAATCATCGCCCAACAACCGCATCAATTGAATCATATAAATGGGATCAGCAGCCGAAGCTAAACTTCCACCAAACATAGTTCCTACATAATTGCGAGTTCCCAATCCTAGTTTCAAGCGAATGTGTACATCTGAAAAATCTGCTGCTATAAAAGTTGCTCGTCCCCCCGTTCTACGATAAGTCGGAAAAAGATTGAGCGCCATTTTAAACAAGCGCATTTTAAAACTGGTCGATTTTTTAGGTAAAAACATAGTTATTTTTTGTATTTCTTAACAACTTTTGCATCTGGTTTTAAACGTACTTTTGCATCCGATTTACCATCATAATCTAAAGAATTTAGCACATAACGAATTGCTGCTAAACGAGCTGATTTTTTGTCGTCTGCCTGCACAATTACCCAAGGACAATCTTTCGTATGCGTTTTTTTAAACATCGCATCTCTATACTCCGTGTATACGTCCCACAATTCCTGTGCTTTCTCATCAATTGGGCTAAACTTCCATTGTTTTAGTGGGCTTTCTTTTCTTGCTTCAAAACGCTCTGCTTGTTCCTCTTTGCTTGTATCTAGCCAAAATTTAACCAAAATCACACCCGACTCTTGAAGCATTTTTTCATAACTAAGTACCTGCTTCATAAACAAAGCATAATCTTCTTTTGTGCAAAATCCATTCACAGGTTCTACGACTGCTCTATTGTACCAACTTCTATCAAAGAATACTAGTTCACCAGGATTTGGCAATTGATTGATATATCGTCTAAAATACCATTGTCCTCGCTCCTCTTCTGTTGGTTTTGGTAAGGCAACAATGCGTATAGACCGAGGATTTAAATGCTCTACAAATCGACGAATTGTACCTCCTTTACCTGCGGCATCTCGTCCTTCAAACAAAATCGCAACACGTTTGCCATTCGCAGCTGCCCAACCTTGCATTTTAAGCAATTCTATCTGCAAGTCATTTAACTCTTCTTCATATTTTAAGGTCTTTAGTATCTTCTTGACATTGACCTCTTTGGAACTTAGTAATTTCTGGTATCCATCTTTTGTATTTAGACGTTTTAGATCGTCTTTGCTTATTTTGAAATCGCTCATAATTCCTTTTTTTGTTGTGGTTTGATTCTATTGAAAGTGCTTTGAGAATTAAGATACGTTATTTGTTGCTTATTTGGAAATGCGTCTTGTAAATGTTCTTTCTTATCTTATCTAGAGTAATAAAAAAAATTCATACTCCTTTGACTACTAATCTAAGTAAGCTTCAAGTTACTTAGATTTATAAAAACAATATCTTATATTTAACTTATTATCTATCCTTATTATTCAAAACCCTATGAAACAATTTATGTTCTTTTTCTTCTATTTTTTTATCAGCACGACTACTTTTTCTCAGAATTACATTCCTTATTACAACCTCGTTAACGAAGCAGAATACTGGCTTTACAAAGAAGATTATAACAAAGCCAAACAACTCTATTTAAAAGCTTTTTCATTGGAAAAACCAATGGGAAAAGATGCCTATTTGTTGGCAAAATGCTATGCCTTGGAGGGGAATAAAGTGCAATGTCTACATTGGCTAGAAGTGAGTACAACAATTCCTGTTTCTTTTGCTACTTACCTATTGAGAAAAGCCGATCAATATCCAATTTTTCAAGCAGTCTTTCCAGAAGATGGAGAGTTAGAAGCCTTAATTCAAGATCTTCTATTATTAAAAGAAACTACAGATAATAA
>ENA-ORXM01005327-ORXM01005327.1-marine-metagenome-genome-assembly--contig:-NODE-5327-length-10300-cov-3.029248_pt1 | contig 10300 bp, 7 predicted proteins | sample MGYA00237867_ERZ511480 | MGnify/ENA primary metagenome ERZ511480 (study PRJEB26309, sample SAMN06266103) | marine metagenome | isolation source: Algal blade | place: United Kingdom:Sidmouth, United... | reverse complement strand
TTGACATCATTTTGGGGTTAGTAAATAACTCTTTCTTTATACGAATTACTTACTGTTTTCATAGTCTATTTACTATAATACAATATCTTCTAAAATTTATTGATGAAAAGTTAATAAAATTGAATATTAATAGTGATGTGCAGCTGCTTTGCAGTAGTCTATATTTTTTTGCTTCATAGTTTAGTTTTAACAATTTGTCTTAACCTATAGTAGAAAAGTACTAATTTAACAAAGATTATTTCTCTTTGCACAAAAATAATAAAAAATTGTGTTATTATCACATAGTTAGCTATTGCTGGTGAATTTCACTTCATACATATATTGCATAGCACCATACTCAATTTCGTGCTCATTTTCTCTTGATTTTTTTTGTAGCACCTATATACTACACATGCTATCACGTGATATAGAGCTCTATGTGAGCCAATAGATCTGACGAGATGAGCAATTAATTTTATAGTTTTTTATTTTTTACAATATACAATGTCCAAAATTATCGGAATTGATCTTGGTACTACCAATAGTGCGTTTGCATATATGGTGAGTAGCAAGTCAGAAATCATTGCTAACGCAGAATGAAACAGAACGACCCCAAGTATTGTATATATCAAGGGTGATGAACTGATCGTCGGCGAACTAGCAAAACGCAAAGCTGTCTTAGAACCAAAGAATGTGGTCTATGAAGCAAAAAGATTTATCGGATCCAAATGGTCTGAAGTAAAAAAAGAAGCACAAAAAATGCCATATGATACCAAAGAAGGTAAAGATGGTGGAGTACTGATTGTAGTAGATGGCAAGGAATACAAACCAGAACAGATCGCAGCATTTGTGCTACAAAAGATCAAAGCTGATGCTGAGAAGTTTCTCTGAGCTCCAGTCACGAGTGCAGTGATCACAGTGCCAGCGTATTTCAACGATAGTCAGAGAAATGCAACCAAGGCAGCAGGTGAGATTGCAGGGCTCAAAGTAGAGCGTATCATCAACGAACCAACTGCAGCTGCTCTAGCTTATGGTGTAGACAAAAACCAAGACCAAAAGGTGGCAGTATTTGATTTTGGGTGAGGTACGTTTGATGTGACCTTGCTCGACATAGGATCTGAGGGGACGTTCCAGGTGCTGAGTACATCTGGTGACACACACCTAGGTGGCGCAGATGTAGATCAAGTGTTGATCGATCGACTGATCGCAGGTTTCAAAACCAAAGAATGAGTAGATCTCAGCGAAAATCCTATGGCGCTCCAGAGACTCAAAGACGAAGCAGAAAAAGCAAAAATGCAGTTGTCACAGGCAGATAGTGTTGATATTACGATTCCGTTTATCGCGCAGGACTCATACGGGCAACCCAAAAATCTCCAAGAAACACTCACCAGAGCAAAATTTGAGCAGATGGTAGAATCAATATTGGAAAAAACTAAGAAACCAGTAAAAAATGCTCTCAAAGATGCAAAACTTAAGCCAGGAGATATCAACGAAGTGATCCTTGTGTGAGGATCTACCAGAATACCTTTGGTCCAAAAAATTGTATCAGAATTATTTGATAAAGATCCAAAAGCAACAGTAAATCCTGACGAAGCAGTGGCATCTGGTGCAGCTCTCCAGGGTGGTATCATCCAGTGAGATGTCCAAGACATCCTCCTCCTAGATGTGACACCACTGAGTCTATGAGTAGAGGTAGAGTGACATATGGTGGATGTGGTGATCCCTCGCAATACCACTATCCCAGCCAAAAAGAACAAAATCTATACTACCGCAGTAGACAATCAGCCAGCAGTGACTATCCACGTCCTCCAAGGTGAAAGACCTATGGCCGCAGACAATAAGGCACTAGGCCAGTTTAACCTAGAAGGTATCCCAGCTATGAGAAGAGGCGAGGCTCAGATCGATGTAACTTTTGATATAGATGCAAATGGTATCCTCAGCGTCTCAGCCCAAGAAAAAACAACCGGTAAAGAGCAGAAGGTAACTATCCAGTGAGCAACATGACTGTCTGATGAAGAGATCGAAAAAGCGCAAGCAGAGGCAGCGCAATTTGCCGAAGAAGACGAAAAGAAAAAAGGTCTCGTAGAACTAAAAAATAAAGCTGATGCTATGAGTTATCAAATTACCAAATTCTTGGATGAGGCAAAAGAACAGGCAGAAAAAAATCCTGACAATGCTGAAGCTCAGCTCAGTGATGATGACAAGTCATCTCTAGAAACACTAGCAAAAGAGTCTGGAGAACTCAAAGAAAAAGAAGACGTCACAATGGAAGAGCTAGAAAAAGTGACCAAGGAGATAGAAGAGAAGCTCAATGAAATGTATCAAAAATACTGAGGTCAGCGAAATAGTAATGCTGCTACAGACAACCCATGAGAAAACGTCATCGAAGCTGATGAAGTAATCGATGCAGAGTAGTTAGCTAGAATTAGAATTAAGAGTAAGTGTTTAGTCAAATCCCATATGAGAGTATGGGATTTTTTAGTATTTTTTTGACAGATATTGGGTGTATCAGTATACTTATAGTAGATTATTTTAGCTATCATATGTGCATACTATGACTGATACACAAAACGATAAATCATATTTATTTCAAGATATAGTATTGGTCGTGAGTACGGTTATTTTTGTGTTTGCTGGATGATATATCTATCAAAAATATATCTCCAATACTCAGATCTCTGCTACCACTCAGGATGTAGCATTAGTCCACTGCGGTGAGCTATTTACAGAGTATGCGTATTTTCTTGCTGCTATACAGGATGATCCAGACTGTAGCATATCTGGTGTGTGATCCGCTGTAGATGAGCAGTTTTTGGATATCACTGAGTCAGAGTGGGAGCAATTGAGTACTGCATTCAACAAAGACGGCTCTATCTCATTGTATGATCCGGCTGTGGTGACGAGAGAATGAGATATTATTGTCTCTATACTTATAGATGACTCTGACACGTGACTGGCATTGGCCAAACAAGCAATTGCTTATCTCAATGATGAGTTTGGCGACAATATTTTGGATATCAATTTCTTGATGAGAAATAGAATTGATTTGTTGCAGGATTTTCATGTGCAGTATGAGACGTGAGTGTGAGTAGATATCTATGCATTTGCGACCTACTTAGATGCAAATCCTGATTTTAAGGATGCAAATGGAGATTCATTGGTCGTAGTAAGTCCAAATTTTGAACGATGACACAACCCAATCTCAATGCCATCTGAGGATGTGGTAGATGGTTTTGGGACGCAGTCAGTCGATGATGGTCCCCTGGATCAGCGATATCTCGATTATCTATGATATGATGAGCTACTTGCATGTTTGCCTGAGGGCAAGACTATCACGATATGAGTAGTAGACAATTGATTTGATCTGACACATCCTGATCTCAAATGAGGCAGTATTTTATCTTATGACGAAGCTGATCAAGATACGGATGCTCAGGTGCCAACAAAAGATGATAAAAAATGGAACCATTGAACAGTTCAACATGGCATTATCAATGCAGCTCATAATGAATTTGGGGTGAGAGGGCTTGTCCCAGATGCAAATCTAGTAGTGATAAAATCTACCAAAGATACCGCTCCAGGTACCTCGGTGACCGATGGTATCATGGCGATAGCTACTGCATATGACTTATGAGCTCAAGTAATCAATCTCTCTCGAGGATGATATGGCGAAGTGCCACTTCTAGAAAGAATAACCAAAAAAATTGCAAAAGATGGTGGAGTAATTGTGGCAGCAGCAGGTAATTATAATAAATCAGAAAAATTTTTTCCGGCGGCATATGAACGGGTGATCTGAGTAGCCGCAACAGATCAACAAGACAACAAGGCAATGTTTTCTAACTATGGTGACTGGGTGGATATAGCTGCTCCAGGAGTTGATATGCTTACTACTGATCTTTGAGGTTTATACAAAAAACATAACGGTACAAGTGAAGCAGCTCCAGTGGTGACTTCAGCTATTGCTTTAGCTCTTTCTCATTGATTTGATCGAGATGATATAGTGACGAATCTCAAGCCTTCTGATCGTGACGATATCTGATCCGGGATCATCAATCTCAGCTGGATGTGTCCGGCGCTAGAGCTCCAGAGCATCAATAGTTATGAGGTAGAAGAATCTTTGTCACCAGAACATGCAAGTGCAGATAGTCAGAATACATGGTCCAAGATACCTAGCCTATACAAAAAACTTCTAGGTGCAATGCTAATGCTTGTTGCGCTTTGATTATGAATTCGAGACATAGTATATTATAGAAAATAATCATATTATTATTTACTCATTTCTACTTATTGATTACTCTTAAATTCATGTATTGAATCACAAAACTTCATATCACTCTCGCATTGAGTATAAGCTTGCTTGTATGATTTTTTGCTTCGATGGTTATATTTAGTAATGCGTCAGTAAATGAATGCGCTCCTCTCTCATCTGTGCTCCAGCAAATGTCTCAAGATGATACTATCAATCAGTATCTCGACCCAGAGTGCAATTTGGTGGAACTACTTGTGAGCAGTGAAACTGTCTGATGAAAGAGAGTGAAATGTGTCGAATCAACGAGACCTTGAGATTGTGTACTAGGCCCCGACATCTCTGATGAAATTGTAGATCAAGTGGAGGATATCATACAAGATATCATACAAGATAGTAATCAGATTTCTAACTTGGAAGGTCAAGATAGTGATGACTCTATTGCAGATACATCTGATCTGGATGAAATAATAGATGTAATTGCAGCTCAAGACTTGATAGATGTCCTGATTGAAGATCCACAAAATAAAACAATAGATGTTGTAATAGACGACGATATAGCAGTGATAGATATAGGTTTTTTGCCTGATGATATCGATTCAGATATATCTACTCTTCAAGAGGTTCTTGCACTGAGGGATGAGCAAGATTCAATAAAGGATATAGAGGTTGTAGATGATTTTGATACTCAGTCTATAGATGTAGTGTCTGAGGAGAGTGATCAATCTAATCAAGAATCAGTGCTTGATGATTTTTATACTGATCCACAAATAAACAAACGTATTGTAGATGGTACGGTATTTTTACGCTCCTCTGATCCAGAAAAACTTTTGAAGGTACAGCAAGTTTTAGAGGATAGATTTGGTGATGTAATACAGAGTATATGACCACTATTTCCACAGACTGGACTACTTGATGATGTGGTAGTAGATTTTGATGTAGACGAACTGACATATCAAGAGATCGTAGAATTTTTGAATGAGCAAGATATCTTTACAGAATACGCTTTGGACACCGATACCAATACCGCTGTAGAACTCATCCCAAATATAAAATTTTCTAGTAGAGATGATTTGGTGAGTAGGGAGAACAGTGGATCATATGACACTTCTTTTTGATGAATTAAATCTCCGTTGTGAGTACTCAAAAATTGATCGATCGAGAATGATATAAATAAAATCTCACAACCAAATAGTTGAAATACTAATAAATGAAAAGAAGAAGAATACAATGATGCTACTGCTATTATAAAGAGGCAAGAACATCTAGAGTCTATTTGATTTGATGCAATAGAATCTTGTCTAGAATGATGATTACCTATTAAGGTTGCTGTGATTGATAATGGATTTGATTTGACGCACGAAGATTTGGTATGAAAAAACATGATATGAATAGATGTAGCTGACGATGATCAAAATGTCCAAATACCAAAGATAGCTAAAGAACGAAATCATGGAACTCTAGAGGCAGGCTTGATATGAGCGAGCCATAATGATTTTGGGGTAAAGTGAATTGTGCCTACTAGCGACTTGATATTGCTCAAGTCTACCAAAGATACTGAACATGGAGCTGACATCACCCATGGTATAGAGGCACTAGCTGCTGCATACGAACAATGAGCTACTGTAGTCAATATGTCTTGGTGATGATTCAATAATGTACCAATGCTGGAGAGAGTGAGTGGAGAGATAGCTAGAAAATGAGTTCAATTGATAGCTGCCGCATGAAACTATAACAAGAATGAGCCGTTTTTTCCTGCTGCATATGATCGAGTAGTTTGAGTGGCCGCAATTGATACCTATGGTAACAAGGCATCATTTTCAAATTATGGTGATCGAGTAGATATATCTGCTCCAGGTACTGAGATCATGACTACAGATCTCAATAATAGCTATAACAGATACAATGGTACGAGCGAGTCAGCTCCATTGGTGGCAGGCGTAATTGCTTTGTTGCAATCAGTGCTCCTGGAGCCATCTGAGATAGAGAGCCGTCTAGCACATAGCAAGGAGTTTGGTTTATGAGCATGACTTTTGGATATATCGTTTTTGTGTGAAGAATGATTGATAGATCGAGAGCTGGTACAGTTATCAGAATGATACATTCCATTGACTGATCCTAATCGATATGATGGTATCACTGATATATTTAGCTCGATTACCGATACTATCACCCAAGATTTTTGAACCAAGTTATTTGCCTCATTGCTTCCGGAGCAATTATATACATCTATATTTCATACACAATGAGCTGAGATTACGTGATCGGAAAAAAATCTTATCCGTATCTTGCTTGTAATATTATCGTTGTTGCTACTTGGAATAGCTATATATGCATACCAACATACTCAGAATAAATCAAAAAAAGCTACAAATAATACTCTAGATCAGTAATGTCTCAAGTATGAAAATACTCTCTCGAAATGTAAACGGTATACGTGCTGTGATGAAAAAAGATTTTTTGTGAATAATGAAAAAAGAAGATCCAGATATATTTTGTCTCCAAGAGACAAAAGCATTTGTGCATCAGATGCCACCAGAGATGAATCTACTACCTCATACCAATATCTGTCGACATACTGGCACCAGAGCTGGGTATGCTGGTACGGCTATTTTTTCCAAGTCATGATATGTTGCATCTTGCAACGATCATGTTCATTCACAGAAGTTTCATGAAGATGGGAGGATCACAGAAGTGGAGATTGCTGATAAGATACTACTGATCAATGGGTATTTTCCTAACTGAGGGACCAGAGCTAATGGGACTGAGATGTTGAGCTACAAGCTTGTATTTTATGATGAGTTAGAGTCGTATATACTTTCCAAAAAATCAGAATGATATGAGATTATACTGACATGAGATATGAATATCGTCCATACGGAGATTGATATCGCAAGACCAAAAGAAAATCAAAAAAGCATCTGATTTTTGCCTATTGAAAGAAAAAGAATTTGAGATTTTATGCAGACATGTGGATTGGTGGATATGTTTCGTTACTTCTCTCCTGATGTGATAGATGAATACACTCGATGGAGCTATAGAGCAGGTGCTAGACTCAGGAATGTATGACGACGTATAGATTATTTTATGCTGAGTGAGTGATTGACGAGCAAGGCAGTATCTTGTTCTCATAGGCAAGACATCTTGGGTAGCGATCATTGTCCTGTAGAGTTAATTATTAATTTATAGATTATTTGTAGATGTATCTTGGGATAGATCCTGGCATCAGGAAATTGTGATATGGTCTAATAGACCAACAAGGGAAGGTGATCACTTCTTGAGTTTTGCTCTCAGAAGAAAAATCACCTACCAGAAATGATCAATTTGCTAGGATGGTAGAAATTCATCAATTTTTTGATACGATGATACAAGAGTATCCTATCACTGCGGTAGGTATTGAAAAATTATTTTTTACCGCACGCAATCAATCCAATGCAGAATTTGTGTATGGCGTGAGAGGCATCATAGGGATGATGTTTCGCAGTCATACGATATCGCTTTTCGAACGAACTCCTCAAGAAATCAAGAAATACATCACAGGCAATGGCAACGCAGGCAAGGAACTTATGCTTGCAGTAATCAAAAAAATATTTACCCTCACTGATGAAGAGCTAAAACGACATGATGCTGCTGACGCATTGGGTATTGCATTGATGGTCAAAAATACAGAGGAGATAAATAAAAAAAAGAAATCTTCCTAGATATTGAAAAACTTAGTTTTTATTTGTATATAGGAAATTCTAAGTTGGTAGGTGTTACCAGTATTTACGAATGGTGAGTAGTCTAGAACATGCTTGCTACATACATATAAATATTCAATTTACTATTTCCTGTCATCTCGTACTCTTGTTGAGTAATTATATTACAGTTTATATCAAAATCACGAAGTGACTATTTTAAATTAAAGTCTCTTTATATCTTATTATATAGTTATGAATTTAAAAAAATTGTTAATTACTTCGTTTTTTTTACTACTCGGATCTTCAGTATCTGCTCAGTTTATACAAGATAGTGAGATGGCGTATATGCCTGAGATGGAAATGTATGATTATTGTGAGTATAGTAATGCTGAGCAAGATTTGTTGATGAGTGTGGTAGAGATGTTTGAGACTCTTGCTGAAACCAAGATAGTACAGAGACTATATTTAGATTCTGATATACAAGATCTTGTGAGAGCTTATACAGCAGAATATATCCAATCATTAAAATCTGCTCTCGCATATTGTGAGTCAGGTATGTGGATTATGGGTCTGTTTCCTTATGATTATAAGGAGATGGAAGCAGGATTGGTAGAGTATGCAACTATGCTCACTCTACTCAAACAACATGAACTCAATACGGTTTGAAAATCTGATACAGCTGCATATTATTTTGCTCAGTTGCGTCAGATACTCCTGTGAGACAATCTTGATCTACTTCAATCAGATAATTGGCTCAGTACTTCAGCAAAAATGATGCTATGAATAAATCTAGAAGACAATGATCAGCTCATAGATGTAAATCTAGATCTAGATGCAAACTCAATATGATCAGCTGATGCGACACAGATGCAATGAACCTATAAACTGGGTGGCACTGTATCGGTAGCATCTGAAGACGAAAATATTAATACAAGTGGTAGTATAGGAGTAGAAATGCGTCTAGTAGATGAGCATCTATATATATGATTAGAAGATTTTGATATTCAGCTAGGAGATATTCAATTTGCAAATCAATACGATGCAGAATGATTCAACTATATGCTTGAAATGCTAAGATTACTTCAATGAAAGTATGTAGATATACCACTTGGCATACAAGATATAGATGCAATGTGATACAATATGATGTGATGAAGTCCACTAAGCATGTTTGGCGGTATCAGTATGCAAGAAGATCTAGTTAGTATGATTACTCAAGATTGGATGACTACTTATCATGTAGACTGATCTACGATGTATGCAGGACTCAATCCAGTTGCTTGTGGATCGCTACAGATGATGCAGTGAGTATGAGCATGTTTGGATACACGACAAGAGATGATGATTCATACTCAAGGCAAATGAATGATGTATATGACAAGCAATGGTAATGAAGTAAGTATGTGAATCACAGATGTATTCGCATGAGATCGGATGCCAATAGAGATGAGAAATATTTCAAACATACCGCTCATAAGTTGGAATGATTCTGCTATCACTAAGATAGAAGTACCGTTATATGATGGAGATAATTTGCTGTGAGTGTTTCAATACGAGGATGGCAATATATTGTTTGATGTCACATTTCCCAATGAAGAATACAATCGATATACTGATCAGGTAGAGACTGATATGGTAGTAGTGAAAATGACTGGCACCATAGGTCAAAATACCTTTGATATACAGTGATCTGCAAATGATTCTGAATTTGGGGCAACACGAGATATACAATCACAATGAACGCTTGAAGGTATGCAACTCCAGATCCAAATTGATATTGAAGATAGTTCTGAATATCCTTTAGATATGTCAATTGTAATAAATTTGGATCAGTCTCAAAAGATTGTGGAACCAATCCAAATACAAGCACCATCATCTGACCAAATTGTGGATCTTGAGTCACTGATGATGTATTAGACTGATATATGATATATTGTAAATCAAAAATACTCTCAAAATCGATAAGTAATTGCAAATATTGAGTTCTAGTTGTAAACTATACGTAGTTGGTCTATTCATTTTCTTTGTACGATCCAACTTAGGCATATTGCTTGTGTGCAACAGGAACGGACTCACACTCGTAATGCAACATATGGTCGAACATGTGTAAAAATTATTTATAGTTTTTTATTATTTATTATATACTTATGAAAAATGCTGGACACGGAGAAGGTATGGTACATCTTCTAGCTACTATCGGATTCTTTTTGCTTGCTTGAGTACTGCTTCTTGCTCCTGAGATTATCACTGAGCCTGCAGCTATTGGTATCTTGGCATTTTTGCTAGGACTAAAAACAATCGGCAATCTGATCATCGATAGTCACAACAAGATCCACTATCATGGCAAAACTACCACAAAAAAATCAGCAGTAAAAAAGAAAAAGTAATCACAGTG
>ENA-ORXM01005326-ORXM01005326.1-marine-metagenome-genome-assembly--contig:-NODE-5326-length-10307-cov-4.683089_pt1 | contig 10307 bp, 6 predicted proteins | sample MGYA00237867_ERZ511480 | MGnify/ENA primary metagenome ERZ511480 (study PRJEB26309, sample SAMN06266103) | marine metagenome | isolation source: Algal blade | place: United Kingdom:Sidmouth, United... | reverse complement strand
AAATTAAGTGATGCTGATGGTGATACTTTTGTAGATGTTGAAAAAAATCCTGATGAAGACAAAATACGCTTTACCGTCAAAAACACAGAGCTTTTAAACATCAACGAAGACTCAGTGATGTTTTTAAAAGGCAATGATTTTTTAATTGGAAACTCACAAAATGGAGCAGGAAGTAAATTTATGATTAAGGATAATAAGTATGCATTAAGATTTGGAAGTGTATCTGGGAACCAATGGGATGACACAAACATTGGAATTGGCTCGTTTTCTGCTGGCTTAAACAACACGGCCAGCGGCATCTACTCTGGAGCATGGGGGGAAAACAATATTGCTTCAGGCCCTTATTCTATAGCATTTGGAAAGAACAATATTGTATCTGGTGCATATGGAGTGAGTTGGGGAATTGGCAACCAAGCTAAGCAAATCAATTCTGTGTGCTGGGGAAATGGAAATATTGCAGATGCAACCCGAGCAACATCATGGGGCACTTTAAATGATGCTACAGGCTTAAACAGTACGGCTTGGGGTAATGCTACTCAAGCCAAAGCTTCAGGTTCCACTTCCTTTGGTGTACTGACCTTAGCAGAGAGCCTCTATACAACTGCATGGGGAGAACTGTGTTATGCAAAAGGTACATATAGCACAGCTTTTGGATTTTTTACAAAATCTGAAAGTTTTGCAGAGACAGCAATCGGCTCATATCAGACAACTTATACGCCCAATAGCGTGAATTTATTTAATGGAAATGACAGAGCATTTATAATAGGCAACGGAACAAGTCATACTCAGAGATCAAATGCATTAGAAATATTAAAAAATGGAAATGCCACTATCTGGAATGATTATCAAACAATTGTAGGTAATGCTCAAACAACAAAAATCGAGTTTAGAAACGAATATTTTAATAGTGGTAACGACAATGCCTTATCTTATGAATTTATCTACAATGGCAATACAGATTTATTTCAGTTTTATAGGGAATACCAAAGTAGTGGTCCTGTGTTCTTTGCGGCATGGACTAAAGATGGGAAATTTGGTGTACTAAGAGAACCCACTACACACCTGCTAGAAGTAGCTGGAACTGCTGTTAAAAATACAGCAGGAAATTGGATAGCTAATTCGGATAGGCGGTTGAAGAAAAACATTGAGACCATCTCAGACGAATGGGCCCTCAATAAAGTATTACAGATGAATGGTGTTCATTTCGAATGGAATGACAAACTAACAAATTACGATAGACCAGAAGGTCAACAAATAGGATTTATCGCACAAGAGCTCCAAAAGATATGGCCAGATGACATTGTGGAAGATACAGATGGTTATTTGATGGCTGCCTACGGAACTTTTGATCCTTTATATGTCGAAGCGTTTAAAACCCATAATAATCTAATAGATGAATTAGAAAACATTGGGCAGAAATTAGAAGAAAAAACAGAACGGCTATCTGCTAGTCAAAAGAAAAATTTTCAAACATGTGATCAATTATCTCTTATCAAAAGAACAATAGAAAATAATCTTGTTCACTTGACTAGCAAGCTTTCAGAGAACAATAATTAAAGAAAAATAAATTCAATAGGAACAGCAACTGCATCACCTTAATAAGAAGAAATGAAAACACTTTTTAAAATAATACTTTTAACGATGCCTCATTTATTTTGGGCGCAAAATGACAATCTGTATATCGGTGATGGATCTCTTGAAAGTAGTGCCATTATGCAAATCGATGCTCAAAGCCAAGGAGTGCTGCTACCTCAAATGACAAGCACACAACGTAATGCTATCAATGCACCTACCGCAGGATTACTTGTTTTTGATATAACACTTAATAGCTTTTGGTTTTATGATGGTAACAATTGGATAGGATTAGGTGACGGCACACTTTCTTCTATTCAAGATAGTGACAATGACACAAAAATTTGGACAGAAAAAATAAATGACGAAGATATAATTCGATTTGACATTGCCGGTCAAGAATTCGCAAGCTTAGATGACAATGTTTTTAAATTACAGACCAATGCTGATTTCCTTGTCGGAAGTTCAATGTTTGGTGGTGGTCAAAAAATGTTCTACGACAGTAGTAAAGAAGCATTCAGGTGTGGTGAAGTGGATGCGACACAGTGGGATGATTTTCTGATAGGACAAGGGTCTTTCGCTTTTGGTAAAAATACTGTTGCCGATAAAGATTTATCTGCGGCATGGGGAGAAGGAAATTTAGCTACTGGAAAGCATGCCACAGCTTCTGGTTATCTAACAGATGCCACTGAAGAGTTAGCCACTTCATTTGGATTTGGAACATTAGCCGACGCCAATTACGCTACAGCAATGGGATATAATACTGAAGCAACAGATTGGTATGCATCCAGTTTTGGCACATCAACAGAAGCCACAGGCTACGGAGGCACATCCATGGGGTTTGTCACCAAAGCCACTGGATTATACTCTACTGCGATGGGCTCTTTATCACAAGCTACTGGAGCCAATGCGACTGCAATGGGACTAAATTCAGTAGCTAGTGGAAAAAATGCTACTGCCATAGGTGAATATGCTTTAGCAGAAAGTTTTATAGAAACAGCAATAGGAAGATTCAACACAGATCAAACACCTATTTCAAGCACTACTTTTAATGCATCGGACAGGTTGTTTGTGGTAGGAAATGGCACGAGTACTTCAAACAGAGCGGATGCATTCGAGGTAAGAAAAAATGGAAAAACAGCAAGTTTTGGTGAAATAACTTTAGTAAATGATAAGGATAATTCTTTAACAACACAATCCATTGACCTCATACGCAACTCAAATGATCAAGATTTTGGGTATACCCTATTATTTAACCATAGCAATAGTACATTTTCTATTTATCGAAAAACAAATAGCAATCTGACTACTCAACTCATGTATTGGAACAATATAGGACATTTACGCATTGGTTCATCTTTCGCTTTTGCAAATTTTGGTGTAGGCGGTCAAGCATCAAAACCAACAACAGGTGCCTGGTTTGGTAATTCAGACCGTAGACTTAAAAAGAATATAAAAGAGATGAATGGTACATATGCATTATCCAAAATATTGTCGATGCAAGGTGTTCATTATGAATGGAACAATTCCTATGTTAACAACGAAAGACCTAAAGGAATACATGAAGGCTTCATTGCTCAAGACCTACAAAAACTTTGGCCTGACAAGGTCATTGCAGATGAGCTAGGATACTTACAAACTGCATATGGAGATTACGATCCAATGTTTATTGAATCATTCAAAGCCCAAGATCAAATGCTTAAATATCTAAAACTAGAACAGACTATTTTAAGCCAAAACTTAAATGAAGCTGAAAAAGACAACTTAGAAATACTTGAAAAACTAGTACAACTACAAGACGAAGCCCAATCGATACTTAATCAATTAGAAGCCGCATTAGAAAGTAAAAATTCCGAACTCAACACCTCTAAGGTTTTACAAATAAATGAGCAATGAAAAAATACTTAATCATTTTCTTAATTCTCCCTGTATGGGCTAATGCCCAAAATGCAAAAGTGCAGATAGGCGATAACGCCAATGAAGCAACAGCTATATTGCAAATAGATTCAGATAACAGAGGTGTCTTAATTCCACGAATGACAAGCAGTCAAAAAAATGGAATTTCTAATCCTGTTGATGGTCTATTGGTTTTTGACAACTCTACAAATAGTTTTTGGTATTATAAGGTCAATCAGTGGATGGAAGTATTCTCTGGTAACAGCTCTCAGAATTTAATATCTGATGCCGATGGTGATACAAAAATAGAGTTAGAACAAGGTAACACAGATGATGACATTATTCGATTCTCTGCTTTTGATTCTGCTGAGCAAATGGAAATGGATGGTTCAATTTTAAAAATAAATCCAGATGAGGATTTGATTATAGAAACTAATGGCTCCAATGTAAAGGCTGGATTTGAATTCAGAAATTTTCCTAAAAATTTATTACGTATAGGTCTAAACACCAGCGATGCTTGGAAAGATGCAGACAATGGGTTGAATTCAGTAGGCATAGGTAAAGATATTACGGTTGCTGGAAAAAGTAGTTTTTGGTTAGGTGCGAGTAATAATGGACCAGGAAAAGTTGATGGAAATTTTGCGACAGGTTTCGGTTCGGAATGCATCGCCTCAGGTAATTACTCTGTATCAATGGGAATATTATGTGCATCAAATGCGAACGCTAGTACAAGCTGGGGAAACAGCAATTTAGCTGATAAAATTTCAGCTACAGCTTGGGGTAACTTTACAAAAGCTAAAGGCATAGCCTCAACAACATGGGGCTATTTGACAGAAGCCAACGCTGATGTATCCACAGCATTCGGATCAAAATCAAAAGCCAATGGCGTAAATTCTGTTGCTTGGGGATTGGAAACTATAGCACATGATCAATCATTTGCTTGGGGCAACAGATCAGAAGCCTTTTCAAATAACGAAATCGTTTGCGGCACATATAATAAACCCTATACGCCAAACGGAACAGGTACAGACAAACTATTTGTAGTCGGTAACGGCAGCAATGTAGTCTCTAAATCAAATGCATTTGAAATTCTTAAAAACAACTCCACACAATTTGGTGCCTCACTCAAACTTTATGGAGAAAACAATAGTGACGTAGTTTTAGGACTTAAGGAAGAGACTAATGGTACATTATACGGGTTTGAATTTGATTATGATGCAGGTAATAATGATCTCTATTTACGATCACGCAATTTTTCAGGTAACGATGCGATTAGAATGACATGGACAAATCAAGGAAATGTAGGTTTGGGTCGCATTCCCATCACAAATAAATTAGAAATAAATGGCACAGCCTCAAAATCTTTATCTGGCCCATGGGAAAGCAATTCAGACAGAAGACTTAAAAAGAATATTCAAAACATGGACAGCCAAAATATTTTACAGAAAGTATTAGCCATGAGACCTGTTTATTATGAATGGAATGATACAATAACTAAATACAATCGTCCTGAAGGCATTCAGACTGGTTTTATAGCGCAAGAACTAGAACAGATATGGCCAAATAAAGTGCAAGCTGACAAACTCGGGTATTTACAAACTGCCTATGGAGATTATGATCCCATATTTGTAGGAGCTTTCAAGGCCACACAAAATAAGATTGAAAATCTCAAGTCACAAAATTCAGATTTACAATCAGAGTTAGAGAATATTAAAAATAATAATGATGAATTTAAAAGTCATATTGAAGAGCTTGAACAATTGATTGATAATGCAAAATTAAAGTTGGCCAAGATCTAGACAAGGACATGACATTAAATTAACTTTTGTTAGTATCGTGCAAATTAATTAAGATAGGGCCAGTATTCTTATCGAAAAAAAGCTGGACCTATCTTATTTTTAGAACCTCAATATTGCATTTTACTTTTTCTTACAACAGGCTTTACTCTTATTCGCACAAACTTTTACTTCTTTTGCTGCTGCATTATCAGTTGTTCTTTCAGCAAAAGCTGAGGCAACCTGAGTTTCTTCACTATCCTGTTCAGCAGATACCATTTTGCCAGCACAAACCTTTTTACATTCAGCAACTGAAACGCCCATCTTAGCAGCGCAAGCTTCTGTAGACTTTTGACAAGATGCTTTGTCTTTACATCCTGCTTTACAGAGTGCTCTGCATTCTTCAACAGAGATCCCCAATTTTGCAGCGCAAGCTTCCACTGAAGTGAAATATTTATTTTCGGTTGTAACCTTAGTATCTACTGATGCAGATTGTGCCGTTACAAGACTGCAAAAAAGACAAAAAACAAAACTTAACCCGATTAATCTTTTCATTGTTATTAATTTTAATTTTACTCAGATCTGCTGAGTTACCAGTTTGTATCAATTACACTACAAACATAAATGGGTCTGTGCTCTATTCTTGTTTTAGACTTGCAAAGCACTTGTTAAAGACTAGCTTAATCTCAATAATCCCGCGTCAAGAAAACCAATAGATTGACAAAATATGTTAAAGAAAGATGTACCAGACTTGTTAAAAACCTGTTAACCACTGGCTTTCTTATATAAATTATTTGTCTATTTACATTAATAAATTTAAACTGGTTGAGCTATCTCTCACATATTTATAGAATTAAATACCTCGTTTTAATCGTATGCTTTGGTCTTATTGCACTTATGGCATTTCAAATTAGTTGGCTAAACTCATCAAGGAAATTAATAGAAGAACAATTTGACCAGAAAGTGACAATGGCCATTGGTGCCACACTATCTGATTTTAATGCTGAGTATAAAACAGAGTTAAATATTGAAGATTTAGAAACCTGCAGCGATGACGATGTCATTAAATGTATTGATGTTGGAGAATCCTTTATGACTGAAAGCAGAAGAGAGGAACTGAAGGAAAATCTCAATGGCTACATGGGATGCTATGGTATTGATGAAAAATATAGTGTTACATTTTTTAATGAATCAAGTAATTCTTGTTCGAGTGCTTATTGTTCTTCAATCAGTGCTGATGCTAAATGTAATATGGATTATAAATTAGGTGTTTCATTTTTATCACGACAAGCGTATCTTTTTGATAAAATGAAATTCATGATCCTATCTTCAATTTTGATTTTCATTTTATTAGCAACAGTATCATTTATTATTTTAAATGCATTGCTAAAACAAAAAAGATTGACAGAAAACAATATTGACTTTTTCAACAACACTGCCCACGAACTTAAAACGCCGCTCACAAACATTAGCTTAGCATTAAATTTACTGCATCGTAAAAACGCATTTCTTAAAGAAGATAAATACACTCGCATTATTAAATCAGAAAGCACAAAACTTACACAACAAATCGAACGTGTTTTATTTTTATCAAAGATGGAAAACGGCGACTACAAATTAAAAACGACCCCTATTGATATTAAAAAGATTTTATCTGAAGTTATAGAGAACATGGGTATGCTCATAGAAGAAAGAAATGGCTCAATCAATGTTGATTTTCCAAAAAAAACCATCACTGTGCTTGGAGATGCCTATCACTTGAGTAATGTCTTTAGAAATTTGATTGATAATGCATTAAAATACTGTGACGACAATCCAATAATTTCAATTTCATTAGAAGAAAAAGAGAACCACATTCATTTGCGATTTGATGACAATGGGATTGGAATTAGCAAACATGACCAATGCCATATCTTTGAAAAATTTCAACGTGTTAATACAGGAAACACAAGAGATGCCAAGGGATTCGGCATAGGTCTTTCATACGTAAAGACTGTTATGCAAATGCATAAAGGATTTATACGCGTAAACAGTGAACCTAATATGGGTGCCAGTTTTGAACTTCTTATTCCAAGTAAAGCTATATGATTAAGAAAAAAATACTTGTCGTTGAAGATGACCTTAATTTAGGATTTTTGCTTGTAAACTTTCTACAAGATGAAAACTTCGATGTAAAGTTATGTAAGAATGGTCTTGAGGGATTATCCTACATTGAAAAGAATCATTACGATTTATGTCTTTTAGATGTCATGATGCCTAAACTCAATGGATTTGCTTTAGCTAAAATACTCAAAGAGAAAAATATAAAAATTCCTTTCGTTTTTATAACCGCAAAATCTTTAAAATCTGACTGCATTAATGGTTATCAAATTGGAGCTGAGGATTACATCACTAAACCTTTCGATGAAGAAGAATTATTGTGTAAAATAAAAGTCATCCTCAGGCGACAAACAAAAGACCCTTATGCTGATGCGGCTACTCTATTCAACCTAGGCAATTATGTCTTTAATTATAGCAGACAGGAATTAAGTCTAGCTGAAAATACCCATAGATTAACTGAAAAAGAAAATGAAGTACTTAGACTTCTATGTTTAAATAAAAACAAAATTTTAAAACGGGAAGCAGCTGTCGAAAGAATCTACGGCAAAGCAGATTATTTTCTAGGTAGAAGTTTTGATGTATACATCTCTAGACTCAGAAAACTTCTTAAAAAAGATCCTTGTATCGAAATTCAAAATGTATTTAAGGTAGGATTCATTTTGAATATAAATGAAGGTGTTACTACCAGTTAAATCATTTCTTCTGGTAATTATACACTTACTAAAACAAACAATCAACCCGCACTAATTACCCTTGTACAGATATTGCTTATTTTTAGTGCATGAAGCATCTCTATTTTTTGCTTATTTGCATTGGAACAATTGGTATACAATCTTGTACACCCAAAGACATGCATACAAATCATGTCGAAGCCAATCAATTCTACCCTAGTTCAAAGCCTTGCACCCGCTGGTGGTGGTTTGCAACAGAAATTAAGAATTCTGATATCAAACATCAATTAGACTGGGCAAAAGAGAATAACTTTGGCGGCGTAGAAATCGCTTGGGTATATCCCTTGTATCGATACCAGAGAATGTACGAGAGAAGCTACAACCGTTTTTATCCTAAGGACACAACGGCACAAAAGTGGTTGAGCCCAGAATGGATAGAAGCTGTCGTTTATACTAAACAATATGCTGAGTCTATCGGACTGGCTTGCGACTTTACTTTTGGAAGTGCATGGCCTGTTTCTGCTGCAAATATAAAACCCGAACATCGCACACAAGTCTATGGAGACAGTAGCTTTCAACAAGTACTTACTTTTTCTTGGGAATGGCCAGACACCCAATATGTGATCAATCACTTAGATCCCGACGCATTTAAAAGCTTTTCAAAGCCTATTGAAGCTGCTTTAAGTGAGGCCTTAAAAGGAGAAAAATCTGCGCTGTTTACCGACTCATGGGAAATTAAAATGAATGACAAATATAAAGTTTGGACACCAGGCTTTGAGAAATCATTCTTAAAGGAATTTGGCTATGACATTATTCCATACATGGACAAGGGTATTGATTCTTTTCCAGATGTACGTTATGACTACATGCTTCACATAGATGAATATGTTACCAATGGTTTTTACAAACCCTACGTCGAAAAATGCAGAGAACTAGGTGCTTGGTCTCGTGTTCAATGTTTAGCCTCCCCTACGGATGTCATGACGACCTATGGATTAGTAGATATTCCTGAGACTGAAGCCATGCTCAATAACCCCAATTATTCTAGGATTGTAAGTTCTGCCGCCAGTCTAGCTGGAAAAAGTATGGTGTCTTCAGAATCCTTTACTTGCATGTATGGTTTTCCAAGCACGTATCTTCGTCAGGAGCAAACAGCTGACTTAAAGATGGTGGCGGATGCCTTGTTTGCCCAAGGTGTGAATCAGCATTTTTATCATGGTATGCCTTATAATCCTGAGGGCTCTGACACAATTGAGTTTTTTGCCACAACCTACTTTGGACCTGGGAGTAGCTTATCTGAAGAATTGCCGGCTTTCAATAAGTACATAGAAAAAGTATCGGGCATAATGCAAAAAGGAAGAACATATTCCGATGTAGCCGTTTACATCCCTTATGAAGACGGTATTATGAAAGGTGCTTATCCACAAGAACGACAGCGCGTTTGGGTCTGGGGTGAATATGAATTGCGTTATGTATTTATGCCTGAAGAAACTAAGGGTTATCATCCTTTGTGGATAAACAGATCCTTTTTGGAGAAAGCGGAATGGCGTGATGGAAAACTCCATGTTGAAGACAATCAGTTTTCGTGCCTTTATATTGATGTAAACTACATGGATACTAGAGCAGTAAAACAAGTTTTAAATCTTGCACAAAAAGGACTGCCTGTAATATTAAAAAAGAATCCAGTACAACCAGGTAAAAATAAGGATACGCAATATGGTGCATATTTAAAAAGCTTGAACGCATTGCCAAATGTCAGCGCAGGTTTCAATGACATCGTTAAGCACCCACCATTAATTCAAGGAGAAACAATTCCAGATTATTGGTGTCGCGTGGATAAAGATGGTAACTATTATATATTCATGGCACAACTGAAGTCACAGGATTTAAAATATCCCATTTATTCAGGACAATCTTTTATGGAAAAATCGGATAGGTTTGGACTAAATTTTAACATTGACAATAATTCTTTCATGCAACACATTGAACTTAAGCCTTACCAATCTATGGTTTTAAAAGTATCCTCTGATAGAATTGTAGAACGACTTGACATTTCATTTGTTCCGAAAGATCCAATTATAAGGCCCAAAGAAAAACAAAAAATGAATTTTTAGTTCAATATTAATAAGAATCATTTAGAGCAGAATATGTTGAATTTCTCAGAGCCAACAACATAGACTATAAAAATGAACATTTACTTGATTAAGAAATATGTCGCTTAAAAACATGTCGCTTCTCTGAAGCTTCACCTTCAATCAATTCTAATTTTCTATTAATATTTGGCTCCGCTGGA
>ENA-ORXM01005325-ORXM01005325.1-marine-metagenome-genome-assembly--contig:-NODE-5325-length-10311-cov-2.827633_pt1 | contig 10311 bp, 6 predicted proteins | sample MGYA00237867_ERZ511480 | MGnify/ENA primary metagenome ERZ511480 (study PRJEB26309, sample SAMN06266103) | marine metagenome | isolation source: Algal blade | place: United Kingdom:Sidmouth, United... | reverse complement strand
CCTCCTTGTATGAGCTTAGAATCGGGAAATCAATCGCCTTACCTGAAGCGTTAACAATAACTCCCTTCATCCCTGACATCTGTAGCATGTTCGACGTCGAACCACGCGCCCCAGAGGTGACCATGTCATAAATTGATTCAGACGCCTCGATGTTTTCTCCAATAACTTTTTGAACATCAACCTTTACCCCCTCCCATAATTCAATCGTTTTTCGATACCGTTCTGGTTCTGAAATAAGCCCTTCTTCGTATTGACCCTGAATATTCAAAGCTGACTCTCGTCCTGCTTGAATAATAGCGTACTTTTCTTCTGGGATAACCGCATCAGAGTACCCGAAGGTTGACCCTGAATAGGTCACATACTTGAACCCAAAGTTCTTGATTTTATCAAGAACAGGTGCTGTTGCATCAATACCATATTTCTCGATCATCTGGGCAATAATTCGTGAGATATCTTTTTTACCGATTGCCTGGTTCAAATACCCAAAGTCTTTTGGAAGAATTGAGTTAAAGAGCAAACGTCCTACTGTAGTGTCGAAAGGTTTTCCTTCAAATTCATCATACCTCTCTGCATCTGTACCGAGAACTTTAATAGTCGCTCGGAAATCAACCTTATCGAAATCATAGGCGGTGATTGCTTCATTTGGTGATGAAAATATTTTTCCTTCCCCTAATGATCCTTCAATAGATTTGGTCATCCAAAAGACTCCCAAAATCATATCCTGAGAAGGTGCAACAACAGGAGCTCCTGATGATGGTGATAGGAGGTTTCGACTTGAACGCATTAGTTCCTGTGCCTCGAATTGAGACTCTTTTGATAATGGTACGTGTACCGCCATTTGGTCTCCGTCAAAGTCCGCGTTAAATCCTCCTACTGACAATGGATGCAGCTGGATTGCTTTTCCTTCGATAAGGATTGGCTGGAAAGCTCGAATAGACAATCGGTGCAAGGTTGGCGCACGGTTCAAAAGAACATATTTTCCTTGGATTACTTCTTCGAGGATTTCCCAAACTTCGTCGTTAGGTGTTTCAATCATCTTTCCTGCTCCACGAACGTTGAAGGCCAGCTCACGACCAATCAATTCGGCAATGACAAATGGACGGAATAGTTCCAGCGCCATGTTCTTTGGTAATCCACATTGATCCATAGATAATTTTGGACCAACGACAATAACTGAACGCCCAGAATAATCTACACGTTTACCAAGAAGGTTTTGACGGAACAATCCCTGTTTTCCCTTAAGGTTATCTGAAAGAGATTTTAGGTTTCTTTTTTGAGAAGAAGATTTAGCAACGGTTCCTGAGTGCTTTCGAATGGTGTTATCAATCAACGAATCAACGGCTTCTTGTAGAATACGTTTTTCATTTCGCAAAATAACATCAGGTGCTCCAATCGTCATCAATTTTTTCAAACGATTATTTCGGTTGATTACACGACGATACAAATCATTCACATCAGAGGTAGCATATCGTCCACCCTCAAGAGCCACCATAGGTCGCAATGCTGGTGGAATAACAGGAATTGCGTGCAAGAACATCCAATTAGCCTGCGTGTTTTCTCGATTCAAAGAACGAATCAAGCTCAATCGTTTTTCAATTTTTGTTCGTGTTGCAACTGATTTTGTTGTTTGAACTGTTTGTTCAAGTTCAGTTTCAAGCGCGGTCAAATCAAGCTGAGTAAAGATTTCCTGCAGGGCTTCTGCCCCGATTCCCGCTTCAAAGATAGAACCAAATTTCAATGAGAAAATATTGTATTCATCCTCAGTAATAATTCGATGAGCAACGAGCTCCTGGATTTCTTTTTTGGTTTTATCAAAAAGTTCTTTTAGCTTTTTCTTGTCATCTTCATCTTCAAGGCTTTTTTGTTTTGCCTTGTATTCTTTGTTCAATTCCTGAAGAACTTTTTCTTTTGCTTGTTCATCAACATTAGTAATGATGTAGCTGGCAAAATAAACTACCTTTTCTAATTTTGAAACAGGTGTGTTTAAAACTAATCCCATTCGAGATGGAATTCCACGAAGGAACCAAATGTGTGCAACAGGTGAAGCCAAATCAATATGACCCATGCGACTACGTCGTACCACAGAACGTGTTACCTCAACGCCACATTTTTCACAGACAATGTCTCGATATCGAATCCCTTTATATTTACCACAGTAACATTCGTAATCCTTTTCTGGACCGAAAATTCTCTCGTCAAACAAACCATTTCGTTCCGAGCGTCCTGTTCGGTAATTAATGGTTTCTGGTTTTGTTACCTCTCCATGTGACCAACCTCGAACAATTTCTGGCGATGCCAAACGAATAGAAACGATACGATTGTTTTTGATATTTTGTGTGTCAGTTTTCATATATATGTAATAGTTACTACTCTGATTAGTTAGTTTCGTTTTCGTTCACTGTCACGTCGACCACGGTGACTTCTTCCTCTCCTTCTATACTGAAGGCTCCTTCTTCCCTAAGAGTTTCAAGATTTACATCAAGAGATAATCCTCTCAGGTAATTTACCAACACATCAAATGATGCTGGGGTATTTTGTTGGGTAATGCGTTGTTTTTTGATAATCGCATCAAAAGCTGCTGAACGTCCCATCACATCGTCAGATTTGATGGTTAGCATTTCACGCAATGTATGAGCAGCTCCGTACCCTTCGAGCGCCCACACCTCCATTTCTCCAAAACGCTGCCCCCCTGACTGCGCCTTACCTCCCAATGGCTGCTGCGTAATCAGACTGTATGGTCCGATTGAACGAGCATGCATCTTGTCATCAATCATGTGGTGTAGTTTCAAAATATACATGTATCCAACAGCAACATCTTGGTCCATTTTTTGACCAGTTCTTCCATCGTATAATGCCACCTTCCCTGTCCCAGAGAACCCGGCCTTTTCTAATTCACTAGCAATCTCGTCAGCGCTGGCTCCTGCAAACGGTGGAACAATAGCCTGGTACCCCAGGGTATTTGCAGCAAGACCAAGGTGCATCTCTAGGATTTGCCCAAGGTTCATACGCGATGGAATCCCCAAAGGTGTCAAAATAACATCAACTGGTGTTCCGTCTTCCATATATGGCATATCTTCTTCGGGAAGAATAATCGAGATAACTCCTTTGTTACCGTGTCGCCCAGCAAGCTTGTCTCCAACCTTGATGTTTCGCAGTTGCGCAACCTCAATGTAAATCTTTTTCAAAACACCAGACTCTAGTTTGTGCCCAGCTTCTCGTGAAAACACCTTTACACCAATAATTCGTCCTTTTTTACCGTAGCCAAGTCGTAGCGAAGTATCTTTAACGTCTCGAGATTTTTCACCAAAAATAGACCGTAGCAATTTTTCTTCGGGTGTAAGTTCTGTTTCTCCTTTTGGAGTAATTTTCCCAACCATGATGTCATTTTCACCAACATAGGCTCCCACACGGATAATTCCGTCTTCGTCCAAATCAGCCAAACGAGATTCTCCTACGTTTGGAATATCAGTAGTGGTCATTTCTGGACCAAGCTTGGTATCACGAACAACACATTCATATTCATCAATTCGAATTGATGTAAAGATTGAATTCTTTACTAGTTTTTCAGAAAGAATAATCGCGTCCTCAAAGTTCTGTCCATTCCAGCACATAAATGCAACTAGAACATTCTGACCAATAGCCAGCTGACCTCCCTTTGTTGTTGAGGTGTCAGCTAGTACCTGACCTTTTTTAACCTTTTGGCCACTTGTTACAATAGTCCTCTGGTGAAAAAATGAGTTTGAGTTGGTTCGAATAAAGTTAATCAAATTATAGTGCTCAAGATTTCCTTTGTTATCCTTTACAACAATATGTTTTCCGTCTGCCTCTACAACCGTTCCTGAGCTACGAGCAATAACAACCCGCCCAGTATCCAGCGCAGCTTTTTCTTCCATACCGGTTCCTACTAAAGGAGCCTGAGGTACAATCAATGGTACGGCCTGACGCATCATGTTCGATCCCATCAATGATCGGTTCGCATCATCAGCTTCCAAAAAAGGAATCAATGATGTAGCAACCGAGAAGGCAGCATTTGTAGCAACGTCAATAAAGTCAACGTCATTACGAGAACAAATACCTGGACGAGAATTCATTCGTCCTTCAATAACATCATTTTTTAATTTCCCTTTATCACTCACAGGGTTTCCTGCGTGGGCGATGTTGTACCGCTCTTCATCCATTGCGTTCAAATAAACGATTTCATTGGTTACTACTCCTTTTTCTACCTTTGCGTAAGGAGCTTCAATCATTCCAAAATCATTAATACGAGCATACACAGACAGACGCAAAATCAACCCAATGTTTTGTCCTTCCGAAGTATGAATAGGACACACGCGTCCATAGTGAGACGGGTGTACATCACGCACCTCAAATCCGGCACGTTCACGAGTCAACCCCCCCTTTCCTAGCGCCGACAGCATTCGTAAGTGAGAAATTTCAGACAATGCGTTTTCCTGATCCATGTATTGAGACAGCTGGTTTGTTGCAAAGAACTCTTTCATACGAGCCTGGAATGGTCGTTGATTAATCAAGTTTACTGCCTGAGCTGATTCTTTGTCGACGGTCGACATACGGTCACGAATATTTCGCTTCATCTGGCTTAATGCCTGACGAACCTTTTGCTCCAACAATTCACCAACAAAACGAACTCGACGTGATGACAGGTGGTCGATATCGTCTTCTCTAGCATGAGGATCAACATTCAGAGCTGCAATATTTTTGATAATAGTTACCAAGTCCTCGATAGTCAAAACTTGCCCGTATTTCCCTTTTTTAGGAAGTTTTTTATCAAAACGTTTGTTGAAATGATATCGTCCAACCTCAGAGATATCGTACAAACCATCTCCAAAAATAGCTTCAAAATATTCAACCAATGCATCAGCTGATGCGACCTCTCCGTCTCGAATACGTCGATATACGTCTGCGTAGGCTTCTTCTTTGTTCGCTGAACCGTCTTTTGTTAGTGTTGTTTCAATTTGTTTTAGAGCGACTTCATCTCCCTTAAAGGCTTTGGTGATTTCCTCATTTGTTTCAAGTCCAAAAACACGCAAAAGTGCTGTAGCAGCAAATTTTCGTTTTTTGTCGATACGAACATAAATAGCTCCGTCCTTGTTTGATTCAAATTCAATCCACGCTCCTCGTGCAGGAATAATCTTTGCCCCAAAGAATCGTCCTTTTGGATGATCATTAACGGTAAAAAAGATTCCGTAACTTCGCGCAAGCTGAGGAACAATAACACGCTCAATACCATTCATGATAAAGGTACCGTGTGATGTCATGTAAGGAATTTCAGTCAAGAAAATCTCCTCTTCCTTCACAGAGTTCAAGGCAATGTTCTTCAGAGCAACACGTGCCTTCAAGCGAGCTTGAAAAGTCTGCTTGTTTTCACGTGCGTGATACTCGTCAAACTCTGGTTCTTCAATAGAAAAATCTAGAAATTCAAGTTCGAATTTCTTTTCAGAATAATCTACGATAGGAGAAAACTCTGCAATGGTTTTTTGTAGGTCTCCATTTATAAAAGATTGAAATGATGCAATTTGGTTTTCTACCAAATCAGGCATCTCAATCAAAGGTTCTTTGTACTTTGAAAAATATTTTTTTTCTTGGGTTGTCATAAAACAGAAAATTCACCAAAGGTGTCTTTGGTGATAAATAATATTATAGGGTGAATAAAACGCTTAACATATAATGAAATCGCCCAATTTTTGTCGCAACTCAATCAGCTCTATTAGGTAAAAACCATATTACATATTTAAGGCTAGGTGTCAAAAAGCTAAGATGCCTATCTATAAAAACAAAAGCCGCTTAAAAAGCGGCTTTAAATATTAGGTATTTTATTTTAACCTTTCTTTCTTCCTGTATTCTTATGTGCAATTTTTCGTCTTCTTTTTTTATTACCTGTTTGCAGACTAGAAAATAAATCTTTTGCCCCTCCATTCTGTAGTGGAGTCCTTCCAAAGTTAACTTCTACTGGGAAATGCTGCAAAACTCCATTTCGCATATAGAACAGCTTTTGCTCCATTTCGGTCTGGAAATCATTCCTACCAAACCCTGCAAACCAACCAAAAGTTGTGCCGTTCATATCAGCCAAATGGTTCTCAATAAGTTCTGTTTTCCATTGTGCACGACCTACAAAATATACCCCAGCAACCTCTTTTCGCTGCGCAGTACGGATTATTGTACTCAGAAAGTTTCCCAATATCTCTTCTTCAGATTTTCCTTCAAATCGATCACGATCATGTTTGATTTTTGCGCTACCATGCAAAGCTTTAAATGTTTTCTTCTGTGCCGGGCGTATGGTGTGATCCATGAAGAAATGAATTTCTGTTTCACTTGGTGGCAAACAGTGGTAGATTAATCTATCTTTCTCGTAGTTTGTTCTATGCTCCATTAGTTTTTAAATTTTTTAAATTCTACCATAAAAATAAAAAACACCAAATATTGGCAAAAGTAATTTTTAGTGTTCTTTCCTCCATTCATCAATTAATTTATGATTCCCCTCCATAAGAACCTTTGGTACCTTATATTTCTTATCCTTAAAAATTAACTCCGCTGGGCGGGTATACATTTCGTGTGATGAAATGCGGTCCTCCTCCAAGGAGCCCTTGTTCCCCAATACTCCTGGGATCTGGCGGCTGATGCTATCTATCATTACCATTGTCGCCAGCTCCCCTCCTGTCAGAACGTAATTTCCGATAGATACTTCTTCAGCCTGGCGGCCCAAAACTTTTTTCACCCGGGCATCGATGCCTTCGTAACGTCCGCAAATAAAAATAATATCCGTGTAGGTTTTTGCTGATTTTTTTGCATAGCTTGTTGTGAACTCGGTTCCTCCTGGTGAGAGGATGATGGTTTTGAATTTCTTTTTCTCGGATCGTCCACGAGCCTTTTTCCATGCATCCAAAATAGGTAATGCAGACATCACCATTCCTGGCCCTCCTCCGTAGGGAATGTCATCCGCCTTTTTATGTTTATTTTTGGTGAAATCACGCGGGTTGTAGAATTTTACCGTTATTTTTTTTGCCTCTATGGCTCGCCGCATCATCGAATCGGCAAAATACGATTCGAATAATCCCGGGAACAAAGTTATCACGTGGAATGTCATATATTAAAATACTATGATATTCCAAAGAAAAAACAAAGCTTTCGCTTTGTTTTGACATAATGTTTGCAGCTATAAGCCGGATTCTGTACAACCTGCCGTGAGGCAAGTATGAGTAATCATTTATCTTGTTCATATGTCGCCATATAAATCTTTGCGGCACGAATGCTCAAGGGCAAACTCGACTTTGCATGCGGGTAAGGATTTAGCCGTTTCACTATCTATGTTGCCATAAAAATTCAGCCACTAGGGCTGCCCTCACCTTTCGGATTAGGCGTCACTGCTCGCACCTCGGGTGTTGCCACCGACAGGGGTTACCTGCTACCTTGCTCCCGCCGAAACGGGGCATGTCCGGACTTTCCTCGCTCTGGCGAACCAGTCGCGCGATTACTTACTGCAGACATAATTAGTCTATGGGGAAAGGAAAAAAAGGCAAGGAATTAAAACTACCCCTACTTTATAAATATAATTTCCTTCTTTGCTTGCTCTGCGAATACTTTTTCGGCCCGACAACCACCTGAGTGTTCCCAGCCATGATTCATCAAAATTCTTGAAACAAGCCTATGCTCAATAATACTTTTGTAAAAAATATCAAACTTGGTTTTTGTTTCCATCTCCCTTATACCCTCTAAATTTCTATTCAAAAAAGGAAGCTGGTTAAAAACAAGAAAGCCTCTTTTTTCTGTTTCCTCCAGAATAGTATTTCGTAAAACCCTTACCCCTTCTTCTAGCCCTCGCTTATGAGAAAACAAAGGACTACTAATGAACATCGTATCTGTATCAAATCTAATCAAAAGATCAAAAGCTTTGCCTTTCAACTCATAGTAACTTTTTACTTTTTTTACTTTTTTTCTGACTCTGTACTCAAAAATATAATTTCCTAGAAAAAGGAATCTTCTCAATAAAAAATATTTTAACTTTTTTGAAGATATCTCTTGTTGTTCAAGTTCCATTGAAAAATGCTCCATGCGCGCCTGATGTGTATATTGAATAATTTTTTTAAAATTAATGACAAAGTCAGAAAAAACCATATGAAAAAGAATTCGTAAGCCTTGAGTAATAGTTATAAAAATAATTTTTAATTGTCGGATTTTTGTTCTCATGATTTTTACTAATCCCACTCCATCACCTGCCCTTCTTCTATGCCCTCGCTTGCGGCCAGTCCGCTAACAAGCTCCAATACATATTGTGCGTCCTCATCAGGTGCATATGATTCTGGAAAATTAGCTGGATCTGCGTTTTCCTTGATGTGAACAATTTCCTTTTCCTTGTTCAACCAGATAATGTCAATCGCAAAATCCATATCCTTCATCCAAAATCCATGTTTCCCAGATTCCTTGAATATAAATAACATTGCCTCATTTTCATCCAGGCTGGTGTGTTCGGACAGCCCTATTGCCCGTTCGTCGGGTGTATCTACCACTTCGGCATAGACGGTTAATCCTGGGTTAATGGTAACCTTTATAATATCGTCCCCAAACCAGGCCCTGTCACCATAAAAATACGCCAATCCAATAATCAGACCAGCACCCATAACAATAAATATTATGTAACCAATGTTCCTTTTGAGAAAACCTAACATATGTTAGGATTATACCATGTCTGAAAACGCTCCTAAAAAATCAATACGCCAAGACTTTTTTGAATTGGTTCGTTTTACCTTTTTGGTACTCCTTATTGTTATTCCTATTCGTTTGTTTATCGCGCAGCCCTTTATCGTGAATGGTGAATCTATGCTGCCGACATTCGAAAATGGTGACTACCTTATTATTGACGAAATCAGCTATCGAGCAACCGAACCTGAACGAGGCGAGGTTATTGTTTTTCGTCTGCCTACTGACGAAAAACGTTTTTTGATTAAACGTATTATTGGTCTTCCTGGAGAAACCGTATCTATCAGCGGAAGTAAAATCACCATTACCCAAAACGACGATTCAAAAATTGAAATCAAAGAAGACTACACCAATGGAGATTTTTCTAGCTATGGAACCTGGGAAATGAAAGAAGGTGAATATTTTGTTATGGGAGATAACCGTGGTCGCAGCTCTGACTCACGATTTTGGGGGGTACTCCATGAGGACTTGATTGTCGGGAAAACATTCTTGCGATTGTTCCCTCTCTCTGAAATCAATTATCAACCTGGCGAAGTCATTCCGGAGGCTGTAGCTACTAACACAGAACTAACTGAGGAATAGAACCAAAATATCTATTATTCAGGTAGGCAACCTAAACATTATGACAAACAAAAAAAGCACCAGAGATATCCTCCAGGTCCCACGCGGTATGCGTGATTTTGTCGGTGAGGAATATTACCGAAGGCAAAATTTCTTCCGCTCGGCTCAGGATATTGCTGAACGATATGGGTTTATTGGAATAGAAACGCCCATCATGGAACATACCGAAATTTTCCTCAAAGGTATTGGAGAAGGTACCGACATTATCGACAAGGAAATGTATAACTTGGAAACCCTTGGTGGTGACAGACTAACCCTGCGTCCCGAAGGAACCGCTCCAGTGATTCGTTCCTATATCGAAAAAGGAATGGGGGCATGGCCCCAACCGCAAATGCTGCACTATTCAGGGCCATTCTTCCGTCACGACAAGCCACAAAAAGGTCGTTATCGTCAGCTCTACCAATTTGGTCTTGAGATTATGGGTAGCCGAGATCCAATGTATGACGCCCTCATTATTGAGGTCGGCTACAATATCATTAAACAAACTGACCAGAAGATTGTTGTACAACTCAACAGCCTTGGAACCAGTGAGATGCGAAAGGTATACATTGAGAAACTTGTGAGCTTCTACAAAGAAAACATAGATAAACTCGCAGAACGCGACCAGGCTCGCCTCAATACTAATCCATTTCGTATCCTTGATTCAAAGGAACCTGAAACCGTAGCATTAAATAAAACCACTCCAACCCTCATTGAAAACCTGAACGAGGAATCCGCAGAGCACTTTGAAACCGTCAAAAAAATGCTCGAGGAAATGAATATTCCCTACGAAATCGATCCTTTCTTGGTTCGAGGAATGGACTACTACGAACACACGGTGTTTGAGTATGTGACCTATGACGCAGACGGAAACGAATCTTTCGCCTTGGGCGGTGGAGGTCGGTATGACGGACTGGCTGAAATGATTGGTCACAACAAGGCAGTTCCAGCTGTCGGTTTGGGATTAGGTGCCGATAGAGTTATCGAAACCAGCGAAAA